>Ga0233431_1001910_pt1 | contig 32356 bp, 33 predicted proteins | sample SI_118_April2016_FD_179867 | JGI IMG/M metagenome (GOLD analysis project Ga0233431, IMG submission 179867) | Seawater microbial communities from Saanich Inlet, British Columbia, Canada - SI_118_April2016_200_MG | ecosystem: Environmental > Aquatic > Marine > Inlet | place: Canada: British...
TGTGGGGCTTAGCGAATACCAAGCAGGGCGGGAAAAACGAGAGGAAGCGAAAAAAATGAACGCCAATCCAGACGCAAGCGATCCGCCAACCCGCTCACCGTCGTATGGATCGCCGTCCCCCTCTTCCTGCAAACCGTCCTCATCGGCGCCTCCAACCACTTCGAAGTCGCCATCGCAACATCGGTAACGCTGTTCGGATTATCGTCGGGCGCAGCATTGGCTACCGTCGTCGGCGTCCTTATCGAGGTTCCGGTGATGCTGATGCTGGTAAGGGTGTGCTTGAAATCGCAGAGGTGGTTTGGCATGAAGAGGTAAGCGTCTGGCATGACCGGCGACAATGCACCGTCGACGCCTGCTGTGCCGCATATCAATCCGAGCGAGGGAAAGAGACATGAGCGGGCTGACCTGTGTCACGGCGCGAATCAATGGCGGGGACGAGCACGCGGACGACGCGGCTCAGCCCGATGTTCCCTGGTGGAGCTTTACCAAGACGGCGCTCGCGGTCTGTGCGCTCAGGCTCGTTGCTGACGGGCGGCTCTCTCTTGATGACAGGATTGACGGCAAACCTTATTCGTTGCGCCAATTGTTACAACACCGTGCCGGTATTCCAGACTACGGAAGGCTCACATCTTATCACGAGGCCGTTCAGCGAGGAGACTCGCCGTGGGATGTCGAAACGTTGTTACGCCGCGTTGGGCTCGATCATCTCGATTTCCAACCCGGCCACGGGTGGGCCTATTCGAATGTCGGCTATCTGTTGGTGCGCCGTTTGATCGAACGCGTGCTTGATGAAGACATCGAAACCGCGTTGCTGCGTCTGGTTTTCGCACCTCTTGGGCTCGCCTCGGTCCGAATGGCGGCGAAACCGCGCGATCTTGCGGGTACGGCCTGGGCAATCCGCACACCTACCATCCAGCGTGGGTTTATCACGGCCTGCTAATTGGCACCGCCGGCGATGCCGCGCGGTTCCTTCATTATCTCGTCTCGGGACAAGTTTTGCCCTCCGACATGCTTGCGGCAATGACAGACCGTTACTTGATCGGCGGATGTCTGACGGAAGATCGGCCTTGGAAATCTGCGGGTTACGGGCTTGGCTTGATGATCGGCCGAACAGCCCGGGCCGGATATGCCATCGGCCATTCCGGAGCTGGTCCGGGCAGCGTCGCCGCCGTTTACCACTTCACCGAACTCGATCCACCCTGCACCGTGTCGGTTTTCGCGCCCGCCGACAATGAAGGGGAAAGCGAATTCGAGGCGGTTCGTCTTGCCTGCCCCTGATTTGTGCTCCCCAAGTGTGGAAAAGCCCCCCATCACCGATGCACGTAGATCGTCCATTCATCCAGAGGATAATTGCGCAGGACTTCTACGTTGGGGGAGAGGTCGCGCAGACAGAAGTCGCGGTAGACTTGCCAGTCGGCGTAGTAGAGGTCGTTTTCCTTGCGCTTTTTGGTGCGCAGGTCGAGCATGTTGAAGGCGAGGCCCCTGCGGGTCTTGCTCCATAGCTGTTTCAGGTTTTCCTCGACATAGGCCGACCAGTCGCGGTCGTGTTCGTCCAGCTTCATATTGTAGGTGCCGGACACGAAGGAGTAGTCGGCGACTTCGGTTGCCATGAGGCTTTGGGTGAAGGTGGCGCGGGTATCCTGGATGCGGGTCCGCGCCTCAATCACCATTTTGTCTGAAATGTCGTAGCCGAAGAAGCGGCTGCCCTGCATCACCGGCTTGTCGGCCAGATAGTCGAAAAAGGCCCCGTAGCCGCAGCCCAGATCGTTGATGGTGATACCGCCCGCGTCGTCCTTCAAATCGAGAACGCCCAGCAGCACTTCGAAGCGCAGGCGCTGGCCTTCCTCGTTTTTCCAATAGACGCCGCGCGCCGCCGACCCGCATTCGCGCAGCCGCAAGGTATATAGCGCTGCGATGGGGGCCAGCCTTCGGGCGGCGTCTCGGATGGATTGCGGGTCCACGTTTCGCTCCTAAAACTCGGCCCAATCGGGTTTGATCGGGAGTATGCGGGTTTCCCCCGCGCTGCATTCAGCCGTGCCGTTCACCGCTTCGATGCGCATGACGGCCATGCCCAAACCGGCCAAGCCTGAGCGCATCTCGCCCACTTCGCGGCCATCGGCCAGTATCGGCGTGCCGGGATCGGGCAGCGGCCCCTGCACATTAACCGGAACCAGCCTGCGTTTCACCAATCCCCTGTATTTCGTGCGCGCGGTTAATTCCTGACCGAGAAAACAGCCCTTGTCCCAGTCGACGCCGTTCAGCTCGGCGAAACCCGCTTCCAGCAGCAGGGTTTTCTCGACAATCATGTCGCGGCTTCCGTCGGGCAGGCCCAGACGCAGGCGTCCTTCGTCGTAGTCCTCGAAGGTGGCCGGGGTGCATCCGGCGATGTCCCGGCCAACGGGAAGAATGGCCCGTGCGCCCGCAGCGGCCAAACGTGGGTCCATGAACGCAATGCCGCCACCACACTCACACGCCTGCCCGGCGACGTCTTCCAGCCCCATACATTGAGCGACACCGTCGCCGAAAACGGCGGCGACGGCGAATTCATCGCTGCGCTCGGTGATCTCGACCGAGGCGCGCAACTTGTACATCGACAGGCGGCGCAAAAAATCGGGGGCGCGCGCCGCTTCGCAATCCAGCAGCAGGGTCTCGCCCATTTGGATGACGAAGAAGTCAAACAGGTACTTGCCCTGCGCCGTCAGGAAGGCGGCGTAAATGGCGCGCTCGGGGCCGACCTTGGCGACGTCGTTGGAGATAAGGCCCTGCAAAAAACTGCGCGCGTCCGCGCCGGTCAGGCCGATCAGCGCGCGATCCTTCAGTATCGTAAAACTCGGCATATTCCCCCGTCTGCGTTGGTGGCATCAACGGTTGTTATTTGGCACGGGCTCAGGCCTATGCAAGTATGATTTCTGAACGTATAACACGCGCGGATGACAATGAATGCGAATAACCGTTTGAACAACCGCCGACGTGCCGCGCCATGAGAATTTTGTTCATCACCGCGACTCGCATCGGCGACGCCGTTCTTTCCACCGGGCTGCTGGATCATTTGATCGGGCGCTACCCGGACGCGCGCATTACGGTCGCCTGCGGACCGGCTGCCGCACCGTTGTTTGAAGCCGTTCCCAATCTGGAACGCATCATCGTTCTTCGCAAAAAGAAATGGTCGCTGCACTGGCTGGACCTGTGGGTCTCATGCGTCGGCCAATTCTGGGACGTGTTGATTGATTTGCGCCGCGCGCCCCTTACCTACCTTTTGGCCGGGCGCGACACACGCCACCTGTCACGCAATACCGGGGAGGCGCACCGCGTTATCCACCAGGCCGGATTGTTGGGGCTGGCCGACAATCCCCCGGCCCCGCGCCTGTGGGCCACCGACGCTCACGAAAAACGGGCAGCCGAATTGATTGGCGACGGCCCGCCGGTTCTGGCCATCGGTCCCACGGCCAACTGGGTGGGCAAAACGTGGCAGCCTGAAAATTTCGCAAAATTGATCGCGCGGCTGACCGCATCGGACGGCATCTTGCCCGGTGGGCGCGTCGCCTTTTTCGGCCACGGGGATGAACGAAGCGAAGTGGCGGATCTGATCGCAACCGTTCCGGCGGATCGGTGCATCGATCTAATGGGTGGACCGGACCTGCTGGAAGTGTTCGCCTGCCTGAAACGCTGCGCGATTTACGTGGGCAACGATTCGGGTCTCATGCACATGGCGGCGGCGGCGCAAATCCTGACGCTTGGGCTTTTCGGACCCAGCCGCGAAGAGCTTTACGGACCTTGGGGAAAGCTGGGTGCGTTTGTTCGCGCCGAAAAAGGGTTCGATGAAATATTCCCCGAGGATTTCGACCACCGCATCACCGGTTCGCTGATGGACAGCCTTGGCGTGGATGCGGTGGAAAGCGCGGCCAACGAGTTGTGGCAGCGTACCAAGGGAGCGGCATCATGACGGCCCCTGAACTAACGGCGGTGATCTCGGTTCACAACGAAGCCCACCAGCTTGCCGATTGTCTGGAACGGCTGAAGTTCGCCGATGAAATCGTTGTTGCGCTCGATAAATGCACCGACGCGTCCAAAGAAATCGCCGAGACGTTCACCGACAACATCATCGAAGGAAGCTGGCCCACCGAAGGGCAGCGCCGCAACGCCGCCATCGCCGCCTGTCAGGGTCAATGGATATTCGAAATCGACGCCGACGAACGCGTGCCCGACGCACTGGCCAAGGAAATCCGTAACACCATTCGCACGACCATCTTCGATTGGCACGAAATTCTCGTTGATAACTACATCGGTGAGCGTCTGGTGCGCTGGGGTTGGGGGGCGTCGTTTGGCAAGGCCGCGTACCCTGGTTTGTTCCGCAAGGGCGTCAAGGTGTGGGGCGACCAACGGGTCCATCCGCGCCTTGAATGGTCAGGGCGCAAGGGGCCGATGCTGAAGGCCCGGCTTGATCACTATGTGGATCGCAATATTTCGGACATGATCCGGCGGCTCGATAATTATTCAACGGCGCGGGCGGCAGACCTGCGCCAATCGGGCGAGATCGGATCGTTGCCCAACAACGTGCGGCGTCTGTTTTCGCGTTTCATCAAATGCTATGTCATGCGCAAAGGGTACCGCGAAGGCGGCCACGGTCTGGCCATCGCGCTTTTCGCCGGTTTATTTCCGCTTCTATCCCATCTTAAGGCGCGGCTGGAGAAAGACTGAATGGCACGTATTGTTTTCGCCGACGACGGTATCCAATTTGATGGCCGCACCATTGAAGAACGTCCGTTGGGCGGTGTCGAAACCTCTGTTGTGTTTCTGCTGGAAGAGCTGGCTAAGCGCGGGCACGAGGTTATCGCGCGCAACAAATGCGTTGCCCCCCTCGTTCACAACGGGGTCGACTGGGCGCCCATCGACGGCAATATGCCCGAGACGGCTGATCTCTATATCGCCAATCGTGGGGACAAATTATTGCCCCTCATGCCGCGTGCCAAGCGAACGGTTTTCTGGATACACAATCCGGCCCAATATCTTTTGAAGTGGCGGTATTTGTGGAAACTGTGGCGCATTAAGCCTGCCATTGTTTTTATCGGCGATTACCATGAAACGACCTATCCGGCCTGGGCTCCGGCGGGGGATCGCATTGTCATCCCGTACGGCCTGCCCGATGTGTTCCGAAAGGCCGAAACGGCCACCGAGCCGCCCGGCCCGCGCGCCGTATTCACGTCGAACCCGTTGCGCTCGCTTAGCTGGTTGCTGGATCTATGGGTCGGCGAAATCCGCCCCAAGGTTCCGGGCGCCGAACTGCATGTATTTTCCGGGCCGGGCACTTACGGAAGTGCGGGTGCGGCCAAGGCCAATCCCATGAAGATAGTGCTGGACAAGGCGCGCGGGCTTTCCGGGCATAGTGTCGTTCTGCGCGATCCGCTTCCCAAAAAAGAACTGGCGGATGAATTGCGCGCCTCCCGGGTCATGCTATACCGTGGTGATCTGAACGAAACATTTTGTCTGGCCATTGGCGAAGCGCAAGCGGTCGGTGTTCCCGCCGTAGTGCAGAAACTGGGGTCGGTGGTTGAACGGGTTGTTGACGGGGAAACCGGTTTCGTCGCCGATGATGACGCTGCATTTGCTGACGCCGCTGTTGATCTTTTGAGTGACGACGATCTTTGGACCCGGTGCCACGAGGGCGCGCTGGACAAACAGCGGCGATGGGGATGGCCCGAAGCGGCGGCGGCTTTTGAGGAGTTAATTTCGTAATGCGCATTCTGCAAGCCATGGCCGGAGCCAAGCACGGCGGCGCCGAGGCGTTTTTCATGCGTCTCGTTCCGGCCCTTCACCGGGCCGGGGTGCAGCAGCTTGTCATGATTCGCAAACACGCGGAACGGGCCGCAGCCTTGCGCGAGGTCGGCATCGAGCCGGTGGAAGTCCCCTTTGGCGGGCCGCTGGATATCTTCACGCCGATTGCTTTTAGGCGCGAAATCAAGGGGTTCAAGCCGCACGTGGCGATGACCTGGATGAACCGCGCGACGAAATTCTGCCCGGCCGGTGATTTCGTGCATGTCAGCCGCCTGGGTGGCTATTACGACCTGAAATACCATCAGGCGTGCGACCATTTGGTCGGCAACACGCCGGACATCCGCGACTATCTGGTGAATGAAGGCTGGCCTGCCGAAAAAGCCCACTTCCTTCCCAATTTTGTCGATCAGACGCCGACCGAGCCGTTTGATCGCAAGGAATTGTATACGCCCTATAACGCGCGGCTGGTTGTGGCGCTGGGTCGTCTTCACGAGAACAAGGCGTTTGACGTTCTGCTCGACGCGATAGCTCAAATTCCCGACGTCTATTTGTGGTTGGCAGGTGATGGGCCGCTGCGCGACGCCCTTGAATCCCAGGCCGAGCGCATTGGCGTCAAACCCCGGGTGCGCTTTCTTGGCTGGCGCGAGGATACGGCCGCGCTTTTGGCAGCATGTGACGTCTTTGTTTGCCCGTCCCGGCATGAACCGCTGGGCAATGTGGTGCTCGAAGCCTGGGCCGCCGGAAAACCGGTTGTCGCCGCCGACAGCGTCGGGCCGGGCATGTTGATCGAACATATGCGAAGTGGCGTTCTGATCCCCGTTGACGATGCTGACGGTCTCGCCAGTGGCATTCGCGCCGTGTTCGAGGATGAAGATCTGCGCGATCATATCGCCGAGGGCGGCATGGCCGCGTTCGAGGCCGATTACACGGAGCCCATTGTCGTCCGGAGATATATCGAGTTTTTCGAGCGTCTGATGGCCGAGAAGGCGAGCTAATGTGCGGCATCGCCGGATTAATGACCGCAACCGGTCAGGTGCCGGACGAGCGGATTCTGAAGATCCTGGCGGATGCGCTTGAACATCGCGGACCCGATGGCCGGGGAACGCATGTGGCGGGTTCGGTGGGTCTTGTTCAGACCCGTCTGGCCATCATTGATCTGGAAACCGGCGATCAGCCGCTTTTTGCGCAAAACGCGGCGCTTGTGGCCAACGGCGAGATTTATAATTTCGTCGAATTACGCGCGAAAATGGGTGAGGTCGGCTTCAAGACCAAATCCGATTGCGAACCGCCCTTGCACCTATATTTGCAACACGGGGCGGCCTATACGCGCCACTTGCGCGGCATGTATTCCATCGCCATTCACGATCCGGATCACGACCACCTCGTTCTTTCGCGCGACCCATTCGGCATCAAGCCCATCTACTACGTTCAAAACGAGAAGGGCTTCGCTTTCGCTTCCGAACCTCAAGCCCTGATTGCGGCAGGGTTGGCCACGCCGGTTTTGAGCAGCGGACCGCGCGATGAATTGCTGCAATTGCAGTTCACCACCGGCGGCGCAACCGTTTTCGAGGGCATCGAACGGGTTCTTCCGGGCGAAACCCTCGTCATCGAAAACGCCCGTATTATCGAACGGCATCAAACTCGCGCCTTACCTGACGAGGCTCCGGTTATGCGCGGGGCAACCGATGCGCTGGCCGAACTGGACCGGGTTCTCAATGACAGCGTCGGCATCCATCAGCGCTCGGACGTTCCTTATGGAATGTTCCTTTCGGGCGGGGTCGATTCTTCGGTGCTGCTGGCTATGATGGCGCGCCTGAACGAACGCCCGGTCAGGGCCTATACGGCCGGTTTTCCGGGCACCAGTGCCCAGGACGAGCGCGACCACGCGCGCATGGTGGCCAAGGCCACAAGGGCCGATCATGTTGAGGTGGCCTTCGATGAGACCGATTTTTGGAACCTGCTTCCGGAAATCGCCGCGGCCATGGACGATCCGGCCGCCGACTACGCGATATTGCCCACGTACAAGCTGGCCCGGGCCGTTCACGCCGACGGCCTGAAAGTGGTTCTAAGCGGCGAGGGCGGGGACGAACTTTTCGCCGGTTATGGGCGTTATCGGGCGGCGGCGCGCGGCTGGCCGCTCGCCAAACCCATGCGCCGCAAGGGAATATTTGATGGGTTGGGCGTATTGCGCAATCCCGATAAGGCCCGGTCGTGGCGCGTCGGCATCGCCGCTTCGGAACGCACTTATGACCTGCCAGCCCTCACCCGATTGCAAATGATGCAGGCCGTCGATTGCGCCGACTGGCTTCCCCATGATTTGCTGGGCAAGCTGGATCGGTGTTTGATGGCCCACGGCGTTGAAGGGCGGGTTCCGTTTCTGGACCAGCGCGTCGCTGAATTCGCCTACCGTTTGCCAGATTCCCTCAAGCTCAAACGTGGCCTTGGCAAATGGATATTGCGCCGATGGCTGGAAACCGGTCTGCCGGTGTCAAAACCGTTTGCCAGAAAGCGCGGTTTCACGGTGCCGGTCGGCGAATGGATCGGCTCGCGCGGTGCACAGTTGGGTGCATTGGTCGCCGCACAGCCCGGCATTGCCGAAGTTTGTCAGGCGGACGCGGTCGAAAAACTGTTTGCGGCGGGCGGGAAAAAACAGGGGAAGGCGGCGTGGACGCTGCTTTTCTACGCGCTGTGGCATCGCAAGCACATTCTCGGCATGGCCCCGGTGGGCGATGTCTTTGACTCTTTGGCGGAGCAGTAAGGTGCCCTGTTTGACGCAAGACGATGTTGACGCGGCCCGCCAATCGCTTGGTGACGCCGATGCGGTTTTGGTTCCCTACATGCGCAAGGATTCCGGCAGGACAGAGGAAATTCTGCTGGTTTCGGATGCAGCAGCCGAAATTCTGGCGGCGACGCTGGGTAAGTTCGGCGGCACGATGGCCGTGAAAATTTTCGCCAGCGTCGTTTCGACCGAACTGTGTGAACGCGACATCGCGACCCTGATCGGTGGCGAAGAAAGCGAGATAAGGGACGAAGTCGACCGGCTTGCGAGCAGCGGCTTTTTGTTCAAACAGGAAATCGACGGAATGATTTTTTTCGGTGCAGGAAATCCACCGCTACGGCGCTTTTTTTTGAACCGCTTTGCCGCACTGAAAATTGGACCGGACAAGGCAGGGGCTTAGTTTATGAAAACCATAGATATTGCAATCGAAGAAATTTATGTGCCGGTCAAATCGAAAAAGAACGCTGATGATGCGCGGGTTGAGGCCGCAGCTGAGGGTTATATCGAGACAGGCAAGATAATACCCGTTCGTGTACGCCACGACGGCAAACGCTACGTGCTGGTCAACGGGGTCAACCGGCTCGCCGCTCTGAAGGCCCTTGGCGAGGAAACGATCACGGCTTTTCTGGTCCGTGCGGTCCAGCACTGATCACCAACAGGAGAAAGAAAACAATGACAAGCGTTCCCGGCTTTGACACGCAGGAAATTTTGGATGGCATCCGCGAATGGGTGGAAATTGAATCGCCCACCGATACGCCTGAAGCAACCAATCGGATGGTCGATAAGGTCGAGGCCGATTTTGCAGCGCTTGGCGGCCAAATTGACCGCATTCCCGGAACCAAGGGCTTCGGTGATTGCCTGAAAGTGCGCACACCCTGGGGCGGAGACACCAAGGGCATTTTGGTTATCGGGCATTTGGATACGGTTCATCCCATGGGCACCATCGAGCGCCTGCCGTTCAGGGTCGAAGGCGATATCGCCTATGGGCCGGGTATTTTCGATATGAAGGGCGGAGCCTTCTTCGGCTTCCACGCTTTTCGCAATTTTTTCCGTCAGGGCAAGGAATCGCCGCTTCCCATTACGTTCCTGTTTAACACCGACGAGGAAATGTGCAGCCGTTCCTCACGCGATCTGATCATTGAAGAGGCCCACAAACACAAATACGTTCTGGTGCTGGAACCGGCGCGGGACGGCGGCAACGTGGTTGGGGCGCGCAAAGGCACGGCGCGCTTCGTACTGGATATTCAGGGGCGGCCCGCGCACTCGGGTTCTCGCCATGCCGATGGGCGCAGCGCCATCAAGGAAATGGCCCGTCAAATTATCGACATTGAAAATATGACCGATTACGAGCGCGAACTGACCGTCAACGTCGGTGTTCTTTCGGGCGGCTCGCGTCCCAACGTGATACCGGAATTCGCCTCGGCCGAAATCGATATGCGCCTGCCCACCAAGGCCATTGCCGACGAGATGATTCCCAGGATCGCGAACCTCAAACCCTATGATCCGGATGTCACCATTACCGTCAGCGGCGGGGCCGAACGCCCGCCGTTTGAACAGACGCCAGCCGGTGTGGCGTTGTTTGAACATGCCCGCAAGGTGGGCGCGGAACTGGGAATGGACCTGGAAGCGGTGAAAGCGGGCGGCGCGTCGGACGCCAACTTCGCCGGGCCGATCTCGCCAGCTCTGGATGGGCTGGGTGTGAACGGCGATGGTGCTCACACCATGAACGAACAAATCACCGTGTCATTGCTGGCGCAGCGGGCAGAACTGTTTTACCGCCTGCTCGACTCGCTGGAATAGGCGAAGTCGGTTCAGTCCGGGTCCCACGGGTGTCCCGAATGCATATCGACGAGCCGCAGGCCGGTCGCCATTGAAGCGATGGCGGCCCGGTCCTCGGGATCGAGCGAAAAGTCAAAGACACTCAGGTTTACCCGGCAGTGATCGGGGTTGGCGGTCATGGGAATGACCGAAACCATGTCCTGATGTAGAAGCCAGCGAAGCGCCACTTCGGCTGCCGAGCGGTCGTATTTCGCCCCGATACGGCGCAAGGTTTTGTCCTTGGCGGCGTGACCTTCGGCAACGGGGCAATAGGCCGCCAAGGTGATGCCCGCCCGCTGGCAATAGTCGAGTACCCGGTTCTGGGACAGATAGGGGTGGTACTCCACCTGATTAGCGACGATGGGAACCTTTAGGGTTTCAATGGCCTCACGCATGAGCGCGACGTTGAAGTTGCTGACGCCGATATGCCGAATTTTTCCGTTGGCCTGAAGTTCACTCATTGCGCCCAGGGTTTCAGCCAGCGGGACCGAGCGTGACGGCCAATGGATGAGGAACAGGTCGATATAATCGGTCCCCAGGCGTTTCAGGCTTTCATCGGCTCCGCGCAGAACCGCTTCATGGGACAAACTGCTGGACCAAACCTTGGTTGTCAGAAAAATCTCTTCGCGGGCAATTCCGGAGGCGGCTAACCCAGCGCCCACGTCCTCTTCATTTCCGTAGATCGCCGCAGTGTCGATGTGGCGGTAGCCGATTTCCAGGGCGAATCGAACCATGTCGTGGCAGGTTCGCCCCCTCAATCGCCAGGTTCCCAGACCTAATGCCGGTATCTTTGCGCCGTGGACGTTTAGAAATTGCATCGCTTAATCATAAGGCGAGGGAGATTGCCTGTCATTCGTCCTTGAACGAAAGGGCCGCGCCGTTGATGCAATAGCGCTGGCCCGTTGGTTGCGGGCCGTCATCAAAAACGTGGCCTAGATGGCCGCCGCATTTGGCGCAGTGGGTTTCGGTTCTGGGATAGAACAGTTTGAAATCCGTCGACGTGCCGATGGATTGGTCCAGCGGCTGGAGAAAGCTGGGCCACCCGCAGCCGCTGTCGAACTTGTGTGAAGACGAAAACAGAGCCGTTCCGCACCCGGCGCAATGATAGGTCCCTGGCCTGTTTTCCTTGTCCAGCGGACTGGACGACGGATGTTCGGTGCCGTGCTTGCGCAAGATGGCGAACTGCTGTTCGCTGAGGTTCCGACGCCATTCGTCTTCGGATTTCTCGATTTCGAATTTTTTATGTGAGCTCATAAGTGATATGAGTGAATTGGCATTCGATTTTTCAATGACGGGTGGGAAAAAATGTCCGAATCCTTCGATATGATTATCCGGCGCGGCAAGGTGGCAACCCCGGCGGGCCTGGTGAAAACCGATATCGGCGTTCGGGGCGGGCGTATCGCCGCGTTGGGCGATTTTGGCTCGGCGGCGGGCGGCAGCGTCCTGGATGCCAAGGGGCTTCATGTTCTGCCTGGCGTTATCGACACCCAGGTTCATTTCCGCGAACCCGGTAGTGAGGCGAAGGAGGATTTGGGAACCGGCACGGCGGCGGCCGCATTGGGCGGGGTTTGTGCCGTATTCGACATGCCCAACAACAACCCTCTGATTACCGATACCGAAGCCTATTCCGCCAAATGGCGCAACGCCCGTGGGCGTCTGTGGTGCGACGCCGCGTTTTATGTGGGCGCGACGGCGACCAATGTGAACGAACTGGCTGAACTGGAACGGCTTCCGGGCTGCTGCGGCGTCAAAATCTTCATGGGCAGTTCCACGGGTAACCTTCTGGTAGATGACGACGCGACACTGGCCCGCGTTCTGGCGCAAGGATCGCGGCGCTGTTCGGTTCATTCGGAAGACGAAGAGCGGCTGAAAGAGCGCTTCGGCATTGCCGAGAAGGCGGGCGACGTTTCCGCCCATCCGGAATGGCGCGACGTGGAATGCGCGGTCAAGTCGACCCAACGGTTGCTAAAACTGGCCCATGCGGCGCGCAGGCGCGTTCACGTATTGCATGTCAGCACAGCCGAGGAATTGGATATTCTGCGCGGGCGTGAAGACACCATTTCGGTCGAGGCCACGCCCCAGCACCTGACTTTGGCCGCACCCGAGGTCTACGAGCAGCTTGGCGCGTTTGGTCAGATGAACCCGCCAATCCGCGATGCCCGCCATCGCGATGCGCTTTGGCAGGCGGTCAATGACGGCTTGATCGATTGCCTGGGATCCGATCACGCGCCGCATCTGGTGGCAGAAAAAGAAGCCCCGTACCCGAAATCACCGTCGGGCATGCCCGGCGTGCAAACCCTGGTGCCGGTGATGCTGGATCACGTCAACGCGGGAAGGCTGTCGCTGGAACGCTTCGTCGATCTGATGGCTTCGGGTCCGGCGCGCCTGTTTGGCATCGCCGGAAAAGGGCGCATCGCGCCGGGTTTTGACGGCGATTTCACCATTGTCGATCTCAAGGCCAAGCGTACCATCACCAATTCATGGATCGCCAGCCGCTGCGGCTGGACGCCTTATGACGGCATGAAGGTCAAGGGTTGGCCGATCACCACTGTGCTGCGTGGCGAAATCATCATGCACGAAGGTGGACTGCTCGGCGAACCGCAGGGCGACATGATGCGTTTCTTGGAGACGTATTAAACCGGGCTAACCGTGCACGACGAACGCGGTAGCGTACATAATCGCGACGCCGCAAGCGAAACCGGCTAGGCCGACCGTTGCGCCGGTTTCGCGCGCGCGGCGCAAAAACAGGCCGCCCACCTCGATCATTACCTGAAGGATGGCCCCGGCGCCGATACCGAAGGCCACCGCTGTCCATACCGGTGCGACGGCCAAGCCGCCCGCCATTGTGCCGATGATCGCCGGTCCGCCCGCGATCAACGCATACATGCCCAGCCGCGCCATTGATACGGCTTCGCGGCGCAGCGGCGCGCAAATGGCGATGCCCTCGGTTACATTGTGAAGGGCGAAACCGAGAACCAGAAAAGACGCCAGCGCGACCTCGCCTGCTGCAAACGACGCGCCGATAACCAAACCCTCGCCCAGATTGTGAACCCCGATCCCCAGCGCAATGAACATGGCCAGTTGTGCCCCCTCGGGCGGGCGTCCCCCACGTCTTCCAATGGCCAGTAGAATAAGACACGTGAGTGCCCCGCCCAACAGCACGATCAGCTCCGGCTTTAGGCCATCGGCGACATCCTGCGCTGCGTCCAGACCTTCTAAGAGCGTGTCCGCCAGCAGAAAGGCCAGTAGGCCAACGGTCAGGGCCATGGCGAACTGCCGTCCGTTCTCGCCGAAGCCGACCAGAGCCGGATAAAAGGTGAAGCCGATCATGATCGGAACGATACCGACCAACAACCCGACCAGGGCCAAGCCCAACAAATCGGTGGCATCTGTTCCTGGGGTCTCGATGGCGACTTCGACTGTGTGCTCGAATGTGGCCCCGCTGGCGCTGAGTATGACCAGATGATGGCTCTCTCCCGCAACCCAGGGGTAGGGGATGTCGATCTGGGCCGTGCCCAGGTATCCGATGGATCCCGCGGGGATTTGCGAAAACGTCCGGTATGCGCCGTCGACCTGAACCTGCGCGATGACCAAGGGTTCGGAACCCGATGCCCGCACACCCACATGAATACCCGTTTCTTCCAGACGCACGGTTTCAATATCCAGCGTCTCGCCGGGCGGCGCGTCGTCGCTCAAATAATCCAAGGGCCGGGCGGCCAGAAATGCTGCGGCTAGGGCCGAGATCAGCAATAAGGGCGCGAGGATGGACAGGCGTTTCATCACACCACCTCGAAATGCGCCATCCAGCCCAGTTCGGCGAATTCCGTCTGGTGAGCGTGGAACATGTAGAGGCCCGGCTCGTGATCCTTGAAACTGAACTCGATAATGCCGCGCTGGGCCTGACACTGCATGATCGTATCGACGGTTTTCAGGGTCGGGGTCAGGGTCGTGCCGTGGTCGAAGTAATCAAAAAAATTGGCATGCAGATGAAATGAATTGATGGCATCGAATTCGGTCACGTTGACCAGATAGACGCGTACCGGTTTGTCGCGTGAAATGCGGATCGGCTTGGCGAAATAGGCGAACGCAATGGTGTTGACGGCGTAAAACTCGTTTTCGTCGTCAAAATTGGTGTCAAAGCCGTTCATGACCATGACCATTTCCTGCCAGGCCGCATTTTCGGCGTGGCCCAGCAGCCGCGTTGCTGCGATGTCCTCGTGATCGCCGTGTTTGACGGGATCGGGATCGACGATGAACGCGCCGTATAGCCCCTTGTGGATGTGCCGCTTCAAGGGGACCGAATGGCAATGGTACAGGTGGCATCCGAAGGGTGCGGCGGTGAATTCGTAAACGAATTCGTCACCCGGTTTTACCTCTCCCGCGCCTGGAACACCGTCCATGCGGGCTGCGTGAATGCCGTGAAAATGAAGGCTGTGGGGATGGCTGCCCGCGTTGAAAAATCGAATGCGGATAAGGTCGCCCTCAGTCGCGCGCAGGGTTGGCCCCGGAATACGCCCGTTATAAACCCAGGCGGCGAACGTGACGCCGGGCGCGATTTCGATGTCCATATCAGCGGCGATAATCTCGTATTCGCGCAACGTTCGCCCGTCGGCAAGCACCGAAACCTCGCCCGTATCCCAATCGGTCAGAATGGTATGGGGGTCGAAACCGTTGCGTTCGTGATCGACGGTTCCAACAACGGTATTTGTCCCCGAATGCCCCCCGGAAATCTCGTGCGCCACGCCATGATCATGCGAAGCCGCGCCGGCCTTCTCAAGAAAAGCCGCACCGGCCCCCAAAAGGGTCGCCGCGCCAAGAAATCGTCGCCGTGAAAACATCCTGTTTTAATCCGTCAGCGGGGAGGGCGCATAGAAGATCGGGCTGCAAATCCGATGTTTGCCATACGCACGAGACCCCGTCCCAAACGCACAAAACCCCATCCTAAAAGAAACGTGCCACATACCTAAATCTAAGACCAAATTGAACCAATATCAATTGCAAATAAGACGCAATCGCAGTTAATAAGCATGAACCTTCATTAAGGCGCGGCGGCGTTAATGGGGGAGGGCGAATGGAGCGGAGGGTGGAAAAGTAGATTTTCGTCGTCGATCCCTCAGGCATTCCGCTTTTGGTTCGTTTCGGCGTATACTTTGGAAAAAAGTGGGCATGACCATTCATTGCTAGCGGAGGACGTTCGATGCGTTTGGCCGATGTCGATGTGGTGGAGAAGGCTCGGGAGATCAGGGCTTTTCTCGGCTTTGCCATGAGCCGATTTCAGGAGGACAGGGGGCTGCGCATGGCGGCGTCCCTTAGCTACACATCGCTTTTGGCTGTGGTTCCACTATCCGCTATTGCTTTTTCGATGTTGGCGGCGTTCCCGGTGTTCGAAGGTATTCGCGAGGAATTCCAGGGCGCGCTGTTCAGTAACTTCCTGCCGCAATCGGCGGAGGCTATGCGCGAGTATTTCGATCAGTTCATCAAGAATACGGCGGGGCTTACGGCGGTCGGTATCATTGGTCTGGCGGCGACCGCAGTTCTTCTGCTTGGGACCATCGAGGCCGATCTGAACGCCATCTTCCGGGTGGCGCGCGCGCGGGCGATGGTACCACGTTTGCTGGTTTTTTGGGCTCTCCTGACGCTGGGGCCGCTGCTGCTGGGAGCCAGTTTTTCGCTGAGCACGTACTTTTTCGCGCTGACCCGCTGGGCCGGTGTCGACGGGGTGCAAAGTACGCTGGTCAATTTTACCCAGTTCCTGCCGACCTTAATGGTTATCGTCGCCCTGACCCTTTGTTACATCATCGTCCCCAATCGCCGCATCAATTCCCTGAACGCCCTGATAGGGGGCATTATCGCCGGATTGTTGTTTGCCATGCTGCGCAAGGGTTTCGGAATTTACGTCACGAAATTCCCGACCTATCAGACCATCTACGGCGCCGTTTCGGTGGTGCCGATTTTCCTGGTCTGGATGTACATGTCGTGGGCGGTGGTGATTTTCGGCGCGGTGATTACCGCGTCGTTAGGCGAATGGCGCGCCGGAATCAGAGAGCGAAACAAAACACTGGCTCCCGAGGAAAGGCTGATCGCGGCGTTGCAAATCCTCGATTGCCTGTTTATCGGAAGCCGTAACGGCAAAGGAACGTCGCGCGCCGCGATTATGAAGGAAACCGCGCTGGGCGGTAAGGTCGTGGACGATACACTGGTTATGTTGGAAAAATCGGGCTTTACCGATCAAACCACGAAACGCGGATGGGTATTGGTGCGCGATCTGGTCACGGTCAGCCTGTATGATCTGATGCGCCTTCTCGGTTTGGCCATCGAACCCGGCGGGAGGGGCGTGCGCGGCGCGGCTTGGCAACCGCGATTGGCCGGCAGGTTGGTTGATCTTGCGGAATTGCAGAAGAACGCCGCCAGCCTTTCGCTGCGCGATCTGCTGAGTTCGGAGAGTGAGACAACAGAACACACGTCGGATGCGCGAAAGACGGCCTAATTTATGATCTGCCAGGAACCGTCCGGTTGGCGGCAGGCCGTGCCGTAGGCCTGTTCGCTAATGCCGTCGACAACGATGGTCGTCTGGAATTCGCGACAATAGGCACCGGTGGCCGTATTCGTTCCGTCGCGTCCCGGCTGAACGATTCCGTGGTTACCGGAATCGGGATTGTTCCAGCGCATTGTCTGGCCGCTGACGAAAGCCTGCTCGTGGGCCTGCGTGGCGTAGCGTCGGTCATCTTCGTCCATGGATCGACCGACCTCGCTTCCCGCCCATGCGCCGAGAAACGAGCCCAGCGCCGTTGTTACAATTGCTCCGGATCCACCGCCGAATTGTGCGCCGATCAGGCCGCCTGCAATTGCGCCCAAAAAGCCGCCCGCCGTTTCGTTGGGGCGGTCCCGCATTTCGCTGCACGCCGTTATGAGAAAGGCGGCCAGCGCGACCATCAAAATTCTTTTCGCTGCCATAATTGATCCTTCTCATCGTCCGCCAATAAGTATACGCGGAAAAACATTTCTCAATGCTTACTCGCCGTCCATTAGATATGGTAGGAACTAGGCCGATTTGGGAGCGCAAACGCGCTTGTTTTTGGATACGAAGGGGCCGCGCGCCGTGACAAACGATCCGATTGTCCTTTTCAGGGAATGGCTTGCCGAGGCCGAAAAGTCGGAACCCGACAATCCAACCGCTGTCGCTCTGGCGACGGTTGGAGCGGATGGCGCGCCCAGCGTTCGAATGGTTTTGTTGAAGGGTATCGACGAGCGCGGATTTGTATTTTACACCAATCTGGGCAGCCGCAAGGCCGCACAGATCGGTGAGAATGCCCGCGTGGGGCTATGTTTCCATTGGAAATCGCTGGCCCGGCAGGTCACTGTCGAGGGGCTGGTTGCACCCGTGGGCGACGCTGAGGCCGACGCCTATTTCGCCTCGCGGGATCGCGGCAGCCGAATCGGAGCCTGGGCGTCAAAACAATCGCAGCCCTTGGAAGGGCGGTTCGAATTGGAAAAACGGGTGGCCAAATTTGCCGCTAAATTCCACGTTGGAACCGTGCCGAGGCCGGAATTCTGGTCGGGTTTTCGAGTGGTGCCCGAGAGAATCGAGTTTTGGCAGGATCGGAAATCGCGGTTGCACGACCGGTCTCTGTTCACCAAGTTAGGTGACGCGTGGCAGACGGTTAAGCTGTTCCCATAGGGCGTATTATGGCGAAATCAACCAATAACGAAAGATCGCAAGGGCGCTTGAGCCCGGAACGCGCTGGCCGCCTCATGCGGGCCGCGACCTATGCTTCGGTCTCGGTTGCCGGAACGTTGGTTATTGCCAAGTTGGCCGCATGGGTGGCCACAGATTCCGTCAGCATGTTGTCGACCCTGATTGATTCCATGTTGGATGTTGGCGCCTCGTTGGTCACCTTCTTTGCCGTTCGTCACTCACTTCAACCGGCTGATCACGAACACCGTTTCGGTCATGGAAAGGCGGAATCCCTTGGCGGACTGGCCGAAGCGGCATTCGTTTTGGGGTCGGGGATTTTCGTCTTCGGTCAGGCCATGAGCCGCCTGCTCTTCCCGCAAGAACTTAGTAACACCGATTTGGGATACGCGGTGATGGTGCTGGGCATGGTGATGAGCGCGAGTCTTGTTGTCTTCCAGAAATACGTGGTTCGCAAGACGGGCTCGCTGGCCATCGGCGCGGAATCACTGAATTATCAGAACGACATACTGGTCAACGCCAGCGTGATCGTGTCGTTGTACGTGACGACCCAATTCGGGTGGTTGGCTGCCGACCCGTTGTTCGCCATCGGTATCGCCTCGTTTATCTGCTGGGGAGCGTGGCGGATCGGCCGCCAGGCTCTGGATGTTCTGATGGATAGGGAACTTCCCGATGAAGAGCGCGAGAACATCCGCGGGATCGCCCAGGCCTGTGACGGGGTTCTCGGCGTTCACGACCTTCGTACCCGGTCGTCGGGAACCAGCCTCTTCATCCAGCTTCATCTTGTTATGGCGGACGATTTGCCGCTTAAACCGGCCCATGAACTGGTTGAACGAGTTGAAATGGAGATGGCCAAAGTCTACCCCCACGCGGAGGTTCTGATCCATCCCGATCCTGTTAGCGTGGTTCCCGAGGAAAGCAGGCGAATACGCCGATCCCGATTGGGTGCAAAAAGCTAGGGCACTTTCCGACCAGATAAAGGCATTCTGACGTGGCCGTTTAAGGCCGTGGTTAGGAGCACTTCTCAGCGCGTAGCCTTTGCTACGGGCAAGAGGTTCGACGACTCCACGACCTTAAACGGCCCGCCCGATGGGTGCGATCCGGTGGCCGCCCGCGTCGTTGTTCCGTTTGCCCGATGCGAAAGCATCGCGCTTCGCGAAACGCCTAGCGGATCGCTCCACCGAAACGCATCAGAATGCCTTTATCTGGTCGGAAAGTGCCCTCGTTATTTCAACACTTTATGTTCGGCGACCGGAATTCGCGCGCGCACCGTGTCGACATATCCCATGTCCAGCCGCGCCGTGGCAAAGCCATCGCCTTCGGGGATGCGCGCGATGACGTTCCCCCACGGATCAACAATCATGGAATGGCCGAAGCTGGCGCCTTTTCCGCCCGGATACGGACCCCACTGGGCGGCGGCGACGACATAGGTTTCCGTTTCGACGGCCCGCGCCCGCAACAAAATTTCCCAATGATCCTTACCGGTCATCAGGGTGAAGGCGGCGGGAACCATGATGATCTTGCAGCGGGCTTCGGCCAACGCCTGATAAAGCTCGGGGAAGCGAAGGTCATAGCAAATTGAACAGCCGATTCGCCCCTCAATTCCTTCATAGGTAACGATGTCGCCGCCCCGCGAGAAAACTGCCGATTCCCGGTATTCCTTACCGTCCTGCGTGGTTACGTCGAACAGATGGATTTTGCGGTAGCGCGCCAACTCCTCGCCATTGGGTCCGAAGGCGACGGTCGTGTTGTAAAATTGATCGTCCGCGGCTTCAATGTAGCTGCCGCCATGAACGAAAATGCCGTGCTCGATGGCCAGCGATTTCAGAAAACCATAGGTCTCGCCGCCGGGAATGGTTTCAGCCGCCGCGCGGCGGCCTTCAGAGTCCATCCCGTGGAATGCGAACATCTCGGGCAGCACCACCATGTCCGTGCGGTCGGTGGTCACCGCTGCGGCGATGAGCGAGGCGGCACATTTATGGTTTGCGGCCTTGTCGGCACCGGCATTCATCTGGATGATCGAAACGCGCATGAGGCTCTCCTGGAGGTAAGGGGGATATTCTTAGCGCGTTTCGCGAGCGGGCCTCAAGAGGCACCGTATTCAGGAGAATGCCTTGCCGGGGTTCGCTCCCAGTTTTTTCAGGATAATTGCCAGCGGGCAAAAACCGGTAAAGGCGGCCTGCAGAAGATTGGCGCCGACAAAAGCCGTCACCCACAGCCAATTCGGATCGTGGTAGACGGAAAGGCCTGAACTGGCCAAAATTACGATACCGGCGAAGGCCATAACAATTCGATCGATCGACATTTCGTTTTCTCCATAGCGTAGGATTGAAAAACATAACCTGCCGCCTAAATATATAAACCGTTGATAAATTAGCAAGTACTAATATAATAGTTCCCGTCACACGGATACGTTCGAGGAAGAAAGATTATGAAAAGCGTTCAGGTGCTTCGCGCCGTTTTGCCAATCATTTTTGCCGTCGCAACTCTGGGGCAACCGGTTTGCGCGCTTGCCGCCGATGGTGAATTCACCGTGCGAAAATCGACGATTGTGGATCGCAAAGCGGTATTCGCGACGGTCGAAAGCATCGACTCCGCCACGGCGCGCACGCGTATCAGCGGAACCATCTCAAGCCTGGAAGTGGACGAAGGCAGCCGTGTGAAAAAGGGCAGCCGCCTGGCCCGGGTGGTAGACCCCAAGCTGCGCCTGAGCATGCAGGCGCTGGAAGCGCGCATTCGCTCGGTCGCCGCCCAGAGAGATTTGGCAAGAACCGCCCTGGATCGTATCGCTAGATTGCGCAAAAGCGGAATTGCCAGCCAGGTCCGTCTGGATCAGGCGCAAACCAACATGGATGTCGCCGAACAACAGCTGGCGGCGATGAAGGCGGAAAAGGCCGTTATTTCACAGCGGCAAAGCGAAGGCGTGGTTTTGGCCCCGACGGATGGCCGGGTGCTTAAAGTCCATGTGACACAGGGAACGAACGTGCAGCCGGGTGAAGTGGTTGCGACCCTGGCCGCCGACGCATTCATTTTGCGCATGCACCTTCCCGAACGCCACGCGCGCTTCATTCAGCGGGGCGAATCCGTATCAATCGGCGGTCAAAACCTGAAGGCGCGCAGCGGATCTATCAGGCAAGTTTACCCGGAAATGAGGCAAGGCCGGGTCGTCGCCGATGTCGAGGTTGATGGCCTAGGCGATTATTTCGTCGGCGAGCGGGTTCCGGTGTACGTTGCCGCCGGATCGCGTGAAACCTTCGTCGTTCCGCAAGGCTTCTTGTTTGAACGTTTCGGCGTGACCTACGTGCGCATCAAGGGCATCGGCGAAAACGTGGTGCAAACCGGTCAAGCCCTTGAAGCGGGAACCGAAATTCTGTCGGGCCTACGCGACGGTGATGTGTTGCAAAAGCCGGAGGCCGCGAAATGAAGTTGGGTATTTCCGGCGTCCTTACGCGTACCTTCATCGGCTCGGCGTTGACGCCGCTTCTCCTTCTGGCTTCGCTGGCCCTGGGCGCGATGGCGCTGGTGGTTTTGCCGCGCGAGGAAGAACCCCAGATCAGCGTTCCCATGATCGACGTGATGGTCCGCGCCGACGGCCTCAAGGCCGAGGATGCCGTCGAACTGGTGACCAAACCACTGGAAGATATCGTCAAAGGTATAGGCGAGGTCGAGCACGTCTATTCGCAAACGCTGGATGACCGGGTCATGGTGACGGCGCGCTTTTTCGTGGGCGCCGACGAGGACCGGGCGGTCCTGCGCGTTCACGAGGAACTGCGGGCCAATATGGACCGTATCCCGCTGGGCATTCCCGAGCCCCTGATCGTCGGTCGTGGCATCAACGATGTTCCCATCGTGACCCTGACGCTGTCGCCCAAGGCTGAAAACGTCGAACGCTGGACGGACAATGCGCTTTACAACATTGCCGAGGAACTGCAGCACGAACTGATCAAGATCGACGACGTCGGCCTGACCTTCGTGGTCGGCGGACGGCCCGATCAAATTCGCGTCGAGCCCGATCCGGAACGGTTGTCACTGTATGGCGTGACGCTGAACCAACTGGTCGAAAAGGTGCGTAACGCCAACCGTTCGTTCGTAGTTGGAAATTTGCGCGAGGCCGGTCAGTCGGTACAGACCGTGGTCGGGCAAACGCTCAAGGGTGTTCCCGATATCGGATTGCTGTTGATCACCACCCGCGACGGCCGACCGGTCTATGTGAACGATGTTGCCGACGTGGTGGTCGGCGCGCGGCCTGCCGAACATCAGGTCTGGCATATGACGAAGGGGTCGGACAACGGCCTCGTTTCGCGGCCCGCCGTCACCCTTGCCGTGGCCAAACGTAAAGGTGCTAACGCGGTCATCGTCGCCGATGAAATTCTCAAGCGTCTGGATCTGGTGCGTGGGCGTTTGATCCCGGCGGATGTCGAAGTGACGACAACGCGTGACTATGGCGAGACGGCCTTGGAAAAGGCCGATGAGCTGCTGTTTCATTTGGGACTGGCGACCGTTTCCATCGTGTTTCTGGTTGCCCTGGTGCTGGGCTGGCGGGCGGGCGCGGTGGTCATGGTGGTGGTTCCGACGACCATCCTGCTGACCTTGTTCGCGTCCTGGCTGATGGGCTACACCATCAATAGGGTCAGCCTGTTCGCCCTGATTTTTTCCATCGGCATTCTGGTGGATGACGCCATTGTCGTCGTTGAAAACATCGTGCGTCACTGGGGCATGGGCGGGAAACGCAGCGCGGTTCAGGCCGCCATTGACGGCGTTGCCGAGGTCGGCAATCCAACCATCGTGGCGACGCTGACCATCGTTGCCGCCCTGCTTCCCATGATGTTCGTTTCGGGGCTCATGGGACCGTATATGAGCCCTATTCCCGCCAACGCGTCCGCCGCCATGGTGTTTTCCTTCTTTGTTGCCGTCGTCATCACGCCGTGGCTGCTGATGAAGGTGCGCAAGCGGGCCACCGAAATTGAGGGCGATGGTCACGACGAAGGTGTCATGGGCCGGTTCTATCGAAAGATCGCCACACCCGTGCTTAAGGGGCGTGCACGTTCCATCCTGTTTCTGGTCGTGACCGGTGTGGCGACGGCGGGTGTCTGTGTGGCGTTTCTGACCAGAGACGTGACCGTCAAGCTGCTGCCCTTCGATAACAAATCCGAACTCCAGGTAGTTGTTGATCTACCCGAAGGGTCCAGTCTGGAAGCCACGCAGCGCGTTCTTTTTGCCGCTGCCCGGCGCATCAACGATCTGCCCGAACTGACCAGCCTGCAGGCCTACGCGGGCACGTCAATGCCGTTTAATTTCAACGGTCTGGTGCGCCACTACTATCTGCGAGCGGGGGCCGAGCAGGGCGATCTTCAAATCAACCTGTCGCCCAAGCACGAGCGTGACCGCGCCAGTCATGCGATTGCGCTGGATGTTCGCGAGCGCCTTCGCGGTTTGCCGGCCCCGCAAGGGACGGTCGTGAAGGTGGTGGAGGTGCCGCCCGGACCGCCGGTCCTGTCGACCCTTCTGGCCGAAATCTACGGGCCGGACGCGGCGACACGCCGGGTTACAGCCGCCAAGGTTCGCGAAGCCTTCGAGGCCGTCGATTTCGTTGTCGATGTCGATGATTCTTTCGGCACGCCGCCCGAGCGCCTTCGCATCGAGGTTGATCAGGAAAACCTGGAATACCACGGCGTTCAGGAACAAGCCGTGTATGACACGCTGGCCGTTCTTATGGGGGGTGTGCAGGTTGGCTATTCCCATCGTGGGGCGGGGCGAAATCCGGTCGAAATCGCCGTCAGGCTGCCGAAATCCGGCCTCGTGCCGAGCGAACGCATTCTGTCCACGCCGCTGCCCGCACCCGGTCCGGCGGGCGACACCGGGGCAAATGTCGAACTCGGCGATGTGGTGAAACTGAAACGCGAGCCGGCGAGTTATCCGCTGTTCCGCCATAACGGCCATTTCACCGAAATGGTAATGGGCGAACTGGCGGGCCGGTATGAAGCTCCTATTTACGGCATGCTGGCCGTGGAGGAGGCGCTGGACAATCTGGATTGGGGTGCTACCGAAAAACCGAGCGTCGGATATCATGGCCAACCGGCCGATGAATCCAGTTCGACCATGCTGTGGGACGGCGAATGGGAAATCACCTATGTCACCTTCCGCGATATGGGGGCGGCATTTGCGGTGGCCATCCTGGGCATCTATTTGCTGGTGGTGGGCCAGTTTGGCAGTTTCAAGCTGCCGCTGGTGATCCTGGCTCCGGTGCCGCTGACCTTGATCGGTATTGTTTTCGGACACTGGCTGTTTGCGGCCCCGTTCACGGCCACGTCGATGATCGGGTTCATTGCGCTGGCCGGTATCATCGTGCGCAACTCGATTTTGTTGGTTGATTTTATCCGCAGCCGCCAGGGTGACGGCGAGCCATTGCGCGATGTGTTGCTGGAGGCGGGCGCGATCCGGTTCAAGCCGATCTTTCTGACCGCCGTTGCGGCGATGATCGGCGCGGCCTTTATTCTGGCCGATCCCATTTTTCAGGGACTGGCGATTTCGCTGGTGTTCGGTCTGGCATCATCGACGGCGCTGACACTTCTGGTGATCCCAGCACTATACGTGTGGTTGCGCGACGACCGCCGTCCGATGACGACGAAATAGGGAAACAGACAAGTGGGGAGGGGTCGAAACCGGCCCGTCTACTTCATCACTCGGCGAATTTGACCTGAAACACGTCTTCGATCACGTAGCCTTCGGCTGCAGGGTAACGCAGGGTCATCTTCCGCCGGGCGTCGCTCTCATCCGTTGCGGTGACTTCAAAATAATTGACTTCCGCCCACGTATCGGACAGGTCAGGATGATGGCCACCAACGCTTACCGCCTTGCTGACTTCTCTGTTGACAATCGCGACCTCGAAGGTCGATCTCGATACCATTTCTCGTATCCCTTGCAGTCCGCCCCCGCACCAAACAATCATATTACGCCAATTTTTTTGATTCCGAAACCGTGAAACGAAACGGCACGCTCAAGACTGCTGCGACAGGTAGTTGTTGACGCGTTTTTCGATGCGGTTCCAGCCCCACAGGAAGATGTAGGTGAACACCACATAGACGATGCCGACGGTCAGGAAAAACTCAATCGGCTTGAAGGTTCGGGCGATCACGGTGCGTGCAACGCCGATCAGGTCGAGCAGGGTGATGGTGCTGGCCAGCGCCGTTCCTTTGAGCATGAAGATGATTTCGTTGCCGTAAGCGGGCATGGCGATGCGAAAAGCGCGCGGCAGGATCACACGGCGGTAGGCCGTCCATTTGCTCATGCCAAAGGCCCGGGCGGCCTCGATTTCGCCCGCCGGAACGGCTTGAATCGCACCGCGCAGAATTTCGGCCGAATAAGCCCCGGTGTTAAGAACGAAGGTGAATAGGGCGCACCAGTAGGCCTGCTTGAATACGGGCCAGAGAAAGGTTTCCCGCACAAGGTCGGTCTGGGCGAAACCGTAGTAGACGAAGAAAATTTGAATAAGAAGCGGCGTCCCGCGGAAAAAATAAATGAAGGTGTGGGCCGGATAACGAAGGAACGGGTTCGGCGAAAGCCGCATCATCGCGGTCGGCAGGGCGACGAAAAATCCCAGTATCACCGACAACGTGACCAACTCCAGGGTCAGTAAAGCGCCGCCGGGAACCTTTCCAATATGCCTCGCGATGGTCCCGTAGTTCAGGGAGGAGAGCCCCCAGGCGAGGGCCACCACCACGAGGGCGGTCAAGGCGTAAAAACTCAGTCGCACAATCCGGATCAAGAGGTCTTTGGTTGTGGCTTGCATGGCGCCCTAACCCCTGGCCCGGGCGACGCCCCGGTTCGCCCTGATTTCGAGGCGCTTTTGAATGGTCATCGTTATGAACGTCAGGAACAGGAACATCAGCGCGCCGACAAAATAGAAAAGTGTCGCGTTCTTTGTCGCCTGGGCGGCGATTCCGACGACGCGAATGATCTCGTTCAGGCCGATCAGGGACAGCAACGCCGAATCCTTCATCAATACAAGGGTCAGGTTGCCCAATCCCGGCAACGCAAGCCGCCATACCTGCGGCAGGGTGATCCGTCGGAAGGTCAGCCAACCGCCCATGCCGAAAGCGTGCGCCGCTTCGGTTTGACCCTTGGGAATGGCAAGGATCGCGCCCCGGAAAATTTCGGTGGCGTAGGCCCCGAACATGAAGGCCAGCGCTATGACGCCGGCGGTGAACGCATCAAAATCGATGTGATCTTCATAGCCCACCAAATCGGCGACCGCATTTACGGCCTGCTGTCCGCCCATAAAGATAACAAGGATAACCAGCAGTTCCGGCAGGCCGCGCACCACCGATGTGTAGACATTGGCGTAGGCCATTGCGACCGGGTCGCCCGACAGTTTTGCCGCCGCGCCGATCAGGCCCAGGCATATTCCAATGGGCAGCACTGCCAGGGTCACCAAAAGCGTGATGGCCGTGCCCGTGAGGAACAGGTTTGCGTAGGGAAGAACGGTTTCCATGCGGTTTTCTTGACAGGGAAGGGGCCTGGATCGATTAAATCCAGGCCCCCAAATCCCCTTAGTAGATCGAGAACGGGAAGTATTTGGCGTTAATTTTTGCGTAGGTCCCGTTGGCGATGATGGCTTTCAGCGCCGAGTTCAGCTTTTTGCGAAGGTCGTCTTCGCCCTTGCGAATGGCGATACCGATGACGTCGCTACGGTTGAAGGATTCGCCGACGAATTCGAAGCCCTTGCCCGCGTCCGACTGCAGCCATTCATAATTGACCAGCATATCGGCGAGGATGGCGTCCGTGCGTCCGGCGGCCAGATCGATATAGGCGTTTTCCTGGGTGTCGTAGAGCTTCATTTCGACTTTGCCGGCAAGATTGTCTTCAAGGTATTGCCCGGCGATGGTGGCGCGCTGCGCGCCCACAGCCTTGCCATCAAGCTTGGAGATATCCAGGTTTGAGCCCTTTTTGGCGACGTAGCGCAGGCTATTTGAATAGTAGCGCTCGGTGAAATCGACGGCTTGCTTGCGTTCGTCGGTGATCGACATGCTGGCGATGATGGTGTCGTACTTTTTGGCCAGCAGGCCTGGAATGATGCCGTCCCAGTCTTGCGTGACCCAGGTGCAGTCGGCTTTCATTTGTTCACACAGCGCGTTTCCGATATCGACGTCGAAGCCGGTCAGTTTGCCGCTGGGGTCAATCTGGTTGAACGGAGGGTAGGCGCCCTCGGTGCCCATCCTGACTTTGTCGCCCGCTACGGCCGCGCCCGAAACGAGCATCGCCGCCGCTACAATAATTGCAAATTTTTTCATGGGTTCTTCCCTGTTGTTCAGTCGTTGCCACAATGGAACCACGATCGGTGCCCGAACGAGCCTCCTCCGGTGTTCCTAATTCATTAAAGGGTCGCGAAACTGCTCGCCCCCCATTTGCCGCACAGTTTCGGGCTTCATACGTGGCTAAGTCAAGGCGAACGTCACTTGACGATCCAAGAGCCACGAACCAAGATGCCGCCCAGCGCGAAACAAGAAGAAGATTTCCAGCCGTGATTTCCACCATTTTGCCTGCCATTTTCCACGGTGCCGTATTGGCCTTGGGCCTGATATTGCCGCTTGGGCCGCAAAATACATTCGTGCTTGCGCAGGGCGCCGGGCAACCTTCTCTATGGCGCGCGCTGCCGGCGGTGGCGGCTGCGGGGTTGTGCGATACGTTTTTGATTTTGGTAGCGGTGTTCGGGGTGTCGGTGGCGGTTCTGGGAGTTCCGTGGCTGAAAACGGCGCTGATCGGCGGCGGCGTGGTGTTTCTGGTCGTCGTCGGGGTTTTGTTGTGGCGCAACGGCGGCGGGGATGAGACGGGCGGCCCAAATGGCGGCGCGTGGTCGGCGCGCAGGCAGTTCGCGTTCACGGCTTCGGTCTCGTTGCTAAATCCGCATGCCATTCTTGATACCATCGGTGTCATCGGCCCCAGTTCTCTGGCTTACGACGGGTCGGAGCGCATCGCCTTCACGCTGGCCTGCATCGCAGTTTCCTGGGTGTTTTTTCTGTTTCTGGCGGTGTTGGGGCGAAGTGTGGCCAACATTGGCGGGGTGCGTGCGTTTCTGAATCGCGGATCGGCCTTGATCATGTGGGGCACGGCTGTTTATCTGGCCTCAACCTTGTTTGGAGGAACGCCGTCATGAAGACCATAGGGTTGCTCGGTGGCATGAGCTGGGAATCGACTGCCGAATATTACCGCATCATAAATCAAGGCGTGCGCAGCCGTGTAGGTGGCGTCAATTCGGCCCGCGTCGTCATGTATTCGGTGGAGTTCGCCGAAATCGGCAGATTGCAGAATGCGGGCAGGTGGGACGATCTGGCCGATATGCTGGCGGGCGCCGCGGTAGCGATTGAACAGGCGGGGGCGGATTTTCTGCTGATCTGCACCAACACCATGCATAAGCTGGCCGATCCGATCCAATCGCGCATCGACATCCCGATCCTTCACATCGTCGATCCCACGGCAGCCGCCATTCATACGCGGGGCATCAAAACGGTGGCCCTACTGGGAACGCGCTTCACCATGGAAGAGGACTTCTATCTGGCTCGCCTTGAACGCGAACACGGGATTAAGGGCATTGTCCCCGAGACGGACGACCGGGCAATCATCCATCGTGTCATCTACGAAGAACTGTGCGCCGGGCGCATCGAGGATGCGTCAAGGGGCGAATATCTGCGCATTATTCAGACCCTCGTCGAGCGTGGGGCGCAAGGCGTTATTCTTGGCTGCACCGAAATCGGCTTGCTGATCAAGCCGGAAGATTTAACCCTGCCGGTATTCGATACGGCGCACATTCATGCGATTGCGGCAGTCGAGGCGGCCCTGGCTGATTGACAACTGCCGATTAACAAGTGTTGGAAACGCCGGGCGAACTCACTAAAGTGCGCGCGAGCAAACGGCATAGAAAGCTGGCCTGACCGGGAGAATGAAATGGCGCGAGATGATCGCTTTACGGCCTTGGTCGTTGACAAGACGGAAGGCGCGGTTTCGTCCGCCGTTCGCGAAATGGATTGCACCGATCTGCCGGAAGGCGATGTTCGCGTCTCGGTCACCCACTCAACGCTCAACTACAAGGACGGCATGATCATTTGCGGGATCGGTGGCCTGGTTAGAGACTATCCGCATATTCCGGGGATTGATTTCGCCGGAACGGTTGAAACGTCGCAATCGCCGGATTTCAAGCCGGGCGATTCGGTGATTTTGACCGGTTGGCGCGTGGGCGAGGTGCGCTGGGGCGGATATGCGACAAGGGCACAGGTTAAAGGCAAATGGCTGATACCGCTGCCCGACGGCCTAAGCCTGTCTCGGTCGATGGCCATCGGAACGGCTGGATTGACCGCGATGCTGGCGCTCCTGTCGCTTGAAGAACACGGACTGACCCCCGAAAGCGAGGGCGAAGTGCTGGTCACGGGTGCTGCCGGCGGTGTGGGTAGCGTGGCCGTGGCACAATTGAGCGCCCTGGGCTACCGGGTAGCGGCCTCGACCGGACGGGCAGAAGCCCATGACTACCTGAAAGAACTGGGAGCCGCGACCATCGTCGAGCGGGCCGAACTGGAACAGGTTTCGAAAGCTCCCCTCGGGGCCACGCGCTGGAGCGCGGCCATCGACAACGTGGGGGGATCGACCCTGGCCAACGTTCTGGCCACCCTTCATCCGGGGGCGAGCTGCGCGTCCGTCGGTTTGGCGGCCAGCGCCAGTCTGCAAACGACGGTCATTCCCTTCCTGCTTCGCGGGGTCAATCTTTTGGGTATCGATTCAGCCTTTTGCCCAACGGCCCGCCGAACCGAAGCTTGGAACCGCCTGGTTGCCGATCTTCCTATGGATCAGCTGGATCGAATGACGGAAGTTGCCTCTCTCGCCGATCTTCCCGGATTGGGCGCGAAAATTCTCAAGGGTGGGGTGCGTGGCCGCACGGTGATTGACGTTGGCGCTGGGTAAATAAATTTCAAATGCAAACAATAATTCGTGGGTAAATCCTTTTTGACTACTAAATGTAGATGTTTTTTGAAATCCGTATTACACTCCGCTCGACACCTCGGTGGTGGGAGGGTTGAACGAATGCGCTTGGCATTGTGTGCGGGACTGATGGCGATGGCTATCTCGGTAACGGGAATCGCTGCCGACGTTCCCGTGCCAAAAAACTACGGTCAGGCGATGAGCTGGTACGAGCGTGCGGCCAACGGCGGCAACGCGGACGCGCAGTTTTATCTGGGTGTGATGTACGAATCGGGTGTGCGCGGCAACGATATGACGGTCGCCGCCAAGTGGTACCTTATGGCGGCCGAGCAGGGCCATATCGAGGCTCAGGCCCGCCTCGGCGCCCTTTATTACCGCGGAGACGGGGTTGAACGCGATACGGCCAAGGCGGCGCAGTGGTACGCCATGGCGGCCGACGGCGGTTCGGCCCAGGCGCAGTACAATCTGGCCCTGATGTACGAACGCGGGCGTGGTCTTCAGGCGAATGCGCCGATGGCGGCGGCTCTTTTTGAAAAGGCCTCCGACAATGGGATCGCCGCTGGGCGGCTGAATTTGAGCATGCTTTACGCGGCGGGCATCGGCGTTGGTCGCGACCCGGCCCGCGCGCTCATGTGGCTGGAAATGGCGGCGGCCTCGGGGTTAAATGTCAGCGAAGGCATTCGCCAGAGCCTTGTGAAAGAGCTTGGCGAAGAAAAAGCAACCGAGGCCAAACGCCTGGCCGCCGAGCGACTGAAAAAGTCGGACGACCAGGTTCGTTAAACGCTCCTTTCACCTTTTCTTGACACCCTGTATAATTTGGGCGTATAGGCTCCCTCCGTTGGTGTTGCCAACGGCCCTTTGGCGGAGTAGCTCAGTTGGTTAGAGCAGCGGAATCATAATCCGCGTGTCGATGGTTCGAGTCCGTCCTCCGCTACCAATTAAATCAATGGCTTAGAGAGAAATCTCTAAGCCATTTTTTTGTCAGGAAGCACATAGGAAGCAGACGACACCATTTCGGGATGCGTTTCCCGGTGATCGCGATGCCCTTGCATTGAGCATACTCATTCGTTGGTGACCCCCCTTAAGCACTGAGTAAGCGCGCGAGGTCGCCCGCCTATGGGATTTGATCACGTGAATTTGGCACCATCCGGCGCGCCGGGCGGGGATGGTGGCATCAACGCGGCAACGAAAATGCCGCCGTGACGAACGGTACACAACCATGGCCATGGTCGGGGGTGTCCCATTGATCCCGCCCATGTGGGGCCCGGAAATCGACGTTTGGGCCACATCCACATGTGGCCGGGCGGGGCGGCGTATCGACAATCATCAATCCCACTTGACTGCCTGTTACCCCCCTTCTCCCCCCAGGGGGGCCGTATCTCGCCTCTTTGACTCTCCACTCGTCAAACTCGCGCCGTAAAACAGAACATATAATTGACCGGATTGCCCGTAGTGCCAAAAGATCTAGATGGCGCGGTCATCCCCTACCGCCCGCCAGTCCCAGAAACTATCGTCTCGATGGACCGAAGGCCGGTCATGCACTAACATTCAACTTGGACCACTCAAAGGGGGCCAACCAATACGGTACAAGGTCCGATCTAGTTTTCCTACTCGCCCAGTCTGCCGGAAACCGAAATGCAAAGGACCTTCCATGACAGAGCAAAATGGGAGCCGTTCAGATCAATGTGACGCCTGCCGGTATTGGCGCAACCTCCTTGGTCAATCTCAGTTGGGTCAATGCCGAATTGCGCCGCCCGTTCCCTCCTCTGGCGGATCGGCCGCGTGGCCAGAAGTTGGAGCCGACGACTGGTGTGGGCAGTTTCAGTCGCGTGACACGGTCGCCACTACCCTCATGGGGTCGATCTCGCATGGGCTCGACGAACTTGCGACCGGATTCGTTGAGGCTCGCCAATCGGCACGCAAAGAAAGGGCGCGACCGGTCGCCGAGGATACTCAAATGCTCCTTCAGCTTCTCGACATATACATCGAAGGCTGGAACACGTCCTCAGATCAATTCCGGCAGCAGATTCTTCACGAACTGCGCGAGCTTGCGGAGGATTTCATCTTGGAAAACGGTGCGTGGAAATCAGACAAAGCCGTTCGTCAGTTTCTTTTCAAGACGCGTTCGCCGGTGCCACCCGCAAACCGGCAGGGTGCAATAAACTACCTGCAGCTAATGGAGGCGGGCCACGCTATTTTGGGCCAAACGAAGGCACTCCCAAAATGTGTGACGTCAGCGCCTATGGAACAGATTGAGTTAATTGCGTAACGGAGGGTTTCTGGTTCATCGTAGTGACCGAAGGGAACGAAGATGAAGCAGAAACCCA
>Ga0233431_1001911_pt1 | contig 32334 bp, 13 predicted proteins | sample SI_118_April2016_FD_179867 | JGI IMG/M metagenome (GOLD analysis project Ga0233431, IMG submission 179867) | Seawater microbial communities from Saanich Inlet, British Columbia, Canada - SI_118_April2016_200_MG | ecosystem: Environmental > Aquatic > Marine > Inlet | place: Canada: British...
CACAAATATCGTTATACCCACCAGGGCAAATAATATTTGGCAGTAATGTAACAGTATCAGTATCGAAAGTCGGTAAACTTCCGGTCCATGGTGTGAATTGTGGAGTTCCACCGTTTAATTCGTATGCTATATCACAAGCTGTTAAAGTATCAGTACCAAAGTTTCTGATTATAACTTCAACAGGAACTGAAGTATTTTCAAGTTCGATTGCCACAGGTGAAAGAATTTCAACAACACCAGCATCATTAGGAATAAGTGGAGCTATCATAGCTGTATAGTCTTCAGTTTCTCCCCATGTATATGTTCCACAGGCAACAACACCAGTAGCTATAGTAGTTTCTTCAAATACAACTCGCATTCCGGTAAAGCCTGATAAGGCAGTAACAGGTACAGTAACAATTCCGGTTACAGTAGCAGAGGACGTGGTCGCACTACTGAAAGCAACTTCTGTCAATTCATCATATACTGCATCTCTATTCCAGTCGATATAAACTTTTACCCAACAACTGAATTGAGTTGTATAAGTAAAGAAATCAGTTGTAATTGAAACCGGATAGGTCATACCTGGTGCAAGCTGAACAGCTGGTAATAAAGTAAAGTCTGTGTACATTGCTCCATTAGAAGGTCCTGAATAATTACTTAAATTACTTAAGTCAACATTAATAATCTCTTCATACGTATTAGAAGTGGCACTTGAAACACAATACTGTAATGGAAGATTTTCTACGGTAGCATATGCAGTATCATTTACAGCGATAGTATCACCTGATAGCATTGGGTAAGCAACAAAATCATAAACTCCAAATACACTTAAATCTGCAAGAGTTGCAAAAGTATAAATATATGAGTCTCCAGAATTCAGATTTGCAGTAATAGTCTCAATTACAGGAGCTTGTCCATTAAGAACATAAGCTACATCAAAATTGGATATTGCTTGAACACCATAGTTAAGAACTTCTATAGTAACTTCTTCATTTCCTAATAACAAACCTGTAAATGGCTCAGTAATTACTGTAACACCTGCATCATAATCAGGAATTCCTTCTACAATACAATGAACTGGAAGTCTAACACTTGGACAACCTGCTGCAGTAATATCTATTTGAATATTTGGACGCTGATTGTAAGAATATGTATATAAAGTAGTACTAGGACAAACTCCGCCACCATCTGAGTGCATATTAATTGTAGCAGGGTAAGTAGTAGTAGTATGTTTTACAATTCCATTTGTAGTATAACCATTAGGATAATTATCAAAACATGTTTGAATAATTATATTACTAACACCATCCCATACCCAAGGATCAGTAAAGGCGTGCACATTCCAACCAGCAGTTGTAGCATAACTACTATTATAATATACATCAACCAAACCTGTTTGCCAGGTTGTTAAGGATGTAATTTGAGTTGTTCCAATTGAGATTGTGTAATCATTAAGGCTTGCACCTGCAGGAGTTACAACATCAAAAGCAATTGATTGAACCATTCCGCCAGGCATACCCATTGCTAACAATTCGGAAGCAGGTATCAAATATTGCTCTTTCGAACCATTATAATATTGTCCATATGGAGTTGGGTAGCTATAACTTGTACCTACGGCAGTTCCGGTTCCAACATCATAAGTTCCGCTGGATCCAGTTGCAGCTTCCACCCAATATGTAGCTGTATCATAAAGGATTGGAGTATTTACAAATGTATCTAAAGAGAAGAAATTTAAACTTGTTTCATCTTCGAACCAATATAATGTATAAGGAGCTGAAGCAGAAACTGTTCCTGATGTTCCATAAGGAATAGTATCATTAAATGTAAGTGGTCCTGGTGGTACCCACCATGAATCAACACTATATAAAGCAGTATCATTCAACTGCATTGGATCATTTACTAAATCAATCCAACCAATAAATTCAAATGTTGTATCAGCAAGAACTGTTAAATCGAAAGTTTGTGCAAAGGTAAATGTTATAATATTTCCAGGATAAATAATTCCAGGAACATTTTCAGTATAAATTGTACCACCTACAAAACCAATACTTGCAGATAATCCACCGCTGATAGTATCAGTACCGGTGTTTTGAATTTGCATAGTGAATGATTCAGATGCAGAAAGTCCACAACCTCCGTCAGGGCTAATAAATCCAATAAGATATGCCTCAAATGGAGGAGGATCACCGAGTTCAGCCTCGATCATATATCTTCCGAAATCATTAAGTTCTGTAAAAGCGCCACCAGTTAAGTCGGTATAATAGAAAGCACCGTCTCTGCCCGGATCTTCTTCTTGAAGTCCAAGAGCATAATATGCAGTTCCATTTGAGGAGTTTGTAGCAGCAAGACCAACATATACATCAGTATTAACAACTAAAGTCAAACTTGGAACTAATATTGGGAATGAATAATAAGCACCTGTATCGGCAGCAGTGAGTACTACAGGAGCAGATTCTCCTACAACCACACCACCAGTATCAATTACAACAGCATAAACTGTTTGGCCTACTGTATTATCATCACCAATTCTTACATTTACATATTCAACAGTCTTAGAACCGTTTATTGTATATTTACTTAAGAAAATACCATCGTTTCCGGCAGTCCATCCTAAGAAATTTGTAGCACCTGCTGTGTCACAATAGTTATATGTCTCAGCAGTAGTAATTTGATTGTATTGCCAAGTATTATTAGTAAGATTATCATCGGCAGGAACTGAAACAGTTACTGTATTATTACCAATAACAGTTGGAGAATATACATTAAAAGTAATAAATGTATCGGCATATGGAGCTAAGTTTGCAATAGTGAAAACATCAGTGAATGTATTATCGCCAGACAAACTTAAAGTAACATCAAGATTAGTTTGTGGATTGAATCCCCAGTTCTTAACCCATGCTGAAACTTCGGTAGGAGTTCCACTTGGTAATGGAAGAGTTCCAAAAGTATAAGCTATTTCAACAGATGCATCGTTTGGCAATGGTTGGATTATCAAAACATCATCAATCGCCATATCACCGGAATAGCTAGTACCTCTAACTCCATAGAATCTGAAAGTATTTGCAGTAGGGCTAAACAGAACTATTGCTTCAACCCAAGGATCTAATGATGATGCAGTTTGCTGACCGGTGAGCGACCATATTGTTGACCAACCACCATTTACAAATTCCTGAACACCAAGAGTTCCCATGGTTGCACCATACATATGATACCAGAAACTTAATTGTTTGCTTGCTATAGAAGCACATGGAGGCATGAAGAAAGCTGAATCTCCAGTTGTCCCGGAAGAAGTTTCCATATATACATAAATACCTGATGTACTTCCTGTAGTATGATCAATATTTGGTCCGGTAGCTGAAGAAGAAGTTCCTCCCATATCCGGCATCCATGCCATTCCTGAAGCAGGATTTCGTGACCAACCATTTGCTAATGATCCTGGATTTCCTGAAGTAAATGTTTCAAAATCTTCTGCATATGGTAAAGCATTAATTCCAAATACATTTATTGTTACAGTACCCATAGCATTGTTGTTAAAAATACCATCATTAGATAATGTACTGAAAGCATCAAATGTATATGATCCATTTGCTGACATATCGTAAGCAGTTGAAAGAACAATTTCCAAACTTTCACCAGATGCTAATGTTCCAACGTTTATTTCTACAGTCGGGAAAATTACCGGATTTGTTCCGGATACACTTGCTTCAATAAATAATGTATCAATTGAAAAATCAATAGTATCTAATCCATAATTCTGAACTAATACTGATATTAATTCGGCAGAATCGTAACACATTTCAGGAATAGGGTTAAGAAGTCCAGCTACTCCAATATCAATAGCTGCAGGTGCATATTCATCTGCTCCCATATCTGGAGTAATCGTATCACGTAATTCACCATCAATATCATATATAATTCCAGGCCAAGGAGTACCTAAATCATTCATTGTTGCATTACCATATACATGTAAGTCATTATTTGCTGCAAATCCTGGATTAACAGAAACCGAATTATTACTCATTGCAGTACCGGTTGCTGTTTGCCATGCTGTTATATCTGCCTGATTACCACCATAATAACCAAGTACAGATCCTGTAGTAAATAAATTGTTATGATCTAATTCAGTTATCCATCCGGCAGAGTTAATGTAGGCAGCTTGTCCACCCCCGGTATTTGCAAAAATATTGTTTACAAAATTGTTGAATGAGTAAGTTGTCGTTCCATAGGCATAGAGAGCTCTTCCGTATAAGGGAGAACCGCCTGCGACAAGTACTGAGTTATTTATATAGTCAGTATAACTGGAGTAATAGTGATATATTCCATAAACAGTTGCTGTGGGAGAACCCCATTGACTAATCATGTTGTTAGCAACAATATTTGGATTTGTTGCATCTCCATCACAATAATAAGGGCGAATTCCATATTGTGAACTGGTTCCTGACATGAAAACCTTATTATTTATACATGTTAGATAGTCATTATAATACATATATATTGGATAGTTTACACCTGTATTTGCGCCATTCGTCACAGTATTACCATCAATAATAATATTTTTTTGGTAGTAGCTATAAATACCATAGTAATAATATCCTTCAATAATATTATCTTTATAGACATTTCCATCTTCCTGATTTGAAGAACTTATACCTTGCTTATAGATACCGTAGTATCCGTTTAAAATCCTATTGTTAGCGATAGTACAATGATCATTATTTGTAGCATGATCGTAAAAAGGTGCAGCTAAACTACTGGTTGCAACAATTGATTCAATTACATTATTCTTATATGTATTGTAAGTTGATCCGGCTGTTTGATCAATTACACGTCCGTATGTTGCGGCCGATGTAGATTTTATTGTCATATTTTGGATAGTCAAATAATCGACACCGGATGCTTTGAATACAGAGTTGTCAGATGATCCGGTAGGCCATTGTAACACAACATCTGTACTGTCGCCTGAAAGCGATTGGAAAGTAATTGTGTTTGTAGCATTATTCCCTATTATTTCAGGAATTCCTATACGTTCAGTGTAAACACCTGTTTCTACATTAAAAATAACCGGGCCACAAAGACCAACAGTAGTTAATACATCTACAGCAGTTGTAAAATCTGGATAATCTCCTGTAGCACCAATTGTATAAGTTCCTGCAAATGCAGTTTGCATATTGGAAATTATAGCAGTATCGTTCAATGGCATATCATCCGGCAAATTGTTAGGCATATAAGTCCATCCTTTTACCTCATAGATGTTTCCAGAAATGAAATTATACGAACCTAACAAAATTGTGTCAACTTCTGTAGTTAATAATGTGTTTGTATAAGCATAAGTTGTTTGAGAAACTCCGTCAACTTCCCACATCACATCAACATTATTTATTGCATTGTTTCCAAGATTTGTAATTATTGCATATACATCATTGAAACCTTCGCATATTGATTCGATTCCATAAAATGAAACAACACTTGCATCATTGTCAGGCAATTGATAAATCATCAAATCGTCGAAAGCAAATCCATTATATTGAGTATAACTATCAGAACCAAAACAAACTCTGAATTTAACACTTGGTTCACCGGCTAAGGTTGTCATCAAATATTTTCCGTTTACCCAACCTGTACCATTTCCTGTCCAACCATTTACATAACCAATTCCGGCAATGCTCATTCCGTTATACCAATTTGTTCCGTTTGGATCTAATAAAGGATCGCCAAATTCGCTACCTAAGTGCAGCCATGTAAGTCCACCATCGAGAGTATATTGCACTTTTACACCATCGTAGTACATACCTTGTGCATCTATCCAATATTTAAATTCAAATACAGGAGCTGTCAGACTTGTCATATCAAAAATTATACTTTCAACCCATGAATCTTCATAGTTATTATAAACTCCTGTAAGGTTTGTCGCCCAACAATTCGAACCAGAATAGGCTCCACTAATTGTAGAACCAGCTGGTGTTCCAAATTCCCATGAACTGGAGGTTCCACCTGATATCCAGAAATTTCCACTTTCAAAATTTTCGAGATATGGAAACGAACTAATTGTAGCAATACTTAAAACAGTAATTCCATCAATAGTGTCATTATAATTAATAGTATCTCCGGATAAATAAACTGCTGCTATACAATCATATGCTGCCATTACAGAAAAATCGGCAGTTGTTGTAAATGTATAAGTTAAAAAACTATCAGGTAAAATTGGTGTTGTAACAGTTTCTGTTACAAAACTAGCACCATTATCTATAGAATAAGATAATGTATAAATATTCTGTGTGGCAAGTCCCCAATTTTTATAAGTAATTGTAATTGGAGTAGTTGCTGTCAAGCCAAGCCCAAGATTTGGAGCTGGTGAATCCCATGATGTCATTCCCAAATTTTCATTCGACTGTACCGCAGGCAAAATATCTAATTGCATATTTGGACGTTGCATGAACGGAGACCAATATGCCTGAAGTGTTGTAGCACATATCGCAGGAGTATTATCCATTTGATACTCCACAGTAGAATTAAATGCAGTTGTACTTTGATTTATAACAGCATTATAGGTATAAGGTGTACTGGTATAAAAGCAAGTTTCGATAATAATATTGCTAAAACCATCCCATAAAAATGGAGTTGTAAACATATGTGTATTCCAGCCTGTAGTTTCTATATAATTATTTAAATATACAGAGGTCAGACCTGGAGCCCAGGTTGTAAGAGATGTTAACGTTGTGGCTCCAATTTTAATCTCGAAGTTTCCAAGATTTGATGCATTGGCAGTAACAACATCAAAAGCAACAGATTGAATAAATCCATTACCAGCACCTCCGGCAGAAATCTCAGATGCAAGAATTAACATCTGATGCCTTGCACCCATATAATAATTTCCGTATGGTGCCGGGTAAGTAGTATTTGTATTAACAATAGTGCCTGTACCAATTGTTACCAATTGTGAATGGCCAAAATTGCTAAACAACAAGGTCATCAATACCACCAGTATAGATGACTTTAAAGCAAAGTAAGTTCTCTTCATAATAAATATTTTAATTAATTAATTTGGCTTAAAATTAGAGGTTATATTTCATATAACCAAATGCGATTAAAAGTTTTTTGTATATTTTAACATTAATATACGGTATAAATGCTTGATAAAGTATTCATTACAGATTCAAATTTTTTTTGAATTCGAATAGTTATGGCTATAATCCAAAAATGAAAAATATATTAGTATTAGGGGACTTCTAAAAATAGTAAATTTCAAGGCGTAAGAAATTTAAAAACCGGAGTTTACTATTGTAAATGAGGATTTTAAAATTGCGAAACAACGAAGAAATTTGCATTTTTAGAGGGTTCCATTAATAAATCAGAAAATCATTTCTATATCATCAATTTTACTTTTCGATAATTCATAAAAAGCATACCAACAATAAATAAGACTAACAAAGCTGAGCCTGCATACGAAATATTTCTACTTAAAAAGTATGATTCTGGTTCGAATTTAAATTCTACTATGTGTTTCCCTTTCGGAATATTCATTGATCTTAACAAATAGTTTGCTTTGTAGTATTCCGATGGCTTTTCGTCAATGAAAACTTTCCAGCCGGCCTGAAAGAAAATTTCAGAAAAAACAGCAAATTGAGCTGATTCTGTATTGGTTTCATAGACCAAATGATTTGGACTATAGGATATTAGTTGAATCGTTGCTAATGAGTCGAATTCGAAATTTTTATTAATTTGTTTTTCATAAAGATTATTGACAATTACTGTTTTTTGATCAATAGATTTTAATGAAAGTATCTCTTCATCAGCATTTTCTGCAAATTTTATTTGCTCTACAAACCAGGCATTTCCAAAATGAAAAGGATTAATAATCGGAGGAGCCCCCTGATTATATATAAGATATTTAGTGTTCAGCATATTCAGAATTGGTGTATGATTTTTTAGAACATATTGAACAGCTTCTATCGATTTCTTTTCGTTTAGAATATTTATAATAGCAGCATGTTCTTTTCCGATATAAAATTCAACTACTTCCTGAAAATTCTTAAGTTTTGCTCCATGGTAACCACCAATAGATTTATGATAATAGGATTCGCGGCTACTGATGAAAGGATTTTGCAAAGCCAGGACACGATAGTTGGTAGCAAAATTCAATTCCCTGAATATGAGTTTTTCCTTTTCAATTTTGATTTCTGAGGATTTTAGTTTCTTGTCATTTTTAAATTGACCAATTTCATCATTTATTTTTTGTTTCAGTATTGGATTTGCTTCAAGCTCATTGTTCAAAATTCCAATGTCGGCTGAAGTTGCCTGAAACGGATTTCTATATTTGTACGAATCTACCCATTGATTATATTTCCTGCCTTTCTTCTCATTATTCAAATATCGTTTATCTACGGTCCATAAATCAAAAACTAAAATAATTGCAAGGATAGCTATGAAGGCTTTTTCTTTTAGAACACGAATTATTAGCAGATAAACCAAAGTAGCCAATACTAAAATGTATAATAAACTTCTTAATACGTCAGATTTAAAAATGCTTTCTCTGGCATTTGAGATTTCACTATTTATTTCTTCAAGCTGCAAAAGTGCATTTTGATTGCCCTTATATTTATTTATTTGACTGTGATATTGTTGCACTTCATCGTAACTAAAAAAATCGAAAAAGACAGTTGGCATAACATAAAATAATATGAAAAGTCCACTTACCGAAATTGTAACATACAGGAACTTTTTCTTGTCAATTTTGTGTTTCAGTAAATGATTTAGAAACAAAATTCCTAATAGTGGAAACGACAATTGAGCAAGAATTAGCATCATTTTCGTATCACGAAATTTGCTAAACAAAGGAAAATAATTGATGAAAAAATCTGTAACACTGCTATATTTCATTGATAAAATCAGAGCTAAAACAGAAACTGAAAGTAAAGCCCATTTTATTTTATCTTTGACAAAAAACATAGCTAATATAAATAGAAAGAAAATGCTTGCACCAAAATAAAAAGCCCCTCCTGATGCATATTGCTCGCCCCAATATGAGTATTTATTTGCAATTTCGTTTTGATATTTTGACGGAACTTTTTTCATTATTTCATCATCGTAACCTAAGAGTCCACTTTTACCACCTTTTATATTAGGTATTGCTACAGACCAAATTTCGCCAAATCCTAAACTATACCTTTTAATATAGTCGCTATCTAATGCATCTGTTTTGGTGCTTTCATTTTTGTTTGCCGAAATGGTGAGTTCAGATTTTCCCCTGATTGTATGCTCGCTATATTCGTATGTTACTATCAAATTAGAAATTGTTGGTATCACTCCTAATATTCCGGCCAGAAGCAAAACACCAGAAATTTTCAGAAACTTAGGTAATAAGTTCTTTTTCAAGAAATGAAAAAACTCAACAATTAGAATTGCTAAAATCAGAAAAATCATGTAGTATGTCATTTGAATATGATTTGCCGATAAATGTAAACAAACAAAAATACTCAGCATTACCGAACCTTTCAACAGGTTTTTCCGATAAGAATAAATAATGCTTCCTATTAAGGGTGGAATAAATGAAATTGCATGTATTTTCGAATTATGACCTGTTGCAAGATATAAAATATTTAATGAAGATAAACCAAATACAATTGCTCCAATCATTGCCAGCCACGGATTTACATCAAAACATAATAGCAAGATATAAAATCCAAGCATCAGAAAAAACATATATCCAATTGGTCTTGGAATTATTTTCAGAATGCTGTCCTTCAACAAACTAACTATATTGAAATGTTTTGTTGAAATCTGATATGCCGGCATTCCTGCAAACATCGAATTTGTCCATAAAGGCTCAGAATCGTACTTTTCTCTAAAATCGGAAATTTCTTTACTCATCCCAAGAAATTGGTCAATATCCGATTGTTTCAGTAAATAGCCTTTAAGTTGAGGTGAGAAATATATACTACTAATTATTACAAAAACTAAAATTGCAACAATAGGAGGGAGGCTTTTTGAAATAATTCTTTTGTCTATTTTCATATCAAATTATTTATATAAAATATTGGCAAAGGTCGAAAATTTATATCGAATTGAATAATTTCATAATTAGTTTTTAAGCTAAATCTTTTTTTGAGGTGCTGAAGCAAAATGTTTTGATGGTAGCTATGTGTAAACTATTAGTGCAGAAGACATGAATTTCATTGCTGTCCACAATTATCAAAAGTTGTTCCAACCAAAATAATTTTAATAAAAATTATAGGCGTTGGCCGGAAAAAATGGCGGGCGGGAGTTGGCATGCGGGTTGTAGCTTCATTTTTTCTTGAGTTTTTGTTACTTTTGTGTCAAGACAAAAGTAAATGAAAGAATAATAAACAGAGCTTGATACTTCATAATTATAAGAAGAAAATTATTTTCAAGCACCTTCAAAAAAGATTTAGCCGTTTTTTAGAAACACTAATTATTAATACTACTTTTGTTGTATGTTTTAATGCTGTGTTTAAGAATTTTTAATGAAAACATTCGATTTTTTAATTGTTGGTTCAGGTATTGCCGGATTAAGTTATGCACTAAAAGTTGCTAAATTCGGTAGGGTAGGGATAATTAGTAAAACAACTTTCGACGAGACTAATACAAAATATGCACAAGGTGGAATTGCCGCTGTAACTTACCAACCAGATTCCTTCAAAAAACACATAAGCGATACTATAAAAGCCGGAGACGGATTATGTGATAATGCAATTGTGAAAAATGTAGTTTCCGAAGCACAAGAACAAATTCAGGAATTAATAAATATAGGTGCAAATTTCGACAAAAAACCAAACGGAATGTTCGATTTAGCAAAGGAGGGAGGGCATAGCGAACATAGAATATTACACCATAAGGATAATACAGGTTTTGAAATTCAGAGAGCTTTGACAGAAAAAGTAAAGAATCATCCTAATATTGAAATTTTCGATTTTTATTTCGCTATCGATATTATTACTCAACACCATTTAAATCAGACAATTACTAGAAGATTTAAGGATATTGAATGTTATGGATTATATGCTTTAAATCTAAAAACAAATCAAATTAGAACTTTTCTTTCAAAAATTGTTTTTATTGCATCCGGCGGAATTGGAAATATATACCAAACAACTACAAATCCTTCGATTGCAACAGGCGATGGTGTAGCTATGGTGTATAGAGCTAAGGGTGCAATTGAAAATATGGAATTTGTTCAGTTTCACCCAACATCATTATACAATCCGAACGAGCGTCCTTCATTTCTAATAACTGAAGCATTGCGAGGTTTTGGTGCTAAACTAAAAACTGCTAATGGAAAAGAGTTTATGCACAAATATGATAAGCGAGAATCCTTAGCTCCACGCGATATTGTTGCACGTGCTATTGATAACGAGATTAAGACACGAGGCGATGAATTTGTATATCTTGATGCAACACATCTTGATGGTGAAAAATTGATTTCGAATTTTCCCAATATTCATCAAAAATGTTTGAAACTTGGCATTGATATTACTAAAGATCTTATTCCTGTTGTCCCTGCTGCTCACTATCTTTGCGGTGGAATAGTGGTTGATGAAAACGGGTTGACGTCAATAAAAAACCTTTTTGCTGCCGGTGAAGTTACATCTACAGGCATGCATGGTGCAAATCGTCTCGCATCAAATTCTTTGCTGGAAGCTGTTGTTTTTGCTAACAGAGCTTCGAAAGTGAGTATTAAGAATATTAGTAAAATTCAAGTGCATAAGTATATTCCAAATTGGGACGATGCCGGAACTTCTCATCCTGAAGAAATGGTGCTGATTACTCAAAACCTTAAAGAACTTCAACAAATAATGACTAATTATGTTGGTATTGTTCGTTCAAATCTTCGCCTGAAAAGAGCAATGGACAGATTAGATATTATTTATCGTGAAACTGAAGACTTATTTAAAAAATCAATAGTGTCTGCAAAACTATGTGAGCTTCGGAATGCTATCAATGTTGCATATATAATAATTCGTTTGGCACTAAAACGAAAAGAAAGTAGAGGATTGCATTATACTATTGATTATCGAAGAAAAAATATAAAATAGAAATTCCCAACTAAATTTAAATTCCCATAATGTATGAAAGAAATCAAATATTCTATTTAACATAATATTAATTATAGGACAAATAGATATTATTTATTTTTAGATTATCGTTTTTCTATGAAGCAGACAAAATTTAAAGAATAAGCAACAATATATTTTTTTATCTTTGAACACAAATTTTTTAATATGAAAATAAAAAAGTATTTATTTATTGCAGTAGTTTCATCAATTATAATATTTACAAATTCTTGTAAAAAAGATGAACAGCCAGAACCAAGCAATACTGAGATAATTACAGAGAAATCATGGCATATTTCTGATATTAAATTGAGTCCAGGAATTTCGGTATATGGATTAACGATTACCGATGGTGATATGTTTATAGAAGAATGTGTGAGAGACAATCAATATACATTTAATCCTGATTATACTACAACCATGAATGAAGGAGCTACAAAGTGCGATGAGAATGCAGAGCAAGAAATTCAAGAAGGTATCTGGAAGTTTAACGAAGATGAAACCAAAATGATTTTCTCAGGTAGTGTGCTGTTGGACTCAATGGATATGGAAAGCCTTACTGCTGAAGAGTTAATTTTGTCGAGAATAGAAAGCTTACCAGATACCACTATTACTATCCCAAATTTTCCGAGTATCACCATTCCCGGAGGTGATCAGAAGTTAACAATTACATTTAAACACTAAATTATAATCATAGTAACTCCAGCTATGCTTGTTCGTTTTCATCCTCATCTGCTCCGGGTAATTCTAAAGCCTTTACAGTCTGTATAGCATTACCGGCAATCCCCTTAATTGAGCCATACATATCAATCGTATTTGTAATTACTTTTTCAATTTGTTTATCTCTTTGCTTCCAAATTCGCTGCATTGAACGTTTCTCTGTTTCCAGATCTGATTTCATCTGCGTAAAACCCTCAACTATTGCTTCAACCTGCATTCTAAATGTGTTTCCCGTTAAGAAGCTATATAACATATCCATTTTGTCACCTTTGTTTTCCTGCGAACTAATGGCAGTACTTAATTGAACAATAGATTCTCGAATGACTGCACATAATCCCTTAAATTCATCATAGTTGCAAATCCAAATACCATCTTTCAGACCCATCCTATCCATATCAGATGGCATTACTTCTGTAACCAACACCCCAATATTTGCTCCCTTTTCTCTAATGTCAGCTTTAAACTTCTCTATCCAGCTTGGTTGAAAATCCTTAGTGCGTTTACTTTCATAATAGATGGTTCCACAATTTTGTATAGAACGTGTATTAACGGTTTGAAGACAGTCCCCACCCCTTGCTCCTTTCTTTATTTCATCAATTGTATCTAAAGGAAATTGAGCAGCCAGCCATTCTTCAATTGCCAATTCCTGAACCTCGCCTTGCAATTGCATAGAACCTTGCTCCTGCTTACGTTTCATTTCTTCGGTAAGCTTTTTCTGTGCTTCTAATTGTATTTGCATTTCTTTGAAGCGCAATTCGTTTTTTTCTTCTTCCGATTTTCTGATTTTCTCTTTCTCTGAAATGAGCGTTTCATTTAGCTTCTTTTGGGCTTCTGCCTCAGTAGCTTCTTTTAATTCAGACTTTTCTCGTTTGAGTTTCTCAATTTCTGCCTTGGTTCTGTTAAGCTCCTTAATTTGTTCCGATTTCTCGTTTAGTTCTTTTTGAAAAACTTGAAATTGTTCCGATTGTTCTTCAAGAAGTTTATCTTTTAGCTTTTTTTCCATCAAGCTTTTTTCCTCTTTCAGTTTTTTATCAAAGCGTTCCTGAAACAATTCATTCTCTTGCTTTTTCTTCTGCTCAAAATCAAGTTTTTCTTGTTTTAATTTTTCTTGTTCAGCTTCGTACTTCTTCTTTTCTTCCGCTATTTGAGCTTGATACTTCTGTTTAATCTCATCTTCTAATTGATGAGCAAGAATATCTTGTACATCTATTGATGTACCGCAGTTTGGGCATTTTATTTGGGTTTCGTTTTTCATTTTATTTCTTTAATTTTTTAATTGCCTCATCAAAATCAGATAAATACTGTTTGTCTTGAATAGCACCGTGTTGAGTGGTTAGTTCCAAAATGGAACATACCACTTTTTCGTCTAATTCTCCACTTTCAAAAATATTTTTTAAATGCTTTGTTTTAGCTGGTCTTTGAACACCAAAAAGCTCAGCCATTTTTTGCTGCGTAAGCCAAAGAGTTTCGTTTTGTATAAATACCTCAAATTTTATATCGCCATTTGGGCTAGTGTATAAAAAAAACTCCTGTCTGTTTTGGTTTATATTACTCATGTTTTTTGTCAATAAAATTTGTATTATACAATTTACCATTTTGGACAGTTGTCCGGAAATTCCGGACAACTGAATTTTCATTTAGTTCACCTTCCTTAAAGATATTCCCAATATGCTCAGAGATTGTTTTTTTGCTTTTACCAAATAACTCTGACATTTGTAATTGTGTAAGCCATACAGTTTCATCTTCCAAACGAACATCTATTTTGGTACTGCCATCTTCTGTTTTATATATTAGTATTTCTGAGTTTGACATATTTACATCTTTATTTATAGTTGAAGTACATCTATTGATGTTCTGCAGTTAGGACAGTTTATTTGAGTTTGGTTTTTCATTATTTATTATAGTATTTCAATCGCCTATTGTTAAATGCTTTCATTTTACCTTCTAAAATATCAACAACAGATTTATTTATTTCTGGATTTTCAATAGCTCCACTAATTTGTGAAACTAAAAAATTATTTTCTTTATCAATATTCATTCTTATTATTTGATCAGCATCAGATACTACTGCTAAGTTTGGATTATGCGTAACCATAATTATTTGCCTTCTTTTTTTAGCTTCCCTAATATATGGAACTAATATCTCACTCACACTTTGATTGTCGAGATTATCTTCTGGCTGGTCAATGACTAAAGGTTTATCATCTTTATCAAGAATCAAATAAAAAATGAGCAGAAGTCCTCCTCTTTCACCTGGAGATAACTCTTTTAATCCTTTATTATTTAATCTGAGATTATATCTTGGATTCAAATAGTCTAAAGAAAATATATAGTTTAGAAACAATAGTTCTTTATTCTCCTTATAATGTACATCCATATCAATAATGCCATTGATAAATTGAATAACATTATCTTCATTATCAAAATCATATTTAATAGATATATCTCTCAAATAATTATTATCTTTTTGATAAAAAGCACCATATCTGTTAATATAATTGCCAAAAAAAGATTTATAGTACTCATTATCAACCTCGAAAGAAGTTTCTAATGTAATTCGTTGATCATTTGAATATTTAGATAATAATTCAGTTATAGATAATTTTATGCTATTGTAAATGTCTTGTATATCTTTTTTCTTTCTATAAATACTTATCGCAACAGCACTTCTTTCTTCCCTTTTCTCTTCATATTCAGTATTTAATTTATTTTCAATGTACAATAATTCGTTTTTGTAATGGATTAATGTATTCGGCGTGAAATCATCACCTTCAATTTCCTTTTTCTTTATTCCCCATTCCTTTACTTTTTGCTGATAATCATGAAATTCTTTAAATGGTTTTTCTAACTCTCCTTCAATTGTTAATTTCTCTTTTTTTAACTTTTCATCTTTAACCACCAAGCTGACATCTTTGCTATCCTCATCTAAAACTGATTCTTTTGAAAGAAAATTTTCAATCTTTTTTAGTTCAGCAATTTGCTTCCCTTTTTTTGCTGATATTAATTCTTTATTAAATGTTGTTTTAATTATATTTCCAATACTTAAGCCATATTTCTTGAATAGTTCATTTTTATTAGCTTTCCATTGGTCTATATAATCTTCTAATTCTTTTGTATCATCATACAATCTTTCTAATTCATGCTTTTCTATTTCATGTAAATCCTGTTTATCAGAAAGCTCCTCTATTTCTTTTTGTAGGTTATATATTTGCTCAATTAATTTTGAAATTATATCGGATTTTCCTCTTTGTTCTTCTGACAACTTTTCATCATCAGAAGGATTCTTGACAACAGTAATTTCTTCTTTAATTTTATCATGAGCATCTAATTCTTTCCGCTTTCCTTTAATTTTATTCTCAATAGAAGATTTGTATTCTGGTTTTTTCTTGTTATTTAATTCTATTATCTCAGTATTGAGTTCTCTTAACTTAATAATTAAGCCATCAATTTCATTTTTAAATAACTCTGTTTTATAATCAATTAACTCATTAAATGTATTTTTTCCTAGTTTGTCTTTATTTGCAACTCTTGAGAAAACTACATTATTTAATTCTTCTCTGAAATTCTCATCATCTTCAGTTGAACATAAGTCTTCAAAAAACTTTTGAGGGATATATTTTATTTTTTCATTATCTGTATAATCTATATTATCAGATAAGTTGCTAGATTTATTTGTTCCATCATTCCAAAATATTATTGCTTCAAAGTTTTCAGCAAAACCTCTTTTACAAAACTTACTTTTATTTAGGAAAGAGAATAGCTTATCTTTTTGATCTTTAGTAGAAACTTTAGAGTTTCCGAGTAACCCAAGAATGTCAGCAACGGCACTTTTCCCTTTTCCTTTATTTCCTATAATTCCACATAATCCATTATTAAACTCAATTGTTAAATTATCAAACCATTTTCCATTTCTTCCATTATATACAGATAAAGGTTTTATTAAAACTTTATTGAAGTATTTTGTTGGATTGTTATTTACAGTATCAATAAACTTAGGTCTTTTTCCAATATAGACTCTTTCTTCTGGTTCATAAAGTATTTGTCTTAGACCATTAAAAGTAGTATCAGCTTTAATCCAGCAATACCTTTCTAAATCAGGTTCAAATAGTTTTCCGAACTCATGTGCGTCAGATCCCCAAAGGCAAGGTTTTAATGATTTAAATTCCTTAATATATTGTTCTTCTGTTTCATATTTTCCTAAAGCCCATTGAATAGTTTTAGGATTGGATGCAAATAGAAAATTTGATTTTTGAATTATCAATTTTCTAATCATATGTTCTTGACTTGACCAATCAATATCAGATAAATCCTCATCTGGAGGCACACCAATGATGTGCTTCTCTTTAAATCTACTATCTTTAAGTTTATCTGAAATATCTTTATGCTGAACAGTTGCTTTTGACATTCCTACAAATAGGTCTTCCCCACTAAAATCAGTTTGTTCCTGTTTAAGACGTTTACCTAATTCTATTAGATTGCTTTTTTTTAATTTACGCGTATTATCCTTATCAAATGGTTGTGATTCATGAACAAAATCTAAATCATGTAAAAAATGTTCTTCAATATCACGAACAGGAACTTCATTTGAAAAAATCACATGAAAGTTAATTCGTCGATTGTTTACTAAATCGTGTAATCGAAATTCAATATTTGGAAGAATTAATATCTGTTTTATCTTATAAATTTCTTCACTAGAAAATAATTCATTTAACTTCTCAGAATTGTTTATGTATTCTTCAATAATCTTTTTATAACCATCAATTGTAAAATAGTCAGTAATACCAATTGTCGCAATATTTTTAGAAATTGCAGTTTTGAAAAGGGTTTGTACGTATAAGTCAAAATCGTTATCAAATCCATTATTTAGAACAGAATATGGTGTATGTATATGCAAATCCCATTTTCTCCAAATTGAACCTCTTGAATCATTCATATGTTTTAATTTTAGTTTTGTTCCACAATTTTAATCTCCTCCTCACTCAACCCATACAACTCATAAACCATACGGTCAATTTCAGCATCAGTTTTATCAATTTCTGCTTTTAGGGTTTGGGCTTCGGCTTTTTTTGTTTCAAAAACTTCTATCCATTCCATTTCATCCATTTTGGAGAGTTTCTCCCCTCCTACTTTTTTGATAGCTTTATTCAGTTCTTTGATGAATTCTCCAAAATCTAACTCGTGCCAGTTTTGGAGTTTTTTTTGGAGTTTTTCAATTTGGAATTGGGATTTTAAGTACTTACCAAATTTGGTTTGAGAATTTTGGAAAATTGGTTCTTGTTTCAATTTTTCATTTCCAAAATCAACAACTATAGCCTCAATTTTCTTGTCAATTTTTATTGGAATTTGATGTAGCTCATAACCACTTATCGTTGGCATCTTAAATTTATCGTTAAACCACCAGTTAATTAATCTTGAGTTTAAGAGAACTAAGATATATTTTATATTAACCTCAAGTTCATTTTCTATTACTGAGACATTTGTTGTATCAAGGCAATAGTATTGTTGATTATCATAAGTAACTAATAGCTGACCAGAACTATTCACTCGTTGAGTAATGAGTTTTTCAGGAACTTCAAAAAGTTCTTTAGTATGTGGCAAACAACCAACTTTTTCTTTCATCAAATCTGGACGATACCAAACGTACTCCCCAACAAAATCAGTTCTATACGCCTTTATATTTCTCCCTCTAATAACTTTTTTATAATCTTCATCTTTCTTTTCTAAGTATAAGAACCTTTTATCGTTACTTGTTTTAATACCTCTCGTAAATCTCAACAAATAATCTAAACGAAGACTATCTTTAAATAATTTATCTTCAATTTTTTGTTTTTGAGGGGTCCAATCAAAATTTATTATCATCTCCTCGTCATTAAATATAATACTTTTGGGTATATCTACAACGAACTTAAACTCTTCATTAAAAATTGGTACACCGATAAAATCACTACCTTTTTCACATACTATAATAACAGTTTTAACTATCGCATCATGAAATACTCCGTGTTCCAATTCAACCAAGTTATTAATTTTGTAATTATCGAAGAACAACTTACGTAAAGGTGTGAAGCTTGTTGTGCTTACCCATGTATGAGGGAAAATAAATGAAAACCTCCCATTTTGTTTTAATATTTTCGTTGCTATCTCAACAAAAAATGCATATAGATCTGTTTTGTTCTTACAAACCTTTGATGTTTTCTTAAAAAACTCTCTTTCTTCTTTAGGTAAATTAGCAAAATTCACATAAGGCGGATTTCCAATCACCACATCAAAACCACCCTTATATTCTGTTCGAAAAGCATATTCGGCAGTGCAGCACATTTGGCTTATTATTTTGTCGAGTTTTTTGTTTTCTGGTAGTCCGTGCTTTTGGCGGTTGTTGTGTATGTAGTTTATTACATTTTGCAGATCGTTTTCTCCTTTTATTATTCGTTTTCCGAATTTTTGCGTCCATAGGGAATTATATTTTTTCTTTTCGGTATCGCTACTGGTATCGATATTGCTACTACTACTACTACTACCGATATCGCTATTGCTACTACCGATACCGATACCGGACAAGGGGACATGTCCCCTTGTTGTTGTAGTCGTTATCCCATTGGCGATATTATATTTTCGGCCGCTTATTCCTTTTATTTTTCCTACTATTTTCGTTAGTTCGTCTTTTTCGCATACCAATAGCATATGAATGTGATCGCCACATATATTATACTCAATTACATTCAATTTATCTTCTTTCACAATATCTGCTATTGTTTCAGATACGAGTATTTCATTTTCTTCATCTATCCAAACGGCTTTTCCTGATTTAACATAATTATCAAACATTCGCTGCGAATATCTTGAATTATGTGTTGCAGTAGTGATGTGCCAAGCAACTTTTTCTTTTAACTTAAACACTTCGGGAAATTCCTTTTCCCAATTAAAAGCCTTCTCCCCTGCTACCTCCGGATCATCAATCAAAGAATTGCCACATTTAATATTGTTGTTTAGTATAGTCAGCTTACGACCTTTTTGTGCTGTTCTTAACCATAACGAAAGTTTGGCTATTTCTACACTTTCATCGTTTATATCAACTCCGTAAATGTTTTGTTCTAAAATTTGCGTTTCAATATCGCTTAATACTAATGGCGTTTTATGATATTGTGCGCTTAACTCATCAAGGTAGCGATGTTCTTCTATTAAAAATTCTAATGCCTGATTCAGAAAAGCACCGGAGCCACAAGCCGGGTCGCATATTTTTAAATCCAGCAACCACTCTCGGTATAATTGTAGGTCTGCAATTCCTTTGCGTGATCTTTTACTGACTTGCCCAAAACGTTCATCCGTAATATTGAGTTCAATTTTCTCTTCTTTACAGAGTTTACCAATGGTATTATCTACAATGTATTTTGTAATATATTTGGGTGTATAGAAAACACCATCTTTCTTTCGTTTAGTTTTGCTTTTGTCTATCGCCTGCCCTTCTAGTTCGGCAGTGATATTCTCAATTTCGCTAAGTGAATTCTCGAAAATGTGTCCCAAAATGTTTACATCTACTTCGCTCTGAAAATCATAGGCCGTAAGTTTTTCGGTATGTTTCAATAATATTTCATCGTCAATTTTGATATTATCCAAAATCAAATCATCTTGAAAAAGGCCTCCATTGAAAGCAAAGATTTCTGCACGACCTCCCCTTGCCGGACGGCCGGTATTGATAAAACCGAAATACTGCTTATAAATGTCATACAACATCCTGTCTTCTCCCCAATCTGTATCCTGTTTCCATTTTTCAATAATCATCGAAATTGAATTAGGCGGTAACAAACCGCTATCTTCCGAAAAGAAGATGAATAGAAAACGATCAAGCAATTTTTGTGTTTTCTTGAACAGCATGAGTTGTTCATGTTCCGGATGATTCTTGTACATGTTCTGCCACAAGTCCGTTTTAAAAGCTGAATAATCTTTGTAGAGTTGCTTGCTTATGTTTTCCTCTGCTAACAGACTATCTTCTTTTACTTTTAGCGGAACACCATTTAATAAATTATCAGCTCTTAAACACAGCCATAGTATTTTAAATTCGGTTTCGGAAAGGGTAAAAAGGTTAAACTCCAAGTGCTCTACCGAATGATGGATAAAGAAACGTAGCTTTTCAAAATTAGATGTTATAACATAAACACAAGCCGTTTGGTTGTTTTTGTAATTGAATGCCTGAACATTGATTTTATCTAAATCTTTGGTGTCGGTTCCTTTTAGTTCAATAACAGCCAATGCTTTTCCGTCTTGCAAAATAGCACCATCGCATTTTTTTGCTCCTATTTCGTTTTTTAGTTCGGTAGTTAAATTATAATTCGGTTGTGGATTTAAAGTATAGCCCAATATATTCACAAACAATTCACGCAAAAATCCTTCTTGAAACTGTTCTTCTTTGGCTAAGCTAATATTTTGTTGAATAGCCTGATTGTGAAAATAAGCTGTAAACTTTTGATAAGCAGCATTAAGCGTTTTCGTATCCTGTCCTTTTAAGTGTTTATTGAGTACTGAATTTTGAAAAAATGCCATCTAATCCTTTTGGTTTGAAGCAATCAAAAATAAAAATTATAAAAGTACTAATAATTGCAACTAAATATCTATGATTTCAAAAGAAATTATTTTGAACTTGTATCAGTATAACTTTGTAGTACACTGATTAATTTCAACTATTTAATCATTTTTACCACTATCCATAAAAAAAATCAGCGACTAAATACCAAATTTACTTTGGTTTTTAGTCGCTGACAATTTCTATAAAAAAAAATAAAACTATTTAATAATATGAATTGGTTTAATAATAATTTCACCAGTTTTTGAAATTAATCGAACAAAATAAATACCATTGGAAAATTTGCTTATATCAATCGAATGTATATTAGAATTTATTTTTTCAGAAATAATTATTTTACCAATTGAATTATAGACAACTACTCTTTCTAAAATTTGATTTTCCGATGAAATGTAAAACTCATCTCTTGCAGGATTTGGATAAATCTGTATATCATCTTTCATATTTTGATTTCCGATTCCGCTAATAATTTCAACTACAATTGTATCAATATCAGTACAAGCATATTCATTTGTAACAATTAATGTATATTCTCCTGTGCTGAACACCTCAATACTTTCTGTAGATTCTCCGGTTGACCATAAATATGATTCGAATCCGCTATCAGCATCTATTATAAAGGATTCTTCGCTTTCAATAATAGTGTCATTTCCAATAAAAACTGATGGATTTGGGTAAATTTCTAAATTTATTGAACCTTCTGCATTTCCACAATAGTTTGTTACACTAACAGAATAAGTTCCTGCAAGCATTAGTTCAATTGTCTCGCTACTTTCTCCATTTGACCAAATAAATTCTGATCCTGAATAATTTCCAGCATCAAAAATAATTGATTGCCCTTCGCAAATTCCAGTATCATTACCAAGGTCTATAAATGTAGGAAAAACATAGATATTTATTGAGGATTCCTGAGTTTTGCATTCGTTCGTTATTGTAAGTGTATATGTGTCAGCACTTAGTATATCAATTGACTGAGTATTTTCTCCGGTTGACCATAAATAGCTCAATGCAGATATTTGAGGGTCAAGGGTTAGTGAATTTCCACTACAAATAAAAGTATCGTTTCCTAAACTGAAATTTAATTCAGGAATAAAATCAATGTTTACAAAATCGAAAAAGTTACCACAAGTATTACTAATTGTAACAACATAGGCAGCCGGACTCGAAACCTCTATGCTTTGGTTAGTTTCTCCGTTAGACCATAAGTATATTTCATCTGCAAAGCCACAGTCTAAAGTTATTGTATCTCCACTACAAATTGAGGTGTCATTTCCTAAATCTAAATTTAAAGGAAAGTCAAGTTCGAGAACAATATTATCGTATGTAGTTCCACATTGGTTAGTTACAAAAACTTCGTAAAATCCGGCAGTATCAACCAATAATGTTGGAAACATTGAGCCATCTGACCATAGAACCGTTGAATTTGGGTAGCTTGCAACTAATTCTACAGCAGTGCCATAACAAAAAGAAGCATTAGTCCCTAATTCTACTACAGGAAGTGTTATTAGTGATACTTCAATTTCATCAATATATGTTCCGCAAGCATTTGTTACAGAAACACTATATATTCCACCGTTTGTTACTTCAAGCTCTTGTGAAGTTGCTATTATTGCTGAATTTGGAAGAAGAGACCATTGATAATTGTATCCACTATATCCAGGGTCGAGAATAATAGAATTTCCAGTACAGAGATTTTGGTCGGCTCCAAGATTTATTGAAAGTGTATAGTCAAATTCAACATTGATTTCATCAACTTCAATACATTCTCCTCGTGTAACAGTAACTGAGTATGTTCCTGAACTATATACTGTAATAACATCAGTGGTAGCTGTTGTTGACCAAAGGTAAGAATCTGCATTTGGGACAGTCAGACCAATAGTTTGAGCTTGAGTTATACAAATATTTTCAAGATCAACGCCGAGATCTAATTCCATATCATTAAATGAAACGGTAATTGTATCGGTGTGTCCACAAGAATTCTGAATATTTGGAATTTCTACCCAATAAGTTCCTGGTTTATCAACTGTATAATTAGGTCCAGTACCGGAATTTCCCATATTATCGTGCCAAACATAAATTGCACCTGTATTTGTACCTCCATTTGTAGCGTCTAATAATAAAATGTCGTCAGAACATAAAGTTGTGTCAGGTCCGAAATCGACAATATAAGTTGGTAAAACTTCAAAAGTAATGGAAGTATCGTATGGGCAACCATAGCTGTCTGTTACAATAAAATCGACTGATTGAATTCCTGTATCAGGTTCTAAAGTAACTGTTCCACCATTGCTCCCAATTAGAAATTGTGTACTCACATCCCACATTAGCGAAGGGTAATCAGGGCTAAATGTCCAATTAGCCGGGAGAATATTTGGATCGAAATTTATTCCCCATCCAAAAATATATCCATTATCAGAAAGAAGATTGTCTGTAACTTCTATGGTCCATGCTCCATTCAAAGGACACCCTATCAAATTCGTAAGTGGATCAATAGAAGCATAACTTCCTGAAGGTAAGGTGCTATACGAACCAGATTCAGCATTCATTGTTCCATAAGTTGGATTTGCCGACCAGCAATAATCCCAACCAATTCCAGGATTTAAATCAGTATCTACATCAATGGGTTCGCCCAAAAATGTTCCGCCTCCACCCGGATAAGATTTCAATACAACAGATTGTCCATTTGGGCAATCTATAGTAATATGTAAATCGCCAAGGTACGAATGCTCCATATTTGCACAAATTCCGAGAATATCGTTTGCACTTGTCAATGTTTGACCTGTAGCAAAGGCATCGAAAATTAGAGAAGTTGTGTAAGAGGCTCCACTCCCATCTGGCAAAAATGTTGTATCTGCCCAATTTAATTCTGCAGAAACTTCCCATGGACTTGGATTGACTTGACCTATCAGTTGCAATTGATCACCATGACAGATAACAGGGTCGGAAACCATAGTGCCCACAAATGTAGGATCGGTTGCTACACGAACTCTTAAGCCTAAATCGTTTGAGCTAACACAGCCATTTTGGTCTGTTACAGTCAAATCGATGTTATATCCTCCAGGATCATTAAATATTACTGTTTCAGATTGTGAACTCCCGATTGTTCCGTTCGAGAAATCCCATTCGAAAGACGAGTTTAAATTGCTTTGATAATAAACTGCATTATTCTCAAGGAAAATACCGGTTCCAACAAAAGTTATAGCATCGCCAGGACATATATCAATATAATTATTTGCAGCGGTAGGAATTGAAGATTGAAGACCAACATGAATAGTTTGGCAGGGTGTAGCACAACTTATAGCAGCCTCCCAACCAATTGAACTGGCACCGGCTCCTGATGTAAACTCGAAAGTTAAACAGCCCGAAGGATTTGTAGCAGAAGCAATAACACCCATTCCAACAGGTGAAAACACATCGCCAAAAGTTCCAAAACTTGGTGCCGCCGTAGTGGTTCCATTAAAAACTTGCAACTGGTCTCCACTTGAAAGACTAAACAGCGAAAAATCGAAAGAAATGGCTGTACCTGCAGTTGCAGGACAAAAGGTTGTAATCAAACTTTCGCCCGGTGCGTAGTTGCCACCTGCGCCTCCGCTATCAAAAAATGTTCCGCTACATGTTGTTACTGTCTGGCCATTGTAGGTATCCATCTCATAACTTGTTTGCGAAAAACTAATAAGTGAGTAAAAAACAATTATTGAGAGAAATAATATCTTCTTCATAGTATTTTATGTATAAAAATTTCAGATAATTATATTTATTTTTCTTGCGATTCGTCTATTAAACCATAAGATCGACGATAGTCATTATATTTTTCGAACAATTCTTTGCCCGAATAAAAAACAATCATTTTTTGAGTGTTTCCAAGACGGAAATATGTAATTTTCTCGAAATCGAGTTTAATATCATATTTCAGGACATTTACACATTTTATATCTTGATCGTTTCCTAAATCTAAACTTTCCAATTTATTTACAAATTCTTGCTTTTCCGCAGGAAGATCTACAACATAATATGAACTATCAAGAAAAAAGTTATAATACATTATTAATGAAGGATTTTTTTCTTGCAGCATTTCGATATACGAGTTTTCAAAACAATCAAAGAGACGATTGTCCGGAGAAAATATATCTGAAGATTTGTTTTGTGCTGTAGCAGATATGTCTATTATCAGCAAACACAATAGTATAACACTGAAAATTACACCTTTAGGTTTTAACATCATACAAAATTTTATTATTACTTAGTTCGTAAAAGTATTACATTTTTATCAAAAAAATTAATTCAACGAATTGAAGACGATATTAGGGATTATAAGTTGCATAAATCCTAAATCGATATGAATGATTTATCGATTGTTTTTTTAATGAATTCAGTAGAAAAAGAAAAGGGCTTCATAATGAGTGCTATTCCTTATCGATTCAAAAACTTAATAATTCGAATTAGTTAAGCATATTTTTTTTTAATAAAACTAGACCGAGTAGTCTATTAAAAAAAAAATTGTATTTTAGCAAAAAATTAGATTATTAAATTATGAGGAAACAACTTTTACTTTTGAGTTTGATTTTCACAGTGCTTCTGGCAAACTCGCAAAACAAATTTATCTCCTTTAACAAGGAAACAAACAGTTTTTCTGATACTGAACCCCTTCGAGCGATTAATGATAATCACTCAGATGGAATTTCGATAGACTATAAATTTTCTTCCTTTTCTGTTGCAACAAAAGAAGAAATTAGCAAAAATTTTCAAATGATAAGTTTAGAAGGCTTTACTCATATGAAAAATGTTGGGAAGCCTGCCCTACCCTGCCACAACGATTTAGTAGCAATTCCTATAGATGCAAAATACGAAATAGAAATTGTAAAAAAATCCTTTATCAGCAAAAATGGTTATCAGATTTATCCGGCACTAAAACCAGCTCTTGATACTCGTGGAGCGAAAGAACCGGAATTTGAAATTGACGAGGATTTTTATGCAAAAGATATTTTTTATCCTGAATCGCCGGTTGAGATAGTCGAAATTATACAAATAAGAGGAATGAATATTGCAGTTGTTCAAATAAGACCAATTCAATATAATCCGGCAAGAAACGAAATTAGAATATTTTCAGAAATAGAATATAAAGTGAATTTTTCCGGAGGAAAAAATTTTCTGAATCATTCAATTCATTCCGATTTCTTCAAGAAAAATTATGCGAATACTTTCGTAAATAAAAATAGCATTAAAAATGAGATAAAAGAATTTCAGGACAGTAATGTTAATTTGGACAAAAGTTTAAATCCATCAAAAAATTACTTGATATTAACCATTTCGGAATATTTCATGGCTGCACAAAAACTTGCACAATGGAAGCGGCAATTAGGATATTCTGTAGAAATAATTCTCAATAACAATTGGTCAAGCACTTCCGTGAAAAACGAAATTCACACACGATATAGCTTGTGGGATCCAAAACCTGATTATTTTTTGATTATTGGAGACCATGAAAATGTTCCCGGACAAATAGTTTCAAATTTTGCAAGCGATCTTTATTATGCATGCATGGATGGTGCTTCTGACTTTACCCCAGATATGGCATATGGACGAATTTCAGTGAAATCGGGAGCAGAGGCACATTTAGTTGTTGATAAAATAATTAATTATGAAAAATACCCGGTAACAAATGCAAATTTCTATTCCAATGCTTTAAATTGTGCATACTTTCAAGAATCGAGTACCAATGGATATGCCGAACGCCGATTTGCACAAACCAGCGAAGATGTTTACGATTATATCAGTAATAATACTACAATAAATGTAACAAGAGCATATTACACAGGATCTAATGTCGATCCAACAAACTGGAACAATGGTTTATACTCGGCAGGCGAACCACTACCAAGCTACCTTTTGAAACCAACTTTCCCATGGGATGGAAATGCTACACAGATAATAAATGAAATTAATAATGGAGTTTTTTATGTTTTGCATCGCGACCATGGTTTTGAAAACGGATGGGGAGATCCATATTTCGATAAAACCCATATCGACAATTTAACAAACGGAAGCTTATTGCCAGTTGTATTTAGTATTAACTGCTTGACAGGCAAATTTTTGGAAGACGAATGCTTTTCAGAGAAATTTCTTAGGAAAGCAGATGGTGGAGCAGTTGGAGTTTTTGGCCATGCGGAAGTTAGCTATAGCGGATATAATGATGCTCTGGCAATTGGCTTTTTTGATGCCATTTGGGCAAACCCGGGAATGATTCCTGAATTTACAGGCTCTGGCGGAATTTCAAATCCGAACTATACTGCCCATGATCCTATAGTAACAATGGGAGATGTCAAAAATCATGGACTTTTAAGAATGACAGAAACCTGGGATATTAATCAAACAACAAGCGAACTTATCCACTATTTTGGCGATCCGGCAATGAAAATGTGGACAGAAATGCCAATACAAATTACAGCTACAAACGATACTTCGGTAGTTTGTGGGACTATAGCTTCACTGTCTATTTCGAATTGCTCATGCCTTGATGCTATCGCAACTTTTGTTGTGGACGACGAATTAATTGAAACAATCCAATTAGTAAATGGAGCAGGAACAATAAATTTAGATCCTATTGCCGGACAATTGGGTTTGCTTACCATCTCGAAGCACAATTTTAAACCTTATGTCGATACAATTACGATAGTTGGAGATTGCCCAAAAGCAAAATATTTTATCGGTGAAAGCATGTTTTGTCTTGCCGATAGTGTAAGCTTTTTTGATAGCTCGACAGGAAATATTACTTCATATGAATGGGATTTTGGAATAGACGCTATTCCTGCAACAAGCACAGTTTCAGGACCTCACAATATCCAATATCTTTCGTCGGGCGATAAAATAATTACATTAACTGTAGTTGGACCAGGAGGCTCCGATTCTGTTTCAAAAACTATTGCAATAGACGAAAATTGCAAATTCTATGTACCTGCAAGTGGTGTTAATTCATCGGATTTCTGTTTTGGAAAACTTTACGATAATGGCGGCGATGGAAATTATACAGACAACACATACGGTACTTTCATAATTCAACCCGATGGAGCCTCAAGCATAGTGTTAGATTTCAGTTCATTTCATTTCGAATTAGATTTTGATACTCTATTTATTTACGATGGCGATATTTCTCTTGGGAATTTAATTGGTGGCTATACAGGAACGTCTATGCCAAATGGAGGAACAATAGTTTCGACATATGGTTCAGTAACTTTAATACAAAAAACAGACGCTGGCGTAACCGAATCGGGCTTCGAATTAGATTGGGGATGTAATTATCCGAATACGCCACCTTTACCGGATTTCTTATTTTCAAATGAAGAAAGTTGCGATGGTATAATTGAATTTATGGATGCTTCAATGAATGGACCAACAGAATGGTTGTGGAATTTCGGAGATGGTACGTTTTCTACACTTCAAAATCCACTGCATGTATATAACACGAACGGGATTTTTGATGTAACACTTATCAGTATAAATAGTTTTGGCAGCGATACTATTATAAAATCACAAATTATAATTATTGATCGTCCGGAATTGCCCGTGATTGAAGATATCGCCGTCTGTAGCGAAGGGCAAGTAACTTTTTCGGCAAATGCCAGCGGAATTGTTAATTGGTATTCAGATTCGCTCGCTACAAATTTCCTTGATACAGGTTCTTCATATACCTCACCATTTTTAATTGAAACTACTAGTTTCTACGCAGAGAATGTAGTTGAGGCTGCGTCTCAATTTGGTGGGAAATTTGACAATTCCGGTGGTGGTTCTATGTTTACAGCAAATGCTTCTCATTATTTGGTTTTTGATTGTTTTGCACCCACTATCCTAACTTCTGTAAAAGTTTATGCAGATGGCACTTCAAATAGAATTATTCAACTTAGAGATGCAAATTCAATAGTTCTTGAATCAACATCAATTTCAATTCCTGATGGAGAAAGTAGAATTACTTTGAATTGGGAAATTCAGCCAGGAACCAACTATCAGTTAGCCGGACCAACTTCCCCCTCCCTTTATAGAAACAATAATGGAATAAACTATCCATATGATATTGGTGATTTAATAAAAATAAAACATAGCAGTGCATCAAGTAGCCCTTATGGCTATTATTATTTTTTCTACGATTGGGAACTAAAAGGTCAAGATTGTTATAGTCCTCTTACTGAAGCTACCGGACATGTCTTTATTAATATGCCGGTTTGTGATTTTGATTACATTTCAGTTGATACGTTTGTAACTTTCAATAATTTATCAAGCGATTGTTTCAATGTTCTTTGGAATTTTGGTGATGGAACATTTTCAGAGCTTGAAAATCCGGTACATACATTTGCTGAAGGAAATTATACCATTGGCTTGACAGCTATAAATCCATGCGGAAGCGATTCCATTACAAAAGAAATTGAAATAAGTATTGGCAGCAATATTGCAGAGCTTTCAAATATTTCAGAAATAAAGATTTTTCCAAATCCTGCAAAAGAGCAGGTCAATATTAGTTTTAATTCTCGCTCCGAGCAAAATATAGAAATTGGAATTGAAAATATTATTGGTCAATCGATTTTTAATAAAATTTTAAAATCCTATAATGGGGAATTTTCCGAAACTATCTATACAAGAAATCTACCAAAAGGAATATACATTCTGGGAATAAGATCAAACAACTTTAAATCTACCAAAAAAATTGTAATTCACTAAAACATTACCCAACTGAATAGCATAAATTGAATTACAAATTACCAAAAGCGTAGAAAATAAATTCTACGCTTTTTTCTTTTAAAAAATATGTGAAATCTTTTTCAACACAACTCATACAATCACCCAAAACTACGCTCACGCTAACATATAGTCGGTGTGATTAAAAAATAACAAGATAACTATTTAGAAAGTTTAACTCAGCTCGCACGGATTTGCAATCCGTGTAGATATTTCCGTGAAATTTCAATAAAATTTTCAATTTTGAAAAAAGAAGTGAAAACTATTCTTACATTTGTTTGGAGAATACATAGATATAACCGCTTCTTTGTCCAATATTTTTTTGCCTCAGTCCTGAAGGAAGAAAATATTGGACAAAAAAGCTAGATTGTAAGAAATATAGTTAAATTCGATAATATGTATTATGGTAGTAAATCTTTCACTTTTCAAAAACATTGAGGTAATAAACAATCTTGAAAGTGTTTTGCAACAAATATCTAATTTATATAATGCAATGTAACAAACCGATTTGTCGGGAAATCATCCTTTAGGACAGAGGCAAAATTTGCCGACAAATCGGTTTGGGGTCAAAACAATATGGATTTCTGAATAGAGAACTTTCTATACATTGGCTAAGCGAAGTTTTCAAACTTCGCTTTCTAATAACTACAATTTCATTTTTTCAAACAAAACCAAAAAACTATTCCTACATTTGTTTTGTGAATACTGAGATTAGAACATACAAATGCCTGGTGGAAAATAGCTATTTTGGACATGCGAATTGCAAATCTGCACGAGCTGGGAATCAATAAATATTGCAAGGTAATGAAAAATCGATTAGTCATAATGGTAGTAATTCTTCTCTTGGCAATTGCCTTTAATTATTGTGCTTCTAGTAAATATTTGTGGTATAAAGCTGTTCGGAATGTAGGCATTGTTGAAATATCACAAGATAGTATTTTGTATTTCTATCCTCAAAAATGTAGCATGAAGGTAGCAAAAGGAAAACTTAAGAAATTGGACAAAAAGCAACTAGTTTTTATTTCTGAGTTCAATATAGACTCAGCAGATATTTTTGTTAATGAAGATACTAAAACTTCAAACCTTAGGTATTTTAATATGAAAAATTCCAATAATTATCTTGGTAAATTTGGAGCTTATGGATATGTAGATGAGTATAACAAATTCACTTTAGTAATTAACAATAAGGACAGATATGAAATTAGAGATTCATTGGCTCTAATGTATTATAATGACATTAAGAGCCTTTATATAGAATATGAAACGTTTAGGCCTGTTGACAATAATATACTTAAAACAAAAGAATACTATGTTAAAAATAAAAATGCTAATTATTTCAATATTGAGACTGATTTTAGCGATTATTTTGTATATGCAGAAAAAAGAATTGACACTCTAGAATTTCTCCCATTCTATCGTTTAAAAATAAATGACATGGTTTTTCGCCGTGTATTTAATGTTAAAGAATCACAATTATTTCATGATCGTTTTGTTTATTAATCCGTCAGCATGAATTTGCAATCCGTGTAGATATTTCCGTGAAATTTCAATAAAATTTTCCATTTTGAAAAAAGAAGCGAAAACTATGCCTACATTTGTTTGGAGAATACTTAGATATAACCGCTTCTTTGTCCAATATTTTTTGCCTCAGTCCTGAAGGAAGAAAATATTGGACAAAAAAGCTAGATTGTAAGAAATATAGTTAAATTCGATAATATGTATTATGGTAGTAAATCTTTCACTTTTCAAAAACATTGAGGTAATAAACAATCTTGAAAGTGTTTTGCAACAAATATCTAATTTCTGCAATGTAGCAAACCGATTTGTCGGGAAATCATCCTTTAGGACAGAGGCAAAATTTGCCGACAAATCAGTTTGCGGTCAAAAACAATATGGATTTCTGAATAGAGAACTTTCTATACATTGGCTAAGCGAAGTTTTCAAACTTCGCTTTCTAATAACTACAATTTCATTTTTTCAAACAAAACCAAAAAACTATTCCTACATTCGTTTTGTGAATACTGAGATTAGAACATACAAATGCCTGGTGGAAAATAGCTATTTTGGACATGCGAATTGCAAATCTGCAAGAGCTGGGGAGTGCCATTGAAGAAATGGAGTTAAAATTAGAGGAAAAAGAGGCGTAATAGACAAAAAGGAGGCTAGAAACTTCTATAGCCTTTTATTTGCATAGCTTTGCATCAAATCAAAGGTTATGAATAAAAAAAATGCTTTTATTGCAGCAGTACAATTCTTAAAAAAAAT
>Ga0233431_1001912_pt1 | contig 32328 bp, 16 predicted proteins | sample SI_118_April2016_FD_179867 | JGI IMG/M metagenome (GOLD analysis project Ga0233431, IMG submission 179867) | Seawater microbial communities from Saanich Inlet, British Columbia, Canada - SI_118_April2016_200_MG | ecosystem: Environmental > Aquatic > Marine > Inlet | place: Canada: British...
GTGTTGATGCTTATTGCATTATAATACGATAGTATCGTATCTATAATCTATGATTATTATAGCATGTTTATTTGAATTAGTAGTTAGCTTTTTGTGCGGTAAGACTTACGCCAAGGTAATCTAGCTAGTAATGCAGTCTCAACTCTACTAGTTGGTCGATCTTCCAGAGCACTTATTAATATGGCCCAGTTACCAGTCTGTTGTGCATTTTTTAGCATGTTGGCCTTTCGTTCCTCAAAACTGCAATTCCAAAGATCTAAATGTTTTAAGTCTGTTACTCGTGTTAACTCATTACGGCTACTATTAAAAGTCACGCTTCGAACTCTTCCTTTTGGTACTCTTTCCAGTGGTGGCGGTGCTGGATCTGCTGTTTCTACTGCTCTTACCTCTAAACTTGCAGTTTCTGCTAATTCCACTTCTCTCACAGCTCCTGATTGCGACACCACCATCTCTATTCCTTCTCCTGGTTGTAGTGCGTCTTCTCCTACTGCTGCGCTCCTACGCAAAGCTCTTATTGCATATCCTGAAACGGTAGCGACTGTAGAAAATATTCCCATTCCCATTTCTACCCAATGCTGCGTTTTATAACCGTGATAGATAGAGTAAATGCCATATCCCGGTATAAGCCCTAGAAGATCTTTCCAGCTAAATGAGATATGTCCATCCGGATCCACATTGCTGATCGGATTTCCATTTCCGTAGGCATATCTGTTTGACAAGTCATACGTATCTCTATTAATAAATCTCATAAGTTTTGGTGAATAATATCTGGCATTCAGATAATACATCCCCGATTCAAAATCCTGATAATAACCACTATACTGAAATGGATTATCCGCAAATCTTAATTTTTCATTATTAATTTTTAATTGCTGTTGATCTGAATAGTCAACAGCCTGGCCATACGGCGTATATTCATAAGTTTCAGGTTTGCTCGCATCACCATTTCCAGTAGTTCCAACAACATCTTTGCCATTTGAGATATACCATTGGATGTTAGGTGTTGGGGGTTGGGTGCTGGGTGATGGGTGCTGGAAGTTGGGTGTTGCTGCGTACGCAAATACAGAGTTGAATGTAAAAAGTATCATTACAGGCAGGAGCAGATAGCTTATTATTTTTCTAAATAATGTATGCATGTTTAACATTGTTCCATCTATTTAAGTTATCTCGCAGACTCAGATTTTAACAAACAATTACAACAATTAAGCTTATTTGCCATTTTTTGATTAATTCTAGACACCTACTTCACACAATTTGTGATATTTTTACATTGAATTTCACATAAAAACCTAATTATTCATAATTAAGTAGAGAAAGGGTGTTGTGATGAAAATTGATAAAGTTAGAAATATTTTATTTTGCCTGGTTTTATTCCCTAGCCGGGTTGGCAAAATAACCAATATCCAACTAAAAAAACACTGTTTTTCCCGATACGATATCCTTACACAAAGCAAGGGTTTTTTATGCAGACCTACCAAATTATTTAAATTCATGATATAATTCATAAATTAGGATTATTCGTGAAGACTTGATTATTTTTGAATATTTGAGTACAAAGATGAACATAACAATCACAGAACCAGTTAGGGTTAAGCATTTTACAAACTATATTTTGGATTCTGACAAAAATGAATTCAAAGTCTTATCGTTGTTTTAAAAATACTGTTATCGATTACGGGTCACGGGCTACGAAGTGTAGAATTTACTTGAATATTCTTCCGGCTCGGCTGAGTTAAGGTTTTTTTATGGCTAAATTTTACTTAGAAAAATTTAAAAAAATCAGGATGCAGAAGTACAAAGATATGGTTTCTTTTGCTGAAAGCATGGGGATATCACGTCGTAGTATCTGGGTATGGGAAACAGGAAAGAACTCTCCATCAGAAAAAAGTATTCGTTTACTTGCAAAGAAAATGGGTATTTCAGTTTCTGAAATTTCAGATCTAACAGATCAATTCCCCACGTCAGCTGAAAAGATGCCAATAGTCGAAAAACAATGGAAAAATTTTGCAGGTGAAGATGAATTTCTAAAGGATGATAAAATAGTAGAAGTTCTATACACAATAAATCGTTATAGAAATGAGCTAAAACGATCTTCTGTTATTATTAACGCCTTACTTTCCTCTATGAAAGTAATATTGTACATAAAAGACATAGACCTGAAATATATGGTGGCAAACAACAGTTTTTTGAAAAATGTTTCAATGCCTGTCAATATGTTAGTTTTAGGAAAGGATGACAAATTCTTTTTTTCAAAAGCTGATGCAAAAATCAATACAGAACAAGACCAGCAAATACTAAACACAGGCAAACCACTGATTAAACATGAAGGATATATACCAGGTAGTAGAAACAAAAAATGGGGTTTAATTTCTAAAATACCGATTTTTGACAGTAAAGGTAATATTTCCGGATTGGTCGGAACCTTCGTGGATATCAGTGAGCGAAAAATCGCTGAGCGTACAAGACAGCTGTTGGATGTGAATGTTAAAGCAATGCACGAAGCCTTAGGGTTATATGATTTTGAGAAAGATAAATTCATTTATCTAAATGAAGCTGTAGAAAAAATTATAGGATATAAGGCGGAAGACTTTTATAAAAAAGGCAACGATTTTTGGGTTAATACATGCATCCATCCAGATGACAGAAAAAGACATATGAAGCTAACATTCAACGCTCCTGAAAAATATTCTGAAGAGCTTAGAATAATCAAACCTGACGGTCAAACAAGATGGATCAGCATCGCATATTCTAATACAGAAATAGGTGGTAAAAAATGCTTATTAGCTATCTCCAGAGATATTACCGATAAAAAGAAAGCAGGTGAAATAAAAGAGCTGCTTGAATTGAATCTTAATGCATCAATTGATGGTGTAGGTTTATATTCCTTAACGGGCAATAAATATCTTTATCTCAATAAGGCTGTAGAAGAAATAAGCGGTTATAAATTAGAATATTTTTATAAAGGACAACATGATTTTTGGTTAAATAATTGTGTGCATCCAGATGATAGGAAAAAACAGAAAAAAAGAATTTTAGACTTAAGCAAAGGTACAACATATTCAGAGTACAGATTTATTAAGCCCGACGGTGAAGTAAGGTGGCTTGCGGCTCATTCTACTCTTCAAGACTTTGCAGGACAAAAGTGTTCATTGACTATTAGCAGAGACATTACAGAACAAAAGAGAAGTAGTGAAGAAAAAGAATTGTTGTATAAGCTGATATCAAATAGTAGTGAAGGTATAGGTATATTTGACATAGACAAGGGAAAGTACATTTTTATCAATAAAGCAATAGAAGAAATTACCGGCTATTCTGCTGAATCTTTTTATGAAAATCCAAGTATCTTTTATGATATTTGCCATGAATCAGATAGAGAAAGTCGTAAAAAGTATGCGAAAGAAAAAATATGGCCGCCAATCAGCAAATTCAGAATTATTAGGAAAGATGGAAAAATTAGAATTTGCGAGGATAAAATCCAAAAAGACAAAATATTAGATAAAAATTGCGCCCTTTTCATTCTTAGAGATATTACAGAAAAAGAAAAAGTTGCCGAAATAACAACATTATTTGAATTAACAATTAACGCAATGACGGACGGATTTAGCTTAAGAGATTTACATACAAATCAATACATGTACATGAATCCTTCAATAGAAAAAATTACCGGTTATCCGGTTAAGCAGTTTTATGAGGGTGGACTTGAATTTTGGATTAATAATGTTGTATATAAAAATGATCAGCATAAGATGTTACCTTATATAAAAACAAAAAAATGGCCGGAGAGATTTGAATACAGGATAGTTAAACCTGATGGAAAAATTCACTGGATTGAAGCAATATTATCACAAACTAAATATCAAGATAAACTTTGTGTTGCTACTATAAATAGAGATATTACAGACAAAAAACATAGTGAAGAAATACACAATTTATTAGATATTCATCTTGCAGCAACATCTACTGCAGTAGTTATTCGCAATGATGAGCGTGTTATATATGCAAATCAGGGCCTGGCAGACCTTCATGGTTATCCTTTAGAAAAGTTAAAAAAGGGATATTTCGATTTTAGAATAAATACCTGTGTCCATCCGGATGATAGAGAGATGGAAAAAAACCTCAAAGAAGATTTAGGAAATGAAAAAATCTGGCCGACCATCAGAAAAGAACGAATTATTAAACCTGACGGAACGATCCATTGGATTAGAGCAACTATATCTCCTTTAAAATATTTTGGAGAAAAATGTTATGCTCTCTTTATTAAAGATATTACAAAAGAAAAAGAAGATGCTGAACTAAAGCAAATTATAGCAGATGCTGAATTAATGTCAGAGGAACTTATAATAATAGGGGTAGAAAAATTGAACTATCTATATTTAAATAAGTCGAGAGAAAGGATTTATGGATATCCTTTAGATGCATTTTACAAGAATGGTTGTTCTTTTTGGTTCGATACCTGTCTCCATCCCGAAGATAGGGACAAGGAACTCGAGTTTCTTGATAAAAAAAGCTGGCCTCAAAAAAGAAGATTCAGAATAGTAAGACCAAATGGTGAAATTAGACATCTAGAAGTTAAAAAATCACATTATTCAATTATTACTTACAAAGGGCAAGAGTGCAGGGTAATAGTAGAAATTGATGTTACTGATAAAGTAAACGATGAAAATGAAATTTTAAGATTAAAAAAAGAATTAGAAAAAATGAAAAAAGAAAGACAATGATCTTATCGTTGAAATTTTCAAGAACTCTTTTCATCTTTAAATTCAGGCAGGTTTTTCTTATTCATAATCATTTTAATATTTGGTTAATTTTATAAATATAGCAAATAATCATATCTGAAAAAAGATAATTTACTAACAGCTATAATTTTTATTTTATCTTTAAGTTTAAGTTTACTTTTTGGAGTGCGAACGCTTTGCTTTCGCTTTTAATTTAGGCAGTTCTACTGCCGGTAATGTTTGAGTGTTATTTACTCAGAAAGTTTGATATCTTAAAGTTTATATTAGATTTCAAAAAACAAATAAGCAGAGCTTATTAAATTAAAAACGATAGTAGAACGATCGCACTCCAAAATGTTTATTCAAAAGCAATTAATAAGTAGAGTAAGGATAAATAAAATATGACTAATGTTTGTTTTTTCCTACCTGCATCTAAGATTATCAAAAAAAACTAATATTTATTAAATATTCAAGATATATCTTCTGTCCAAAACCAAATTAATGAGCTATTAATATGTAAATTTAAGTTTATTATAAAAAATATTTATCTATTAATATAGGATTTATAATTACACATGAAAAAGACACTTGGTATCTTAGGCGGAATGGGACCTCTTGCCACAGCAGATCTATTTAAAAAAATTGTCGAAATGACAGATGCTGATTCTGATCAGGAACATATTCATATTATTATTGATAATAATTGTGAAATACCTGATAGAACTAAGTTTATTAAAACAGGCAAAAATTCTCCGATAGAGCAAATGCTTCTCTCAGCTAAAAGACTTGAAGCAAACAATGTAGACTGTATCATCATGCCATGTCATACAGCACACTATTTTTACGATGAAATTAGATCTCAGATAAATGTTCCGTTTATTAATATGATAGAAGTAACTGCAGAATATATATCAAAACATTACAAGCAGGTTAAGCGTACAGGACTTTTGGCAACAGAAGGTATATATATTTCCGGGATATATAAAAAAATATTTAATAAGTTCAATATTGAAATAATTGAACCTGAACTTAAGTATAAGAAATATATCACCAATGCAATCTACTCAATGAAAAAAGGCTGCCTGGTAAATGAAAAAGAAATAGATGAAACGATTCTACACTTAAAAGGGCTTGGTGCAGAATACTTTATTTTAGGATGCACAGAGCTTCCAATTGTTTTTAAAAATTTAAATATCAATGAAAAATGCCTAGATCCAACATCTATCTTAGCTCAAAGTGCAATAAGATTTTTTAATAAAGAAATTGTGAATACTTCACATTTATATTTATAAAATAGCCATACACTAAATAGATGATTAAAACATTATCATTTATTTGATTTTTCTACTGCATTTTTTAGGGTTAAAAGTGATATAATTAGGTATGTTTTAAAGTTATCAGGTTAAATAACCATACGAATAAAAATGAAAAAAAAGAAAGAAAGAAAAGTCAGATTAATTTTTGCTTATATTGTTGGTGTATCCATAATATTAATACTTTTGATATTTTTATTAGGTTTAACTTCCACAAATTCTTTGATCTCTCTAGGTCACTATGCTGAAAAGACAAATAAGGAAAATATACGTGATGACACATACAGGTTAATTTTAGAAAATACAGAAGTTCTTAGTAAGAATATTAATTCAATATTCTCTGACACTCAGAATTTAGCTTCTATTTTATCAAAATTAACGATCCATTATATGCATCAGCCAAATGCTTTGGACCTGATATCGCTCAATTCTGCTAAAAATTTAGAGATTGAAAAAATAAATAATTATTATGTGTGTAAAAATAAAAATACGAATACATTTTTTTGCTATTGGGGCAATAACTCTGTAATTCCTAAAAAGTTAAAAGATATAGCAAAATCATCTACATATAACATGAAATTAGTTGGTCTCATAAAAAAACTATATCCAATGTATGAATCTGTCTGGATAAATAATTTAAAATCTAGCTTTTATATAAAATCACCTATTTCGCTAAAAACCTTAAAGAAGACACCTAAATCTCTTAATTACATTTTTTTCAAAAAATTATACAATGAAGCAAAAGTTGATCTTAAACATAATCCACAAAATAGAACTAAAGCTTTTTGGACAAAACCAATTTCAAAAGAACTAAATAAAAATATAAAGATTGGATTGCAATATCCTATCTACGATACAAATGACACTTTACTTGGATATTCAGGAATTAATATCAGTCTTAACCTTTTATTTAAATCTATATTTTCTTCCGATCTAACATTCAGAACCGGAAAAGCAAGAAAATCATGGGAACCTTTTCTACTTATGGATGATACAACAATTGTATCTTTGCCTAGTTATTTATACAAACCTTTTGGGCTTTCAAATAAATCAAAAAAAGATTATATAAGATATGATTATGACACTAAATTTACAGATTCAAAAAACAGCCTTGTTCTAAACTTAGCCACAAAATTTAAAACTATGGATAAAGGTATTATTGAAATAAAAATTAATAATAAACAATATCTTGTAGCTTTCACTAAACTCCCAATTAATAATTGGACTTTTGGTTTTATCATACGCTCAAAGCAAATTTACAATGGGATAGCATCAACTAACCTAAAAACTCAAAATATTATTAATAGGCAAATTACCAGGTTCATAGGTATTTCAGTAATTTTCCTTTTTATAGCAATAGCAGTTTCGGTTCTATTTTTTAGGCGGTTAGTATCATCACCCCTGATTGAATTAAAGAATGTTATCAGTAAAATAGGTAAAGGTGTTTTTGATACTCAATTCAAAGCAAGAGGTATAACTGAACTGGTAGAATTATCTAGAGGCATTAAACTCCTGGGTCAAGAACTCACCGAATTTACAGATAATATTGGAGATGAAGCTAAACAGCGACAAGCAGTATCAACAGAGTTAAATATTGCGGCTAAAATTCAACTCTCTATCCTACCTGCTATCAAAGCTAAATTTCTCCGAAAAGAGTTCGAACTTGATGCAAAACTATCACCTTCAAAAATTATTTCAGGAGATTTTTATGATTTTTTCTATGTCAATAAAGATACTTTAGTTCTAATATTGGCGGATGTTTCCGGCAAGGGTATTTCTGCTGCTTTCTTCATGAATATTTCAAAAGCAATGATTAAAACGGCTGCATTAAGAGATAAATTCCATGATCCTGGAAGAATTTTAGATAGAGTTAATAGAGAAATATCTAAAGATAATGAAGTTTGCATGTTCCTAACAATGTATCTAGGTTTTTATGATCTAAATACAGGAGTTCTTACATATTCAAATGCCGGCCATCATGACATAATTAAAACAGATATAAAAGGTAATATCTCCTATTTTGGTTTTCTTGGTGATCCTGCTCTATGCATAAATCCTACAAAGAAATATAAAGTCAGCCAAACAACACTAAATGCAGGCGATACAATAGTTTTATATACAGATGGTATTTCAGAAGCTGTTAATCCTGATGAGGAAGAATTTGGAGAAGATAGAATTGCAGAAATTATCAGCAAAAACTCTGCTGAATCCCCAAAAACAATAAACGCAGAGATATTAAAAGATGTTATCAAATTTGAACACGGAGAGAGATTTGACGATATCACACTTCTCACGTTAACAAGAAAAAAGTAAATTATGCCTACTGATACAGTAAAACAAAATATAATAAATTTTTATTTTTCAATAAAGCATATCACCAAAGATACTATTCTACAAAACAGAGATAGCTCAAACCTAGATACTATCTACAATAAAATGATGCAGTTAATTCCCAGCGATTTATCTATTGATAATTTGAATTCATTATTAAATGATCAAAATATTATTAAGGCTATAAAAAAAATTGATATGTATTACACGGCTTACAGTATCTTAAAAGAACTTGAATTAGCTCATTTTATAATCAAATCAAAAAATCCGTGGGAAGCACTAAACAATTATAAATACTATCATAATTATGTTAAATTAATTAAGGCAGAGTTTAACGAATCCAGATTAAAAGAAGGAGATAATGTCCTTTTTTTAGGAAGTGGACCATGCCCGCTGACTCCTATACTTTTAAGTTCTTTGTATAACATAAACTGTACAGGAATAGAACAAAACGGTGAAGCAGCCAAAATTTCCATGGATTTACTTATAGCATTAGATTTAAATAAAAAGGTTAAAATATTAAATGGGGATCACTACGATTCTTCTATTTTTGATAACTGGGATCTAATTATGATAGGTGAATCAGTAAGACCCAAAAATGAATGCTTTGAGTATCTCTCAAAAACTTTAAAAACAGGATCTCTAGTTTCGCATAGAATAAATGAAAAGGGATTCAAAAGAATTCTTGAAACTCCTTTTTTCCATTTACCTGAAAATTTCCAGTTAGAAACAAAAATATATCCAGGCTTGCCTGTCTATAATACAGCTATCTTCTATACGATAAAATAACTCGGGCATATTTATTAAATATCGTATAAATATACCCGAGAATAAAATCTATAAAATCACCGGTTTTATTTAGTGATCTTTATATAGCAATGTGTTTCATTAATCTCAAATAATTCACTTTCAGAATCTGAAGAATATTCTACCAATTCCTTAGTAAGTGTTTCAGTTTTGATATAATCAGCAAAGTGTAAAATAGCATTTTTATATTTTTCCTGAACTGAAAAACTTATTTTAATTCTATCTGCAACTTCAAGATCCATCTCTCTTCTCATGTTCTGTATTTTACTGACAAATTCACGTGCAAAACCTTCTTCTGCCAATTCATTGTCAATAGTAGTATCAAGAGCAACTGTGATATCATTTTCTGTAGCAACTGTCAGACCTTCTTTTTCTTTTCTGAAGATCATTACATCATCTCTGGCAATATCCAAACTCTGTCCGGAAGCAAGTTTTAAAGTAATTGATTTATCATCAAAGATATCAGAAATCTGCTCAGGAGTAAATAGTGCAATCATACCTGCAACTTCTTTCATATCTCTACCGATACGAGGCCCTAATGTCTTAAAGTTAGCTTTACTGCTTCTAACAACCAACTCTTCTTCATTATCTTTAAATTCTACAGATTTAACATTTAGCTCTTCCATAATAATATTAGAAGTTTCATGCAATAACTGCTGAATTTTCTTATCAGGCGTTATTATAACAACTTTTCTTAAAGGCTGTCTAACTTTAAGTTCTCTCTTAATTCTTAAATAACGTCCTAATGACACAGCCCTCATTGTATGTTCCATCTGCTCTTCTAAATCAATATCTCTTAATGATTCATCGACTTCAGGATAATCGCAAAGATGAACTGATTCAAGCATTTCATCTGTTTTTAAGTTCTGATATATTTCATCAGTTATAAAAGGTATAAAGGGACATGCTGTTTTTGTTAATGTAATCAACACATAGTGAAGTGTCTGATAAGCCTGATCTTTATCTTGATCGTTCTGGCTCTTCCAAAATCTTCTTCTGCTTCTTCTGATATACCAGTTAGTCAAATCCTGTATAAAAGATTCAAATCTATTAGCAGCTTTCTGAAGACGATAATGATCCATATTGTTTCTAATCTCTTCAACCATCTCGCAAAGAGAAGAGAGTACCCATTTATCCAATGGATTAGAAAGGTTTTGGGGTGCTTTAACTTCACCCTTTGCAGGTTCCCAATTATCAACTCTGGCATAGGTTATAAAGAAACTATACGAGTTCCATATTGGCAGAATAACATTTCTCAGTTTTTCTTTTACACCTTCCTCTGTAAATTTCAGATCATCACCTCTAACTACAGGTGATCCCAGCATAAATAGACGTAGTGCATCTGCACCGTATTTATTAATAATTGACATCGGATCAGGATAATTCTTTTTACGTTTAGACATTTTTTGTCCATCATCAGCAAGAATCAATCCATTAACAACAACATTTTTAAAAGCAGGTTTATCAAATAAAGCAGCACCGAGAACAACTAATGTATAAAACCATCCTCTGGTTTGGTCTAAACCTTCAGCAATAAAGTCAGCAGGATAATTTTTATCAAACCACTCTTTGTTTTCAAATGGATAATGTTTCTGTGCATAAGGCATAGAACCGCTTTCAAACCAGCAGTCAAGAACCTCAGGCACTCTTTTCATCACACCGTCACCTGAAGGTGCTTTAATTTCTAAATCATCTACAAAGTGCTTATGTATGTCATCTATTTTTTTACCTGTAAGTTTTTCTAGTTCTTCAACAGAACCAACAGCAATGGCTTCACCTGTTGCTTTATTCCGCCAGATAGGCATTGGACATCCCCAATAACGGTTACGACTAATTGCCCAGTCTCTTGCATTTTCCAGCCATTTTCCAAAACGCCCTTCTTTAATATGTTCAGGCACCCATGAAATCTGACTATTAGCATTCAACATTTTTTCTTTAATTTTGTCTATACGAACAAACCAGGTAGATACAGCTCTGTAAATTAATGGTGAATCATCTCTCCAGCAATGCGGATAACTATGTTTGATTGTTCCGCGATGAACCATTTTGCCTTCAATCTTCAATCGTTTGATTATATCTTTGTCGCAATCTTTAACATATCTTCCATGATAATCAGTAACACTTGATAGGAATTTACATTCTGCATCAATAGGACAAACTTCAGGAACACCATGTTTTTTACCGGTAGCAGAGTCATCTTCACCAAAACCAGGTGCAGTATGAACAATTCCTGTTCCGTCACCGGTATTTACATAATCTGCAGTAACAATTCTAAAAGCACCCTCTTCTTTAAGATCTTCAAAATAAGGAAAAAGCGGTTCATATTTTCTATCAAACAGATCTTCACCTTTGAATCTGGAAATAATTTTTATTTCACTTAAATCTTTATAATAAGCACTCAGTCTTGATTCTGCCAGGATATAGAGAGAATCACCATCAGCGATTTTTACATAGTCAATATCTGATCCAACAGCGAGAGCGAAATTTGAAGGCAGTGTCCACGGAGTTGTTGTCCATGCTAAATAATAACAATTCTCTTCATCCAAAGCTTTAAATCTTACTGTTATTGCAGGATCATTAACTTCTGCATAACCCTGATTAGCTTCAAAATTTGATAGCGGAGTTGAACATCTTGGACAATAAGGAAGTATTTTATAACCTTCATAAATCAGTCCCTGATCCCATAGCTGTTTAAAAACCCACCAAATAGATTCCATATAATTTTTATCCATAGTTTTATAACCACGGCTAAAATCAACCCAGCGTCCTGTTCTACCTACAATGCGTTCCCATTCTTTTGTATATCTTAAAACAATTCCTCTACAGGATTCATTAAATTTACCTATTCCATAATCTTCAATATCTTTTTTACCTGAAAGATTCAGCTCTTTTTCCATTTCATATTCAACAGGCAGTCCATGACAGTCCCATCCGAAAGTTCTATCAACAAACTTTCCCCTCATTGTCTGATATCTGGGAATCACATCTTTAATTGTTCCGGCAAGCAGATGACCGTAATGAGGTAAACCTGTAGCAAAAGGAGGTCCGTCATAAAAAACAAATTCTTCACAGCCTTTACGATTTTCTAATGATTTTTGAAATATTTTATTATCCTGCCAATCCTTCAAAACTCCTTCTTCAAGCTCTGCGAAATTAGCCTTACTTTTTACAGGTTTAAACATTTTTAAATTATCCTCGCTATAGTAAAACAGAAAAGTTGTTTATTTTATAATAATCATGAAGTTATAAATTTAATTGTTTTTTGAGATGTTTCAATATGAAAAGCCACAAATCGATAAGTTAGGGGCTAGGGGTTGGATTAAATATTAATTTTTTCCTGTAGAGACGTCCAATTTGGGCGTCTAATAAAACACGAAAACCATCCCTATCTTATAATATCATCAAACAGTGAATCTTAGTTTTAGTTTGTTGTTTAGCGTTATAGAATCATTTGTTATTATCGAAGCAGTTAGGATTAAATTATCACTGCTATTTATATCTATTATAGCAATATATTTATTATTATTAATGCTAATTTCGCCTCTGTATTTACCTATCGGAGGTAATAAGCCATGTTCGAGTTGGCATTCAAGAGTTTTTTCATTATTACGATTTTTTTCAGTTAGGCTCAGAACTTTTCCATCCATAAAATATTTTGCATCAAGCATTTTCTCTGCCAGACAAAAATTTCCATGTGCAAGAGCCTTTCTTATTGAACTGCTGGAAACTATTTGATGTTCCAGATAGATTTCATCAACAGGAATAAATTCAAAATCCTGTTTTAATGAAATCTCTTTTAAAAATTCTTTATTCCCTAATCCATTAGCTCCAAATTTCCACTTACTGCCTACACATATTCCTTTTAAATTTAAATTTTCAGAATAAGTAAGATATTTTATAAAATCACATGGCGACAGAGCAGAAAACTCCTTTGTAAATGGAATCGTGACTATAGCTTCAATTCCAAGTCCATATAAAATTTCTGTTTTTGCATCTACAGATCTAAGAAAAGATATATTTGTTTCATGTAGTAAAACCTGACGTGGATGCGGTAAAAAAGTAATCAATACAGGCGTAGAATCTAACTTCTTAGACATTTCGATTAAACTATGTATAAGTTTTCTATGTCCTAAATGAATGCCGTCAAAAACTCCAATAGCAGCAACATAATTTGATATATTATATTCTGCCAGTTTTGATATATGATCTAATTTAAACTTATCACACTTCGTGCGAGAGTTAAGTTTTAAGTTTTGAGTTTTGAGTTCTGAGTTCTGAGTTTGCATTAACAATTATTCTTGAACTATTTCGATCTTGGCTCCTAAAGTCTTGAAATCTCTTACAAAGCTTGGATATGTAACAGAAATTTCTTTTGCATTATTAATTATAGTTTCGCCTTTCAATGCCATTCCTGCAACTGCTAATGCCATAATTATTCTATGATCACCATGACCATTCACTTCTGCAGCATGCAATTTTGATTTTTTAATTACCAAACCATCTTCCAATTCTTCAATATCTGCCCCCATTTTTTTAAGTTCCTGAGCCATTGCAGCGATGCGGTCAGTTTCTTTAATTCTGGCATGAGGAGCATTGCTTAAAATAGTTTTCCCAGTGGCAAAACATGCAGCGATAGACATTATTGGAAGTGCATCAGGAATACTGTTCATATCAAAATCTATATCACCAATAAGATTATGCTCTTTATAAACATTAACAACAGAACGTGATCTGCTTATTTTCATACCCATTTTTTCCATATATGAAAATACTTTTTTATCACCTTGCTTATCTGTAAAATCAAGATTTTTTATTTTTATATTGCTGTCTGTAATAGCTGCTGCAATAAGAGGAAATGCAGAACTTGAAAAATCTGCAGGAATCAGCTTCTTAAAAGGTCTATATTTCTGACTTCCTTTTACAGTAAACACGGAATAATCAGGATCATTATCATACTCTATTCCCAAAAATTTCAGCCAGTCTAGAGTAACATCTAAATAAGGTTTCTCATTAAGATTAATAACATATATTTTAGTATCATTTTTAGCTAGAGGAGCCCCAAACAGAAGTGATGACACAAATTGAGATGATTTTCCTTCTACGATTGTTTCACCTCCAAGAATAGGACCATTTATAGTTAAAGGGCATTTACCTCCTTCAGCTGCTGTAATTTTTGCGCCTAGCTTTTGCAGTGCTGAAATCAGTGTTCCCATAGGTCTTCCACGAAGTGAGGTGTCACCGTCAAAACATATTTTTAACGGTGAAGTTGCAGCAATTCCTGTCATAAGTCTTAATGTCGTACCGGAATTTCCAAGGTCAATAATTGCATCTTCAGGGTTGGTTAAATTTCCACCAGGACCTTTTATTTTCCAGATAAGCATATCATCTTCATGAGAATCAACGAAACCAGCACCCAGTTTTCTAGCAGCATATAAACATGATTCTGTATCATCAGAAACTAATGGATTTCTAAGTGTAGATTCACCTTTTGCCATCAAGGCAGCAATTATACCTCTAATAGTATGAGATTTAGAACCCGGTATTTGAATTTCACCGTTTAACTTCGATTTTGTAACTTTAATTTTCATGATTTATTTACCTCTGAAATAACATAAGGTTCCACATTTAAAACTTTCATTATTTAATATTGACTCTTAAGCATTGAATATTCAATATTTGCTTCAAAATTTTCAATGTTCATTTCTAATATACTCTATATATTTAATTTTGGTGCATGTCTATGATATTCCTGAATACTGCAAACATCTAAACGCTCAATTTTCTCTAATGCTTTAAAGCCTTCAATTGCTGCCGCCAAACCTGTAAGTGTAGTCATAAGAGGTATTCCGTCTGCAACTGCTTCTGACCGCAATACTATTTCATGAACTTTTGGAGACGGCCCTATTGAAGGTATATTTACAATCCAGTGAAGATTATTTTCTTTGATCAGGTCTATAGTATCAGGATGTCCCTGCCCTAATGAAAATACAGGAATGGTTTTTATTCCTCTTTCATATAAATATGTTGCAGTATCCAATGTTGTATAAATTTTAAACCCAAGTTTAATTAAATCTTCGACCAAAGATATAACCTCATTATCATTCTGAATATCTTCAGGACATATACTGAAAAGAATCTTCTCTTTAGACAGTGATGGAGGATTATTTTGACATGCCAGAAGTGTTTTTAAATAAGAGATACCGAAACTAAAATCTATTCCCATTACTTCTCCTGTTGATTTCATTTCAGGACTCAGAACAACATCCACTCCCTGAAATTTATTAAATGGGAAAACCGCTTCTTTTGTAGAAATATGTTTGGGAATATACTCTTTAGTGAACCCAATCTCACCAAGTTTTTTACCCGCCATTACGAGTGATGCTATTTTAGCGATTGGAATTCCGGTTGCCTTGCTTACAAAAGGAACTGTTCTTGATGCTCTCGGATTAACTTCGAGTACATAAACCGTTTCATCTTTTATTGCATACTGAATATTCATCAGCCCACAAACATTAAGTGCTTTTGCCAAATCATGAGTATGAGATTTAATTGTTTTAAGAACGCTATCTGAAAGAGTCATACTTGGAATCATACAGGCAGAATCACCTGAATGTATTCCTGCCAGTTCTATATGTTCCATTACTCCGCCAATTACAGAACTTTCACCATCAGATAAACAATCAACATCCACTTCGACCGCACCATCAAGATATCTGTCAATTAAAACTGGACGATCTGCTGAAACCTCAATAGTTTCACGCATATACTTTCTTAAATATTTTTCTTTATATACAATCATCATTGACCGACCACCTAAAACATAAGAAGGTCTAACTAAAACAGGATATCCTATTTTTTCAGCAACTTTAACCGCATCATCTTCGTTATATGCAATACCATTTTCAGGCTGCTTAATATTGAGTTTGTTAATCAATAATTGAAATTCATTTCTATTTTCAGCCGCCTCAATATCATCAGGAGTTGTACCTATAATTTTAACACCGTTAAGTTCTAAATCTTTAGCAAGGTTAAGAGGTGTCTGTCCGCCAAACTGAACAATAACTCCGTCACACTGCTCTTTATCATAAATATTAAGAACATCTTCAAGGGTTAAAGGTTCAAAATAAAGTTTATCACTGGTATCATAATCGGTCGAAACTGTTTCAGGATTACTATTTACCATTATTGTTTCAAAACCAGCTTTTTTAAGAGCAAAACTTGCGTGGACACAACAGTAATCAAACTCAATTCCCTGTCCTATTCTGTTAGGTCCACCACCTAAAATCATAATTTTCTTTTTATCAGTACGTTTAGATTCATCTAATTCACCGTATGAAGAATAATAATAAGGTGTATAAGCTTCAAATTCGCCGGCACAGGTATCTACGAGATTATAACCTGGAATAATACCTAATAACTTTCTTCTATTTCTTACTTCTATTTCAGTAGAATTGAGTAAAAATGCAATCTGCCTATCGGAGTAACCAAACTCTTTGATTTGTATAAAAAGTAATTTATCGTTAGATAATTTTTCTAAACTATTTTGTTTTGATATTTCAGTTTCAAATGATGCCAGTTCGTGCATATGACGCAAAAACCAATGATCAATATTTGTTAGTCCGTGAACTTTATCTATACTCCATCCACGCTTAAAAGCTTCTCTAATATAGAAAATTCTAAAAGCATTTGGACGTATCAGTTCGGCTCTCACATGATCATCAGATTTAGATTCATATTCACCATCTTTTCCGTCAACTCCAAATCCATATCTTCCTATTTCAAGGGAACGTAATGCTTTCTGTAGAGACATCTTGAAAGTTTTACCAATACTCATTGTTTCTCCAACTGATTTCATCTGAGTAGTTAGTGTACTATCAGCTGTCGGAAATTTTTCAAAAGCGAAACGGGGTATTTTTGTAACGACATAATCAATACTAGGTTCAAAACAAACAGGTGTTTCACGTGTTATGTCATTAAACAGTTCATCAAGAGTATAACCTACAGCTAATTTGGCTGCTATTTTAGCAATAGGAAAACCTGTGGCTTTAGAAGCTAATGCACTTGATCTGGAAACACGCGGATTCATCTCAATAACAACCATTTGTCCATTCTCAGGATTCAGCGCCCACTGTACATTTGATCCGCCTGTTTCAACTCCGATAGCTCTCATTATATCTAATGAAGCATCGCGCATTTTCTGATATTCTCTATCTGTCAAAGTTTGTGCAGGAGCAACTGTAATACTATCTCCCGTATGAACCCCCATAGGATCAATATTTTCAATTGCACACACAATTACAGCATTATCTTTTCTATCTCTCATTACTTCAAGTTCGAATTCTTTCCATCCAAGCAGAGACTCTTCAACAAGAACTTCATTATTAGGACTGGCATCGATTCCTTTAGTAACGATGCGTTTAAGATCTTCTCTGTTATATGCAATCCCCCCGCCTGTTCCACCCATTGTAAAACCGGGACGTATAATTAAAGGATAACGTCCAATTTCTTCAGCTATTTCATAAGCTTCTTCCAAAGAATATGCAGAAGCACTTTGTGCAACTTCAATACCAATATCCTTCATTACACCTTTAAAAAGATTTCTGTCTTCGGCTTTACGAATAACATCGGCTTTTGCACCTAACATCTCTATTCTGTAATAATCAAGAATTCCTGAATCATACAACTCTAAAGAAAGATTCAGTGCTGTCTGACCTCCGAGGGTTGGAAGTATTGCATCAGGTCTTTCTCTTCTTATTATTTCATGAAGAATGTCTTTTCGTAGAGGTTCTATGTAGGTTCTGTCTGCAAATTCAGGATCAGTCATAATAGTTGCAGGATTACTATTTACCAGCACAATTTCATAACCCTCTTCTTTTAGAGCCTTACAAGCCTGCACACCTGAATAATCAAACTCACAGGCCTGACCTATAATTATAGGACCTGACCCGATCAGCATTATTTTTTTTATATCTTCTCTTTTTGGCATAAAATAAAATTAATTAATAGTTAAGAATTAATAGCTCATGTCACGCAAAACTTAGTTGAATATTGACAATTCTTTATTGAATGTTGAATATTCAGTTATCAACATTCAATTATTTGCAACTTATATATTTTTGACTTTTCGCATAACATCACTTAATGATATTGGTTTTTCTTTGTGTAGCTTTCTGTCTTCTTAGTGAATCTTTGTGTAATAGCTTTTAGAGTTATACCACAGAGTTACCCAAAGAAGGCACAGAGATTCTCAAAGATTTATTTATATTCCTTTTTTAGATTGAGCAAACTTACCTTCATGAACTAATGCACCAATTGATGTGCCTGAGCGTAAAACCTGTTTACTTAATGTGTATTCTTTTCTTTCTCCACTCAAATATTGATATAGCTTAACGATTATAACTGCAAATTTATAACTTTTATCTCTGATTATATTATCGTTTTCTGCCATTTTAAATTCTTACTTTTTAACTCTTAATTATTAATTCTTTAAACTGGTTAAAGAGATAACTCGGATCATGTGGCCCTGGTGCTGCTTCGGGATGGTATTGAACAGCAAACATCGGTTCTGTTTTATGCTTAATTCCTTCAACTGTATTATCGTTTAAATTAATATGCGTAACTTCCAGTTTAGTACTGCTTATCGATTGCATATCTATTGCATAATTATGATTTTGTGAAGTAATCTCAACTTTTCCGGTAATTAAGTTTTTAACAGGATGATTACAGCCATGATGACCAAACTTAAGCCTATAAGTTTTTGCCCCGCATGCCAATGATAACAGTTGATGTCCAAGGCATATTCCCATAATAGGGACTTTACCAATAAGTTCTTTAGCTGAATTTACAGCATATTGCACCGCTGACGGATCGGCAGGACCGTTCGATAAAAAAACACCGTCAGGTTTATAACTTAAAACTTCATCAGCACCAGTCTGAGCAGGTACTACCTTAACATTAATTCCGTGAAGTCTAAAATTTCTTAAAATATTCCACTTAATTCCAAAATCATATGCTACTATATTAAAATCGATTTTAGGTAGTGAATCACATATTCCCCATGATTTTGATAAATTAAGATCATCCCAGTTGTATTGTTCATTACAGGTAACTTTTGACGCATAATCCTGATTGTCAAGCCCTACCCAGTTTTTAGCATTTCCAATACACTGTTCATCAGTTATATCCTCTTTTGAACAATGAATAAATGCTTTTAAAGTACCTTCTTTTCTTAACTTTTCAGTCAATGCTCTTGTATCTATTCCTGCAATTCCTGGAATACTGTTTTCGATTAAAAAATCTTTTAAGCTTAGTTCAGATCTCCAATTACTGGAATCATTTAAGTTATGTATAATTAAGCCACTTAAAAACATTCCTTTTGACTCAAAATCCTGTTTGTTGATTCCGGTATTTCCGATTTCAGGATAAGTCATTGTTACAATTTGCCCCGCATAAGAAGGGTCGGTAATTATTTCCTGATAACCTGTCAAACCTGTATTAAAAACAACTTCTCCAAGTTTATCAATTTCAGCTCCGATAGAATAACCTCTTAAAATAGTTCCGTCTTCAAAAGCCAACACTGCCTTTTTTTCTCTTTTTAACTTCCAGTTATAATTACAGCCCATTAATTATTCCCAAGTATAATAGAATTATTTATTTTTCAATGTCATTAAATTAAGCTTTTTTAGTGTAGGACAAGCATCCTGCTTGTTAAAAAACAAGCTAGAAGCTTATTCTACATTTTCTTAATTCAACGCTATTTATTTATTTTTATATTTAAATGCCGCATTTACAAAGCTTTTGAAAAGCGGATGTGCTTTTAGTGGTGTTGATTGAAATTCAGGATGAAATTGACATGCAAGAAACCACGGATGTTCCTTTATTTCAATTATTTCAACTAATTTACCATCAGGGGATATTCCCGAAATAATAAAACCATTTTCTTTAAAAATATCAAGATATTTTGTATTAAATTCATATCTATGTCTATGTCTTTCATAAACTTTAATATCACCATAGGCTTCAGAAGCAAAAGTATTATCATCAATAACGCATGGATATGCACCAAGTCGCATTGTTCCTCCTTTAGCTGTAACCAGTTTTTGTTCTTCCATTAAATCAATAACAGGATATTCTGTATTTCCGCTAAATTCAGCACTATGCGCAGTTTTCATATCACATACATTTCTTGCAAATTCAATTGTTGCACAGTGCATTCCAAGACAAATACCAAAGAAAGGAATTTTGTTTTCTCTTGCATAATTTACAGCATTGATCTTTCCGGCAATTCCTCTTGACCCAAAGCCGCCGGGAACTAATATGCCATCCACACCGCTAAGTAATTTTTCTGCACCATTTTTTTCAAGTTCTTCTGATTCAATCATCTGAACATTAACTCTCATACTATTTGCAATTCCACCATGAGTTAATGCTTCATAGATACTTTTGTAGGCATCTCTTAAACTAATATATTTACCGACAACAGCTATATTAACTTCGCCGTTTGCAGGAGATATAACATCGTCTATCATTTTCTGCCATTCAGTAAGATCTATTTTATTTTCAGACAGTTGAAGCTGTTTCAAAATTAGTTTATCCATATTCTGTTTAGCTAACTCAAGCGGAACTTCATAAATTGAATTAGCTACATCAGGTTCTGAAATAACAAGTTCTTTTTTTACATTACAGAACAAAGATAGTTTTTCAAAATGTTCTTCTTCCATTGGTTTTTCACATCTACAGACAAGGATATCGGGAATTATACCAATACCTCTAAGTATTCCCACAGATTGCTGCGAAGGCTTTGTTTTCATTTCACCGGCAGCTCTTAAATAAGGAACTAAGGTTAAATGTATAAATAGAGCATTTTCTCTTCCTATTTCCTGACCATACTGTCTGATGGCTTCTAAAAAAGGCAGTGATTCGATGTCCCCTGCAGTGCCACCAATCTCGGTTATAGCAATATCAACATCTTCTGAATCAAGAGTAGATATTGCTCTTTTAATTTCATTTGTAACATGAGGTATTACCTGAACAGTCTTCCCTAAATAACCGCCTTCACGTTCTCTTTTTATTACAGAACTATAAATTCTACCGGTAGTATAATTACTTGATTTTCTGCATGTAATACCCGCAAATCTTTCATAGTGTCCTAAATCAAGATCGGTTTCTGCGCCGTCAACTGTCACATAAACTTCACCATGCTGATAGGGAGACATTGTTCCAGGATCAACATTTAAATAAGGGTCCAGTTTTTGCATTCTAACTCTATAGCCTCTCTGTTTTAACAACATTGCTATAGATGCAGCAGTAATTCCTTTTCCTAATGATGAAACTACTCCGCCTGTAATAAATATATGTTTTGTCATTTTCTCTTTTCTTTTACCTTAATTTTAAATGCTGCACGATGCGCAGGTTATAAAGTTATCATGTTGAAAGTTAAAAATTGTTTTAAAAAAAAGTTAACTATATTTGAGCAAATTCCTATCTAATACAATTAAATTCGTCATTTTTTAATAAGCTCTTTCATCTTTATCTTCTACAAAATTAATGAAAGATTTATTCACTACTATATTGCCGCCCGGTGTCGGATAATTGCCTGTAAAATACCAGTCACCTTTGTGATCTGGACATGCTTTATGTAAATTTTCTATACTTTGAAAAATAAATTTAACTCTGCTTCTCATTTCAGGAGGTGAAGCTAATTCTGAAATTTTACCTGAAATCTGCTCAGGTGTAAATGGTTGATAAATTTCTTTTACATAATTAACTACTTTATCTACCGGAAGAGAAATACTATTTTTAGCTTTCCAATATACCTCTTCAATAATATTTTCTTTTCCAGTCTCTTTTAATAATGCAATCGCAGCTTTAAAAGCAATAAAATCACCAAGTTTTGCCATATCAATGCCGTAACAGTCAGGATATCTAATTTGCGGTGCAGATGAGACAACCACTATTTTTACCGCACCAAGTCTGTCTAAAATTTTCAAAATGCTATTTTTAAGTGTTGTTCCTCTTACTATTGAATCATCAATAGCCACAAGTGTATCAACACCTCTATTTACGGTTCCATAAGTTATATCATATATATGAGCAACAAGATCGCCTCTATGTACGTCATCTGTAATAAATGTTCTTAACTTAACATCCTTGACTGCTATTTTTTCAAATCTCGGCTTAACGCTGAAAAGTTCATCCATTTCTTCAGAAGATAGTTTTCCATTTTTTTCATTAATTATATTTTTTATATTTTCATTACAATAAGCAGAAACAGCACTGGTCATTCCGTAAAAACAGACTTCAGCAGTGTTTGGGATATATGAAAAAACTGTATTTTTAAGATCGTATCCTACTTCTTCAAGTACTGCAGGTGTTATCAATTTACCAAGCTGCTTTCTTTCCCTGTAAACATCATGATCAGACCCTCTTGAAAAATAAATCCTCTCAAATGAACATGCCTTTCGCGGAAGTTTTTTAATAAACTGTTCTTCAGTGACATTTCCATTTTTTCTTATTATCAAAGCATGTGCTGGTTTTAATTCCTGTATAGAATCCAATTCAAGATTAAAAGCTGTCTGGATAGGCGATCTTTCAGAAGCTACAACAACTACCTCATCATCTTTATAATAATAAGCCGGTCTAATACCTGCAGGGTCGCGAAAAACAAAAGCATCACCATGTCCGATAAGACCAGATATCACATAACCTCCATCCCATTTTCTACAAGCTTCTTCCAATATTTGCATAATATCAATATTTTTTGCAATAAGTGGTGATATTTCTCTACCGTAATATCCCTGCTTTAAATATTTATTTACAAGTTCTTCATTGGCAACATCAAGAAAGTGTCCAATTTTTTCCAGCATAGTAATAGTATCTGTTCTATACTCAGGATGCTGACCAATATTGATTAATATATCAAACAGTTCATGAACATTTGTAAGGTTAAAATTACCAGCCAGCAGCAGTGTTTTTGACGGCCAGTTATTTTCACGTTTTACAGGATGACATGTAGAAATTGTATTAGTTCCGTAAGTACCATATCTTAAATGTCCAAGCAGCAGTTCACCACAGAAATTAATATTATTTTTCAGCCACTTAACATCATTAAAATGCTGTCCATATTTCTTGCGTTTCGAATCTATTTCTTCTGTTATTGAATCAAAAATATCTTTGATGGGACTGGCGGCAACTGATCTTAATCTTGAGATATATCTTGTCCCAGGATCTAAATCAAACTTAATAGAAGCAATTCCGGCGCCGTCCTGACCTCTGTTATATTGTTTTTCCATCAAAAGGCATAATTTATTAATACCGTAAAATGGGGTCTGATATTTTTGGAGATAATAGTCTATAGGCTTTAATAACCGAATTAAAGCTATTCCGCATTCATGTTTTATAGCATCACTCATAAACTTTAAAAACCTTAAACTTTATAATGTTATGAACTACAATACTTACTTCATTGATAAATAGTTATCGATACGTTCTGCCGTAATTTTACCAGCCTCAAAAGCCCTAACGACCAGTGAAGCACCTGATACAATATCCCCTGTTGCAAATACATTTTCAAGCCCGGTATTTCCTAATTCATTTACAATTACATTGCTTCTGCCGTCATGCTGCACTTCCAACTGATCTAATATTTCCATTTTTTGAGGACCAGTAAATCCCATAGACAAAAAGACAACATCTGCATCAATCGTAAACTCTGTTCCAGGTATCTCTTTAAGTGAAACAGGCAAACCTTTTCCAGATAGCTCCCACTCAACTTTTACAGCATTAATTTTTGTAAGTCTGCCGTCAACACTTTCAAAGCTTTTTGACATTACATTCCACAATCGCTGACATCCTTCTTTATGGCTCGAAGAAGTTCTGAGCTGATACGGCCATTCAGGCCATGGTGATCCTTCGCTCCTTTTTTCTGGAGGTTTTGGCATAATCTCTATCTGGGTTATCGAAGCAGCATTCTGTCTATTTGATGTACCTACACAGTCTGCCCCTGTATCACCGCCGCCAATTACAACAACTTTTTTACCTGTTACCGATATCTTTTCTTCTAAAAAATCTTCACTGCTAACTTCTTTATTCTGCATGGTCAAAAAATCTAATGCAAAATGTACATCATCAAGCATTTTGCCAGGGATGTCTAAACCGCGTGCTTCTCTTGCTCCACCGGCTAAACATACAGCATCAAATTTTTTAAATAAATATTTAGCTGTAATGTCAACACCGACATCAATTCCTGTTTCAAATTTGATTCCTTCTTCTGTCATAAGGTTAATTCTTCTTTCAACAACTTTTTTATCAAGTTTGAAGTCAGGAATACCATAACGAAGTAGCCCACCAGGAAATTTATCACGTTCATAAACTGTAACATTATGACCGAGCTTATTTAGCTGATTGGCAACAGATAATCCTGCAGGTCCTGATCCAATTACAGCAATATATTTATCTGTTCTATTTTTAGGAATAGATGGAGTTATATAATTTTCGTTAAAACCTTTCTCGACTAAAGCAACCTCAATCTGCCTAATTGCAACAGGCTTAGACGGCAATCCTGCAGTACATGCAGTTTCACATGGTGCGGGGCAAATCCTACCTGTAAATTCTGGAAAATCGTTTGTGGATAACAAAATACTCAGTGCAAGTTTCCAAAAACCTCCATAAGCATATTCATTCCATTCAGGGATTAGATTACCCAGTGGACATCCACAACCGTGACAAAATGGAATCCCACAATCCATACATCTGGCAGCCTCGTCCTGTATTTCTTTATCACTTAATATTTTTTCTACTTCATTAAAGTCTTTAACCCTCTCTTTTACATCTCTGTAATCAGGTCCTTTAACCTCTATTTCAATAAAACCTTTATCTTTTCCCATTATTTTTCACCTACAGAACCGCACTTCGTGCGAGTTTTGAGTTCTTAATTTTTAATTGTTAATGACCGTTCTTTCGATTTTTTCATCTTCCTGCATCATTTGTCCAAGCACTTTTCTGTATTCCATTGGGAAGACTTTAATAAATTTAGGGAGAGAATTTTCCCAGTCATCTAAAATCTTTTTAGCTTTCTGACTGCCGGTATAAATATAATGATTATTTATCATTTTCTTAAGTTCATCAATATCATCTTTTAACACAACAGTCTCAAGGTCAATCATGCTTAAATTACACATCTGGTCAAATAGATTTAATTCATCATAAACATAAGCTAATCCACCGCTCATCCCGGCACCGAAATTACCTCCTGTACTGCCGAGTACAACAACTCTTCCTCCTGTCATATATTCACAGCAGTGATCACCTACAGATTCAACAACGGCTCTAACTCCACTATTTCTAATAGCAAATCTTTCACCAACCATTCCATGAATATACATCTCTCCTGCCGTAGCTCCATAAAGCATAACATTACCGGCAATTGTGTGTTTTGAAGGATCAAAAGTTATCTTACGACTAGGTCTTATTATTATTTTACCACCTGACAACCCTTTCCCAACATAATCATTAGCTTCACCAATAAGATTAAAGGTCAAACCATGTGCTAAAAATGCACCAAAACTCTGACCGGCACATCCTCTAAAAGTTAAATTAAGCGTATCATTAGGAAGGCCTTTATTACCGTATTCTTTCACAACATGATATGAAAGCATAGTTCCAACTGTTCTGTCAACATTAGAAACCGGAAACTCTAATTCTATTTTCTCTTTGGAAATTATATTATCTTTCACTGCATGAATAATTATATTATCATAACTGTTATCAAGTCCATGATCCTGCTTCTCAATACATCTTACAGGAAGATTATCATCATTTACATTTTGGAAAATTTTAGAAAAATCAAGATTTTTACTTTTCCAAAAATTTATTGCTTCATTCATTTCAAGTAAATCAGACCGTCCAATAGCATCATCAAGTTTCTTAAAGCCTAATTTAGCAAGATATTCCCTGACTTCTTCAGCAATAAAAAACATGAAATTTTCAACATGTTCAGGTTTGCCTGTAAAAAACTTTCTCAATTCAGGATCCTGTGTTGCAACGCCTACAGGACATGTATTCGAATGACATTTTCTCATCATCACACATCCAAGAGCTACAAGAGCTGTTGTTGCAAAACCATATTCTTCTGCACCTAAAAGCGCCGCAATAATTACATCTCTACCTGTTTTAAGCTGTCCGTCACACTGAACTCTTATTCTGCCTCTTAAATTATTTAAAACCAGTGTCTGCTGAGTTTCAGCCAAACCAAGTTCCCATGGAAGTCCTGCGTATTTTATAGAAGTCAGCGGAGATGCACCTGTTCCGCCGTCATGTCCACTAATTAAAACCATATCGGCATGACCTTTTGCCACTCCTGCCGCTACCGTTCCAACTCCGACTTCCGATACTAATTTTACAGAGATCCTTGCTTTAGGATTAGAATTTTTTAAATCAAAAATAAGTTGAGCCAAATCTTCAATAGAATAAATATCATGATGAGGTGGCGGCGAAATAAGAGTAACACCAGGTGTTGAATATCTTACTTTTGCTATTACTTCATTAACCTTATGACCCGGAAGCTGTCCACCCTCTCCAGGTTTTGCTCCCTGTGCAACTTTTATCTGAATCTCTTTTGCACTTGCTAAATATTCGGCTGTAACGCCAAAACGTCCACTTGCCACCTGTTTAATAGCACTGCATAAGCTGTCATTATTTGGAAGCGGCTTAAATCTTTCAGGATCTTCACCACCCTCTCCGCTATTACTCATTCCTCCAAGCCTATTCATGGCAATAGCAAGAGCTTCATGAGCTTCTTTACTTATTGAGCCAAAAGACATAGCTCCGGTAACAAATCTTTTTACAATATCTGAAGCAGGTTCTACGTCTTCAATTGGTATCTCGTTTCGTTCTTTAAACTTAAACAATCCTCTCAAAGTACATAAATGCTTTTCCTGATTATTTATAAATCCGGCATAAGCCTGATAGTGTTCTAAACTATTATTTCTAACGGCGTATTGAAAATTAGTTATTGATTCAGGTGTCCATAAATGCTTTTCACCATTTTTTCGATAGTGATAATTTCCCCCTGTTTCCAATAGTAAAGACATTCCCGGATATTGATTTTCTGACTGTAAATATCTTTGACATGCCTCTTTCTGAATCTCTTCAAGTCCTATTCCGCCAATTCTGGAAGCAGTACCTGAAAAGAATTTATCAACAAATTTTTCATCTAGCCCAATTGCCTCAAAGACCTGAGCTCCACGATAACTTCTCAGAGTTGAAATGCCCATTTTAGACATAACTTTAAGTAAACCTTTACATATCGCTTTTATATAATTCTCCATTGCTTCAGTAGGAGAAACATCCATATATTCCTGATTAACAAGAAAAACAACAGTTGACAGCGCAAGGTATGGATTTATTGTCGTTGCCCCGTAACCTAACAATAGAACATAATGCATAATTTCTCTGGCTTCACCTGTTTCAACTACGAGCCCTGCACTTGTTCTTAAACCTTTATTTATTAAGTGTTTATTTACTGCTGAAACAGCAAGCAATGATGGAATAGGGATATGATTTTCAGGTAGATGTTTATCACTTAGGATAATTACACTAAAACCATCTCGTACTGCCTTTTCAGCTTTTTCTACTAATTGATTCAAAGCTTTTTCCAGCTTATTACTATCATCACCTGCCGCTGCAAAATACATCGGTAAAGTTATTGATTTAAAAGATTTTACAGGAGATTTTTTTATTCTTCCAATATCTTCATTCGTTAAAATAGGGTGCTGGAGTTTTAATAGATGAGCATGACCTGGAGTTTCCTCTAAAATATTGCTTCTATTTCCAATAAAAGTCATTAAACTCATTACCGACTCTTCTCTAATAGGGTCAATAGCCGGATTTGTTACCTGAGCAAAAAGTTGCTTAAAATAACTATAAAGCAGTTGAGGTTTTTCAGACAGTACAGCCAGTGCTGCATCATTCCCCATAGAGCCTGTCGCTTCATGACCTTTTACTGCCATAGGCTGTATTACTTTATTAATCTCTTCTCTTGTGTATCCAAAAAGTTTTAATTTTTTTATAAGCTCTTTTTCGTCAAAAGTAGGTGGTTCAACTGAATCAAAAAAACCATGAAGCAGTATTCTATTTTCCTGAACCCACCTTCTATAAGGCTGTCTTCTTGCCACTCTGTTTTTTATTTCAGAATTAAACTGTATTCTTTTCTTTTCAAAATCGACATATATCATATGCCCAGGTCTTAAATGACCTTTAGTTTTTACATTTTCAGGCTCTATATCAAGAACACCTGTTTCAGAAGCCAATACAATAAAATTATCTTTTGTGATCGTATATCTTGCAGGTCTTAAACCATTTCTATCAAGTAAAGCACCAATTCCTTTACCATCAGTAAATGCCAATGCTGCAGGACCGTCCCATGGTTCCATTAAACCAGCATGATAGTCATAAAATCCTTTTAAGTCATGACCTAAAATGAATTCATCACCCCAGGCTTGAGGTACAAGCATCATCATTGAATGGGGAAGACTTCTACCTGCTGCAACCAATAGTTCCAATGCATTGTCAATACATGCAGAATCACTTTGATTTTCATTTATAACAGGTAATATTTGTTTAATATCGTCTCCGAGCAATTCAGATGTGAACGACTGCTCTCTTGCATGCATCCTGTTAATATTACCCTTTAATGTATTAATTTCACCATTATGCGCAAGATAACGAAACGGCTGAGCCAATGCCCATGTAGGAAAAGTGTTTGTACTATATCTTTGATGTACAATAGCGTATGAACTGACCATAGTTTTATCATTAAGATCTTTATAAAAGTCGGCCAGCTGAGGAGCCATCAATAAACCTTTATAAATAATACTCCTACCTGATAAACTGCATATATAAAATTCATCTTCAGTGATCCCTAAACCATAAACACTATTTTCTATTTTTCGTCTTAAAATATATAGTTTTCTTTCAAGTTCATCTGATTTTTTACCATAAGGCGAAGCAACAAAAAACTGCTTTATAACCGGCTGTGAATCCTTAGCTGATTGACCTAAAGATGAATTATCGTTAGGAACATCACGCCAGCATAAAAATTTGAATGGACTCTCTTCTATTAAGTTTTCTATCACGGCAATACATTTACATGCTGACTCTTTATCCTGAGGGAAAAAAGTCATACCTACTCCATAAGAACCGTTCTCTGAAATACCTATATTTTTTTCTTTTAAAATATTATCAAAAAATTCAAAAGGCATTTCAAACAGTATCCCTGCACCGTCACCTGTATTTGCATCGCCGCCAACGGCACCTCGATGCTGCAGTTTTATCAAAATTTCTATTCCATTCTGAATTATTTTGTAATTACGCTGTCCATCAATATTAGCAACAAGACCAACACCACACGCATCATGCTCATACGAAGAATTATATAAACCTTTTCGTTTTATTATGCTGCTCTTATTCTGTTGTTCTCTCATAATTTTCTTTTACTACCTTTCATTAATATCTTGTTCATTTAAGCAGAAAAAATCAAATGATTTTTATATAGATTACGGCCACACCAAAGTGTGACCGTTAATTTACTTACTTATTTATATCCTATTTATTTACGAAATAAATAACATTTCTGAATATTTTGGCAATGGCCATATATCGTCATCTACTTCCCTTTCAAGCTCATCAATAGTAATTCTCAAATTAGATAAAGCAGCTATCTGTTCAGCTTCTATTTCTTCAGCTTCAATTTTGCTAGTTAAAATATCAACCTGTTCAGATGCTTTATCAATTAATAAACCAATTTTCTCAATTTCTTTGACAAGTGTTTTTTCTCCGGCTGATATATTAGAGTCTCTTAATTTTATAAGACTTTCAGTTAAAACACCCTGATATCTCATGCATGCAGGAAGAATTATTCTTTTAGCAAGAGACAGGCCTACATGTGATTCAATAGCCGTTATTATTTCATAGTTTTCAATATATACATCATGTCTTGCCAGTAATTCTTTCTCGGACATAATATGCAGGCTTGAAAACAATTTAAAGCTTTTCTCTGTAATAAATGCACTCAAAGATTTAGGTACATCACTTACATTAGGTAATCCGCGTTTTGCAGCTTCCTCAACCCATTCACTAGAATAGTTATCACCGTTAAAAACTATTTTTTTATGTTCTTTTATGATATTCTGAAGAATTTCCTGTAGCTTTTTATTAAATTGATCACTACCTTTTACGCTTTCTAATTCAGATGATATTTCACTAAATGCCTCTGCAATAATTGCATTCATTACAATATTTGGGTCTGCACAGTTCTGACTTGATCCTACAGCCCTAAATTCAAATTTATTACCTGTAAATGCAAATGGACTTGTTCTATTTCTATCTGTAACATCTTTAGGCAGATCAGGCAGAGTATCAACACCAATAAGCATGCTTCCACCCTGTTTAGCAGATTTTGCACCGCCAAGCTCTATCTGTTTGATAATATCATTTAACTGCTCTCCAAGGAATATTGATATAATTGCAGGAGGAGCTTCATTACCGCCAAGACGATGTGAATTACCAGCACATGATATTGAAGCCAGCATTAAATCTGCATGTCTGTCAACAGCCTTAAGGATCGCACAAATTACAGTTAAAAATATCGCATTTTCATGTGGATTACGTCCAGGATTCAATAAGTTCACCCCATCTGCACTGATTGACCAGTTATTATGTTTACCTGATCCATTAATTCCGGCAAAAGGTTTTTCATGCATCAAGCAGACAAAATCATGTTTTTCTGCCACTTCATTCAGAATTTCCATAATAATCATATTATGGTCAACAGCTAAATTCAGTTCTTCAAATTGAGATGCCAGTTCAAACTGGGAAGGAGCTACTTCATTATGTCTTGTTTTAGCGGGTACTCCAAGTTTCCATAATCTGTTGTCAACCTCTGACATGAAAGCTAAAACTCTTGGTTTTATTGCTCCGAAATAATGATCATCCAACTGCTGATGTTTTGGCGGGATCCTACCAAACAGAGTGCGTCCGCATTGATATAAATCTTTACGAGTATGATAAAACTCTTTATCAATTAAAAAATATTCCTGTTCAGCACCTAAAGTAATATTAACTCTGTCTGTTACTTCAATTCCAAAACATTTCAGTAAACGCTCTGCTTCAATTGAAATTGCCTGCATAGATTTTAAGAGCGGAGTCTTTTTATCCAGTGAATCGCCTGTATATGAGTTAAATGCTGTAGGTATGCATAGAGTTGCACCATTCTTACCTCTTTTAATAAAAGCAGGACTGGTAGGATCCCAAACAGTATATCCTCTAGCTTCAAAAGTAGCTCTAATTCCACCGGAAGGAAAACTTGATGCATCGGGTTCACCTTTGATAAGAGTCTTTCCTGAAAAATCAAGAACTACTCCTCCATCAATATCAGGTTCAATAAATGAATCATGTTTTTCCGCTGTCGAACCTGTTAATGGCTGAAACCAATGAGTGTAATGCGTGGCACCCTTTATTGTAGCCCAGCTTTTCATGGCATTGGCTACTTCATCTGCAATATCTGCTTTTAAAGATTCACCTTTTCTGATTGTTGCTAAAAGACTTTTGTAAGCTTCTTTGGAAAGAAAGTCTTTCATCGTTTTTATATTGAATACATCCTCACCGTAAATATCAGAAACATTTCTTGAAAGATCATCAATTTTACTACATTTTCGTGAAACAATATTTGATATAGCTTTTTTTCTAAGATTTGTAGACATTTTCTTTAATTATCCTCAATTTCAGTTTAAGAAAAACAATTTTGCTGGTTTTCATTTAGCAACTACCATGCCAACATATAAATAGGCCCAATTCAAGCGTAAATTTAGATTTTATATAACCTTTACTCTTATTTAAACTATTACAAAATTGTAATAAAATATAAATAAAATCACAAATATGTAACTTTACCTAATTTTAACATTTGTTATTGTGAGTTGTCTTTATACTGTTTTGGGCTAATTTTCAACCGCTCAATTTTGTAATGCATTATTCTCTGGGTATAGTTCGCCAGAAAAGTTTTGTCTCATGCCACCTCGGGTAAATACAGATCCCAGATGAATGGCGTATTATAATAATCAAAAGCAGCTTTTAAGCGTAGTAGCTCCTTTCTCATTGTTCCAATA
>Ga0233431_1001915_pt1 | contig 32312 bp, 36 predicted proteins | sample SI_118_April2016_FD_179867 | JGI IMG/M metagenome (GOLD analysis project Ga0233431, IMG submission 179867) | Seawater microbial communities from Saanich Inlet, British Columbia, Canada - SI_118_April2016_200_MG | ecosystem: Environmental > Aquatic > Marine > Inlet | place: Canada: British...
ACCATCTCCTGGACCTCCGTTACCTATCAAGAAATTTCTTTATGGTAACGGATTATGTGACCCAGGTGGGCGCTCTTTCGTTGCGCGTTTTTGACCTTAGTGGGCGCGTTTTAGATTATCATTAACATCTCGACGCGATGGCGACCAGACATCGCGAACAGCCACATGGTGTTCATTTAGACCGCCATTGATCAGTGGGGCTGGTAATCCTTTGTAATACGAATAATGCGCAGCGATATATTTCGCCGTTCTTGCCACTTGTGGAATTTGGGTCAGTTGCCCCGGGAAATCGGCTTTATTGGTGACCCCTACAGTAATCATCGTGTTATCAGGATGGCTTCGTGAAGGCACAATTTCAAGCCAATGGCTCGAAGGCTCATCGCCATATCCCGCCAGAAAAGCATAACCACCCTGGCATAAATGCTTACCTATATAAATGCAGTAGCTCATCAACAGCCCTATTTTCCATCAGAAATTGGTTTTTGCGCCCAAGCTTCGACAATATTGAAATCGGACCCCAGGGCGAAATCGGGACCTTTTTCGTCGATTTCTCTCTGATGGGCAACCACATCCCTTCAATAGACCTCTTGCAAAAGTCATAACGTAGCCAGAAGTTCAAAATTATTAATGGCAGCGATCAAGTTAAAACGCAATCGGAAGCGTTTGCGACGATTACGATAGCGCTCGCTAAGGATGCGAAACACTTTTAGTCTTCCAATCACATGCTCGACATAAATACGTTGCCTTGCCAGTTTTCGATTAGCAGTTTTTTGCTCCGGTGTGAGCGGATGAAGTTTGGATTTCTTGGCAGGGATCTGGCTAGTGGTGTGAACTTTCTGGATGCCAAGATATCCTGTATCTGCTAAACATAGAATGTCTTGGGCGTTCTCTTTGAACAAGCGAAAATCATGTTGGCTGCCAGTACCAAAAGCGGTTGCAATGATTTCCATCGTGTTTTGCCGAATAATTACTTGTGCTTTCTGGGTATGGCGTCTCTTTTTGCCGCTGTAGTATCGTTTTTGCTTTTTTTCGGGCGTTCAATCGGTTGTTCACTGACATCCACCAGGATAACTTCAATGAGTGTATCACTTGGCTGGAGTACTTTCTTTCCAGGCAAACGAAACTCTCCTGAACGCATCAATGCATCTTCTACTTTGTTGACCGTGCGACAAACTGTTGCTTCACTGATGCCATACGACCCTACGATGTGAAACTGGGTACGATATTCTCGCCAGTACATCAAGGTCATCAGTAATTGGTCTGCACGACTCAATTTTGGTGGACGACCAAAATTCCGGAGTTCTTTTTCAAGAACAGCTAACATCTTGGCGAATGTCCCTGGTTTTACACCCGTTAGCCTTTTGAAGTCAGCGTCTTTCCAGTCTTTGATTTCTTCGTATCTCATTCACCTATTATGACACACTTATGCAAGAGACCTATTGAGCTGCGCTTCAATGGAATAATGATCATCCGTAGCTTGTTCTTCGGTTGAAACACGGGCGTAAAGGATAACTTCCTGTGGATTTGAAGTCATGTTGTTCTCCAAATTGTGACCCATAGAGGGGGGATGGATGGTTTCGTCTCCATTTTAGCCCATCTTCAGCGTTGGTCATCATCCAATTTAAAATTTGCGTCTTTGGTTTCTTCTTGAAACTTGCGGTTCACTTCCATCAATTTCTGTAGAAAGGCTTCGGTTTGACGCTCAATCTCCCAGGCCGATTCTTCTTCCAGTGGCGGGTACGGTTTTATTGGCGGATTGATCATGGCAATGGTTTCCCTCTGGGTTCAACGATTATCGGTCTTGATTCCAAACTTTAGCCAGGGGCAGTTCGCGACTGAACTCGTCAATGCGCTGACGCTCAATAGCTGTGATTTCTGTGTTCTTGCCTTTGGTGGTCATAGCATCCTCCCAATATATGTGGTGTCTCCAAAGAGTTCGTCGGTGAGAGAGTCGTCCTCGTCTGCTTCCCCTTCACAAGCTTCTTCTTCCGGCCAGAGTGTGAGCTGGCGTCCGCCGTCTAATACCAGGCTGGCGATATCGTTTTCAGCCATCCCGAAGGGCTGCAGCACCTGGAAAACGGAACGCACCAGCAAATCTCGATAGCGGGCTTTGTCGATCTGGCTCCATTTCGGTTCTTCGGGCAATCCCCATGCATAGACCCCCGGTTTCTCCCCTTTGACGTAGAGTATCGGCACGCGCTGCCCAACCCGCACCTCGATCCCGGCTGAGCGCAACTGCCGGGCAGCCTTGGCAGGCTCTGAATTTCCCCGGTAGTCATCCGGCTCGCGTGAAAGCCGTCTGCGGGTGACCAGCTCTTTCAGCAGAACACGTTCCCCATACAAATCGGCCACCGCCTGGTAGACAATTCCCAGGGCGTCAGGAATATGCTCCCCCAGGCGCTTCGTGTCCGCTTCACTGCTCAGTTCGGCCATAACCGACCGCTCCGCATTCGTGATCCAGGCCGGGGAATCGGCCCTACGCTGGGCCAGACCGCGCACTTTGAGCGCACCGTCATAGAACTTGCCGAAGTAACGGTTGGAAGCCCCGATGCGCGGGTTCATCTTCGACGGCAGAAATGCCAGCCACTGGAAGATGCCTTCCAGTTCGATGCTCAGGCCGGTGCGCTGGTTGATGGCTTCGATCAATTCCTGGAAATCTTCGGGGGTTCCGGCGCCTGCTTTGTGGACGAAGATCGAATCCGTGTTTCCCCCCAGCACTTCAAAGCCGAAATCGTGGGCCGTTTCGATGGCTCGCACCAGCATCTCGCGCCCGATGGCGCAGATGGCTTCATGCGCCAGAATACGTCCATATAAATTGTGGGCATGGCCTTGATAGCCAAAGGAGACATAGCCCAGCCACTTCAGGCCATCAATCGTGCCCTGCAGCTGCCCCTGGCGCGGGTCATTGGGCAAGAGCGTTTTGCGCAAAGCCTTGGCCAGACGGCGTTTCTCCAGCAATGGTTTCAAAATGGCAGCCACCAAGCCGGGCTGATCCTGGCGGATCGGCATCCCACTGTGCGGCACGATACGGTTTGTCGCGCCCGTCTCCCCGGCGGTTTCGCCGCTGATATTCCAGCCTGCCATGATCGACGGATACATCGAGAAGAAATCCAGCTCGGCCACATTGCGGTGCAGGCCGACGATGGGATGGTAGTTCAGCCCGCCGCCATCAGCATGGTTGAGCGCCATCAGTGGGCGGAAGGGTTCGGTCTGGCGTTTCTCCTGCGGCACCAGCACCCCCCAGCGCAGCGCCTGACGCATCTGCATGGCGGTGAAGCCTGCCCCTGGACTATTTCTGGCCGCAATCTGCACATCTAAACCGCTGACGCGGCCCATTTCGATGGCCGCCTGTAAACGGAAGCCCCCGCTCATGGCGGCATTGGCTGGGTCAACATGCCAGCGGCCATAGAGCAGGGTCTGGGCGGCGCGGTAGTTCACCTGACCATAGCTGTGATAGGTCAGTTCATCTTTAATGAAAGGTGCTTTGGCTTGATCGCGATTGGGGTTGAAGTCGATCTGGTATTTTTCGGCAATCTGCGCCAGGCGGGGGAAGAGCCAGGCATCCCCCCAGCGGGCCAGGATCACATCCGGATCAAAGCTGTCTAGGATGTGGATCACCCCCATTAACAGTTCTTGTTCATCACAGGTTTCAAGTTCCCAGGAGGCATCCTCGTTTTTTAGAATCAGGTGTCCAGGCAATGCATAGGCGGGATCGCAATCCGGCTCAATCCACAATATACGCAGATCAGGCAGGGCATAGCTCAAATCCCAGGGGCTGTCCAGCACGTCCAGGCTGACCACCTGCTGGTTATTATCAGCCAGCACCATACGGCAGCGGGCCATCGGGAAGGCCCCGGTTTCGCCGCCATAGCGCACCGAGAAAGGGATGCGGGCATTGTAGAGCTGCAAATCCCGGAAGCGTGACTGCAAATCGTAGAAAAGCCGGGTTTGTGTGACCGGGTCGGGGGCCGTGATAGCCAACACCCGGCGCGGGCCTTTGAAGAGATCGGTGCGAGTTGTGAAGGCCGTTTCCAGGGGTGATGGCTTGCGGGACAAGTAGCCTTGCGCGGCCTGCAAGCGGCGCTCGTCGCGCCCGGCGGCATAGAACGTGGCCGGGAAGGGCTGCCTGAGCCGCAGACGCCTTCCGTCCTCGGCAATCAGCCACAAGACCGCCCCGTCTTTCGCATCGGGATACACCGCCAAGAGCCAGCCGATAATCTCAGGCATAGTTCGGATACAGCAGTTCGAGCAGTTCTTCCCGCAGGCGCTTGCGCAGGTCTTCGATCTCCCAGCGCAGGCCTTCGACTTCGCCCTTGAGCAGGATCGTCTCCATCCCACGGGCCTGACGCTCAGCTTCGAGCTGCCGGATGCGGTGATCCTGATCAACGATTTTCTCATCCAGGCGGTGGATGGCTTTCTCCTGCTCCAGATTCATCGTCAGCAGGATGCTGGTGATCGGCAGCGGATGCTTGGCTTTCTCCGCTGCCGGGACATGAAACTCGGCCTTGTTCCACAGATCGTCGAAGCGCGCTTTGTCGCCACGTTGCAGCAAAGCCCGGCGCATTTCCGCAAACAAGGTCCGCTCGCGTTTAAACTGCTGGGAAAAGGGTGGCAGGGTATGGCCCATCGGTGGTTCCTGTGGAATGGTGATCGGTGGAATACTCGCAGGCGCGGCTGCTGCGGCAAAGCGCCGCTGCCAGTCGCTCCAGTGCGGGCTGTGGTCGGGCGCTGACGAAAACCAGGGAGGCCTGACTCAAACGCCGCAGTTCGACCCGGCACTGGGTGAAGAAGCGCTCAGCCTGGCGGTCATCTTCCTCGCCAAAGCGCGCCAGCAGATCGCTGACCAGCAGCGGGGTTGGGTCGGGGGTCAATTCGATGAGAAAATCCAGCAGTTGGAGGGCGGTTTCCGCGCGGGCGAAGACGATGCGCTCTTCCAAAATCCAGGTATATGCCTGACCGACGCGCCGGGCCAGTTCATAGGCCAGATCGTAGAATGGCAGGCGGTTGCCGCACACCAGCAGGCGCACGCCAGTGGTGAGGGCCAGTTCGACCGTCAGATCAAAGCTGACGGAATGCGGGATGCGGTAAATCTCTCCGAGCGGGAGTTGTGCAGGGGGTTGCATGTCCCCCACAATAATGGAAACATGCGTTCTAGTCTATCCCCCACAGGATGATATTGCGGGGGATTTAAGGGGTAACCCGATGGGGGATGCAGATATGGGGGGCGGGGGAGGCCAAAACCGGCAGATATACGGGTCAGGTAGACGACTTTGGATGATCAAACCCGCCGAAATTCCACCTGCGCAGCATATAGCGCAGTTGGTGACGACCGCGCACCTGGAACTTGCGAAGAATTTCGCGGATATGGGATTTGACGGTTTCGGAGGAGATATCGAGTTTGACGGCGATTTCGGCATTGGTGTACCCCAGACAGGCCAAGGCGGCGACTTCCTGCTGGCGCTGGGAGAGTTCCCGCCAGTGACGCATATGCTGACTGGTGGTTTGGTACTGCTCGATGGCAGCTTTTTTCAGTAACAGCGCCGCCAATTCTTCCAGACTGTATTCCTGCCCTTCCGCCAATTCCCCCAGCAGGCCCAGCAGTTCATCGTCCACCGGGATCGTCAAGGTTGGGTTTGATCGTTTGCGGGCGAGACGCAGGTTGTCAACGATAAGCTGAAATCCGGTGGTCATGAATTGCATCCTGGATGGTACGAATAATTAGAATATGCGTTCTACTACGGCATCGGTATGCCATCCTCGCCAAAGCCCTATTGCTTGTGTCGGGACAAAAGATAGGACAAAAAAAGAAATTACTAAACTTGTAGTAAAAGCATCGCCAAATACACAACTTAGTTTCAAGTAGTAAGTGCAACTTTAAAGGTCAAAAAAGGAGGCAAGCTGAGTTAGGATAAGTCTCCCAGACCGACCAGAATTCAAAGTACGAGCAAGCCTATAGGCTTGCTCGTACTCAGGACGCCGTGGTTTCCCCCTAAAAACCACCAAAGAAGTGTCCAGTTCTATGGGACCACCACAGCCTTCTTTTTTTATACATTTTCGCTGACAGTTTTGCTGTTGCTTATTGCCCCATATGTATCTGTCTTCAAAACTTCATTGAGCATTACTCATTTCTCTCTTATTCTTCTGAAAGCGTTACTTCCGCTTGCCTGTTGACGATTTTGTTAATTTCCATCCGTACGCTTTCAGGAAGCGGTTCGGGCTGATGGTCGTTGAGAATTGTCTCAACCCGTTGCCTTGCCCGTTCGGCTAAAGATTTGCTCCCGCCTTCTTCCCACTCCTTGAAAATACCACGCTCGAACAAATCCGGGTACCAGGTTTTCTTATAGTTCTTGAAGGTATGATTGGTTCCCAGATAGGATCCATTGGCGCCAACCTTGGCGATATCACCCAATGCCAAGGTTTCATCATTCACTTCTATATCGGTGAAGAAAGCTTTCACCCAGTCTACAATCTGATTACAAATGACCAGTTGGGTAAATGAATATGTAAGACCGGATTCCAGATAGCCTAAATCATGTATGATATTGCCTCCCAAGAGGACATCTGCAAAGATCGTCAGGGCTGCTTCGGCAGCGGCTTGCTGGTCAACAACCTTCGAATCGCTCCCCCCTGCCAAAGAAAACGTAGGCAGGCTATAGCGTTGAGATAGAGAACGGATAAAACCCTTCTCCGGATACGCATAAGGCGAGACCATCGTACGCATATCCATAGAGGCGGGGTCCATTGCCGAAATAATCATTGGCGCTCCGGCGCGAACAATTTGCGAAAGAACCAACCCCACCAGCATCCCCGCATTATCCAGGGCTATTGCACCCGCCTGTGTCATTGGACTGGTAACGCCTGCATTCGACCCAGGAATGTACAATGATGGCAACCCCTTCCGAGAAAGATATATCAGTTTTTCTAATGGATCATCATTATGAACTGCTCCAGATATTGTATTAATATAACATGTCAAAATCGGTTTTTCTCGAAGGGCATCGGCGCCACCAACCACTGCCTCTGCCATTTCTACCGAATTTTTTAAGCCCTGGGATTTGTAAGAGACAACGATGATCGGTTTGGTTGTGTTCGCGAGCATCACTTCTGTTTGGTAGGTATCCGCCAGAGTCTGATCTACATCTGATGGCAAGAGCATTGACATAATAAAATCGATGTTGGGCAGGGCGTCACACAGGCGCACTCCTTCAACAACATCTTGCAGTGTTGGTTTTCGCCGTGCACTAGTGCGATGGTCGATGATATTCAAGCAATCGGAGCCGGGGCCAAAAAAGCAACGGTCTCCACCCAAAGGCATAACAGGATTTCCGTGACGGTCGTAAAGTGTCACTTCATTGGGAACAGTCGAAAAGGCATTCTCCACAAGCTTTGGCGGTATGCGGACAAGATTTCCGTCGGATACGCTTGCCCCTGCTTTTTGTAATAGGTCAATAGCTTCAGACAAATAAAGCCGCACACCAATATCTTCCAAGATTTCGAGACTGGCTGCATGGATTTTTTCTGCCTGGGTATCTGTGAGGCGGGTGTATCGATTCTTTAGGTTTCTATGTGGGGTGAGCATAATATTATCTCCAACAGAATTAATTGGCCAAAATCTTGGCATCTTCAGGCACCCAACTAATTTTTACAGTGGCGCCTTTAGGAAATGCGCTGATATTCTCTTTGCTGCGGTTTTGGATCCTGATCTGTATCTCCTGACCGGTTGCCAATTCCAATAAATACCTGATATCCGTCCCAATATAGACAACTTCCGTAATAGTTCCAGAAATACCCGGCCCTTCTTGTTCGCCAGGAGATGATATAACCATACGTTCTGGACGAATAGTAATCGTTGTGGCGGCATTCTGTGCTGGTTTCTCGCTACTCATCATGGCATAGCTTCGCTGATTGCCGATTCGGATCACGGCCCATTCCTGCTCCATTCCTTCAAATGTACCATTGATGAAATTACTTTCTCCAATAAAATCAGCAACAAAATGGTTGGCTGGTTCTTCATACAAACTCACCGCATCACCCATTTGCTGGATAATCCCATCTTTCATCACCGCTATCCGGTCTGACATGGTCAATGCTTCTTCTTGGTCATGGGTAACATAGATAAATGTGATTCCGACCTGCTCTTGAAGATGCTTCAACTCAATCTGCATATCTTTCCGTAGTTTGAGATCCAAAGCACCAAGCGGTTCATCAAGCAAGAGAACAGATGGTTGGTTTACCAGGGCACGGGCGAGTGCGACACGTTGCTGCTGACCCCCTGAAAGTTGGGATGGTTTACGTTGCCCCATGCCGGTCAGTTGAACAAGTTCAAGTGCTTCTGCCACACGCCGATCTTTCTCCAATCTTGGGACCCGCTTGATGGTTAGACCAAACCCCACATTTTTTTCCACACTCAAATGAGGGAACAGCGCATAATCTTGAAAAACAGTGTTAACCGGGCGCTGATTTGGCGGAATATTGGTCATCGGTTTCCCCATGATGAACATCTCTCCCTCGCTGGGTTGCTCAAATCCGGCGATCAAGCGCAGCGTTGTCGTTTTTCCACACCCACTTGGTCCGAGTAAAGTAAAGAATTCATTCGGGGGAATACACAGGTCCATCTTTTTTACGGCCACGACAGCATCTGAACTGCGTCCGGCGCTGTAGATCTTTGTTACGTTCTTTAGTTCAACAGCGAAATTCATCATTCTTTTTTACCTCGCTTAATATCTATTTGCCCATAACTGCGTAACCATTCTGACAAAACCAGTAAGAGAATTGATGAAACCATGAGAATCGCCGCTAATGCCACAACAATAGGCAACCGTTTAGGGAAGCGAAGTTGAGAGTAAAGATACACAGGTAGCGTGGTTTGGGTCCCCACAAGGAATGATGAGATGGCATACTCATCGAACGAGATTGTGAAACAAATCAGAAATGCAGCGATAATAGATGGCAGAGAGATCGGTAGTGTGACCCGTAGCAAGGCTCCCCAGTAGGTGGTTCCCAGATCCATGGCAGCCTCTTCTAAATTTTTGGGGAACCCTGCCAATCGGGCAGAGATGATCAGCAAAGCATACGGCATCGAGATAACAACATGCATTATTCCGGCTGCCCATGCAGACAATTGAATTCCAATTTCCCTGTACAGGATCAAAGCAGAAACGCCGAGAATCACTGAAGGGATAACAAGAGGCATAGCACTTAAAGCCGTGATAATATCACGGCCAGGGAAATTAAAGCGCACAATGGCAATTGCTCCCATCGTGCCAAGCAGCGTTGCCACCATAGACACACCAATTCCCAGAAAAATACTTACTTGAACCGCATTTAATAGCTCCTTGGTCTTGGATAATTCAGCATACCAATTTAGGGTAAAACCTTTCATGGGAAAGGAAAGATGAATGGAGTCATTAAAGGAAAATATAATTAATAGAATGATTGGCACGTATAAAAGCAAAGCCAGGGTCAAAAAATATATGCCACCAGGGTTTCGAAATCTACGCATTTTATATTCCCAACAGGTCTGAAACAGAAACGAATCGAGTAAATAGCCAGAGCAGCACAATAAGAGCCACTAACATGGCTATGCTCATAGTAGACCCCATTGGCCAGTTCAGCGCTTTTACAAACTGATCTTGGATCAGATTTCCATACATCAGGCTATTCCCGCCAACCAATTTGGGGGTCACGTATTCACCAATAGTGGGGATGAAGACAAAGAAGAATCCCGCTATTACACCCGGCAAACTCAGTGGGAGTGTCACCCGCAAGAATGCCTCCCAGGATTTGCATCCAAGGTCAGATGCAGCTTCTAGCAAGTTCTTGTCGATCCTTTCAAGGGCAGCAAAGATAGGCAAGGCAACAAAAGGTACCCACACATAGACCAATGTGAGGATGATTGCCTGGCGACTGTACATGAGAATAGGTGATGCCTCTTTGGTAAGTCCTAACCATAACAAAAAAGTGTTCAGCAGGCCATTGGACGACAAAATTAACTTCCATGCAAAGACGCGTAATAAGTAGCTAGTCCATGTTGGGACAATGATAAGGGTTAGCAAAATAATGCGTTGCGGTCCAGCACGAAAAACCAAAAAATATGCTAATGGATAGGCTAATAGCACGGAAATAAGTGAAATCATAAGAGAAATGAGGATAGACCGCCACAACAAATTCAGAAAGATTGAGTTTGTAAGAAAATATTTGTAGTTGTCCAAGGTAAAAATATTTCGTGCATCACCCATCGTTCCAGATCGAAAGCTAAAAACGATCATGATTCCGATTGGCAGGATAAAAAAAAATAGCAGGTATGATGTTGGCAGAGAAATTAGTTTCAGTACCCTGTTACTCACTGAATTTTCCATAGCTTCTTCCTTGTCTGGGCCTCTTCAAGAGTACAAATTGAAGAGGCCCGTATAAAAAGTTGTAATAAAAATCGAAGAATTTAGGAACAGTCCTCTTACTGCGAAGCCTTCACTTCAGACCATTCGTTTGACCAGAACTCTCTAGTCTCATCTGTGAGTGGCTCGTAAAGTATCAAACCTTCCACTACTTTCGGGTCCGTTAACCCCAGAAGATCGGCTGTTTCGGGGTCGATTTTTTCAATAGCGTCGAAATTGGCAACACCATAACCATATTCATTCGCCAGGTAGGCTTGAGAATCAACAGCAATGTAGGCATCAATCATCTCGGTTGCCAGTTCCGGATTCTGTGATGTTGATGGAATTGCAAACCCACACAAGTAACCCAGGCTGCCTTCATCCGGTATGACATATTTAACTTCATAACCTTCTCCGAGCAATGCAATGTAGGATGCATTCCAGGCATTGCCAGCAACCCACACATCGCCTGATGAGATCAACTGATCCAGTTCTGTCTGGTCAGACCAATACACCAGTACATTTGGAACCAACTCAGTGAGCTTTTGTTTGATCGCTTCATCTTCTTCAGGCGTTGTGTTCCACGGATCAAGCCCCAGTGCCAAAGCAGTGATAACATGCATACTCTCACCGGAATCATACACCGCAACATGACCGGCATATTGCGGATCCCACAAATCCGCCCACGACGTAGGCACTTCCTCTACAAGATCAGTGCGAACAAGAATGGCTTCAAAGCCCCAGTCCCAGGGAACCCAGTACTGTTCGCCATTGAATACACCCTTCTCCGTCAGCGGCGTTGACATACCAGACCAATTTGACAAGTTGGAAGTATTGATCGGTTGAACCAATCCCTCGTCAACCATCAGTTTCCAATATTGGTTACAGGGATGGACAAGATCCGCCTGAAAGCCATTCGATATCTGGGCATATGCTTCAGCACTCTCACCCATAAAACTAAATTGAACATCCGCATCAGGGTGATTTTTAGCGAAATCTCCCCAAAACTCTTGGAGTTCATAACCAGACCAATCGATCATAACCAGGGCTTCCGGCGCTGTCTCGACTACTTCCTCGGAAACTGCCTCGCTTTCAACTACTTCCACGGAAGAGGCCGCCTCATTTTCAACCACTTCATCAGAAACCGGTGCTTTTTGGCAGGCAGATACCAGCAATGCCAGCATGACAAATACCCCCAACAATACTAACAATTTACTTTTGTGTTTCATCCTTTACTCCTTTTTTGAAATTGTTTTCGGAAGAGAAACTGTTCAGGTTTACCTATTCCTTTTCAGGAAATCACCTCCTCAAAAAATTAATTAAAAAAGCACCCACAAAGGAGTGCTTAAAAAAACATTTATAAAGCAGGAAGTTGATCCATCCCGGCTTCTTTAGCCAACCCTGAAACCATATTTTGTAGTTCGGTCATCTGATCCGGCGGCAAATCGGGAGCTTGGTAGGCGTTGAGCAAATTCTGAAGCTGCGCTTTTGCACGCGCAAAGGTGTCAGTTGCCCCATTCTGTTCCCAAGTACGTATGGAGCCACGATCAATCGCCGCGGAGGGCAGGTATTGCTCTTTTTTTAATAGCTGGCGTGTGATGCGTTGTTTCAAAAATTCGCCTTTGAAATTGATGCCCTCGAACATCTCAGTTGCCAAAGTATCGGTGTGTACCAGCATTCCCTTCAACATACGTTTTGCCATCCCTATCGCTTCGGCGTCGATTAAAAGTTTTTCGGGACTCATGCATGCTAGAAAATCCAGCATGCCCGCGCCGGAGATCATGTTGATTCCCGCCAGAGCGCCGATCATAGCGGCGGTGCTGCTCTCCATCCCGGCTTGATAATCCACTACTTTCGCGTCGCTAGAGCCCAAATATGTATGTGTTGGAAAACCGAATGTTTTACCCACCTGGGCATAAGCTGTATCAATCATGGCGGTTTCGACCGCACCCATTGGAGTAGTACCCTGGCGCATATCCATGATAGCAGGAGCTCCGCCCCAAACGATAGGCGAACCAGGTTTGGCTAACTGGTGGATGGTGATCCCGCTGATGCATTCGGCAGTATGCTGCACCACAGAACCGAGTAATGTGATCGGCGCAGCAGCCCCAGCCAGGGGCATGGATACCATTTCAGCGGGGATACCGGCTCGAGCCAGATCAATCAGGCTTCGCGAGCCAAACTTACTCCAGATCAAGGGTGGGGAAGGGCAGACATCAAATACAGCGGTCGGTTTTTTAGCTAGTGCATCACGCCCGCCGGCGAAGATCGCCAACATATCAATCATAGCGCTGGTATTTTGGGTCGTGAAGGCTCCGGTGACCACTGGTTTTTTCGAGAACATTAGCACCAAATACAGGCGGTAGAGATCACCAATTTCTTTGGGGACTTCACTACACACGACCGAAGTGGATTGGGCATCATACTGCCAGAGCGAATCGGCGGTTTTGATAACTTTGACAAGGTCCTGGGTGGTAGCTGGGCGATGTTTCAGGGTGTCAGCATCCAAGATATTCACGCCGGATGAGCCGGGATCAAAGTGAACCGAATCCCCCCCATAGTGCACGGTCGGTTCTCCATCTCGATTATAGAGGTAAAACTCCCGAGGCACGGTTTCCAACGCTTTTCGGGCAACGTCCTCCGGGATGTGAACCACCTGCTGGTCTTCATCTACTTGGGCACCGGCATCTGCTAATAATGCGCGGGCTTCCTTGAGTTGAACCTTGATGCCAGGCTTTATCATTAGTTGAAAAGCTTCATCGATAATTTGGGCGATCAGCTCAGATGACAGAATTCTAAGTTGTGGCTGCATGATCATATCCTTTTATTTTTTGCTCATTCCAACTTACTCAATCCCCATCAGTTGCTTTGCAACCGCGACAGCACCCACAGCATCCTCGCTAAAAGCATCGGCGCCAATCTCATCGGCCCAATTGCGCGTAACAGGTGCTCCGCCGACCATTATTTTTACCGTGGGGCGCATTCCCATATCATCCAAAGCTTCAACGACATCGCGCTGTTTGGTCATAGTCGTGGTCAGTAAAGCGCTGACGCCGATAATATCAGCGTTTTCGTTTCGAGCTGTCTCGACCATGCTCATCACGGGCACATTCACGCCCAGATCAAAGACTTTGAACCCGGCTGCCGAAAGCATAGTTCCGACCAACGTTTTGCCAATATCATGGATATCACCCTCGATAGTACCCAGAACCACTGTACCCAGAAGCTTGCGCTCTGTTCCCTGTTTAGACATTTCGGGTTCCAGCACGCTTACCGCTGTTTTCATGGCTTCACCAGCCATGACAAGTTCCGGTAAAAACGCCTCTCCAGTACTAAAAAGCTCACCAACATGATCAACGCCAACAACAAAGCCTTTGTTGATCGCATCCAAGGGATCAATGCCTAACTCGATGGCTTGTTTGGCAAGGTCTTCGGCATCTTCAGACTCGCCATCGATGATGCTCTGTGCCATCGCTTTAAAAATTTGCTCAATCACGGTCAACTCCTACAATACTTTCGGTATTCAATAATTTTTGGGAAAAGAAACCCGATTTTGTTTGCGATAATAACGAAAAACGCTTGATATGTCAATAGAAAACAACGATATTCGTATGTTTTACCTTGATATTAAGCGATTCTTAGTGTATATTCGTAATAATTATACTTAATTCGCAATACAAACGGCGAAAATAGCTTATTAGTTGAAAGAGAGCAAAAAATGGATGACTTGGATATTCTTATTTTGAATGCCCTTCAAGAAGACGGAAGGACCCCATTTACTCAAATTGCTAAAAAAGCTGGCGTTGCGGAGTCTACCATTCGAAGCCGGTATACCAGTTTGGCGGAACGCGGTATAGTTCAGACCATTGCAGTAGTGGATCCATTCTCATTAGGGCATAATGCCCCTGCACTGATCGGTATCTTTGCCGAACCTGGTAAAGTTCACGCTGTAGCGGGCGCGCTTGAAAAATTGGCAGAAATTTCGTACCTGGTTTTAACGCTAGGGAGGTATGATTTAGTTGTTGAAGTTTTTTGCCGAGACCGCGAACACCTCACAGATTTAATTACGAATCAGATTCAGCTTATTTCTGGCATACGGGGCACCGAAACGCTGGTGATAGGCAAAATTTTCAAGCTTAGTTTTTTCTGGAAATTCGAGAGTGATTCTCAAATTGGATGGGGAAAAATCTGCTAATTAATTTGAATGCCGAATAGCCTAAATTCAAGGAGTAGTGTAATGGCAAATATTCTCTTACCAGATCGCGCCCGCGTAGTCATTGTTGGGGGTGGCATCATCGGGTGCTCGATAGCCTATCATTTGGCAAAAATGGGCTGGAAAGACACCCTGTTGCTGGAGCGCGATCAACTAACGTCCGGGACAACCTGGCACGCCGCGGGGTTGATGGTCACGTTTGGCTCGACATCTGAAGTTTCAACGGAATTTCGCAAATACACACGCGATCTCTACACCAGCCTCGAAGCCGAAACAGGCTTCTCAACGGGCTTTAAGCCAGTTGGGTTTATCGAAGTGGCAAGCAACCCGGATTACCTGGAAGAATATCGTCGTGTGTCCGCATTCAATCGTCATTGCGGTGTGGATGTGCAGGAGATTTCGCCCAAAGAGATCAAGGATTTATTCCCGCTGGCGCGCGTCGATGATCTGTTAGCCGGTTTTTACGTCAAAGACGATGGCCGCGTCAACCCCATCGATGCCACCATCGCCCTGGCCCGGGGGGCGCAGCAATATGGCGCCAAAATCATCGAAGGTGTTCCAGTTACTGGGATCACCAAGAAAAATGGTGTGGTGACCGGCGTGACAACCCCCCACGGAAATATTGAAGCCGAATACGTGGTCAACTGCGCCGGGATGTGGGCCAGACAACTTGGCGAGTTGTCCGGCGTGAATATTCCCAATCAGGCCGCAGAACACTACTATCTGATCACCGAAGAGATCAAAGACCTTCCGCCCAATATGCCCATCCTTGAAGACCCATCACACTACGGCTACTACCGCGACGAAGTGGGCGGTATCATGGTGGGCCTGTTTGAGCCGGATTGCGCCCCGTGGAAAATTCAGGGCATCCCCAACGATTTTTCTTTTGGCGAAATCGCGCCGGATTGGGAGCGCATGACCCCGTTTTTGGAGAAAGCGATGTCACGCGTGCCGATTACGATGGAAATTGGCATCAAGAAATTTTTCTGCGGGCCTGAAAGCTTCACACCTGATCTGAAACCGATCGTTGGTGAGGCCCCGGAATTGCGCAACTATTTTGTGACCGCCGGGCTTAATTCCATCGGCATTATCACGGGCGGCGGGCTGGGCCGCGCTATGGCACACTGGATCATCAATGGAAGCCCGGATTTCGATATCACCGGCTTCAACATTGACCGCCTTCATCGGTACCAAAACACGCCCGAATACCGCAAGCATCGCACAGTGGAGTCTCTGGGGATGGTTTACAAATGCCATTATCCGAACAAATCCTACCAAACAGCCCGGGGCGCCAAGCAATCGCCGATCCACGAGCGTTTGGCGGCACGCGGGGCATACTTCAGGGATGTCAGCGGCTGGGAAAGCGCGGATTGGTACGCCCCCGCGGGCTTCGAACCCACAGTGGATAAATTATCCTGGGGCCGGGAAAACTGGTTCCCCTGGTGGGAAGCCGAACACAAAGCGGCACGCGAAAATGTAATTCTGATGGATATGTCGTTTATGTCCAAATTTTTAGTCCAGGGACGTGACGCCGGAAAAGTTCTCAACTACGTCTCGGCCAATAATGTGAATGCCAGCACCGGCCAGGTCACTTATACCCAATGGCTGAACCCGGAAGGAAAACTGGAAGCTGACCTAACCGTCACAAAACTGGAAGAGGACAAGTATCTACTCGTTGTCACCGATACCATGCACCGCCACGCCGAAACCTGGCTCAAACGGCATATATCAGCTGATGACTACGCCTTTGTCACGGATGTAACGTCAGCCTACGCACAACTGAATATTCAGGGGCCAAAATCCAGAGAATTGCTGCAAAGCATCACCACCGCCGATCTATCGAATGAAGTCTTTCCATACAGGTGCGCCCGCGAAATCGAAATTGGGTATGCCAAAGTACTTTGTATTCGCATCACCTACCTGGGCGAATTGGGTTATGAACTGTATATACCAAGCGAACAGGCCACGCACGTGTATGATCACATCGTGGAAGCCGGAAAAGCATTTGACCTTCGCCACGCCGGACTTAAAGCGCTTGCCAGCCTGCGTATGGAAAAAGGCTACCGCGATTACGGGCATGATATGGATAACACCGATGACCCCTATGAAGTTGGCCTGGGCTTTTGCATTGATCTGCAGAAACCGGGTGGATTCATCGGCAAAGAGGCCGTATTGGCGAAAAAAGCACAGGGACCACTGAAGCGACGCCTGGCCCAGGTGTTGGTTAAAGACCCCGAGCCATTCCTCTTCCACGCCGAAGTAATTCGCAGAAATGGCGTGGATGCGGGCTACGTCAGAGCTGGTTCTTACGGCTTCACCCTGGGCGGCGCGGCAGGATTGTTCATGATCGAAGCCGACGAACCCGTAACCGCCGATTATATTGCCAAGGGAAAATGGGAAATCGAAATCGCCGGAAAGATTTACCCGGCTGAAGTATCCTTGCGCCCCTTTTACGACCCAGAAAGAAAGAAATTAGAGCTAGGAGAATAGGTCGGCTCTCCCGACTTTAAGAAAGCCGTGTCCGTATGCCAAGGGCCCTATTGATCTCCACTAAAAAACTTTGTCATACTACCTATGCGCTGCCCAGGGTGCCCCCTCACTCTGGGTGGCGTATTTTTTAGGCGGCAAGCACACCCCATAGCACGAAAGGACGTTTTATGAAACTGATCCTGACGGATCTGGAAGACACCCTGACCACCGGCTCAAGCTGGCGCGGTCTGGGTAAATTCTACCAGCGGCACTACAGCCGCCTGAAATACAATTGTTTCTTTGCCCACTTTCTGCCGCGCTTCCCGCTGATGAAAGTTGGTCTGCTTGACCGTCAGAAAACGATGACAGCCTGGATGCGTGCTGAGATCAACTTGCTGCGCGGTTTCCGCCCCAGCGAAGTCAACGCCATGGCTGAATTTGTGGTCTTCGCGATGAAAGGTAGCGTTGCGTGAATCGCATTGGCGAGTTGAATGAACAAATGCAGATCTTCCAAGGTATTGTCATCCGCCAGTTCCAGATCGCGCCAGACCTCTGGTAATGCGCGATGGCTAACTCTCATTGTATAACTGCGTACACTACCGCGGCGTGCCAGGCGAGATGGACGCGGGCGGCGATATCCTTGATCAGGATCGTATTCTCGAGGCAGATCAGGTGGGGCTTCGTAGTCGTAGGCCTGCAAGTTCTGACCAAACAAGGCGCTTACCAGCGAGAAAGACTTGGGTTGCGGGTGAGGCGCGGGCGCGTCATTCTCTTCTGGCTCATATTCAGACCAGATTTCACTGATCGGGTCGGGAGGAACCGGATGGCGGTACATCCCAGTTGCCAGTAAGTGCGTGGTAAGATCCCAAACGGTCACCCCCCAAGGCCGGCTGGCGCGTTTACGAGCGGTATCCAGGATAGCCTGGTTACGTGCCGTTACGGCAGATTCGTCACGATCTACCCGCGTTTCAAAAGCGACCGCATAGCGCTTTTCTTCCCCGTCCAGCACAGAAAAGATCAAATGATCATCCGCTTTAGCCCCCAAGGTTTCGAACCAATGCCAAAACGTTGGCGTAGCATACGTCCCCCAGTTTTTGTACGTGACATGTTCCAGCGCCAGGGTTGTGAGCGTGTTATCCGGGAGTTCTACGGTGACCGGGCCGCGGTCGCTGTATTTCTGCGGGGCAAAAAAGGTTGGCCAGAGTGCATCCCGCAGATCATCATCCCAGTACAACACCTTGTCGGCAAATTCAGCCTCTTGCAACGTGTGGCGCAAAATTGAGCCATTGAGCAATCTCATTTTCCAACCATAGCAGCCATCCCCGGTGGTGACGATCAAATAGCTCTGGCTAATAGCATTGCGGATGGTCTGTTTAGGGTTTTTGGTCGTGATAGGCGTGATAGCGTTGACTCTCTCGATGATCTCATTGACTGTCAAAGGTTCTTGAGAGGCTTGCACAACCTGGTGCGCTAACGCCGTGAAACTTGTTTTCTGTGGGGGCATACCTTCTGTCCTTGCAATAATCTCATAAAGCGCCAAACCAACAACCTGATTGGGGTGGCTGCCAGGGTCTGTCTATTTTAAAAACCAAGACTATCAGGTTATCAACTCACTGGCGATACGGTCATATAATCAAGATTAATCTTGGTGAAATAATTCTACATAGGATAACGCAAACCAGATCACCCAATAGAGGTTAAATTCCCCCATTATTCATCTACCAGGGTAGACTAATTTTATAGACCGTCTGTTCTAGAACCAATTTGCAATATCTTCCCACAATTCTGGCATTTCCAAAAGCTGAGCAAATTGGTTGACCCAACCCTGAATACGTTTTTGGTCCAAGCCAGGGTTACTTTGAATGATCCCTTGGATATCCAACAAGTCTTTTGGACGGTGTGCGATGGCTTTCATAATGATCAGGTCTTCGGGAGTTGGTAGGCGGATTGTTAACGTATCATCGATTGTATGAGAAATACTTCGCTGAATTACTTCTTCCTCGAAAGGCAAAACACCCAATGAAATATCAATGCTGGTTTGAGAGCGCTCATGGCGTAACAACAATACCCGACTACGCTTTGCGAAATCTTCGGCCTGATCAATACGTGGAATAATTCCTTCTTTTTCTGCGATGGCTAAAAAACGAGGAATATCGTCCATAGAAAGCAATACCATAGCATCCAGATCTTCTGTAAAACGGGTTTGGCTCAAAAGGCCGACGGCAATTCCCCCAATGACCACGCCTCGGTGGCCAAAATGCGACAACAGACGGTCTAAAGCTTCAAGAGGATCGTGGAAAGGCTCATTTTTTTTAGGCAAGGGTATACGCCTTCCTCAAGTCCGCCCACAGTAAAAAGATTTCCATCTCATTATCATCCCCATTTCTCGTAATTCCAAGACGAGCAGCGCGCATCCTGAGCGCGTTCAACTGCCGCCAACGATCCTGGATTGTGGCAGCCTGCGTTTCCAGACGTTCAATCCGTTCTACGTCTCGCCACCGCTCCAAATAAGCTCTTGCATCAACTGCGTCCATATCTCTATTATAGCATGTCACTTTTCCATCCCCAGCCATCAAGTATGCTCATTCCTGTTCCGGCAACGGGCACGAATTATCGGAGCTGCGGGGTGTGATTTAGTCACTGTTGGGCATACTGGGGAATTTTTCTATCCCGTTTCTGAAAGTGTATGTGTACTTTTTCTAAAACATGTATTCCCATGAATAGAGGTGAATATCCCCCCGTTCTCTGGCAAGTTCTATCATGTTATCTGTAAAACCTGACCGGGAACAAAGTGCATACAGTACTTTACGTTGACCCGCATCATGCAGCACATCCATAGTTTTGGATACTAAGTTTTGAAAAATATCTGTACCAACAGGATGTTTACTCCATTTGCACTCCACCATCATCATCTGGTCTTCACCCAACAAAACCAGGTCCACTTCCTGGTTCGCCTTCCACCAACCCCCTATTTTCTGGGGCACAAAAGGCAGTTCGCCTGCTAATCCTTTCCGCCAGAAGTATTGGTAACATACCTGCTCGAAGATTTGCGATGTGAAGTGGTCAAGCCCTGGGCGAATGGCTGTTTCGTACACAATTTGACTGGCACCACGTTCTAGTTGGGAGCGATTTGGAAATACGAACCGGAACCAGAAGCGAACATAATTGTCCTTCAACCGGTAAATCCCCCGGCGGCTTTTGTGAGGTTGAGTTTCGGTGACCGGAACGCTTCTCTCGATCAGGTGAAGCTCTCGCAAGGTTTCAAGATAGGGAGCGATATTGTCTAAACCAGCGGCCAGCTTGATCTCGTTCTGTCGGGTATTGCCGGAAGCAATAGCCTGCATGACAGCAATATAATTGCGCGGCTCACGGAGTTCCTGCTGCAAAATGAAACGGACTTCATCGTAAAGTACAGAACCCCGTTGTAATATTCCTTCCAGGATATTGGTTTCGAGAGGAACATTGGGGTCGATGGTTTGCAGGTAAGCGGGGGTGCCACCATAGACAGCGTATGTTCGCAGGCTTTCCTCTGGATCGTAGGGTAAGATAAACTGCCTTGCATCGAGAAAATCCAGCGGCTCCAATAGATATTGCGCTGTACGGCGGCCATACAAAGGAGCCTGGTATCCCAGGATGGTCTCTTCCATCATGCCGATATACGATCCATTCAGGATGAGCATGATCTGGCTGTTTTTGAGTGAATGGTCCCAAATGCGCTGCAGGATGGAACCTAAGGGCGGGTAAGCGGCTACCAGGTAGGGGAATTCATCGAGCACAACGATGAGACGCTCGGATTGTGCCTGTCCCGCAAGCGCACCAAAAAGATCATCCCAAGTATTGTAGACAGCGCTGACTTTCCCTACACCGAAAATTACGTCATTAATCGCGGCAGAAAGGTTTACCCGCAGAGTCTGTTCTGGTACCTGATCGGCCACAAAGAACACATGGCGCTTACTCTCACAAAAATGGGCAAGCAACTCTGTTTTCCCCACCCGGCGGCGACCATATAAGACGAAAAGTTCGGCGCGTTTGGAATTGTAGTGCTTTTCCAATAACGCTAATTCGGAGTCGCGGTCTACGAACATGAGTATTCTCCCGTAAGACAAACGAGATTATTATAATTATGATTATCTTATCATATAATGCTTGCTATTTCGTAACTACCTACCCAACGAGTAGGGAGAGTGGTTGATAGGCGAATAAATCGCGCAGGAAAGCGAAGACATTCCTGTCCTGCTTACGGGCGGTGGAGATCACAGCTTGCAGGCGAGCGTAGACATTTGCCCCTTGCACAGTGCGAAAACCTCCACTCACTTTTTGCTTGACCTTTGCCGGGCGTAAATCTCGCTCTGCCAGATTATTGGTGAAGGGAATGCCCTCGACGAAGGCAAAAGCCAAAACAGCATCTTCATATTGGGATAGACGCCTCAACAAATTTCTGCCCGGCGTGTTTTTAGGACGACCTTTGCCTGTTTTCTTCTTCGGCGGCGGCTCTTCTACATCTGCATTTTTCAATATTTGGCGGTAGCGCTGCCGAACGATTTCAGCAGCATTCCCTGTCACGTCGTACAGTTCAAGCAAAAGAGCGTGCATTTCCTTTGCCCACTTCGAGTTTTCATCGATCAAGGCTTGTAACTCTCTCAAAATATGCGCATTGCATAATCCGTGTTGCGCATCTGTAAAGCTAAAATAGGCAGCCATGCTGTCATGGATGGCATAGCCTCTGAAATCTTTCAGGACAGATTGCTCGCTCAGCAAAGCTTTTTTGCCGCGCCTGGTATGAATAAACAAATAGGTGTAGTTTTCGTTCCCTGCGGTGTGCAGCCAATGCAACTTCCCCGCAACCCGCAAGCCTGTTTCATCAAAATGTCCCACTGTCGCAGCTTTCAAGGCTGTTTTCACCGTTGCCTCCAACGGAGCGCTCAACTCATAGCCCCGTTCCAGCGCCGTCTCAATCGTTTCGCTGTTCAAATTGTAACCATACATATCTTCAAACAGCGTGCTGATCTGTTCCAAAGGCATTTTGTGGTCTACCGAGAGTTTCGTCACCCATGCCCGCACGCCCGGACCGTATTGAACACTGCTTTTCGCATGCACTGGATATGCCCCGCTCTGTACTTCTCCGCAGCATTCGACCACACACAGACGATGCTCGATCACTTCCAGTTTCGGATCAGGCAGATCAAAAACTTGTCGCTGACCAATCACCTGATGTGCTTCTTCTACGTCAATGCTTCGACCGCAAATTGAACAGGATTCCGGCAAATGAACTTCTACCTTGTCCGGCTTTTCCACTTGCCGAAGCGTTTTCCCTTTATGACCTGTTTGTCCGCCCAATGACTTCTTCCCATCTTTGGGCAGCCCCGGACGAACTGACTTCTTCCGGTACCCATCACTGCTTGGCGGCTTGTGGCTGTTTTCGCTGGTCAACCCCAAACGACGACGCAACTCTTCATTCTCCGCTTTGAGACGAAGATTTTCAGCTTCCAATGCCGCTATTCTTTTCAGAAGAACTTCGAGTGGGGTTTCGAGTTTGGACATGACTTCATTCTAACCAGTTTGATCGTTTAGCGGTAGGTAGTTACGCTATTTCAATCTCAACGTTTTTTTGTTCTGATAATTTGTGTTTCCAATCCATGAAAAAGGCGCGGCTGGAGAAAAAAACAATACCATTAAAAACTCGCTAGACATTCACCGATAACTTATGTACTTGCACTTGCACTTGCACTTGCACTTGCACTTGCATCTTCGATCCTTGACAGAGTAAGGCGGCTATGATATTTATATGCACGGAACAGGCGTAATCCTTTGGCGGAGTGCGCCTGTTTGGTTTTAAGGCGGCTTTCTGGAAACAGAGGGCCGCTTTTTGTATTTAATTCAGCAAAACAGGAGCGATAGTTATGAGTGATATGACAACCTTCTTCACCCAGCGCGGTATTGCTGGCGCCGATAAAGTACCCCAGAAAGTACTCCAAAAAGCACAACAAATCATTCATCGATTGGATGATGGAAATCCTTATTGGCAAATGAGAGGCAAACGGCTGAACCAGGATCGAAATATGATCTCAATCCCTGTCGGTCGTCGTTGGCGCATCCTGGCCTTTTGGCAAAATGGCGCAGCTGTGCCGCGGGCCATTCTTTCTCACGAGCGATACAACGGTATCACGCAATAATCCGAATTTGGAGTAAAGCCGCATGTCGAAAAAAAGATGCAAGGATCCCAGAAAGATATTACTGACGTCTCCCTGGTCACGTGCCAGAGGCGCTATGTTCCGGGGAAAGCTGGATGAGAAATTTCTCGTTTTCATCTATCCCCATGCTGCACCGCGCTTGTTCCATACCTTTTTTTGCTCACCCTTGAGAATATTTGCCATGAACAAACAAGGAGAAATTGTCTACGACCAGGTGGCATCACCGAATCGCTTTATCCGGATTCCGGTTTCCTGCATCATCGTTGAAAGTGACTCCGATGTCGAGTTGCCACCCGTCAGTGAACTTCGAAGATTGGGGCAAGAAATGACACCATCTCGAGGCGCATGGGATGAAAGCACATCCTTGGGAAGCCTGTTTTTCGCTTTGATGGCGCAGGCGGTTGCCGATGTCCGCCGGGTCCATGAAGTGCATTACCGTTCAGGCAGTGTACAACCGGAAATTTTGAAAGAGAAGTTTGCACCCTGGGAGCGGGGGCAAATCGTAGGGTCCGCGGGATTCATCCTCAGCAACCTGGATGCATACCAACTACCCAAAAATGCAGTGTCGCTCTCGAAACAACTTTTGCATATTGAGCAACCCCAGATGGAAGAGCTATTGGCGGCTTCAGTTGCCGGCGTACCCTGGAAAGGCGATTTCTCCAACGCCTGTTTTCGATGCGGCAAAGGCGGCTCCTGGCGGCCAGCGATTTTGCCATTTTCGGACATTCCTGATCTCTCCTGGCGATACGAGCGGCCCGAAAATGCGGTGCCACTTTGCCATAAGTGTGCGGCACGCCTGAAGTGGAATCACCAGGAAGACGTGCGGATCGATCTGGCCTGGGGGTTATGGGGTCCCCGCTTCGAGGCTTTTTGGAAATGGCATACCGCAACTCTGAAAAATCGCTTGCCGGCGGATTGGGACAAACTCGATTATCCCCTTTGGCCTGTCCAGTTTGGCGGCTCAACCTGGGAAAACGGGAGCGGTGCGGAGATGCACGCGGAGCCTCGTCCCCCACAAGGTGTACAGCTTTCAAATATGCATCGGGATGCCCTGGCGCGTGGGCTTGGCGTTGGCCCGCGCCTCCAGGGACACCTGCCAACCTCCCCCCAGGGAAAATTGGTAGAGTTGTTCGCAATGTGATTCTTGCAGAGCGATTGGCAAAGGCCATCGAAAGTTCCATCAGTCAGGTTTCAGAACCCTACCGGTCACGCCTGCTCGCCTGGATCGAAGGGCAGATGGGTGAACCTATACAGGGTGATAACCTGAGTTGCTGGTTGCATGGTTTTGACGCCATCTCCATGATTGAACAATATCAATTGCTGCAAATCGTTTGTGATGAGGCCGCCAGGATCTTTGGCGACAAAAAAACAAAACAGGAAAACCATCGGAATGAAATTGAAACGAAAAAAACGTCTACCGGCTGTCGTGCTGGCAACCCATTCAGAAGAAGCGTTGAATAGCGTGCCCCGGGATACGTTCCAGACGAGGGAAGCGGTCAGCACGATGGGTGTGATGAGCGCATTGAACGCCCGGCCTGTCTTGATGGTTGCCGATCCTGACGATTTAGTCGAAAGCCCGGAGATGTCTCGGGACGCGTTGCGTACGGCGCTGGAATCGCTGGGACAGGATGGCGTTGTGGTTGTTAGTTCCGCAGCTTTCATCAAAGACCGGGAGCGTTGGATCGGCGAGGCTTTACTGGCGCGTGGCGATGGCGCCGCGCTGCGTTTTATGCCGCGGCGGGCGGTAATGCTCACCAACTATTGCGGTGGGGTGGGAAAATCCACACTTTCTTTAGCGCTGGCGCGTCATTTTCGGGAAACCACGGGGCTGCCCGCAGCCGCGGTGGAAATTGGCGTAGGCGGCAGTTCCATGTCCCGCCTGGGAGAACTCCCTACCCTGTTCGATGTCGTAACACAGGATGAGGAGGCGGGGGAATGGCATGGTGTGCATCTATATCCATCGGATGATTGGGAAACCAAAACACTGGCGACAGACGAACGTACTGAAACAACCCTGAAGCAGATCTACCACCAGCATACGCTCATCGTCTTCGACACCTTTCCCACCAATGCTTTATGGCGGCACGCCCTTGAATTGGTCAGCGACGTGATTGTCGTGGCCTCACCACGCCCTGACGCCATCGAACAAACAGGGGCTATGATGCGCCGGCTGCAGGATGAATTGGAAACCCTGGATGAACAACCAGAAATCCACCTGGTTCTCAACCGGGTTCAATCGGTGGGGCAACGCTTGCCGCTGGCTGGAGAACTTTCCGCCTGGGTGAAATACGACGAGAGCGCCGCCCTGAACCTTTCAGGCGATCTGAGTGAACCCCTGCTCACCTTGATCTATCCCGGCTGGGAGCATCGTGCAAGGAAGAAACCCAAGCGATGAAAAACCGCATTTTCTATCTCCTCCTGGCCTTGTTAGCCCTGGCGGCAGCCGTGGTCGGGGCTGCGTACTGGCGGGCGAATTACCTGGCCGGCGTCACCCTGATCAATCTTCCTGTGCCGCGCGCAGACATTCCCCCATACACCCTTCTCAATATGGAGATGTTTACGATTAGCCAGTTTCCACGCGCCCTGGTGGATGAAGCCAGCGCCGATTACGCATTGACCCTGGATGATCTGATGGGACAGATCACGACCGGGACGTTGGTGAGCGGGCTGCCTGTGCCGCAAACCCTGGCTGTGCCCCCGGCTGATTTCCGTCTGGCTGACCCGGCGTTGGAAGTTGCCTCGATCCCTGTATCGCCGGTAAATGGCGTTGGCGGCCAGATCCGGGTGGGTGAGCTTGTCAATATTTACCGCCTGAAACGCGAACAAGAAATAATCGAGGGCGAAAGGCTCTTCGAAGAAATGGGCGATGCTATTCGGGTTGCCACGGTTCCTGTGGTGGCTGTGCTCTCCGATCAGGGATTGCCGGCATCTACGGACCCCGATGAAATCATGCCCATGCATATTTTGGTGGTGGCTGCCCCACCGGAAGGCATCGATGCAATTCTGGAAGCGGTGGCGATGTCGGAGTTAGGAAATGAGTTGTTATGGGTAACCTTGGCGACGCCGTCTCAGTGAAAGGTCCTTCGACTTCGCTCACGATAGGCAACGGGTATTACGGCCTCTCTGAGGGCGACCTGCGTTTACTCTCAACACTACGAGATGAACTGGAGGCGCAAAAAATCCTTGTGCCGTCCTGGGGAGATACCGACCCGGCATCCGAACGCCGTTTTTTCGACCAGGTGCGGCAGGCATTACGCCCGTATGTGCGAGCGGTGGCCCTCGAAGATACAGCCCGGCGCATGACCGACGCGTTGTGCGGCGTTGGCCTTTTGCAGCAATTTCTGGATGAGCCTGATGTCGAGGAAATTTATATTCGCCACGGCGAAGTCGCCATTGAACGGGGCGGGATCGTAGAACGCAATGTGGTTCACGCGCCCGACGCGTACTGGGAAGCCCTGATTCGCCGGGTGGCAGATCTGCGCGAACGGGGCGTCAGCGCCCGTTACCGTGCTGTGCTGGTGGATTTGCCCTCCGGTGAACGGTTCACCGGGATGCTGCCGCCACTGACCGATGCGCCGGCGATCAATATCCGCCGGTATGGCACCAAACAGCTCACCCTGGAAACCCTGCGTGATAAGGGCGCTTTCACACCCCAAAAATCGTCCATCCGGGGTCATCTGGAGGATATTCCTGATCGGCAAGTACGGGCACAAGTCGCCCGGCTGCCGCAAAGATCCATCGAACGCTATCTGGCCTGGATGGTCGCTGCCCGGGCGGGCAATATCCTCTTTGCCGGGGAATTCAGTTCCGGCAAAACGACCCTGTTGAATGCCGTCAGCGCCTATTTCCCCCGCAGCGCACCGGTAGCTGTACTGGAGACGTTCCGGGAATTACAACTGCCCCAGGATTTGTTCCTGCTCAGGGCCGTAGCGCCATCCCAGGTGCTGGCCGGCCAGGAATCAACCGCCACGATGGATTGGGTGCTCAATACGGTCTACACCCGTACCAACCCGGCCGCTATCCTGCTTTCCGAGATCGTATCACCGGGCGAGGCCATGCAATACCTGATGGCAGCCAACCTGGGCCGCCGGGCCTATTCCACGATCCACGGCGCGACGGTCGAAGCCGCTCTGCGCCGTCTGGAGAAGCTGGCATTGCAGGAACAATCCGATATGGGCCGCGAGACAGCGCGTGAATTGATCGCCAGCGGCGTGGATCTGGTTGTGCTGATGGCCCTCCATATCCAGCCGGAGCAGGTCTCCCGCTTCATTGCCGAGGTCAATCTCGTGATGGGAATAGACCCGAAAACCGGCAAGTACCAGCTCGAGCGCATCTATTCCGGCTGGGAGGGTGGCGCTGCCCCAGGAAAAAGCGCCCTGCTTCAGGCCTGGCAGGGGGGCATCGCATGATTTTAGCGTTGCCCTGGATTTCCCTTTTGTTGGCCGGTGTGAGTGGGTATGTGTTGGCCTGGACCGGATTGGAAATACTCGCTGACATGACCTATGGCCTGGCGGGCTATATCCGGCGACGATTGCGGCCCCGGATGATCCGCCAGATTGTGGATTTGCAACTCCATCCGGAGAGCCTGCCATCTTCCCAGGAAGATGTACTGACCACCCGAAACCTGTTTGCCCTGGCGGTAGCCAGCCGCCCGCTCTGGATTGCGGTGGGCGTATTTTTGGCGCTGGTGGTATCTGATGAAATTATCTCCCCGCTGCTCTTGCTCCTGATCCCGGTCAGTGCGGAACTCTATCGTACCCAGGTGCAGCGCCGCCAGCAGCAGAAGATCGACGAGGATGTTTCCAACCTGGTGATCCAGGTGGAAGCCCGCTACCCGCTGAACCGTTCTTTGATCCGCACCTTGAAAGAGAGCCTGGCAACGCTGCCTGATGGGGTGGTCAGCCAGGCTTTGCAGGTCTGCATTCGCAAACTGGACATGAATGCCGACACAGAAACGGCGCTGGAACCCCTGAGAAAACTGTCCCATGCCTCCCTCAATCGCCTTACCGGGGTTCTTGTACGCGCCCAGGATACCCGTCAGGAGGTCTTCCTGGACACTCTGCGATTGTTGCGGGAGGAAGTCGAAAGCCGGATGCAGTTGCGGCGACATGCTCGGCGCTCGTTGACGGTCGTTTTCATCACCACGCGTGTGTTGCAGGCTGTATTGGTAATTACTTTTCTGGTTGTGGGCCTGTTTCCAGCCTGGCGCACCTATTACACCGTCAGCCCCAGAAATTGGCTCGGGATGATCGTGGCCCTGTTTGTGGCTACCGCAGGCAGTATCTACGTCGAATTGGAAATGCGCGATCTGGAAGGACACAGCCGATGAGCTTTGTGGGATTGAACACCTTGCTCATGGGTACCGGCCTGTTTGTCCTGGTTTTTCTGTTCTTGCAGGCATTGGGTGAACGCCTTTCCTGGCTTGTGCTGCGGCAACGCAAGTCGCGCTTTTGGCGCCTGGAAGGAGCCACTACGGAGCCACAAGGACCGCCGGATGCCGGTGGCGTAGACCATCGTTGGATCCAGGTCTACCTGGTGACCGGTTTGGCCGTGCTGTTGCTCTATAGCTGGACGGGCCAGATGATGGTGTTGGGCCTGGCCCTCGTGCCGCCGGCAGTCCGCGCCTGGCTCAAAACCTACCAGCGCAAACAATTGGAGGCCGAGACGCTGGATTGGCTGATTGACCTGCGCGTCAATTTACCCTTGCACGGCTCGTTATTGCGCACGATGCGTTCCGTTTCGGATAACAGCGAAACCGGTTTGGCCCGGTTGACACGACGTTACTTGAAAGCGGGTTTCCAGGGAGATGGCCTGGCTTTACTGGAACGTCTGGCAGAAGATACGGAATTGCCCTACCTGGATGATTTATTGGCGCGTGTTCGGGCGGCTACCGAAGGCACGCTGGCGATTGACCAACCCTTTGAACACGCCCTGGAACGCTTGCGCAGCGAAATCTACACCCAGGCACGCGAACACCAACAGCGTATTCCTTCACGCCTGACACTGGTGATCTTCCCAATCCTGCTTGGCCCTGCTATCGCGCTATTGATTTTCCCGATGGCGGCTCGCCTGATGGCAACCATCAGTGGAAATTCAGGATGGGGCGGCGGGTTCTAATCCGTCGGGTAGTCACCTGGTCTGTTGATCGCTTCGTCCTGACCGATAGACGATAGGACTATCGGGTGCCCAACAACTTGATGATCCGACGAACAGACCAATCGACGGATTGACTAACCAAAAGGAGATTTTCAAATGTTACGAAACCATATTGGCGATGCAATTTTAGAGTGGGTCGTCCTGGGCGTTCTGGTGATTGCCGTGGTCGGTGTTGTGGCCTACAACATTGCCACGGCGGGCGCCACCGAAGGCGGCAACCTGGAATCGTGGATCGATGGCATCAATGTGCCGTCCAGTCCGTGAGTGTAGTTGTTTAGTTTTGTAGTTAGCTGGTTAGGTAGATTGCCTGTCTATCGATGAAAATCTGGGCACCTACAAAACTACTTAACTACCAAACTATGAACTAACTATCTATGTTACGAGAACACACCGGTGATGCCACCCTGGAATGGATTGTCGTAGCGGCGCTTGCCATCGCGATTGTCGGCGCAGCGCTGTATGGCGTCTTCCAATCGATTGCGAACAAGCTCAATGAAGTCAACACGCAGATTGGGTCCTGAACATGGGTGTCTGGGAGCAGGGGAGCCAGAGAGCTTGCGCTCTCGCTCCCGCGTTCCCCTGTTCTTGCATGCCCATGCTCAACGCGGCCAGGCCCTTCGACTGAACTCAGGACAAGCCTCACTGGAAATGCTGCTGGTTTTGCTGATCCTGGTGCCGTTGCTATTTGGCGGGGTGGAATTGGCGCGCGGGGTGAGCATCCGGCATTCCCTGGATAGTGGTGCAGGAGTGGCATCCCGCGCCTTGTCCCTTGACCCAACCCAATGGTCCTGGGCCACGCAGGTCATCCAGGATAGTGTGGCCAATAATGTCCTGGGCGGCGGCACAGCCTCTACGCCCACAGTGCGGGCATTCAACGGCGCTGGCACGCAATTGAGCAGCGGGCAACTGGCATCTTTGGGTTTTGGTGAGACCTTCCGCCTGGATGCAACCACCACCTATACTCCCTGGCTGCCCCTGGTTCCCGGTGGGGGACAGCAGGTGACGATCACCGTCTCGCATTGGGGTATTGTGGAGAAATATCCATGAAAGAACATCTGGCAGTGAAAGGCCAAAAGACTTCTATCCTGATGCGATGGCTGCTACTGGCGCTATGTATCCTGGCCCTTCTGGGAATGTTAGCCGGTGCTTCGTTCGATGTGATCGCTCAAGATGAAAATCCTGTGGGAATACCCCACTCCAATGCCTATATCTGCAGTCATTATTTCTCCCTGCTGGCAGAGGCAATAGAGAACAGCGAAACGCCTTTTCGACCCGATGCGTATGAATCCTTCCTGTTCGATGGCATCTTGAAACGGAATTTCGTTTCTTCCGGTATCTATCTCCCTTTGGAAATGGAAACAACGGCAGGAACAGCCACCCTCCATACCCTCGTGGCCTATGGGGTAACACCCGAAGGCAAAGCCAGGGAAGACCTGGTCGCCCTGGGCGTAACATGGCCGGATGGGAGTGAGCTCTTTTTCCTGGAGGAATTTGCTGCCGGTGATCTCCAGGCAATCCGGGCGTCCATGAAGCACGGGGTCGTCTTCACAGCTACATTGAGCAGTTTCGTCAACCAACTTGGCGTAGATTGGACGAGCTGCCCGGGCAGTGATTTTTCCCGTCAGTACGGGGAACCAGCCTGCATGGTTGGCGCCGCCCTGGTCGCTGGAAATCCCCCTGGTGTGTCCAGCGGCTTTACCGGTTCGTTCTTGTTCGGCTGGCAGTTGGAAAGAAGCGGGGAGATGATCGCCTTCCCGATTTGTAAATATATCGAAGATGAATAACCATTGGAGGTGTCCATGATTTATATCAAGAAATTAAGGTTTGTGCTCCTGGTTGTGTTATTCCTGATCGGGATGAGCGCTTGTTCTTCTGTTGCCGAACAGGCTGTCTATAGCCTGATTGAGTACTCCGTCGCGACCATCGAAGCGGTTGCTGAAACGGAATCCGGCACCCGTCCGGAAACGCTGCTGTCAACACCGACGATTCCCGAGCAAAATATGACACCTTCCCAGGATGTGGCAACCGGCATGGCTTCTGAACGGCCAACTTCGGAAGCTCCAGACCCAAGGATTGCCCCGGAAGTGCCGGATGACATCCATCAAACCGAAGATCTGGCTCCCTCCATGCCCATCCTCACCGAGGAACACCAGGGATTCACCTACCGGCCCGGACAACTTGTCACAGTGCTCGCGGAAGGCTTCAAACCCGGCGAGACCCTGGCGGTAACCCTTCTTCACGAAGCACAGGGCAAGATCGGCGCATTCGAAGCGCCGCCAGTCAGTTCACACGGCAATACCCCTATCTATCTCCCCGTGGAAATCGATGCGGCGGGCGTTTACCCGGACGGGGAATACACATTTTTGGTTTCGAACCAGGATGGCACCCAGAAAGCCTACACCTTCAGGCTCGATTTTCTGCATCCCGCAGAGCCTGCTCCTTACGCTGGCTGCGGCGTATATCCCGAACCTGAGCTGGATAGCATCGTCTTTGTGTGGTGTACCGGTTACGCCTCGTCGGATATTCCGCTAACTATTCGCGGTGTGGTCAACAGTGAAGAATTATTTACCGATGTTGTGGATACGATCTATAGCGATGGTGTGGCGCTCTATGTTTTGGACATCTTCGCGGACGATCCCTCAGGGGAATGGACGCTGGAAATGGGTCAAGACGTACTAAAAATGATGATTCCAGGAGGCAGTGATGAATAAACCAAAGCGAAGTTCCTATTATCTGATGAGCGTTATGGCGGCGTTATTGATGGCTATGTTGCTCACCAACGTCGTATCTGCCCGCCGGAGCAGCAATAACGGTTGGAATAACCCAGCATGTTCAGAGCCGTCCAGCAAATTATCTGGGAGCGCCTATGAAGAATATATTATGTCAATCCGGGGAACGACGACCTACGAG
>Ga0233431_1001916_pt1 | contig 32312 bp, 29 predicted proteins | sample SI_118_April2016_FD_179867 | JGI IMG/M metagenome (GOLD analysis project Ga0233431, IMG submission 179867) | Seawater microbial communities from Saanich Inlet, British Columbia, Canada - SI_118_April2016_200_MG | ecosystem: Environmental > Aquatic > Marine > Inlet | place: Canada: British...
GGCATGGTCCACGGTGGCACGACCACGACCGGTTTCAAGGGCATCGACGTCTTCATCCCGCCCAGGGAAGATTATCTCGAGTTGATGGCCAAGCACGGCCTGCCGATCAAGCCTAACGAATAAGTCGGCGCACAAGCCTGAACACGAGGGCGGCGGCCGGTGAAATCCGGTTCGTCGTCCTCCTGTATTCTAAAGGAGTCAACACCATGAAGAATTATCTTGAGGATTTGGCCGGGAAGGTGGTTCTGGTTACGGGATCATCCACGGGCATCGGCGCCGCCGTCACCAAGGGTTTTGCCGATTGCGGCAGCAAGGTCGCGGTTCATTGCAACGCCAGCCGCGAAGCGGGCGAAGAAGTTGTCGCCGAAATCAAGAAAGCCGGCGGCGAAGCCATTCTGTTGCAGGCCGACGTCACCAAATCCGCCGAAGCCGCGCGCGTGGTTGAGGAAACCGTTGCCGCCTTCGGTCGTATCGACGTTCTGGTGAACAATGCCGGTGGTCTGGTCGAACGCACGCTGGTCGGCGACAACTCGGATGAAATTTTCGACGCCATTGTTGACCTCAACCTGCGCTCGGTGATTGCCGCGACCCGCGCCGCGGTTCCGCATTTCCGCAAGCAGGGCTCCGGTAACATCATTAACACCGGTTCGGTGGCGGCCCGTCACGGTGGCGGCCCCGGCACTTCCATCTACGCAAGCACCAAGGGCTTCGTGCACACCATCACCAAGAGCTTCGCCAAGGAACTGGTGGGTGACGGCGTGCGCGCCAATACGGTTTCGCCGGGTGCCATCTGGACGCCCTTCCACGCAGCAACGCCACCCGAGGCCGCTGAGGCGTGGAAAAAGATGATCCCGCAGGGCCGTCTCGGCGACGCGGAAGACCTGGTCGGGGCGTATCTTTTCCTGGCCTCCGATAACATGAGCGCCTACATCACGGGTCAGACCCTCGACGTCAACGGCGGAATGGTTATGCCGTAAGTGGAAAACATTATCTCGGTCACCATCCCGTTCTTCGCGTTGATCGGGTGCGGTTATCTGGCAGGGCGTTCGCCGTTGTTTTCGGCGGACGCCGTGCGCGGTTTGAACGCCTTCGTCTGGAACTTCGCCCTGCCCTGCCTGATTTTCAGGGCCTTGGCCCTGCGACCGCTGGCCGAGTTGATCGAGTTCGAGTACATGGCCGCCTACGCGGTGACGGGATGGACCGTCTACATCCTGACCGCCGCAATGGGACGGGTGCTTTTTAAGACCAATCTGGGCGTCGCCGTCATTCAGGGTCAGGCGGCTTGCGTCTCCAACATCGGCTACATGGGGCTTCCGCTGCTGATCGCATTGTTCGGCGATGCCGCGACCATTCCCGCCGTACTGGCCATGCTGGTGGATATGTTTTTCATCCAAAGCCCATCCATGGCGCTTCTGGAAGCCAACCGCCATACGGGTGCTGCGCGCATGGCGATGGTTGCCAGGATCGTCGGCGGCTTCCTGCGCAACCCGTTCATCATTTCAATGGCTTTGGGCGTGGGTGTGTCGGCCTTGCAACTTCCCCTGCCCGGCCCCATAGATAGCTTTACAGGGCTTCTCGCTGCGGCCACCGCGCCTTGCGCGCTGTTCGCGGTTGGTGCATCGCTGGCCGGGCGGCCCATCGCCGATAGGTTCAGCGAAGTGGCGTTTATGAGCGGATGCAAACTGTTCCTTCATCCGCTTATTGCGTGGGTGATGATGTTCATGGTGTTTGACATAGATACCCAATGGGCGACCATCGCGGTGCTGGGTGCGGCCCTTCCGGTGGGTGGAAATATTTTCGTTGTGGCCCATAATTTCGGCGTCTACTCGGTCCGCGCATCCACCGCGATCATTGTCTCGACGGCACTGGCCGTGGTTACATTTTCGGCTTTGGTGGGAATGGTGACGCTTTAACGAAAAGGACACCGATCATGAGCGGCAGACTTGCAGGAAAAACCATCTTCGCAACGGCGTCCGGACAAGGCATCGGACGGGCCGCCGCACTGGCCTTCGCCAACGAGGGTGCGCGCGTCATTGCCACCGACGTCAACCCGGAAACCCTGGCAACGCTGGAAGACGAGAACGCCGATATCCAAACCCGTGTGCTGGATGTGACTGATGGTGCCGGAATAGCAAAAATCGCCGCCGAGCTGGGCGCGGTGGATGTCGTCTTCAATTGCGCCGGATACGTTCACAACGGAACGATCCTGGATTGCGATGAGGCCGATTGGGACCGCTCGTTCGATGTGAACATCAAATCCATGTACCGCGTCATCAAGGCGTTCTTGCCAGCCATGATCGATGCTGGCGGTGGCGGTATCGTCAACATCTCGTCGGTGGCCAGTTCGATCACCGCCGCCCCCAACCGCTTCGTCTACGGCGCGACCAAGGCCGCCGTGATCGGCCTGACCAAGGCCATCGCGGTGGATTTCGTGGGAAAGAATATTCGCTGTAACGCTGTTTGCCCGGGAACCGTCGACTCGCCTTCCATCAACGAACGCATGGCGGCAACGGGCGATTATGAGGGCATGCGCGCCAAGTTCCTTGAACGCCAGCCCATGGGCCGCTTCGCAAGCCCCGAGGAAGTCGCCAGCTTGTGCGTTTATCTGGCGTCCGACGAGGCCGCCTTCGCCACCGGCCAGACTTTCACTCTGGACGGTGGCTGGACGACCTAAGACCTCTATTCCCGGTGTTCGGGAACCAGCGTCAGAACCGGCTTGCCCGCAAAATGGGCTTCCAGATTGGCCACGGCCAAACCTGCCATTCGGCCACGGGTTTCGATGGTGCCGCTGCCGCAATGGGGCGTCAGCACAACGTTTTCCATGGCGCGAAGTTCGGCAGGCACGTGGGGTTCGTTCTCAAACACATCGAGGCCCGCGCCCGCAATCTTGCCGGCTTTAAGTGCTGCGATGGTGGCGGCTTCGTCAACGATGGATCCGCGCGCGGCGTTGACCAGATAGCCCTCGGGTCCGATGGCTTCCAGAACTTCGGCGTTGACGATGCGATAGGTGGCGTCCCCGCCCAGACAGGCGACGACGAAGATGTCACAATGTTTGGCCATGGCGACAGGATCGGCGAAATATTGATAAGGCACGTCCTGCTTAATCGGGTCGCAATACGAGACGATTGCGCCGCAAGCGGTCAATCGGTCGGCAATGCCGCGCCCGATGCGGCCCAGACCCAAAACACCGGCCTTGCGCTGCACAATGCTGTTGGTCAGAAGTTCTTTTTCGACATCCGGCCAGCCGTTTGAACGAACGATGCGATCAAGGGTCGGCAAGCGCCGGGTAACGGCCAACGTTAGCATCAGCGAGGTGTTGGCGGTTTCATCGGTCAGCACGTCGGGCGTGTTGGTGACCATGACGCCGCGCTTCTTGGCGGCGACGACGTCGATGCCGTCATAGCCGACGCCGAAGTTGGCCGAGATTTCCAGATTGGGAAGCTGGCTCATCAACTCATCGCCGAAGTGGCTCTCGCCCCTTGTGATGGTGCCGCGGACCTTGGCTGGATCGAGCCCCGGAATATCGGACGGTTTGTCATATCCAGTCATGTCAAAGACTTCGAACTTGCCTTCGACAGCAGCCTTCACCTCGTCCTGCATTCCCGGCACGAGCATGATTGTTTCCATGTTCTTTTTCTCCTTCGTTTTTCTAAATATTGAAGTTCGATTTCCAAAGCTCGAACGCTTTGGTGACGACGCGTGGCGACGGCAATTTTTTCTCGGCTGCAGCGATGATGCCCTCGGCCTGCTTGGGCGAATTAAGCCCGACGATGACGCTGGCGACAATCGGAGCCGCCAGGGCGAACCGAATGGCAAAGCCGGTCATCGAATCGCCGATCTCTTCACGAAATGCTTCAACGATTTTGGCGCGTTTGGCGAAATCGTCGGCAAATTTGGGGTCGTTGAAACGATCATCCGCACCCGGTTTTGCGCGCTGATCGGTCAGAATTCCCTGATAGAGCGGGCGAATACACAAAAAGCCCATGCCGCGTTCTTCCAGCTCGTCAAACAGCTCGGCCATTTCCATCTCGATGGGATTGTAATAGGCGATGATGCCGTCGAACTTCCCGGTTTCCATGGCCGCACGGGTACTGTCGACGGTGTAGGGGAACGGCATCATGTATCCGGCCTTGCCCTCGTCGCGCACGCGCTCGAAGGCTTCCATCAAATCATCCATGAGACCGGGTAGCATGGGAACGCGAAGATCGTCGTCGTTGGGATCGGAGCGCCACATCCATTGCAGAACGGCGATGCGTTCGGCGTGCAGGTCACGCAGGGCTTCTTCAATACGTTCCCGGAACTTGGCGGCGTCGAAACGGCCCCCGTCCTTAAAGTCGGGAACCGGGACCTTGATCACGTGATGCAGGTCGTAGCGCTTGGGATGATCCTTAAGCACGCGCTCCATCATCCAGCGGGTGCGGTATTCGTAGCTGGAGTGAATGAAATTGACGCCCGCGTCGATGGCGAAGCGCAGGGCATCTTCACCGGCCCTGGATTTTGCGTCCTCGGTCGGTTCCTTGGTGGCGGCCCGCATGGGGCCGAGACACACGGCGGATACATCCAGATCGGTGCCGCCCAGTCGACGATATCGCATGGTTAATCCTTTTCGACCGCAACGGGCCGTCCCTGTTCCGCAGATTGGAGTATTGCGTCGGCAAAGCGATGCGTCTTCAACGCCTCCTCGCCGGATACCAGCGTATCGCGCCCTTCGTCCAGAGCATCCAGGAAATCCGCCATGATTTCACGGTGATGGTCATGCGGAAAGTCCATGGGGTCGGCCCCGGTGCCGCCCACCGCCGGATCGGCCTCGATCACCTCGCGCTCACCATCATGAAAGGCGACTTTCAATTCGGTGCTGGTGATGACTGCACTGCCTTTCTCGCAGTAGAACTGCATACGTTCGGGAAAGCCCGGGTAGGCGGTGGTCGTGGCGTCGACAACGCCGATGGAACCGTCCTCATAACGCACCGAAGCGGCCACGATATCCTCGGTCTCCATCTCATGAACCGGGCTGGTCTGGGCATAGGCCGTCACCTCGACGGGCTGCGCCGTCAATGACAGGAACACATCCAGCGTATGAATGCCTTGCGTAATTAGAACACCGCCGCCGTCGCGCAGCTTGTCGCCGCGCCCTGGCTGGTCGTAATAGCCGATCTGCGGCCGCCAGTTGGGAACGAACACCGAGGCGCCTGCAACGCGACCAAGTTTTCCTGAACGCAGGATTTCACGAAGGCGGATACCGCCCGGCCGCCGCCGATGTTGCAACACGATGCCAAGGGTGACGCCAGCTTCGCGGCACACGCAAATCATTTCCACGGCGCGCTCGGTGGTGATTTCCAGCGGCTTTTCCAGAAGCACGTGTTTTCCGGAACGGGCGCACTTGGTGACGGTTTCCAGATGATTGTCCGGCGTCGTTAGAACCAGCATGCTATCGATGGACCTATCGGCCAGCAGGCCGTCAAGATTATCGGTCACCGGAAATTGCGGGAACTTTTCGGCGAACGCCTTGCGCCGTTCCTCGCCCCGGTTATAAGCGCCCGCCACGTCGACCCGGTCGGCAAGGTCCTGCAGGCTCTTGGCGTGCGGCGTGACCGCCATACCAAGACCGACAATACCCATGCGATGTTTTGCCACGCTTGATCCCCCTCAACCCGATGAAATCCGCCCCGAACGTAAGGCTCGCCATAGGGGGCGTCAATGCCTGCGGAAAAATGCGCCAATTCCTTTGGAACGGTTGCAGTGCGCGTGCTAAATATTCAGCCGCAATCGACCATTATTTGGAGGGATGTCGGAAGATGTCATCGAAGGTCATTTCCGTTGACGAAGCTGTCGCGCTTATACCCGACGACGCGCACGTCACCATCAGTTCATCAAGCGCGCTGGGCTGCCCGAACTTCACCATGCGGGCCATCGGCGAAGCGTTTGAGGCCAAGGGCCATCCGCGCAATCTGGATCTGTTTCTGCCCATTGCAGCGGGCGACATGTACGGCGTCGACGGCATCGACAACGTGGCCAAGCCGGGCCTGATCTCGCGCGTGATCGCCGGGTCATATCCCAGCGGCCCGTCTTCGCGGACTTCACCCAAAATCTGGCAGATGATCGGCAATGACGAAGTGCCCGCCTACAACGTGCCCAGCGGCATCTTGTTCGATATGATCCGCAACGCCGCAGGCAGGCGCGCCGGTGTATTGACCAAGGTGGGGCTGGATACCTTCATGGACCCGCGCCGCAACGGCGGCAAAATGAACAACGCGGCCAAAGAAGATATCGTCAAAATTGTCGAATTCGACGGCGATGAATGGATGCACTTTCCCAACATCTATCCCGACGTTGCCATTATCCGCGGAACCACGGCGGACGAAAACGGCAACATCTCCATGGAACACGAGGGCGGATATCTGGGCACCCTCGATGTCGCCCTGGCGGCGCGTAACAACGGCGGCTTCGTGATCGCGCAGGTCAAGCGCGTCACCACGTCGGGCTCGATCCCGCCGCAGCGGGTGTACATCCCCTCGACCCTGGTTGATTTCGTGGTTGTCGACCCCGACCAGTGGCAGACCACGGAAACGCCGTACGACCCGGCCATTTCCGGCGAGGTCCGCCGCCCGTTCTCATCCTTCCCGCCGGTCGAATTCGGCACCGACAAGATCATCGCGCGGCGCGCCGCGCTCGAGTTGATGATGGGCGACGCCGTCAATCTGGGCTTCGGCATATCGGCGCTTGTTCCGCAAATCCTCATTGAGGAAGGCCAGGAAGAGGCCGTCACCTGGGTGATTGAACAAGGTGCGGTCGGCGGCGTGCCGCTGGACGGTTTCGCCTTTGGCTGCGCGGCCAACGCGCAGGCCATCATCCCGTCGCCCACCCAGTTCACCTATTTCCAGAGCGGCGGCGAGGATTGCGGGCTTCTCTCGTTCATGGAGGTCGATAACGACGGCTCGGTCAACGTTTCGCGGCTGTCGGCCAAGCCCCATGTGACGGCGGGCGTCGGCGGCTTCGTCGACATCACCTCGCACGGCAAGAAACTGGTCTTCAGCGGCTATTTCACAGCCGCCGGTTTGAAGCTGGACGTAACCGACGGCAAACTGACCATCCTCAACGAGGGCAAGTTCCCGAAGTTTGTCGAGGAAGTCGAACATGTGACCTTCAGCGGGCGGCGCTCCAAAACGCTGGGGCAGGACATCACCTATGTCACCGAACGTTGCGTCGTTAAGTTGACTCCCGAAGGTCTGGTCGTGACCGAAGTCGCGCCCGGCATCGATGTTGAGCGCGACGTTCTGGGTCAGGCTAAAGCCAAGCTGGCGGTCAGCCCGCAGTTGAAGGAAATGGACGCACGGCTATTCCGCCCCGAACCCATGAACCTGACGCCGCCGGATCGAACGGTCCCGCGTTTCCGTTCGACGGCAGGAGGCTGAGTTATGGAAACCATCCTTTTCGAAGTCGCCAATCACATCGCTACCATCACGTTGAACCGCGCCGACAAGCTGAACGCGCTGGACACCGGGATGCTGGACACCCTCGAAGACGTGATCGCCCAGATCGACCGTGATCCTGAGGTGCGCGTCGTTGTCCTGCGGGCGGAAGGCGAACGGGCCTTTTGCGCGGGCGCGGACATCAACGCGTGGGCGGAACTGACGCCCCTTGGCATGTGGCAGACATGGATTCGGCGCGGCCACCAGATTTTCGGGCGGCTGGCCGATTTGCGCCAGCCGTCCATCTGCGCCATCGAGGCCATTGCGTTCGGTGGCGGGTTGGAACTGGCATTGTCGTGTGATCTTCGGATTGCCTCGGAAAAGGCAGCCTTCGCCCTGCCCGAAGTGACCATCGCCACGGTGCCGGGCTGGGCCGGAACCCAGCGCCTGCCGCAGATCATCGGCGAGGCGCGCGCCAAGCAAATGGTTCTGACCGGTCAGCGCATCGATGCCGAAACGGCGCTGGCGTGGGGCTTGATCAACGAATGCGTCTCGCCTGATCGAGTGGGCAAGCGGGTCGCCGAACTGGCCAAACAGATTGCTGCAAATGCGCCCATTTCGGTGCAAGCCGCCAAGCAACTGGTTAACGCGGGCATGGGCCGCGATACAGGGGCATCACTTGAAGCCCTTGCCGGTTCCATGACCGGATTTACGGAAGATGCCGAGGAAGGGCGCGCCGCGTGGAAAGAACGCCGCCCGCCCGACTTCAAGGGAAAATAACGGAGAATGCATGTTTGAAGACCTGAAAGATAAACGCATCCTTGTCACCGGTTCGTCCACCGGTATCGGCGTCGCCGTGGCCAAGGGCTATGCCGCCTGCGGGGCGAAAGTCGCCGTGCACGGAAATTCCAACATTGATGCCGCCGAAGCCGTGGTGTCCGAAATCAAGGAAGCCGGTGGCGAGGCCATTCTGGTGATGGGTGACGTGGCCGACAGCGCCGAGATGGAACGCATCGTCAAGGAAGCCGCCGACGGCCTGGGCGGACTGGACGTTCTGGTCAACAACGCGGGCAGCCTTTACAAGCGCGCGTCCCTGGAAGATCAGGACGACGAGTTGTTTGACAAAGTGACGGACATCAACATTCGTTCGGTGGTCACCGCGTGCCGCGCCGCCGTGCCCTATTTGCGCAAGAACAAGGGCTGCATCATCAACACCGGCTCCATTGCCGGGCACACCGGCGGCGCCGTGGGTGCGGGCCTGTACGCGGCCTCCAAAGCCTATGTGCATTCATGGACACGGACTATGGCCATCGAATTGGGCCCCGACGGCATTCGCGTCAACTGCGTCTCGCCCGGCGTCATCCTGACCCCGTTCCACGAACGCTTCAGCACGCCCGAAAAGCTGGAAGGGGTGCGCAAGAACATCCCCCTGCAACGCCTGGGCACACCCGAAGACTGCGTCGGCATCTTCCTGCTGCTGGCGTCCGAAAAACTGGCCGGCTACATCCACGGCCAGGTCATCGAGGTCAATGGCGGGCAGTATTATAAATAGCGGAGACAGAGGGAACGCGCCGATGAAGATCACCAATCTGGAAGTCATTCGTCTGCACGTTCCCGTGCTTGACCGGCCCCGGCCCGACCCCTGGCACAACATGCTTTTGGTCAGGGTCGATACGGACGCCGGGATTTCGGGCTGGGGTGAGGCGTGGAGCCTTAATCTGGCCGAGGCAACGGCGGCGGCGATTGCCCACAACGTGGCCCCGTTATGCGTCGGGCAATCGGCGGAAGATATTTCGGGACTGTCGCTGGCCATTCGCAAGCAAATCGGCAACACCCGAAACGGTCCGCTGACCTATGCGGTTTCGGCCCTCGATATTGCGCTTTGGGACATTGCGGGCAAGGCCGCCGGGTTGCCCCTTTGCCAGATGTTCGGCGGCACGGCCACGTCCCTTCCCGCCTACGCCAGTCTGTTCAGATATTCCGATCCTGACATCGCCGCCGAGAAATCGATGGAAGCCGTGGCGCGCGGCTATCGGCACCTAAAACTTCACGAATGCGAAATTGCGCCCGTCGCCGCCACGCGCGAAGCAGTCGGCGACGATATCAGCATCCGCCTCGATCCGGCGTGGGCGTGGACGCCGCTGGAGGCCATAGACATGGCCCGCCAGTTGAGAAAATACAATCTGGTATGGCTGGAAGAACCTGTCTGGCCGCCAGAGGACTACCGGAGTCTGGCCGAGGTTGCGCGGGCAAGCGGAATACCGCTGGCAGCGGGCGAAAACTGCATCAGCGCCATGGATTTCAGGCACCTTTGGGAGGCAAACGCCGTCAGCTTCATGCAGCCCAGCGTCATCAAAATCGGCGGCATCACCGAAAGCCTGAAAGTCGCCGCTCTGGCCGACGTCTGCAACGTCGAGTTCGCGCCGCATTCGTACTATCACGGGCCGGGAATGCTGGCCTCGCTTCACCTCGCCGCCGCCAGCCCGCACGAAATCGTCGCCGAACACGGATACGACGATCTGGAAGGCTGGCCCTATGGGGACGCGCTGATACTGAACGCGGGAAAACTGGCCGTTCCGCAAAAACCGGGACTGGGCCTTGACCCCAATCCCGGTTTTCTTAAGGAATACGCCGTCGACTTATAGGCGTCAGGCGAACTCTTCCAGTTCCAGTTTGGACACCATTTCGCCACTCACGCGGCCCTCTTCGGTCCAGCCGCGGATGTCGTAGTATTCGCTGAGCATGGGGTAAAGCGGCGGGACGTCGAAATTGATGTCTTCGCCGACCTTCTTGAGCGTGCGCATACGCGGCGGCAGGTCGTCGTCTTTGCGGGTCATGCCATAACGGTTGATGATCATGCGTTTCAGAGCAAAACCACGCGCGCCGATTTGCAGGAATTCATCCATGGTGACGCCGCGCCCCGTAATCATATTGTACCAGTTCATGAAGTCGGTCAGCTTGGCCGCGTTGTTCAGCATGGAGAAGTTGCAGGCGACCAGGGCGTCGCGCAGGACGCAAAGGTTCTGCGCGTCGTTAACGAACTGGGCCTTGCCTTCGGCGTTGCGCGCTTCCTGAACCTCGTCGTGCCCGGCTTCGGGGAGGGTCAGGATAATCTCGAAGGCGTGGGCCAGCGAGGTCAGGTGGCAAGCCCCGCGCGCACCGGTCGCATAGCCTAGGGCGTGGCCCCAGCTGAAGCGCGGATCGTGCATGGGGAATTCCAGACCCTTGACGTCGACCGAGTATTCCTCGGCCCCATTGCCAATGGCCTTGGCCGCCTTGCGCGAGCCCTGAGCCAGCAATTTGCCGAATTTGCCTTCGCCAAGTGCCATGCGGCGAACCAGTTCGATGTTCGTATCCGGTTGCCCGAAGCCCAATTCCAGGCCGTCCGTGTCTTCTTTCGTGATGACACCCTTTTCATAGCATTCGTTGGCGAACGCGATGGTCGCGCCGACCGAGATGGTGTCCATGCCGTAGTTGTTGCAAAGCTCGTTGGCCCGGGCGATGCCCTCCAGACTATCGACCATCTGCAAGGAGCCGAAAGCGCCAAGCGTTTCGTATTCGGGGGCTTCGCTGATGCCGTCGGTCTTGTAGGGACCGTCTTTGACCTCGACCACGCGCGCGCACAACAGCGGGCACTTGCGGCAGCCCGACCGTTTGACCTGAATGGTCTCGGCCATGACCATGCCGTTGATCTTGTCGCTGATGTCGCCGGCCCTTGCGTCACGCCAGTTATTGATGGGCAGATTGCCCAGACGCTCGAAATTCGGGAGGCTGCCCGGCGTCCCGTAGGTCGTGAACATCTTCAGCTTTTCTTTCATGGGGGCCAACAGCTCTTTGATGGCCGCGTCAAGGGCCGCTTCATCGGCCATGGGAGGCTTGATTTCCTCGCCGCGCTTGATGATAACGGCCTTGAGCATTTTCGAGCCCATTAGCGCGCCCATTCCGCCACGCCCTGCAAACCGCGTGTGCCGACCGTCATGCGCGATGCAAGCCATGGGGACCAGATTTTCACCGGCCTGACCGATGACTGCCGTTGAAATCTGTTTGCCGAAGTCGGCGACCATCAAATCAGCGCAATCAAACACGTTGTTGCCCCAGTACTTGTCCGCATCGACGATTTCGATCTTGTCGCCGTCGATCACCAGCGCGATCGGCTTGGTGGCCTTGCCGGTAAAGACCAGTCCGTCGAAGCCGGAATTTTTCAATGAACGGCCAAACGATCCGCCGCTGCTGGAATCACAGTAAATGCCGGTCAACGGCGAAAGGCCGATGACCGCATGACGCGATCCGGCGGGAATTTTGGTCGCCGTGAACGGTCCTGTCATCATGATCAGCGGGTTTTCGGGATCCAGCGGTTTGGTATTGCCGTCGGTCAGACGCGCCAGTATAGCAGCGCCCAACGCGCTGCCGCCGATGAAATTCGCGAGATCTTCCTCACCGATGGGACGAACCTCGACGGTTCCAGAGGTTAGATCAATCCAAGCCAGGCGGTCATGATAACCGTTCATTCTTATGGTCCTTTTCAGATTTACGGGCAGAAACCGAGCGCATTAAATACCTTTTCGCTTTTTCGAACAAATATAAATACGCGAAATGACGAAATTCGGCGGGGCCGCTTGAAGCCAGAACCGAATCGCACCATAATCCGGCGGAATTATTTCGGGTATTTTTTGATAGGGATGAAACGAAAATGGCTGCGCAATTCAGTTATCTGCATACCATGATCCGGGTTTATGATCTGAAAAAATCGGTCGATTTCTATACCCGCCTTCTGGGCATGAAGCTTCAGCGCGAACGCGAAGTTCCGGACGGCAAGTACAGCCTCGCCTTCGTCGGCTACGGTTCCGAGGAAGAAGGGCACACGGTTCTGGAACTCACCTACAACTGGGATCATGAGCCTTACGACCTGGGCGGCGGTTTCGGGCATCTGGCGCTTGGCGTTCCGGACATCTACGCGACCTGCGATGCGCTTCGCGCCGACGGCGTCAACATCACACGCGAACCCGGCCCGGTGAAATTCGGCACCACCGTCATCGCCTTCATCGAAGACCCCGACGGCTACAAGATCGAGCTGATCGAAAAGAAATAACCCTCAACACAAACGAAAACACAAAAAAGGAAATCAAGAATGGCAGCGCAAGCGGATATCGGCCTCGTCGGGCTGGCGGTCATGGGCCAAAATCTGGCCCTAAACATTGCCGACCACGGCTATTCCATCGCCGTTTTCAATCGCACCACGGCGACCACCCACAAGTTCGTCGGTAGCGACGAAGCCAAGGGCAAGGCCGTCATCGCGTGCGACACCATGGAAGACCTCGTCGCCAACCTCAAAACACCCCGCGCTATCATTCTGATGGTCAAGGCGGGCGAACCGGTGGACCAGCAGATTGCCATGCTCCAGCCTTTGCTGGAAGAAGGCGACATCATCGTCGACGGCGGCAATTCGCAATTCATGGATACACGGCGGCGCGATGAAGCGCTGACCGCCGCCGGTCTGAACTTCATGGGAACCGGCATTTCCGGCGGCGAGGAAGGGGCGCGCAACGGCCCGTCGATCATGCCGGGCGGCACGGCCAAGGCCTATTCCAAGGTTGGCCCCATCTTCCAGTCCATCTCGGCAAAGGTGGATGGCGAAGCATGTTGCGTGCATATCGGCACCGACGGCGCGGGCCACTTCATCAAAACCACCCACAACGGCATCGAGTACGCCGACATGCAGATGATCGCCGAGGTCTATCTGCTGATGAAAAATCTGCTGGGCATGAGCACGGCAGAAACCGCCGAAGCCTTCACCGCCTGGAACGAGGGTGACCTGGATTCCTACCTGATCGAGATCACCGCCGACATCCTGGGTCAGATCGACGAAGACACAGGTACGCACATTGTCGATCTTATCCTCGACAAGGCCGGGCAAAAAGGGACAGGTCAGTGGACCAGCGTATCGGCCCTGGAACTGGGCGTCCCCGCGCCGACCATCGCCGAAGCCGTGTTCGCACGTAACATCACGGCGCTTAAGGACGAGCGGGTCGCGGCCGAGAAAATTCTGGGCAAGGCCACGCCGTCGTTTGACGGCGACAAGACCGCGTTCATCACCGATCTTCGTGACGCCCTTTTGGCATCCAAGATTTGCGCCTACGCCCAGGGTTTCGCCCTGATGCAGGCGGCCAAGGATGAATTCGGCTGGGATACGGATTTCGGCAAGGTCAGCATGATCTGGCGGGGCGGCTGCATCATCCGGGCGCGCTTCCTCAACCGTATCAAGGAAGCCTACGACCGTGACCCCGAACTGAAAAATCTTCTGCTTGATCCTTATTTCCGCAATGTCGTGGAAAAGGGCGACGGCGCGTGGCGACGGGTGGTTAGCACCGCCATCGCCAACGGCATACCGGTTGCAGCGTTGGGGTCGGCCCTTTCCTACTATGACGCCTATCGCAGCGGGCGTTTGTGGGCCGATCTGATCCAGGCCCAGCGCGACTATTTCGGCGCCCATACATTCGAGCGGACCGACCGCGAAGGTTGGTTCCACCGCGAATGGATGAAAGGCTGATCGCCAAAGACAAGAAAAGCGGGGAGAAAAGTCATGGTCATCATTCTCATGGGTGTTTCCGGGTCCGGGAAATCGGTCGTCGGAAACATTCTGTCAAAGGCGATCGCGTCGGGGTACGCCGAGGGTGACGAGTTTCACTCGGAAGCCAATGTCGAGAAAATGCGGGGCGGCACCCCGCTGAACGATGAGGATCGTTGGCCGTGGCTGGACTCCATGGCGGAAGCCATCGACGGCTGGCGCGCCGAAGGAAAGACCATGATTTTGGCCTGTTCGGCACTGAAGAGAGTCTATCGGGATATTTTGATGGGCAGCCGGGACGATGTTCTGGCCGTTCACCTCAAGGGATCGAAGGAACTGATCTCCTCGCGCCTTAGCGTGCGCAAACACGAATACATGCCGTCAACCTTGCTGCAAAGCCAGTTCGACACCCTTGAAGAACCCGATGATAGCGAAAACGTCATTACGGTCAGCATCGACGCGACGCCCGAGACGATCGTCAAAAATATCGTCGATCGCCTCAAGGCGCGTGGATTGGTTTAACGACTACCGTTTCAAGTACTGCTCGTTAATGCAGTTCTTGAGCGTTCCGGCGCGCAGGAAATCAACTGCGGTTTTCACGGATTTGCTGCGCAGCGTGACAATGCTTTCCGGGCTATGGAAGGCCGAATGCGGCGTGAAGGAAACACGTCCGTAAACCCAGTCTTCCTTGTTGCGCCACGCATTGACCAGACGGTTGTCGGGTACGGGCGGTTCTTCCTCGATCACGTCAAGGCCCGCGCCGTCCAACTGCCCGCTCTTCAGGGCGTCGTAGACCGCATCCAGAACCACGGTTTCGCCGCGACCCGTATTGATCAGGATCGCGCCCTTTTTCACATGCGACAGGCTATCGGCATTGATCATGCCGCGGGTTTCCTCGGTCAGCGGCGTGTGGTGGCTGATAACGTCGGAATTCGCCATCAACTCTTCCAGCGAGTCGGCGCGATCGAACCCAAGGCCCAACTCGATGCCCGGGCGCAGGTATGGATCGTAGAACAGCACGTTCATGCCGATACCCTTGGCGCGCATGGCCGCGGCGGTTCCAATCCGGCCCAGGCCGACAACACCGAAGGTGAGGCCCAGAATGCGGCGTTTGATGGGCGGCGTGTGGAACATCCATTCGCCGACTGGATCGGTCATCAGCCGCGCGTCATGCTCGGTGATGCCACGGGTCAGGCCCAGCATCAGGCCAATGGCGTGTTCGGCGACGTCCATGGTGCCGTAATCAGGCACGTTGCAAACGGGAATTCCCATTGCGCCGAAGCCTTTGATGTCGACGTTGTCGAAGCCGACACCGGCACGCACGACGACCTTGATGTTGTCGAGCTTGGTCATGATCTCCGGCGTAACCGGGATTTTTTCGTAAAGAACCAGCCCGTTGCATTCGCGCCAGGATTCTTCGGTGATCTGGGCCACGATACCGGGTTCCCACTTATAAAAATCGACGGTCACGTCCGAACCGGCGACCTCGCGTTCGAGATCGGCATCCGGATACCCGAGATCGGGGATGAGAATTCGCATGTTTCCTCTCTATGCTCCTTGACGTTTTTTTTCGTGATCATTCTATGTGATCGGAATCAGTCTGACGGGAATATATCGGCCGGTTCAATATTTCGCACCGAAAATATGGCAGATCATTGAGCCATTATTTCGCGGCAGGCCATGAAGTCGTCATACATGCGCGCGAACACCCGGTGCTTGGCCGCGTGGTAACGCGCGATCTCGCCGCCCGACGGTTCAATGACCGCGCCTGCATGGTTCATGGCCCCCATGGCCGAAAGCACATCGGCAAAATCACCGGAAACCACCGCCCCCAGAATGGCAGACCCCAGCAGCACGGCCTCGGGTTCCTCAGGGAGAACGATCTTACAGCCCGTAATGTCAGCGTGTTCGCGCAGGAAAACCGGGTTTTTGGTGCCGCCGCCGCAGGCAAAAACTGTGTCTATGGCATATCCCGCGTCGTTCATGGATTGGATGATGTGGCGGGTCCCGTGAGCCACCGCCTGGATGGTGGCGAGATAAAGCAAAGCAAGATCGTCCAAGGAATCGGACAGCTTCAATCCACTCACCACGCCACGCAGGGTCGGATCGGCCCTGGGCGAGCGGTTGCCGTGGAAATATGGAAGAACATGGAGATCGCGGGTAAGTTCGGCGGCGAATCGAGCCGATTTCGACAGGCCATCGAGGCGATCGTTAAGAACCTCGTACACCGTGCGGGCAGACTTTTCAGCTTCGTCTTTCAATTCGCCAGCCCGCGCGTGGCTGAAGATAACGTGATCGATCAGTGCGCCGGTCGCCGATTGGCCGCCTTCAGACAGCCACAAGCCCGGAACCATCGCCGAATAGTAAGGCCCCCAAACGCCGGGAACGAATGTGGCTTCGCGCGAGACGGCCATGTGGCAGCTTGACGTACCGCCGATCAGGGCCAGACGTTTTTCCATGGCCGCCGTGTCCGGCGCAACGCCATCCAGCGCCGCACCCAAAAGCCCCAGCCCACCCGCGTGAGCATCAATTATGGAAACGCCGACCGGCGTTCCGGGGACAAGGCCCAACTCGCGCGCGGCGCTCGGCGATAGCCCGTTGCCGATGACCTCGCCCATGGGCCGCACATCTTTGCCGATGCGCGCAAACCCTTCGTCGGCCAGATCGCCAAGGCCGATGGCCGCAAAATAGTCGGCGTCCCAACGGTCCTCATGGCCAAGGTAGGTCCATTTGCAAACGGTGGAGCACAGCGAACGTACATTAACGCCCGTCGCCCGGTAGGTCAGGAAATCAGGCAAATCGAAAAAGCGCGCCGCGCGTTTCCAGGTATCGGGGCTGTTTTCGCGCAGCCACAGCAGTTTGGGCGTTTCCATCTCGGGCGAAATGACGCCGCCAACGTAGTCCAACACCTTGTAGCCGCCGGAATTGATACGTTCGGCCTGGGCAATGGCGCGGTGATCCATCCAGACAATGACGTTTTGTTCATCACTGCCGGTGGGGCTGATGGTTACAGGGTTGTCGTCCGCGTCGAGCGCCACAAGCGAACAGGTGGCGTCAAAGCCGATGCCCTTGATCTCGCCGGGTGCAATCGCCGCTTCGCGCATGGCTTCGGCCACGCTCTCGCAACAGGCTTTCCAGATATCCTCGGAGGATTGCTCGACAAAATCGGGCTGCGGCCGCCAGATGGTGATGTCGCGGCTCGCCTGACCCAGCATTTTGCCCGCACCATCGAAGACCCCGGCGCGCGCGCTGCCGGTGCCGACGTCGATCCCGATATAGGCGGCCATATCAAGCCTCCTGAAGGATGCGGACCTTGAAGCCCAGTTCGCGGCTAAGGGCCACCATCTCGGCGAACACGTCGCCGTAGGCCACGGCGATATGATTGCTGAAGTAGTGCGCCATCAGGGTATCGCGCGAGATGCCCAAATCGGCCCCCATGAACGGCCATTCGCGGGTGGTTCCGTTCCACCAGGCGTCGCGCTTTTCGGCAGGCAGATCAACTACTTCGCCACGCCCTATGTCCATCCACAATTCATCGTCCTTAAGGTAAGCCCGCGACCATGTGATCGCGCCGGGAAGGCTAAGACCGGTGAGCGTACCGCCCGGAACCGGGAAGTAGCCCGCGGGCTGGCGGTATGAATGCGCACCTTGCAGAGAATCCGGGTCGTGATTGAAGGCGTAAGCCCCGCTGGAACCGGAATTCAGTAAAACCCAAACAAACCGCCCGTCATGCTCGCCGCCCCAGCGGATGTCGTGGAAGAAAACGGCTTGGTGAAGGCCCTTGGCCTTTAGAAGCCGCTTCATCATTTCCATGGGAACCAGATTGCCCTGATCGGCCTCGGTGGAATCGACAATGGTGTCGCCGTTGGATTCGGGGCGGCACGCGGTGTTCAAGAGACCTTCGGCGAAATCCGACGGTGGACGCAGCCCGATCAAACCCAACTGATACTGCCAGCCGACACAATCGGCCTTGAATTCATCCATCAAATCCAGAACCGTCAGGTAATCGCGAAGCTGTTCTTTGGTGGCATCGGCGTCAAAGTCGCCGCCGTAATGAAATTCAACACCCTTATCGCAAACAAAGGCGTAGGCGTCGTCGATGCGCGCCTGACTGATGGCGCGGCCGCGTTCGATGATCCAGGCCTGATCGACCTTGTGTTCGGTAAAACCGACCTTGTTCAAAAGGCGTGATCCGAAATAACCGTTGATCATGCCCATGGAGGTGTCGCCCAGCATCATGGCCAGAACCCGGCGACGGCCAATTTCCTCGGCCACGCCTTGCGCGATGGCCGCGGCCTCTGGCGGAACGTCTGCCTGAAAAGTGATTTCGTCTTCATCATAACCGATGGCGCCCGACGAACACCATTCGTCGAGACGGGCCATGAAGCCTTCGTCTTGCGTCCAGTCATCGGCTTCGGTCCACGCCCGGCTGAACTTGCGCCCGACGGATTCGAGGCAAGCCCCCGTATTGAGCAAGCCGACCAGCCCCGGCCACGTTCCCGAGAAATTGCTGGCCAGCAGCAGCGGATTGTCCTTGCCGACGACACCGTCGGTGGTGTGCGGGCCGTAAACCCAATGGACGTAGACGCCGATCATCGGGTCGTCGATGGGGCCCAGTTTTTCGATGGATTCGTTTGGCTTGGTCAGATAACCCTCGACGCGGTACGGCTGCCGCCCCAGTTTGGCCAGCGCTTTTTCAAGCTGAACCGTCGCCCCTTCGATATGCGGCAAAGCCTGCGCGTTCGGTTTGTCGCGATAATCGCCTGGCCAAAAAACAGCGATCCTGCCGGTCATTGCGTTGTCTCCTTCACGGGTCCGTTCCACATGTCGAAAGTTGCCTCCCGCCTATGATGCCACCCGCCAAACGCGCTTGCAACGCCAAACACATCACTGTACGATCAGTGATATATCAGAGATGCGATCAGATCGAGAAAAGTGGAATATTAGATCATGCAAGAACCCCTCAGGGGCGTGTTCGCGGCGGTGATGACGCCATTGCGCGAAGACCTGACGGTTGACGCCAATCATCTTGCCGCTCATTGCCAAACCTTGCTGGACGAGGGTTGTCACGGCGTCAGTCTTTTTGGAACCACCGGCGAGGGGCCGGGCTTCACCGCCGAAGAACGCATGGCCGCCCTTGAGGCGGTCATCGCAGCGGGAATCGAGCCCACAAGAATCCTTCCGGGAACCGGGTGTGTCGCCCTGCCCGACACCATCCGCCTGACCCGCCACGCTATTGGTCTGGGGTGCACGAACATCCTGTTGATGCCACCATTTTTCTTCAAGGAGCCATCGGACGAAGGCGTGTTTCAGCACTACAAAAGCGTCATCGACGGCGTGAACGACGCAAACCTGCGGGTCTATATTTACAATTTCCCTGCCGTTACCGGGGTGTGGATACACCCCGGTGTCGTCGAACGCCTGATCGGCGAATTCCCCGACGCCATCGCCGGTGTTAAGGACAGCTCGGGCGACTGGGATTACGTCAATGCCCTTCTGACCATCCCGGGCCTGGCCGTATTCAGCGGATGGGAAATGTATCTGCCCAAGCTGCTCGCCGCTGGCGGGTCGGGAAACATTTCGGGGCTGGCCAACGTGATTGCACCAACCTTGCGCCGCCTGTACGACACGCGCCCCGCAGATCCGAAACATCCGTTGATGACGGCCATCACCGAACTGGTGGGTGCAGTCGTTCAATATCCGGGTATACCGGCCATCCGGGCGTTGGCGGCAAACTTGCGCGACGATCCCACTTGGCGCAGAATTCGCCCACCCCTATCGCCACTCGATCCACAATCCGAGACGGCGCTGATGACCGCATTCGAAAAGGCAATGGACGGAAACCACGTTTAGGGACACGGCATGAAACTGAGCGAAGCCGCCCATCTGAGTTTCAAGGACCATCTGTTCGACGGAAGGATTCGCCCCGGTCAGTTTATTTCGCAGCGCGAACTGGCCAAATTGCTGGGAATTCCGCTAGGCCCTGTCCGCGAGGCATTGCAACGTCTGGAAATCGAGGGGTTGGTCCAGATCGTTCCACAGCGCGGCATTCAGGTTATCGAGGCCAGCCTGCGTCTGATCAGAGACACCTACCAGCTTCGCATGGTCATCGAAAAGGAGGCCGCCGCCAAATTTGCCGAAGCCGCCAGCGACAGTGAAATCGACGCGCTGGAAAAGGCGCACGTTGAAATCGTCGCACGGGCCGAGAAAGAAGGGTTGAGCGATGCCCTTTTTGAGGATGGTCAGGCCGTAGACTGGGGCCTGCATGACACCATCGTCAATGCCCTGGACAATGACATCATCCGCAATATTCACACCCTCAACAACGAGCGCATAAAACTGATCCGCCTTTCTCACGGAAAACGGACATTGCTGACTCCGGCCGCATTCCCGCACACCATGAAGGAACATCTGGCCGTGATCCAAACTTTTCGCAACCACGATCCCGCAGCCGCAACCGCCGCCATGGAGCATCACCTTTCAACAGCCATGCGAAGGGCGCTGGGGCTTTAACGGATCCCCGCCATATTTCGTTTTTGCCGAAGGCCCTGCGAATGCTATGTATCAACGAGGCAGTTGAATAGCAGCCATTGAGTCTGAGCGGGGATGGTCAAGGTGAACGAGAACCAACAGACTTCTTCCAAACGAAGCCCGGCGCGCAAACGAGACCCCGAGGCCCGGCGACGCCGACTTGAGGAAGCGGCGCGCGAAGAGTTCTCGGCCAAGGGCCTGGAAGGTGCGCGCGTAGACGAAATCGCGCGGCGCGCAGGCGTCAACAAGCAACTTGTTTACCATTATTTTGGCAACAAGGATGGCCTTTACCTTCACATTCTCGAACAAACCTACGAAGCGATGGTCAACGCCAAAGTTTCGTTAAATCTGCGAGATATCCCGCCCTTCGAAGCCATCGAGAAACTGGTTGGGTTCACCTTCGACTATATTGCCGAGAACCGCGATTTCATAGCCTTGCTGAATGACGAGAACATTCACCAGGGGCGCCATATCAAGAAATCGCAACAGGTTCACCCCACGCACGCGGAAATGATTCGAATTCTCGATGACATTCTGCGTCGCGGCGAAAAAGACGGATCGATCCGCCAAGGAATCGACACGACCCAGTTCTACATTACGCTTTCCGGGATGTGCTATTTTTACTTCGCTAACATTCACACTCTATCGGTCGTATTCGGTCGAGATCTGGCGTCGGCGGAGGCCTTGGCGGTCAGGCGAACTCACATCATCGAGACAATACTTGCGTCCGTCCGTCCCAACCCTTTGTAAATGGACTAAATCCCGATACAATGACGCCGCTTATGATGGAAAAGTGTTTAGCTAATTGAGACAGGATGCGAAAAAGAAATAATTACAAGTTTCAGCATTCGCCAAGGAGGCAACTTTTCGTGCTGCCTGTTTCCGCATCGAAAAGCCTGAGCGCCAACCAATTTCTGCGGCCTGACGGGGGGTTTGTTCGTCGGACGCCAGAGTACGTTGGATAACATGCCACATTCCTTCCACAGAAGAATCTCGTTCTCGCTCGCCCGCATCGGCGTTACGATTGCGCTTCTGTTGGGGATTGTGATCGGAGCCGTTCAGGTCGCCCTCGATTTTACCGCCCAGCAAGAAAACCTTGAAGCGACGGTTCAGCGCATTCTCGAAGTGGCCAAACGCGCCGCCACCCCCGCGGCCTTAAATCTTGATGAAAAACTCGCGGCAGAAATCGTTTCCGGGCTGTTGGACTATGAGTTTATCGTCGAAGCCGGAATCGAAACCGATCTGGGTGACTCTCTGGCGAAAATAAAATCCACGCGCACGGAACACGACACGCGATGGATTACCCGGAATATTACCAGCGAGTTCAGCGAGCACACGATATCGCTTCGCGATGTCGGGGACATTCCTATTGAATACGGAACCCTCGTTGTCGTGGTCGATCACGATGCCGCCTTGGCGGGTTTCTTCGGGCGTGCGCTTTTCCTGATAGCAACGGGGATTGCGCGAAGTTTTCTTCTGGTCCTGCTTCTGTTCGGTATTTTTTATTGGCGATTATCCAAACCACTGGCCACCCTCGTCGAAGGGCTGGCTCGGATTGATCCGGACGAGCCAGGAGCGACGCGGCTTTCTTCGCCGGAAGGTCACGAAAATGATGAACTGGGCGTACTGGCGCAAACAGCCAACCGTTTTTTGGAAGCCAGCCAAAACCGTTTGGCCGAGCGCGAACGCGCGGAAAACCTGTTGCGCGAAAGCGAACAGCGGCTGCGCGCGGTGTTGGACCATACGCCGGTTTGCATGAACCTAAAGGACACCGAGGGAAAGTATCTGCTGGTCAACAAACCCTATGAGGAATGGCTGGGGCACTCAGCTTCGGGCCTTTTGGGCAAGACGTCGGCGCAAATACTGGATAGCGCCCAGGAAATCGCGAATCTGAACGACGCCGAACAACACGTGCTCCGAACGGGAAAACCCGTCGAAAAGGAAGTTTCCGTCCTCCGGGACGGAAAAGTTTTTCATCGCATTGTTATTAAATACCCGGCCGCCTCAATCGACGGCTCGATCAATGCCATCGGCACGGTCGCGTTTGATATCACCGAACGCAAAGAAGCCGAGCAAAACCTTCGTAAGTACGCGATCATCTGGGAACAGATTTCCGAGGCGATTATCGTGCTTGATGCCGACGGAGTGGTCTTGGATTGGAACCCGGGTGCCGAGAGTATTTTCGGGCTCACCAAAGAAGAGGTCGTCGGAAATTACTCGGATATGTTCATCAAGGAAGAAGTGCCCGGCACGCGTCGGCGCGAGGTCACCGAAGCCATCAAAAAAGACGGGTACCATTTCGGGCAATCAACCTTCATTCGAAAGGACGGACGCGAAGGCGTACTCGAGGCCCAAATCATGGCGCTGTACGACAACGACGGAAAAATCGTCGGACGGGTGGGCGTAAACAGGGATATTACGGAACGCCTTCAGACCGAAGAACGTCTTCGCCACGCCCAGAAGATGGAGGCCGTCGGCCAACTGACGGGCGGCATCGCCCATGATTTCAACAACCTTCTTCAGGTCATTCAAAGCCATCTGGAAGCGGTTAAGTGGGATACGGGAGCAAGCGAAAAAACGTTGGCTCATGTGGATAGCGCCCTAAAGGCAGGATATCGCGGCGCAAATCTGACCCATCAACTTCTGGCGTTTTCAAGAAAACAGACCCTTCACCCCCAAACCGCCGCACCCAACGAATTGATCGACGGTATGCTGAGTATTCTCGGACGAACGCTTGGCGAGCACATCGAAATCGAGACGGTTCTGGAAAAGGACGTCCCGTTTATCAAAATTGATCCGAACGGTTTTGAAAACGCGATTCTCAATTTGGCGGTCAACGCAAGAACCGCAATGGGAAGCGGCGGCAAACTTCTTGTCACATCGGCCACACGCACTCTCAAAAAGGGACTTATTACCGAGGACAGCGTCTTGCCTGCGGGAGAATATGTCGAAATCGCGGTAACCGATACGGGCGGCGGAATGCCGCCGGAAGTTCTAAAACATGCTTTCGAACCCTTCTTCACGACCAAGGATGTTGGCGAGGGAAGCGGCCTCGGCCTCAGCATGGTATATGGATTTTTGCGGCAATCCGGCGGCCACGTTACTCTTGAAAGCAAACTCGAAGAGGGTACGACCGCAAGAATCTTGATCCCCGTAGCGATTGAACCCGGTGCCCCGCTCCCCGAAAAACCGGATGTGTCAACCACTTCCGAGCACGAAAACGGCGGTACGATCCTCGTCGTCGAGGACGATCCGGATGTCCGCCGAAGCGCCGTTATGGTCCTGAACGCATACGGGTTCAACACCCGCGAGGCCGAAGATGGACGGGTTGCATTGGAGATTCTGGCTCGCGACGATGATATCGACGTCTTGTTCAGCGATGTTGTGATGCCCAAGGGTATAAATGGACTTGAATTGGCGAACGAGGCTTCGCGCCGCCACTCCGACCTGAAGATCCTACTAACTTCGGGATACCCGGAAGCCGAACTCGAGAAATCCGGTTTGGCAGATAGCGACTTCGAACTGATAGGCAAGCCCTACACCAACGATCAATTGTCCGACGCCCTGGCGGCCTTGCTCGCAACCGAAGTGGATTAGAGCAAGCCCCATCCACCAAGTTTTTGGCGCAAGTCATCAGCATCGCGATGATGAATGCCATGAAACCCGAGCCGCGCGGCGGTTCCGACATTTACCGTTGAATCGTCAATGAAGACGCACTGAGACGCCTCAAGATCAAAACGATCGAGGAAATGCAGAAAAATTCCCGGATCGGGCTTCATCAGGCGCACATCTCCCGAAACGACGATGCCATCCAGCAGATCAAAAAACGAATGGCGCTTGCGCGTGATTTCGAATTTTTCGGCTGGAAAATTGGTAATGCCATATACAGGGACGCCGTTTTCCTTGAGTTCCTTGAGTATGGCCACCGTGTCATCAAAGACGTAGGGCTGCATTTCCTCCCACCGCTCGTGATAGGCGGCGATCAGCTCGGCGTGTTGCGGAAACCGGCCCGTCAATTCGGCGACCGCCTCGTCGAAGGTGCGCCCGGCATCCTGCATCCAGTTCCAGGTAACCGAACAAACGTGGGTCAGGAAATATTCCATGCCCGCTTCGTCGTCGACGAAGATCTTGCGGTAGAGATGGCGCGGGTCCCATTCGATGAGAACGCCGCCGAAATCGAAGGCAACAACGCTGGGCGCACTCATACCTTTTCCCACGCTTTTGTTTCTGCCGAGCGGAATATGGCATCAATAACACGCATGTTTTTGATGGCGTCCTCCAGGGGGAATTCGGGTGGCGTTCCATCGCGGACGCCGCGCGAAAATACGTCGCCCTGTAGCGTGTATTGATTGACGGGGTCGAAATCTTCGGCCACAGCCGTGACGTCGCCCAATTCAATTCCCGAGTCCAGGAATATGCGGCACGGCACATCATCAGGCGCGTTATAGGGTATTTGGACTTCGATGCGCCCCTCGGTTCCCAAAATCTGGACCCGCTGATATTTGGCCAACTGCGTGGAACAGGTAAACGTCGCCTGCCCTTCGGGAAAATCGAGCATGGCGCTCGCAAGTCTATCGGTCTTCATTTCGGGATCGCGCTCCACCAGGGACACCGCCCGCGTCGGCTCGTTGCCGAAAATGAAGCGTGAGACAACAATTGGGTAACACCCGATATCGTAAATGCCGCCGCCGCCGGTTTCAGGAATGTTGCGGATGTTGTTGGGATCCACATTCATGTAGGAAAAGACCGCATGAACGGTCCCTAACCTGCCAATCTTTCCCTGGCGAACCAGATCGCGGGCGCGAATCCATTGCGGGTGATGGCGCACCATGAAGGCTTCCTCTATGCGCACTCCGGTCCGGTCACGCACAGCAATCAGCGTTTGCGCTTCTTCCGCGGTCATGGCGATGGGCTTTTCACACAGCACGTGCTTGCCCGCCTCAGCCGCATTGATGGTCCACTGCACATGGAGATTGTTGGGCAGCGGGTTGTAGATCGCCTCGATTTCGGGATCGGCGAGAAGGTCCTCGTAACTGCCATAGGCCTTGGGAATTCCAAGCTCATCGGCATACTCACGCGCGGCCGCGACATCGCGCGACGCAACGGCGCAAAATTGCGTCATTTCGCCTTTCATCATCGCCGGAACGACCCGTTCCCGCCCGATTTTAGCCGTGCTGATAATGCCCCATTTGAGCGGTTCCATGATCTCCTCTCCGACAATGCTATCGCAAATTCGACGCGACGGTTTATTTATAGCAAAGATCGGTGATAAAACCCCAACAACTTGGAATTGGCCCCCGAAAGCAGGAAACCGAAAAATGCGCGCCTTATTTATTCATGGTGAAAAAGACCTTCGCATCGGCGAAAAACCCAAACCCGAACCCACAGCGGACGAGTATCTGCTGAAGGTCGCCTCGGTGTTGGTCTGCGGCAGCGACCTTCACTATTACATGGAAGGCAAGCTGGGCACGCGCCTGATTGAAAAGCCCCAGGTTCCGGGCCACGAAATCGCAGCCTGGATTTGGGACGACAGAGCCCCCGAGCTCGGGCTTAAGAAAGGCCAGCTTGTAGCGGTGGAGCCGTCGCGTTTTTGCGGTGAGTGCCATTACTGCAAAACCGGCATTCCCAATCTTTGCACCAACATCAAGTTCCAGGGGTCGCCGCCAAATCCCGGTGCTCTGACCGAGTACATCACCGCGCCCAAGGAAGCCATTTTCGCGGTTCCCGATCATTTCACGCCGGACATGACAGCGGCGCTGGAACCCATCGGCATCGGGGTTCACGCCATGAAGAAAGCCGACCTGCAGCTCGCGGACAGCGTAGCAATCCTCGGATGCGGCCCCATCGGTCTGGTTTTGTTGCAGCTGGTTCGCGCCCACGGCGCGGGGAAAGTCTATTGTGTCGACCCCATCGGTTATCGCGCGCAAAAGGCCAAGGAGTTGGGCGCCGACAAGGTTGGTGCAAGCTATGAGGAAATCGTCGAATGGACCGACGGCAAGGGCTGCGATCTGGTGATCGAGGCAACGACCTCGCCCAACGCTTTCGCCGAATCGGTGGCCGTGGTCAAAGCCGCCGGACGCATCGTTCTGGTCGGCATTCCGACGGGGGTGAATTACAGCGAAATGAACGCCATGCCGTTCCGCTCGAAGGAACCAACGGTCAAGATCTGCAATCGTATGGGCGAGGTTTTCCCCGAGGCGATTGAACTGGTCTTGCGCGGCCATATCGATATCGACGCGCTGATCACCCACCGTGGAACCCTGGACGACGCCATCGATATTTTTGAACGCCAGGGAGAACACCAGGACGGGGCTCTGAAAAGTGTGATCTACCCCAACGGTTACCCCGAATAGAACGTTTCCGCCCAAGATGGGACGGAACCGTTTTGATGTGGTGATTGTCGGCGCCGGGGCCGCGGGCTTGATGTGCGCGGCCCGGGCCGGACAGAGGGGCCGCCGGGTCCTTTTGCTCGACCACGCCGACGAGCCGGGAAAGAAAATCCTCATTTCGGGCGGCGGCCGATGCAATTTCACCAACTTGCGTAGTGCGCCAGAATGCTTCCTTTCGGGCAATCTTCATTTCTGCAAGTCGGCCCTGGCCCGCTACACCCAACACGATTTCATCGCTCTGGTCGAAAAACACCGCATCGCCTATCACGAAAAGACCCTGGGCCAGTTGTTTTGCGACGGCTCGGCACGCCAGATTGTCGCCATGCTGCTTGATGAATGCGCCGCCGCCGGGGTCGATCTGCGCCTGAACCATCGGATTGGCGCGATCAAACGCGCCGATGATTTTTCCGTAGAAACCGACCGCGGAAATTTCACCGCCGGGGCCATTGTCGTGGCGACCGGCGGCCTGTCCATTCCGAAGATGGGAGCGAGCGGTTTCGCCCACACCGTCGCGCGGCATTTTGGCCTCAGCGTGACCGAAACCCGGCCGGCCCTGACGCCGCTGACCTTCGGCGATGACGATCTGGCAATGATGCGCACCCTCAGCGGCGTCGCTCTCGATGCCCATGTGCGCTGCGGAGGCGGCAATTTTCGCGAGGCGGTGCTGTTCACCCATCGCGGCTTGTCCGGCCCGGCGATTTTGCAGGCCTCTTCCTATTGGCGCGCGGGTGCCGAAATCACCGTCGACCTGCTTCCGGGCACAGACGCCGCCACGTATCTTCTGGAACGCAAGCGCTCAAGGCCCAAGGCTGCGGCGAAAACCGTTCTCGCGGAGATTTTGCCCCAGCGCCTCGCGCAAAGTCTGGCCGAAACCCACCTGCCCGCCAAGCCCTTAGGCGAAATGTCGGACAAGGTGCTGAGCCGCCTTGCTGCCCTTCTCAACGGTTGGAATCTGACGCCGAAGGGCTCCGAGGGCTACGCCAAGGCAGAGGTGACACTCGGCGGTGTCGATACCCGCGGGTTGTCATCGAAAACAATGGCGGCAATGGCCGTGCCGGGCTTGTATTTTATCGGCGAAGCGGTGGACGTAACCGGCTGGCTCGGCGGCTACAATTTCCAATGGGCATGGTCCAGCGGCTGGGCCGCAGGCGAAGCCGTGTAGGACGACATGTCCCGCACAAGCACAGAGTCCGGTTGCGAAACCTCGCTTTTTGTTTCATCCTTCGGGTCTCAACACAGGGAGAAATCGCCATGAAACGATGGATCGCAGTGTTTTGCGCCGCTGGCATCGCCGCCGCGCTGATCGGCTCGACCGGGCCATCCCAGGCCCAGTTGGGTGACATCAAGGGCCTTCTAAAGGGAAAAACCACGCAGGCCGCGCCTGCCGCGCCGTCCACGGCCCCCACCATGCCGACCCCCGTGGTTCCGACCGCACCGGCCATTGGTGGTCTGGATGTCTCGACCCTGCAAAAGCAACTCGGGCAAAAGGACAGCATGATCGGCAATCTGCAGGGCATGTTGGCCGAGAAGGATGGCCTTTTGGGATCGTTGCAAAGCCAGTTGAGCGAGAAAGATGGACTGTTGGGATCATTGCAAGGCCAACTTGCCGACAAGGACGGGCTGTTGGGATCACTGCAAGGCCAGCTAGCCGACAAGGACGGGCTGTTGGGATCACTGCAAGGCCAGCTAGCCGACAAGGACGGGCTGTTGGGATCACTGCAAGGCCAGCTAGCCGACAAGGACGGGCTGTTGGGATCGCTGCAAGGCCAGTTGACGGACAAAGAGGGACTGCTGGGCTCCTTGACGAGCCAGTTGGCGGACAAGGGTGGGCTGGTCGCCTCGCTGAAAAAGCAGCTTTCGGAGCAGGGCGGGATTACTGACAAGCTCTCGGTGGCCCTCAAGAAAGTGGCCGATCTGGAAGCAAAAGCGGGCTCGGCGCAGACCTCGGTGAAAACCAGCGAAAAGCAACTGGCCGAGGCCCGCGCCGCCACAGAGAAAGCGCAGGATCAAGCGGCGCAAAATGAAGCGGCAGTCGAGTCTCTGGAAACACAGCGGCTTGTCTTGGGCGTGCTGCTGGTTCTTGCCGTCATCGGTCTTGGCGTGCTTGCCGCGCGAAAACCCAAGGTGGCGTGAGAACGCGCTTCAAACACCTTTAAATCGCCTCATGCATGCCTAATAATAAACGAAACCAATGCGATGCCGTTTTGAGGGAAAAAATGGACGGCCCAAAGAAAAACAAGAAGGGCGAAATAACGACTTCGGGAAAGGAAGCCGAGAAGTTCCTCGACATCCTGCTCACCAAAATTTCGGACGTCCACAATTTGACGACGGAAACCGAGGACACTTCAGACGAAATCCAGTTTAAGGATTACCAGCATTTCCGGGAAGCCGTCGGCGAGTGTCTTTCGTTCCTGATCATTATCGAACGGCACCTGACCCGGGTCGAAGAGCCCAAGCGAACGGCGCTGCATGAAAAATTCGACGAATTGACGGTTGCCGTGTGGTCGATCCTGCTGGACGGCGCGTTGAAATATCTGGGCATTCTCGCCACCAAGGAGTTCCTGCCGATCGGCACCAAGTATATTTTCGTGGATGAACTCCGAACCCTCTACGAAGCCGACAAAGTTCTAAAGGATGATAGGTACGAGGCCCTGGTTAGCGGCGTGATCCTCAAACGGCGAGTTTCCGCCGAAAAAATCCTGAACGAAGTGATTGATTGCGCCCCGCAGCTATTGCAACTCGGTTAAGGTAGCGTTTGATCGTTAGACCCGAGAGAAACGGCTGAATCCGAAGAGCAATAGATGACATTCCCCGTTTATCCTGAAATCGCCCCGTGGGCCTATGCCCTGGCGTTTGGCGTCGTCTTCGTCGCCGCCATTGTTCAAAGCACGGTCGGAATGGGGTTCGGTCAGGTGGCAGCACCCCTTTTGCTTTTGATCCATACCGATTTTGTTCCGGTACCCATCCTCATCATGGGAATGGCGGTAGCCGTTCTGAGTTCCCTCAGGGGGTGGCGGGAAGTCGCCGTAGGGGACCTGGGCGTGGCCCTGTTCGGGAGGATGGTCGGCGCAGTTGCTGCGGGGTTGGTGCTGTTTTACGTCGCCAGTAATGCGGCGTTTTCATTGTTATTCGCCACCCTGATCCTGCTCGCTATCGGTCTTAGCCTTGGCAAGTGGAAGGTGTCGCCTAGTCCCAAAATGTTATTGCTGGCGGGAAGCGCTTCGGGGTTCATGGGGACCATAACGTCTGTCGGGGCGCCGCCCATGGGCATCGTTTATCAGCATAGCCCCGGCCCGAAAGTTCGCGCGACCCTGAATGCATTCTTCGCCCTGGGGACAGTTATCTCGCTTTCCGCGCTGGGCTGGTTTGGCCAATTGCGTTTGGACCACGTCATGCTGGCCATCGTCTTGACCCCCGCTTTGTTGGCGGGGACGTGGATTTCCAAATATCTGACCTCGTTTGTTGATCGCCGGTTCCGCAAACTGGTGCTGGGTATAAGTGCCGCTTCTGCGTTGGCCGTCATTTGGAAAGCCTTGATATGACCCATTTGCCTGGAGCCACCGGAGGTCAAAAAAACACCGGCTCCTCACGGGAACCGGGGTTTTTTCAAAGCCGAAGTGTCTTGGAGATATTCAACCGCCCACAAGATAGGAGCCAAGAAAGTCCTTGAATGCACCCCAGGACTGGCTGTCGGCGCGTTCCCGGTAGCGGTTAGATCCGAAAACCGTGAAGGCATGCGGCGCACCCGAATAGACCTGAACCTCGTAATTTACCTTTGCCGCCTCCAGTTCCTTCGACAGGGCCGCGACGTGATCCATGGTGATCGACGTATCCGCGCCGCCGTGAGCGACTAGAATCGGCGGAGTTTCTGTCGGATAGCTCTGACCCTCGGGCGTCGACAGGCCGCCGTGGAAGGTGGCGTATCCCTTTACGTTCATGGCTTTTCCCGAACGCGCGAGTTCGAGGACCGCCGCACCGCCGAAGCAATAACCCATGACCACGGCATCACCGCCGCCCAAGCTCCGGGCCTTGTCCAGACCGCCCAAAATTAGCGAACGCATTAGCTCGCGGTCAGCATATAGCTTGGCTGTCTCGGCCTTTTTCGCACCCGTATCGGCAGGCCGGTTGCCCTTTCCGTAAAGATCGACGGCAAAGGCGTCGTATCCCATATCAGCCAGCATCTCGGCCCGCTTGACCTCGTAATCGGTCAAACCATCCCAATCATGGATAACCAGCACCAAACCCTTTGATGCGCCCATGGCCTTGGCGCTGTAACCTTCAAATGACGCCTCGCCCACCGTGTAATCGACCGATTGGCCCGCATGGGCGCCGAACGAAACGACGACCGCCGCCGCCGCCACGCCCGCAAATATCCGTTTCATCATCGTGAAGCCTTCCCATTGATAGCGAATGATGCTCCATATAGGAGCATTTTGTCATTTGTTAAGAGTGATTCGCATTTGTCTTCGACGTGCCCGGCCAAACAAAAACCCCGGCACCTTTCGGAACCGGGGTTTGATGGGCAGCGGAGGGCGCTACCGAACGATGGTTTACGCGGACCTGGCTCGTCTCAACTCCACCGACGCAGCACCGGGCATTGTCGTACCGCTCACACGAGGTTTGCGGAACTTGTCGAGTCCCTGCTGCATATCGTTGACAATGAATTCCACCCGTTTCATCGGCCCACCAAATTGCCGGTCCGGGAACGTCTTCCTCCACGCATCCAATTTCAACGACAACGCACACAATACGCCGCCAAGCATGGTGTGGTTATTTCGAACCAGTTCACTGAATTTTCTGAACTTTGCGGCATCAATATCGACCCATATGTTCTGGGACCCGAACTCGAATGTTTTGATACGCTGGCGCATGGACGCCGTCATATCGGTAAACACACCGCGAACGCGCATGCATGTGTCGATACGGTTGCGATCATGCTGCAAAAGGCGGTTGGTTTTGATTTCCTCGATAGACTCTTGGAATTCCTTCAAAATGGGGACAACGCCAAGAAAGGATTGCCGGTAATACGAGATCGATAGAAAAATATCACCGTAGTCCCCCAAGAACTTGGGAACATTCTCGAGAGGAATACCCAGCTTGTCCGACAGCGCCACGAGTTTTTGCCTAGCCCGTTTGACATCCGGATGGCTAAACAGTGACATGAGGTCGACGTTTTCGTCCGCCGCCAGTTCGTCGCCATAAACGAAGGACACGAGGGGCCGTGTGAAAGTGCGCATATGGTGCGTCAGTTCACGCTGCTTGCCCTCGGAAAGGCTGAGTTCGCCTTCATCAACGTTGACGCCCTGCTTGCGAAGCAAGATCCGAAGGCTATAGACATCGTATGAGTTCAACCGCGCAAGCTTGTTGAGCATCGCGATATCGGCATTTGGAATGCTGTCGTAGGCGGACCCCAACGCC
>Ga0233431_1001930_pt1 | contig 32136 bp, 37 predicted proteins | sample SI_118_April2016_FD_179867 | JGI IMG/M metagenome (GOLD analysis project Ga0233431, IMG submission 179867) | Seawater microbial communities from Saanich Inlet, British Columbia, Canada - SI_118_April2016_200_MG | ecosystem: Environmental > Aquatic > Marine > Inlet | place: Canada: British...
TTCCAAACGATCTTTTTTTTCTTCTTTCCGCCGTGCCATAGCTCCTCCTCATAGGGGGAATACTCATTGTATAGGATACTATGGGCACTTACACCAAACAATTTACATACTCGTCTCATCTTCACGGCGCCCAGTATCGGCCAGTACGGCGATCCTGCGGTACGGTGCTATTCGATTGTCAAAGACCGCTGCCCCGACACGTTGATCTGTTTCTCTGCCACGTTGATCTGGACGTTCACCCCCATCAGTTTCCGCACCTGCGCCAGCGTCTTCACGGCCGACAGAAGACGCCGGTGCGCCCTACCCAGACGCCGCTCGTAAAACTCCTCCCGCTTCATATCCGACTGCAGCCTGCCTCGCCCGCTGGTATGGTCCCACTCGGCGCCGTGGACCTCCAGCCAGCAGCAGATGATCCGATCGATCAGCAGGCACTCCAGCGCATTCGGCTCCTCACCGCTCAACTCGGCCCTTAGCACCGGTATTGTCCATCTCCGCCACGTAACGCATATGCGACCCGTCGTCGCCGGCGAGGGCACGAAGCAATGCCTTCTCGGTCTCCCGGGCCACCCCCCCGCCGACTTCGAGCGCAGCTTTGGGCGAACACGGCAGCATCTCCACCAGGGCGTCTTTCGTCACCCGATCACCCCGTCGAGCCGCTTCGGCGATGCCCTGCAGCAGAAGCTCGGTATCATCCATGCTTTTTTCGCCATTCGCCTTTGTGATTGTAGTAGCCGGCGGCGTTCAGGGCGCCTTCCACCAGACGTCTGCAGGCGGCATCCAGAGCCACCAATTCCGCTTCTCGTTGATAGATCGGTACTCGTTCATCTTCCCATGCCCGACGGTCTTGCTCGCGCTGCAGGCGGCGTTCTACGTCCTCCAAAGCCGCCAGCTCCCCAATCAACCCCGTTCCCACATACTCACGGACTTTCCGACCGTTGATACGGTGCGTTCGCGTATAATACAGCCCGCCGCGTTCTCTTTTCTCCCAGGTCATGCTTCTTCTTCCGGCGTTGTGTGGCAGTTCACTGATCGTCCCCTTCGGTTGCTGTATCCGTTACAAACCGTTCTGGGCGATCTTTCCCTTGTCGGTTCGGGATGGCACAAGCCGCATTTTCGCACGCCGTGCGAGTCCGTCCACCATCGATTCTGACCGCAGCAGAAGCAGACTTCCTCAGCTTGGGAGTCGAGTAGCTCATCAGACCAGATGTCGATGGCCGCCACAGGCAGGCTGCGGGCCTTCTCCGCAGCCCGGACGGCCAGGTCCTCCACGACTTCCTGCGATAGTTCGCCATCCTCGTAGGCTGCCTGCGCACTGGCCAGTGTTGCCTCCAGGTCCAGCTGATCACATGCCTGGACCAAGTGTGGATGTCCGTTGGCGCCATCGGCTGGTATCTCCTCACTGGGCGAGGTGTCCTGTTTCTGCGTCGGAAAAGCACCTGGGACGGGGTGACAAAAGTGACAGAAGGTGCTTTTGGCACTTTTGTCACTGCCCTCCTGGGCCTTTTCCGACGCAGTCGTCCGAAGTTGGGTTAGCCACTTACCCATCTCGTTCCTCCACCATCACCTTGGGATTAACGTAAAAAATGTCTGCTGGACGCCCTTTTGTTTTCTCTGTTACCCTTTCCCCCCAGTTGTACGCCTCCAACAACTCAGCCGCCTCCACCGCCTCCTCCTTGGTGGACAACCCCTGCCAGTGCTTGCGGTACACACCCCGGAGTGAAAATCTCAAGCCTAACTCACCTTTGACGATCTTCTTGACAAGCGCTCGAGCCGAAGCTGCGGCTGGTGAGATCGCCGGTGCATATACTCGCAAGGCATGTGATTCCAGATACTCAGCCCAAGCGCACGCCCGTTGCAATGCCCCCGCACTCACTGGACCAGCCCCCACATCTGCGAGGTGAATAAGAAGAGCCAGGCTCGGTACCAGACTGCGGTATTTCGCCAGGTGGCTCTCAATCAGTGGTTGGTCATCTCCTTTGCGGATGCGGTGTTCCAGGTCCTTTCGCCATTCGGTGAAGATCTCCTGTGCTTCCGAAGAGAACCGAACAAAGGGCGGCTCTCCTGGTCCCCCAGATATCTCTGCCCCCAGTTCCAAGGGCTGTATACGGTCCAGGCGATCGAAGACTCCGTAAGCGGCAACTCGTGCCTCTGGATCGGGCAGGACATCCCTATCTTCCCATGCGGCCGGTGCATCGGGCCAGACGATGAGTTGGAAGCGCTGCACCAAGCCGTCGTCATCTCCTCCACCCTCTGCTACCCTCCTCATGTAGGCGCTCAATGGCCCCGGCTGGATGCCCCCCAGAATGGAAACGCAGGCCGCCTCAATGTCGATGGTGCCGCGGCCTATCCGATCAAAGGTAAAGCTGCCTATGCCGTTCCAAGCCTCAAGGTAGAACGCCCGATCACCAGCGGCGTCCTCACGGTCGAGTATCTTCAGAAAGCCGGTCAGCTCATCACGAAACAGCAGGACACCGCGAGGGTTGGCGTTCAGTATCTCGCCCAGTTTCGCTACCGTCGTATCATTGACGACGTAGCGCCGTCTGGGTGGTTCAGATGCTTCTGTGCTGGCCACCTCCAGCGCCAGCGATATGGGGTCACGGTCGTCCCTAAGAGCCTTCCTGATCTCGTCCTGAGCATGTCGTTTTTCTGCGTCAGCCACCATTCTGGCCGCCTCGTACTCACGCAGACTGTCCTGATGCTCCTCGCGGGCTTTCGCCTCGAGCCTGTGCAACGGTTTGAGCGTTTCAGCCACGGCAGGGCTTTTCATGATCCCCGAACGCCCTACTACGCCGCCCCACAGGTTGGGCACCACGGTCCAGTCATCTCGTCGCTTTGGGCGTATCGCCACCTGACGGCCTACCACCGCCGACAGGGCCACCATCGCCCCAACAGCTACAAAATCAAGTGGGCACTGCATTCGGTCGGCGATATCCTCCACCCACGGCCGAAACGCATCCGGCAGCAGCGCCGCCTCAAACGGCTCGACAACTGGTAGTACATCAGGCAATGGTATCGGGTCTGGCCACTCATTTTCTCCCAGATGCCCCAACCCCGGGGTGACAGAAGTGCCAGAAGGTCGTTGGGGCGCCTCGAAACGTTTCGCTGCGATGAGGATAGCCTTCACTGATTCGACGCCATGCGCTCGAAGTTCGTCGGTGACATCCCATCCCTTCGGTCTGCTCTCCGACGTGGGAACGGTCAAACTCTCGTCGGCAGGTGGTGCAGCAGCTTCGGTATTTGTCGTCATTTCATCGGTCCTTCCACGACGCGATTCGGATCTCTCTGGCGAATTCGGCTAACGCGTGGGCACGCTTCAGTGCACCCCTGCTGCCAGCTTCATCGTTATCCGGGGCAAAAGTGACGAGTTTTCCCCTGAATCGCTGCGAAGTGGTCCTGTCCGGTGAAGTATCCGCCCCCGCCGTCAACGTGATAGCCGGGATGCCGTGAGCAATCAGGGCCAGCGCATCCAGTTCACCCTCGGTGAAGACCAGGTCGTCGTACTCAAGTTGGTCGATCGGGTAAAGACGCGGCGCGCCATACCCCTTTCCCCAGTGTAGCATCTTGGGCGACCCCTCCCTGCGATGTTCGGGTGCCAGCCAACGACGGATGTCACGAACAACTCCCTGCGCATCACGGATCGGGATCGTGATGCGCTTCTCACCGTTGCGCTCTTCCAAGCCGAGTTGGTAGCCATCGATGGCTTCATCACTCATCACCCGCTCCCGCTTCAGGTAGTCGCGCGCCTGTGGCGTCAGAACTGCGTGCAATGCGCTGACCACATCGGCATCAATCGGCTCTGGTCCAGGCACCACCTTCGGCGTAGTCTTCGAGCGCGGCCGACCATTTCCGGCGTCGTCAGGAAACAAGTCCTGCATCTCCAGTCCCAGCACCTGGACTACATCTGGCGTTTCGCAGCCAGCGTGGCACTTCAGCAGCATGGTACCGTCGACCGTTTCGGAGATGGACAGGCTCGGGCTGCGGTCGTTGTGTGCTGGACAGAGAGCCGTATAGCCACGACCGTTGGGCTTGACGCCATCGAGGTAGACTATGAATTCATCCATCCTCATAGGAAGCGCTCCAAGAGATGCGAATTGAGGCGCCAATCTGCTTCATCCCGGAGTCTCATCTTGTCCACGTAACGATCGAGGATGTGTGCAGGCACGGCATCGAATGACCCCGCCTTGGTGATCTGGTGGCGCAACCTCGCTAAATCCTCCTCAATTTGGCGGACTTGTATCTCGCGCTGGTCGGTCGCTCCCATGATGTCTCGCATCAATCGCTCCATCGGCTCCGCGTCCGGTCGTGCACCGAAGATTGTCGAAGCAAAACTGCCCCCCTTCTACGCGAGGTTCTCAGGAGGTTGTGTCGATCCCTCCCGCTCGATCCACTCCAGGAACTCCTCGCGCGGTATGCGACAGTGGCGGCCGATCTTGCGGACCGGAATGGCTCTGGTTCTGGTCCTTTCATAGATCCACGAAACCGGCACCTTCAAGTAGTTAGCTGCTTCCACAACCGTGAGTAGTGCATCTGGTGTGGCCATTTTCATATCTCTCCTCTTTATGACTTTTAAAATCATATTCATGAGTTTATTCACCCAAAAAAAAGACAATAGGGTGTGATTCGCTAATCAGAAGGCTTGAGTGACAGTGCAAGCACAAGAGCCTCCCTCCTCGATCTCTTGCCCTCCTCCCCCAACAGCCTAAGCAGGTCAAAGACCCTCGCTTCAGAGGCGTCTGCCCTGCTCATGAATATGCTCAGAGCTTCTGACTGCAACCCCGCCAAATGAACAAAGACGGAAACGCTGGGCTCGATCAGCTCGCCTATTAATTGGTCGCCCTTGAGGGCTGTCACCATTAGGGTGTCCTTTCCCTCCGCTGAGGATTTGATGACAAGGTAAGGACGCTCCTCAACATCCTTCGCCTGGGACCGAACGATCTTGCCAACGTCGGCCGCTATGCTGCGCAGACACCGTGGGGCGATGCCCATCCGGCCTAACTTGTCAAAAAGCATAAAGAGAACCAGGTCTGCCAGAGTGAACTTCCGCCGTCGTCCACTTCCTGGCGATGCATCAGCCGGTTCGACTATACCGTTTTCCACGTAGAAGAGGATCTTGCGCCGGTCAATTCCGAGCCACGTAGAGACCTCTCCAGCAGTCAGAAGCTCCCAACTGATGAGTAACCCATAGATCGTTGACCAATCTACCGAGTTGTCGTCAATTTCGTCAGACATAACTCTTCTTTATGTGTTTTACACTCTCGTTCTTGTTCTTAACGATAACAGAGTATGGAAGACTTGTCAACACTAATCTCAATAGGCATTGGCTCAACAGAACCGACGAGTATGCTCTACACATCTCATCCGCCAGTATCCCCGAACGCCAGACACCGCAGCACGTGGGCAAATCGTGCAGATTCCTCTTCCTGCTACTTGAAAGACCAAATAAAAAACCGCCATAACCCATTGGGTTACAGCGGTTTAATATGGTCGGGGTGGGCGGATTCGAACCGCCGACCCCCTGCTCCCGAAGCAGGTGCGCTAGCCGGGCTGCGCTACACCCCGATCATCGAAAGTGGAGTCGAACTCCAAACTCAACAACATGTAAAAAATTTAATGGTCGGGGCGACTGGATTTGAACCAGCGACCTCCTGCACCCCAAGCAGGTGCGCTAGCCGGGCTGCGCTACGCCCCGACCGTTTATAAATGGTGAGCTATGCAGGATTCGAACCTGCGACCTCCAGTTCCGGAGACTGGCGCTCTATCCAACTGAGCTAATAGCCCAACCGAACCCCTGGCTCACTTAGTTCTGACAGATTGACTAAATCAGACGACCTTCTTCTTATGGCGATTCTTTCTCAGTCTCTTCTTCCGCTTGTGCGTGGCAATCTTATGCCGCTTTCTCTTCCGGCCACAGGGCATTCTTTTTATCTCCTGCTTCTTTTTTGGTTTCTACTCGGGCACGCAACTCTTTGGAAGGCTTGAAAACCGGCGCTTTTCTGCTGGTGATCTTAACCTCGGAACCCGTCCTCGGGTTGCGCCCGGTGCGGGGAGCGCGCGTAACGACTTTAAACGTGCCAAAACCGCGAATCTCGATATGCTCGCCGTTTTCTAGAGCTTCGATCACCGCCTCAATAAAACCATCGACAACTGCTGCCGTATCCGTCTTGGTCAGCCCGATTCCCTGAGCGATCAGACGCACGATATCAGCCTTCGTCAAGGCGTCCTCCCTACCATGCGAATTAAGTGAATGAACAATCAAGGTTTATGGGTCCTGCAAAACATCTAAAAGAATATGTATAGGCCCCCATATTGTCAATAGGCAAGCAGGTGTACCGAGGGGATACTTTCCATAGGACGAAGGGTCCCTCACCGATGCTAATTTTCGGGCCGGATGACGAAGACTTCTTCCAATTCCAGGAAATCCACATTCGACTCGAGAATGACTTCCTGGAAGAGGGGATCTCTCTCCAGGGAGCGCACTTCGACGAGAACTCCGATGGGAATTCCCTTTGGATAGCGCCCTCCCAATCCCGAAGAAATCACCCGGTCCCCCCGCTGCACCACGCTGCTTGCCTCGACCAGGCCCAGACGGAAACGGTTCCCTTTGATCCAGGAAACGATTCCCTGAGCCCTCCCATCCTGCACCAGCGCGCTCACCCGGGCGCGCATCAGCAATTGCACCACCGAACTGCGCCCGTCAACCTGAGCGACATGGCCCACCAGCCCTTCCGCCGTTACCACGGGCCAATCCTCCTCCAACCCCCGGTCGCGACCGGCATTTATGACGATAGTATCGTACAACTGATCGGGGTCCCGCCCGATCACCTCAGCTGGGGTGACGTGCGGGGTATTCTCCCTGCTCCTGAACTGCAGGGCCCGGCGCAATCTCAGATTTTCCCAGGCAGACTCCCGCAGTTGCATGTTATCGAGGGCCAGTTCGACGTTTTGCGTCAGCAGGAATCTCGTCTTCTCCTCGTTCCAGGAGTAGCGAATTACCTGAGAAAAAAGCCGCTGCCCCGCAGCCAGCAATCCGGATCGGCTGAACTGAGCGATGTTGTTTTTTTGTGACTGGGGCAGTCCCATGAGGCACAGGGCACAGATAACGGCCAACCCCAGTGCCAGGAAGCTCCGATTGACCGGCATCCCCGAAAAATCTCCTCTCAGTAGAGCACCTTGCGGTAGCGGTCAAACTCTTCGAGCACTTTGGCATTGCCCCTCACGACCGCCGCCAGCGGATCTTCGCTGTCGACATGGGTGGATAAACTCGTGCCGTCGATCAATCGATCTTTCAACCCCTTCAGCATACCTCCCCCCCCGCTGAGTACCATGCCTCGATCCAGGATATCGGCGGCCAGTTCGGGAGGGGTCCGCTCGAGCGTGCGACGCACCCCGGCAACGATTTGGGCGACCGGGTCACTCAGAGCCTCGCGAATTTCGCGGGAGTCCACCATCAGCGTCTTGGGAATGGCGGCCACCAGATCTCTGCCGCGCACCGGGGCCTCCTCTTCCGGGTCAAGTTCAATAGCTGAGCCGATCAGGCACTTGAGTTGCTCGGCGTTGCGGGGCCCGATGAGCAGGTTGTATTTCTTGCGCATCCAGTCGGTTATCGCCTGATCCATGGCATCTCCCGCCACCCGGATCGATTCACTGGTGACGATGCCGGATAGGGCGATGACGGCGATTTCGGTGGTCCCCCCTCCTATATCGATGACCATCGACCCCACCGCCTGTTCGACCGGCAGGCCGATGCCGATGGCAGCGGCCATCGGCTCGCTGACCAGATAGACCTCGCGCGCCCCGACTCGCTCACAGGAATTGCGCACCGCCCTCTTCTCCACTTCGGTGCTACCGGAAGGCACCGACACGACGATGCGCGGCCGGACGAAGAGTTTGTTCTTCTGCACCTTGCGAATGAAATGCCGAATCATCTCCTCTGTCACTTCAAAATCGGCGATGACCCCATCCTTCAAAGGCCGAATAGTCTGAATATCTGAATTCTCCCTACCCATCATCTCCTTCGCCTCCCGCCCGACTGCAATAACTTTTTTCGTCGCCTTGTGGCGGGCGACGATAGACGGCTCGTTGAGGACTATTCCCTCTCCCTTCACGTATATTAACGTATTGGCCGTTCCCAGGTCGATACCAATATCATTGGAGAAAAAGCGCGATAAAAAACCCATATAATGCCTATCCCATCAGCTGAGTGTGTTGAATGGTATGGATAGCTCCCCGAATGAACCCAATCCGGGATTGCTACCTCTTTTTATTTGCTTCTTCCTGGCTCTGCGCCAACCACATCTTCAGGACCTTAGCCGCATCCTCTCCCCGAGCCGAAATGAGTTGTCTGATCTTCTCCAACCGCTCTTCCCGAGAAACCTTCTTTTCCCCATCCTGGTCCTGATCTTCGCTGGGGCTCATTCTCTAACTCCCCTCTATACGGTGCCAATCATCACTTATTCACGCCCTCCAAGTCTTTCCGGAGGAACGGGTTTTCATAAGATAAACATTTGATTTTCAATTTGCCATAACCTATTTGTAACTTATATTTTTATATTCTATTAAGAGTCCCCTGTACGGGATAATTTTCGATCTTTCTCTCCTTTATTCGTTTATCGAGCACTACTTACCGGAGACAGTGTACCCATGAACAGAGCAGCACGTTCGGTCTTGCGCAAACTCGGAACCGACCAGCACCTGGAAAACGAGCGCCAGGAGCGCGTCGAACGCGAAATGGATGAAACCCGGGAGCGCCAGAGCGCAAAAGAAGGAGACGAGGCACGCGAAGGAGACTCGGCGCTGGAGAATGTCCCAGAAGAACTGCTGACAGAATCCGAAAAGCGCCACGGGAAATATCGCCGCCAGCAGGCCATGGCCGGTCGCTTTACCCCCGCAGCCGAACGGTTGCCCATTATGACCGCCGCCGAACGCGAGGAGCGGGATAAAAATCGCCCCAGTTACCAAAAGACCCAGTTTGAAGGCCCCATTGAGAAACTCATCGAAAAATACCAGGATCTGGAAGAGGTGAAGAAACACCTCAGCCTGGGTCAGGCGATGAAATACGATTTTACCGAAGATGGCAAGATCCTCGATCAGGATGGCAATCTCGTATACGATGGGGAAAAGCTGGTCGATTGAGATTCGCTCGCTATAAAGTCAACCTCCCTCTGCGCCGTTCTACCCAAACAGATTCGTGCGCATCTTCTCGCAGTTTCCAAAACCCTTTTAACGCTTAATTCGCCTTTATCGACAGTATGTTCCGACTAATCTTGTTCCTCATCCCAACCCTCTTTCTTGCCAGCTGTTCTCCCGATCCCCCCTCCACCTCGGAGGAATTCGTTCAGCAGGGAGATAGACAAATCCGTTCCGGCGATTTGCTGGCGGCCATTGGATCGTATCGCATGGCCCTGCATCGAGACAGCCTCAATCCGGTAATCATCGGACGGCTATCCAGGGCTTACGAAATACGTGGCCAGACCTTACCCGCGTCGAAATATGCCCGTTGGACGGCCAATCTTTTCTACGAAAAAGGGGGCACAGCTCTGCACGCCGGAGATCAGTCCGCCGCCCTTTCCGCCTTTGAGCAGACGCTGGAATACTTCCCTGAACATCCCCTGGCGCTCAATCGGATGGGCGAAATTCATCTGGCTCGGGGGGAGAAAGACCGCGCCCTGGAACTTTTTGGAAGATCGGCTGAAGCCAATCCGCAGTTTGCCGAAACCTACATCAAACTGGGCGATCTCCACCTTTCTATCGGGGCACTGGACAAGGCCAAACAGGCGTTTGGGAAAGCCATCGAGGTAAATATCAACGCCTCTCAAGCCTATCTGGGATTGGGGCAGATCTTCCTGCAGGAAGAGGATTGGGCGGCCGCTGCCGACTCCTTTAAGAAGGCCCTTCTTGTCCGTCCAGACTCTCCTTCGGCCCAGGCTGGTCTCGACCGTGCTCGGCGCCACCTTTGACCGATTTTCGCTTTTCCCACGGAAAGGGCATTCCCATGAAACATTTCCTCCCGATCCTACTGATCTTTGCACTGGGGTGCGGCAGCGAAGAGGCGGAGCAGACGGCTTCACCCAAGGATCTTCCGGTGGCGCGAACCCCGTTTGGGAGCGTTGAAACCGTCAAAGCCTATCTTACCCAGATCAACCCGTTCATCGGGAAAGTCGGCCAACTCCACGCCGTAGTCCTTCAACAGATGGGCAGCGCCGGGCGGGCAACCAGTAAAAACCTGGCTACTGCCATGGAAGGGGTCCGCCCGCAGTTGCAAAAAGCGCTGGACGACTTCCGCCAGATCGACCCTCCTCCCGATCTCCGCGCGTTCCACGACGACATCAAAAAGCTCATGGAAACCCGTCTGAAGGCCTACGATTTGACCATCGAGGGTTGGCAGCGAGAACAGAAAGCCGAGGATACCGCCGCCTGGTTCGAGGAGGCGGAAGGGAAGTTGCAGGAAGCCGAGGATCTCATCCTGCAGCTCAACGCTGAAATGCAAAAGATCAATCTGGCCCTGGAACAGGCCATAAAGCTCCCAACCCAGGTGGCCTCTCCCTGATACCGTGACATGATACCGAGTTTTTTGGGCAACTCCGCCCTTCTGGGCCGAACCCTGGCGTTCGGCCTTTTTCTTTTTTTGTGCGGCTGCGAGACCGGGTACTACCTCCACCTGGCTCGGGGTCAGGCGCGCGTGGTGCTCAACTGCGAACCGATTGAAGAGCTGTTGGCCAGCAGCGCGCTCGATTCCACCCGTCGAGCCAACCTTTCCCTGGTGCAGGCCATCCGCCGTTTCGGCTTTGAACAGATCGGCCTACACCAGTCCTCCAGCTACACCCGGTTCTTCGATACAGGTGGAAAACCGATCAGCTGGAATGTCAGCGCCTCCCCCCCCGACCGCCTCGAACCCTATCTGTGGCACTTCCCCATAGCCGGAACCGTGCCCTATAAGGGTTTTTTCGACAGAGAGAGGGCTCGGAAGGAGCGGGATCGACTCCAGGAAGAAGGATACGACATCCTGCTCAGACCGGTTTCCGCCTACAGTACCCTGGGCTATTTTTCAGATCCTGTGCTCAGCAGCATGCTGGAGTATTCCGTCGATTCCCTCGCCGACCTGATTCTCCACGAACTCACCCACGCCACGGTCTATATAAAGGGGCAGACCGAGTTCAACGAAAGCCTGGCCACCTTTGTCGGTCAGACCGGTTCCCTGGAGTTCCTCGCCCATTTTTTTGGTCCGGAAAGCCCCCAGATCCCCCGGGCCCAAAAGCGGCGCCGGGATGCCGCTCGTTTTGGGGAATTCATGGTTGAAGTCGTCGAAGAACTCGACCGCCTTTACCAACTGGAACTCCCCCGCGATTCCGTGCTGGTGCAACGGCGAGAAACCTTCACCCGGGCCCAGGACCGCTTCCGCTCCTCCCTGCGGCACCAGTTCGAACTGTCCAACTACGACGGCTTTCTCGCATGGGAGGTGAACAACGCTCGCCTCCTTTCCTACCGGCGGTATCACCGCAATCTGGACGCCTTTGCCGCCGTCTACGCCATGGAGGGGAACCGCCTGGATCTGGCCATGAAAGTCTTCAAAGTATGCGGAGAGGAAGCTTCCCCCTGGTCCTGCCTGGAAGCAGCCCTCGCAACTGATGATTGATCGGCACAAGGAACCCGTTCCTCCCCAAAGCGTCAAAGCCCTGGAACCCCGCCGATGGATGGGCTTCTCACCTTGACGGGGCGAGTGCACATACTCATATTTTCATTGCAAATGAATCTCCTCCCAAACTGACATTTTCACAACGCCATCCATGCCCTTTCTCAAGCGAGTCTTTTCCGCTTGCCTCTTCCTGTGCATCCTGCTCGCCGGCCCCCAGGGCTGTGCCTCCAGGATCAAGCTGGCGGTGGCGGGCTCTTTTGTCCAGGATGTCGCCCTGGCCACCGCCCGACACGATGACATCGATCTGGCCGCCCAGGCAGCTCCTACCTATCTCCTACTTTTGGAGGGCCTTCTCGGCGACCATCCCAATAACCAGACCCTTCTCATCGCCACCGCCCAGGCCTATATGGGGTACGGGGCACTCGTCGAATCCGAGAATCCCGACCGAGCCCGTTCCCTCTATCGCCGAGCCAAGATCTACGGTCTGAGAGCCCTTTCTCAAAAGAGGAAAATTGCCCCTCTCTTGAACGCCCCTTTCAGCGAATTTTCCCGGATTTCCGAGCACCTGAAAACCGGGGATGTGGAACTGGTTTTCTGGACCGCCAGCAGTTGGGGCTCCTGGATAAGTGCCAACATCGGTTCCATGGGCGCACTGGCCGAGCTTCCCAAGGTCATCCTGCTCATGGAGTGGGTTCTGCAGCAGGATGAATCCATCCAGTTCGGCAGTCCCCACCTTTTCCTGGGCGTTTTCCACGCCGCTCTCCCCCCCGCGCTGGGTGGGAAACCGGATAGAGCGCTGTTTCACTTCAATCGGGCACTCGAAATCAGCCAGGATCATTTGTTGATGCCCCGCGTTTTGATGGCCCGTTACTATGCCCGACAGATCTTCGATCGCCAACTCTACGAATCCCTGCTCCAGGAAGTTCTCATTCTGCCCATTGACACCGTACCCGAACTCACGCTGCAAAACGTTGCAGCCCAAAGACAGGCGCGCCAACTTCTTAAGGAAACGGATGATTTTTTCTAAGCGCATATCGGGTTTCTTGTTCCCCACCCTTTGGTTATTCCTTCTCGGCCTGACTTTCTTCCATGCTCCGCTTAGGGCGGCCGATAAGCCGCGCCACCTCATCAAACTCGCCACCCTCGTCCCCGAGGGGAGCAGTTGGGTCCAGATGGTGCGGAATATCGATTCCCAGATCCGCCAGGAGACCGGCGGGGAGGTGGGTTTAAAAATATATGCGGGTGGCGTGCAGGGGGACGACGACGTCGTCCTGCGGAAGATGCGGATCGGCCAGCTGCAGGCAGCCGGTTTCACCGGTCAGGGGATCACCACGATCTTCCCCGATATCCTCGCCCTGGAGATGCCCTTCCTCTACAATGGGTACGAGGAGGTCGACTATGTCCTCGGACAGATGGAGGATTTTTATCGGCAGGGATTGGCCCAAAAGGGATTCGTTCTTCTCGGCTGGTCGGACATAGGCTTTGTTCACATCCTTTCCAAACACCCGATCCGCGGCGTTAAGGATATCCACAAGCGCAAGGTCTGGCGTCTGGAAGGAGAGCCCATCACCCAGGTGCTCTTCCGCAAAGCGGGCGTGACCTCCGCCCCTCTCAACATTCCCGACGTTCTCCTGGGACTGCAGACCAACATGGTCGATGTGGTCTACGCTCCCCCGGCAGCGGCCATCGTCATGCAATGGTTCACGCGGGTCAAGTATATCACCGAGCTGCCCATCAATTATACCCTCGGTGCCCTCCTCGTGGACAAACGGACCTTTGATAAACTGACAGCCGAACATCAGGAAATCCTCCTCCGCATCGCCGACGAGGAACTCACTCAGTTGACCGAAAAAACCCGTCGCGAAAATGAAGAAGCCATGCAGGTCATGCTCGCCAACGGCCTGCAACTGGTCAGCCCCCTCCCCCCCGATGTCGAGACCTTTAAGCAGCTGGTGGCCGATTCGGTTCCCGAACTGGTCGGCAAGTCCTTTTCCCGCGAAGCCTACGATCTGGTTCAGATGCATCTCAATGCTTTCCGCCAGGAGCGTTCTCAGGGAGAATGAGCGACGCCAACGCCCCTTCCCCCCCGCCCCTCTTCCTGCGCCTCATTCACCGGTTGGAAGAAACGGCTCTCGTTATATTGGTGGGCAGCATGGTCGTCCTGGCCATCTCCCAGATCATCCTGCGCAACCTGTTTTCGGTTTCCCTGCTCTGGGCCGAACCTCTCATTCGCCACCTGGTCCTGTGGAGCGGTTTCATCGGCGCCCTGATCGCGACCCGAGAGAATAAACACATCAGAATCGATGCGATCCTGAGGGTTTGTTCCCCCCGGATTCGCCTCTTGCTGGACGGCCTTTCCCTGCTGCTCTCGGCGGCCATCTGCCTGCTTCTCACCTGGGTTTCCATACAATTTCTGCGCGACGAAAGGTCCTATCCCACCGATACCTTTCTCCACCTTCCAGCCTGGCAATTGCAGCTGATTTTCCCCCTCACTTTCGGGGGGATGTTTCTGCGTTTTCTGCACCAGGCAGGGCGCCGATTGTCCGCCTGCGCGCGAGAGAGAAGGGCATGACCAGCATCGCCGCCGCCCTTCTGGCCCTCACCGGCGCTCCCCTTTTCATCGTCATCGTCTTCCTGGCGCTGTTCCATTTCTTTCTGGCCGATATCGACCTCACGGTCATCTTCATCGAGATGTACCGAATCGCCGCAACCCCCACCTTATCGGCCATCCCGCTCTTCGCCTTCACCGGCTTCCTCCTGGCTCGCAGCGGAGCGGCCGATCGCCTCGTCCGCTTCTCCCAGGCTATTCTCGGCTGGTTGCCCGGTGGGTTGGCCATCATGGCGATCCTGGTCTGTGCCCTCTTCACCGCCCTCACAGGCGCGTCCGGCATGACCATAGTCGCCCTGGGCGGCCTGCTCTACCCGGCCATGATCCAGAACCGCTATTCCGAAAACTTCTCCCTGGGTCTGCTGACCACCTCGGGCAGCCTGGGTCTACTCTTTCCCCCCAGCCTGCCCCTGATCGTCTACGCCATCGTTTCGGAAACGCCGGTCGATCGACTCTTCTTCGCCGGCATTGCGCCTGGGATGCTCATGGTCGCCGCCCTCTCTCTCTACAGCTTCTATATCGGCAGGAAGGAATCCACTCCCCGGGTGGTGATCGACCGCTCTGAAATTCCTCGGGTCATGCGCGAGAGCATTTGGGAGCTCCTGCTCCCGGTCGTCATCTTCATGGGTATCTTCACCGGTTTTATCGCCGTCAGCGAAGCGGCCGCTCTCTGCGCTCTATACGTCCTCTTCGTCGAGATGGTCATCCATCGAGAGATCCGCTTTTCGCACCTACCCGGAATCATCCGCGACTGCATGGTGCTGGTCGGCGGCATTCTCATCATCCTGGCCGCCTCGATGGCCTACACCAACTACCTGATCGACGCCCAGATTCCCATGCGCCTGCTAGCCTACATCGAAACGCACATCAGCAGCCGCCTGGTCTTCCTCATCCTCCTCAACCTCTTTCTCCTGGCCGTCGGCTGCATGGTCGACATGTTCTCGGCTCTCATTGTCGTCGTCCCACTCATCCTCCCTATCGCCCAGGCGTACGACGTACACCCGATCCACCTGGGGATCATCTTCCTCACCAACCTGGAAATCGGCTATTCCACTCCGCCCGTGGGCCTCAATCTGTTCATTGCCAGCATCCGCTTTGGGAAGCCGGTGCTCAAACTCTACACCGCCTCTCTCCCCTTCCTGCTCATCCTCTTTGCCATCCTGCTAATCGTCACCTACTTCCCCGCCCTGAGCCTCTTTCTGGTCACGCCTTAATCTACCCTCACCCTCCCTGGACACTCTGCTCCGGGAAGCGTACTTTCCTGCCCCGACGGCTGTTACCATGCATTTTTTCCAACCTTGCCCAACGCCACCTCTCCTTCTTTTTGAATGCCATCGACGGCGGCCCTTGCATCTCCACGGATCTTCGGTCGCACGATTAAAAACCATTGAGAAAGGATCCCATCATGGCAAAGATCCGCGAGATCCGCTGTATCCGCACCCGCGCCAGCGGCATCTGGGTCATCGTCAAGGTCATCACCGACCAGCCGGGCCTGTACGGCATCGGCTCGGCCAGCGACGTCAACCACGCTCCCACCGTCATCACCGCCATCGAGGAGGTAATCGCCCCCCATCTGATCGGCCGGGATGCCAGTCACATCGAAGATATCTGGCAGACCATCTATACCAGCGCCTACTGGCGCAACGGCTCCATCCTCAATACCGCCCTGGGGGGAATCGACATGGCGTTATGGGACATCAAAGGGAAAGAGGCGGGGATGCCGGTGCACCAGTTGTTGGGGGGACCCTGTCGATCGGCCGTCCCCTGCTACGCCCACGCCGGGGGCAACGACCTGGAAGCCCTTCTCGACGAAATCCACCGCTACATGGAAGAAGGTTACGCGGTCATCCGCTGCCAGTTGGGCGCCTATGGAGGAGGTGGATTCATCCCGGCGGAGCAGGCTCTGCGTCCCAGGAATGCCTGGCCCCAGCAGCAGGCGTTCGACGACGAGGCATACCTCGAAAACATCCCCAAAATGTTCGAATTCCTGCGCCAGAAGCTGGGCTTTGGTCCCAAGTTGACGCACGATGCCCACGAGCACCTGCGCCCACAGAGCGCCGTGACCCTCTCCAAACTCCTGGAGCCCTTCCGGCTCTACTTCCTCGAAGATGTTCTCTCTCCCGAACAGGTCGGCTGGTATCGGCTGATTCGCGAGCAGTGCACCACGCCCCAGGCCATGGGCGAACTCTTCGTCAACCCGCACGAATACATTCCCCTGATCACCGAGCGCCTCATCGACTACGTGCGGGTGCGCGTCTCCAAGGGAGGAGGTATCACTCCCTGCCGCAAAATCGCCGCTCTGTGCGAGTGGTTCGGGGTGCAAACCGCCTGGCAGGAGGGCGGGGACAACGACCCGGTCAACCAGGCGGCTGCCATGCACCTGGACCTGGCCAGCTACAGTTTTGGGATTCAGGAGGAAAACCACTTCACCGACCGGGAACTGGAGGTATTCCCCGGCCATCCAGTGCTCGCCGATGGCTATCTCTATCCCAACGAACAGCCCGGTCTGGGGATCGACATCGACGAAGAAAAAGCAGCTGCTCTTTTGCAGAAGGACCGACTCACCCCTCACTACACCCCGGAAGACCGAAAGGCGGACGGAACCATCGTGCGGCCTTGATTTTTTTCGAATGGAAGGAGATCTTCCGGTTTTGGACTGTATTTTCGCCGATATGAGTGGGAGGAAAAAATGAAAATCGATCTGGGGTGCGGCCCGGCCTGCGAACCGGGCGCCCTGGGCGTTGATCTCATGCCCTATCCGGGGGTGGCCGTGGTGGCCCGTGCCGAGAATTTGCCGTTCAAGAGCGAGTCGCTGTCGACCATCTACACCCGACATGTCCTGGAACACGTCGACCTGGTGCCGACGATGAACGAAATCTGGCGCTGCCTGCGTCCGCAAGGCCATCTAATGCTCTACGTGCCCCACTGCACAGGCATGACCGCCTGGTCAGACCCGACCCACAGGCGGGCCTTCACCTATCGCACCTGGGACTTCTTTGAGGAGGGCACCTACGGTTTGCCCCGCTTCCACATCGTCGAGCGGGTTCTGCACTGGCGCCCTTCGGGGCAATTCCCGCGGGTCGATGCCCTGGTGAATAGGAGGCCGAGGTTCTTCGAGAAATACCTGGCCCCCCTCGTCGGCGGATGTCACGAAATTTATTGCCTGATGAAGAAGGTGTGACGGGAACACCGCTACTCGGCCAAGTCCTCTATCCTCCCCAGAAAATGGGATACGCGCCGTCCAGTATTTCGCCGTCAATGCGGTGAATGGGCGAGAAGACCCGGTTCGCTGGGCCGCGTTCCACGCGCGCGCTGAGTTCGTCGGGATGTCCCATTCGTCCCCACTGGCAAAACTTGATCACATCGTCCGTGTACGCGTCCCACATGCCCAGACCATCGGCACCCTTCTCGTAATGCTCCAGCGCTTCACGCAGACAGGTGTCCGTGTCTACATTGGGGCTGAACATGGGACTGACGTGGACGCCCCAGCGGTGGCAGGCTTCCCGGAGGAATTGCATGTCACACACGGCGCGAGTCTGTCCGAAGTTGTACCGGTAGACATGCACCTCGTCTACCAATCCGGTCTCTGCCCAGCGCCGGATGTCGATGCCGTAGCCGAGGTTGTCCTCCTCGGTTCCCAGCACGCATACGCTGATATTCAGGCCCTCGTTTGCCCCGCGACGCTTCTTCTGTTCCCGATCCAACCTGACGCGCAGCTCGGTCAAGAATGATTCGACGATCTGGCATCGGAGGGCCAAGACTCTCTCGTCTTCCTCATCGAGGGTTCGGGGATCCAGCCCATAGCGCTGCTCGAACAGCGCGCAAAAGGCCGGCTCGAAGAGAACCACCGGTAGGCCGCGATTGAAGACGATGTGCGCCCCATCGGCACCGAGGGTTACTGCATCCATCAGCGCCGCTAGCATGCGCTGGCGCACCTCGGGCACGGCCCAGCTCATCCGCGCTACGGGAGTGCCGTCCCGGTCCACCGTCCGCCATTCGGGGTGTTCATCGTAGAACGGCGAGCGGGTCATGTCGGTGTAGGGCTGATAATAGGTCCACCCACCCGGACGCAGACCCGCGTGGACTTTCATCCCCATGTCATGGGCTCCATCGATCAGCACTCGGGCGTAATTGACGCCCTGTCGCTCCAGCTCTCTCAGCGCTTCTGTTCCCTGCCCGTAGATTGGAGCCGGGTGGCACTTTGCCAAGGTGAAGGAGGTTTGCTGATAGGCCGAGGGGTAGCGAACCGTATCGCCGTGGACAAGGTGCAGCAGCAGCGTGGTGAAATCCGTGTGTCGCAGGGGTTCGATCTCCCGGAGCACCTCCTCTGATGTCCGGGGCGACCGCGTACACAGGAAACTGAACCCATCGCAGGTGGCCGTCAGACGCCGCGCCGGTAGCGAATTGCAGTCGGCGACGTAGCGCGCCTGCTCCTCCTCCGTCAAAGGGATCAACTTCACGTACGCAATGCCGCAACTGCTGGTGGTTCCGGTTACCTGCTGGATCACCTGCAGAGAGGTAGCATTCAACTCAGCGACCTTGAAGAACAACTCCTCAATGGACCACATCCCCTGAGCGGGGCGAGACGAGCGAGACACTGCAGCGACGTCCGTATCGAGTTTGAGCCAGATCTGGCTCGGGCAGGTTCGGGTGCTGTACATGCCCACGAACACGGCATGGGGCCCTGTCCCCTCCAGAGGTAATGAAACGGTAGTGGCCCTCGAATCCGGACAGACCAGGATCATCTTGCCCCGAAGTCCACCCGCCTCGTATTCCGCCACGCGCCAGCAACCCAACTTCATTCTCGCGGCGAGGGCTGACTTAGGCAAACAGCGGGACATGTCGGTGATGACGACAGCCTGTGGAGCATTCCGCCAGTTCGCGGCCAGGACATCGATCCAGGGCATCCGTGCGTGGCTCATCATGTTCTCCGCCGGGGAACGGGTTTTTGGTGGTCGTCGAACGGGATAAATATGGTCATCTATTTAGGGCCATCATGGAAATATCAGACATAAGATAAGCTCTTGCAAGTTATTAACTCACAAGAGCTTATATTGGTACCCCCTACAGGACTCGAACCTGTGACGCCGGGCTTAGGAAGCCCGCGCTCTATCCAGCTGAGCTAAGGGGGCATTTCAATTTGCTTGGTTGATCAATCTGCGGGAACCACCTCCGACGCCATCGGCCCTTTGGGTCCATCGACGATTTCGAACTCCACTCGTTCCCCCTCCTCGAGCGCATCCCTCTCCCGGATAGCCGAGAAGTGCACAAAAATATCCTCCCCTTCATCCCGCTGGATAAAACCATACCCAAGCTTTTCATTGAACCATTTTACGGTTCCCATCTCAGCCATGGTGTACCCTGTTCAAGAAAGAGTTTACCCGAGGAAAACCATTTCCTTTGGGGATTGAAAAATTATAGCGGATTGGTCCCATTCAGTCAAGGAACCCCTCCTAAGTCCAGCCCCTTTTCTCCTTTATTGGGTGTGTATTCAACTTATTCACTTTCCTTAAAAAGACTTTTTTATCTTTTTAACTCTTTTTATAACTTGTTGTTTTATATATGATTATTTTTATTTTTCTAAAACAGATTAATCCATTTTTTTATCCTTTAGTGTTGACTTTACCCTCCACAATAGTAACTTAGAGCGCAACTTTTCGATCAATTTTCCCCAGCATTAATAAACGTCTCTTCGTCCCTTTTTAACGCCAAGCTGAAGAAGTTGATTGAATTCTGCGTTCCCCATGAAGCGGTTCTCTAAAGCCATAGAACTGCTATCCACAATCGCAGCATATCTTCAGCTACCTTGGATTCGATAGATGGCTCAGATATTCCCTCGCAGCGCCAATTGGGCTTCCAAAGCTAGCATTGTGGCCGGCCTGGTAGCCATCGGTTCCATTATGGGGATCCTGCTCAATATCAATCGGACGTATTTCGTCACCAAAGAGAACGTCCCTCTCGAGCAGCCTGTCCCCTTTAGTCACAAGCATCACGTTACCGGGATGGGCCTCGACTGTCGCTATTGCCACACGACCGTCGACGAGAGCAGTTTTGCCGGCATTCCCCCCACCGAAACCTGTATGACCTGTCACTCCCAAATCTGGAGTGAGGCGGCCATGCTCGAACCGGTGCGCGCCAGCTTCCGCGACAATACCGCTCTCGAGTGGAACCGCGTCTACGATCTCCCCGACTTCGTCTATTTCAACCACAGCATTCACGTCGACAAGGGGATCGGCTGCCAGACCTGCCATGGGCAGGTCGATCAGATGCCTCTCACCTGGAAGGCAAGTTCCCTAAATATGGAGTGGTGTCTCGAGTGTCATCGGCAGCCCGAACAGTACATTCGCCCCCGCGAGCAGGTCTTCAACATGACCTGGCAGCCTCCGCCCGACCAGGAAACGCAGGGCAGGCAACTCGTCGAGGAATACCAAGTTAAAACCAGCCAGCTAACCGACTGCTCAATCTGCCACCGATGAAGGAAGAACAGTTCACCCGCAAACAACTCGATCTTTCCGAGGTCCGCTCTCTGCTGGCCGCATCCGAAGGCAGGGAATACTGGCGCAGCCTGGACGAGTTGGCCCAAACCGAGGAGTTCGAAGCGCTGGTCCAGCGCGAATTCCCCGAGCAGGCTGCAGAGCTCGTGGACCCGGTCAGCAGACGCAACTTTCTCAAGTTGATGGGGGCTTCCCTGGCCTTCAGCGGGCTCACCGCCTGCACCATTCAGCCGTCTGAGAAAATTGTCCCACACGTGCGCGCTCCCGAGGAGATTGTGCCCGGGAAACCGGTCTTCTACGCCACCGGCATTCCCCTGGGGGGTATCGCCACCGGCATCCTTGCCGAGAGCCATATGGGGCGTCCCACCAAGATCGAAGGAAATCCGCAGCATCCGGGCAGCCTGGGCGGCACCCATGCGATCACCCAGGCCTCCGTGCTGGACCTCTACGACCCCGATCGGGCACAGACGGTAGTGAATGCTGGTCAGATCAGAACCTGGGATCTTTTTCTGCAAAAATTCGGCACCGCCCTGGGCGTCCAGCAGTTGCAGAAGGGAGCCGGCCTGAGAATCCTCACCGGCAATATCACCTCTCCTTCCCTGGCAAACCAGCTAGCCACCCTTCTCGATCAGTTTCCCCAGGCGCGTTGGCACCAGTACGAAGCGGCCAATCGCGACAATGTTCGCGCCGGTGCAGCCCTCGCTTTCGGCGAATCAGTCAACACCGTCTACGATTTTTCTAAGGCCGACGTCATCCTCTCTCTGGATGCGGACTTCGCCAGCAGCGGTCCGGGCAACGTCCGCTATGCCCGCGATTTCGCCGCCGGTCGCCGCGTGCGAGACGGCCAGCAGAAGATGAATCGTCTCTACTCCGTGGAGACGACCCCCTCCCCCACCGGTAGCCTGGCCGACCATCGCCTGGGCCTGGCCAGCGGGGAGATCGAGGCATTTGCCCTGGAGCTTGCCCACCAACTGGGCGTGGATTTCCAGGTCCGCGGAGCCGACGCTGGCACGGTCTCTCTTCCGGAGAAAACCACGTCCTGGCTCGCCCCTCTCGTCGGCGATCTGCAGCGGCATCGCGGCACCAGTCTGGTCGTTCCCGGAGACCAACAGTCTCCCGCCATCCACGCCCTTGCCCATGCCCTCAATCGGGCTCTGGGCAACGTCGGCCAAACGGTTTACCATACCGCCCCGCTCGCAGCGAATCCGGTGGATCACCTCCAGTCGCTGCGCGATCTGGTCGTGGATATGAACGCCGGCCGGGTGGAGCTACTCGTCATGCTCGGGGGCAACCCGGTTTTCGACGCCCCTGCCGATTTCAATTTCGAGGCCGCGCTGGACAAGGTCGATTTCCGGGTCCACTTGAGCCTGCACGCCAACGAAACCTCGCGCCTTTGTCACTGGCACGTGCCCGAATCGCACTATCTGGAATCGTGGGGGGATGCCCGTGGCTACGATGGGCTGGTGACCATTCTTCAGCCGCTTATCGAACCTCTCTATCGCTCCAGATCCGCCCACGAATTGCTGGCGGCAATGACCGGACAAACGGGAAAACCTTCCCATGATATCGTCCGCGATTATTGGCAGAAACAGCTCTCTGAAGTCGATTTCGGGAAGGCCTGGCAGCAAGCCCTCCACGACGGTTTTGTGGCCGGCACGGCCCTTCCTCCCAGGTCGCTGTCTCTGCAAAGCCCGCTCATCCTTCCCATGGACACCGGCCACCTCGGCGAGGAAGGGGAACTGGAACTCAGCTTCCGCCCCGATCCGCTGATCTGGGATGGCCGCTTTGCCAACAACGGCTGGCTGCAGGAAACCCCCAGACCGGTCACTAAACTGACCTGGGACAACGCCGCCCTGGTCAGTCCGGCGACCGCCACCCGACTGGGACTGAAAAACGAACAGATAGTTGAGCTCCGCTTGGGAGAATCGGTCGTCCGCGCTCCCGTATGGGTGCTGCCGGGTCAGGCCGATAGCGCCATCACCGTCCACTTCGGGTACGGACGCACCCAGGTCGGTCGGGTGGGCCAGGGAGCTGGCTTCGATCCTTTCCCCCTGCGCACTTCCAGATCGATGTGGTCCGGCCGCGGTCTGCAGTTGACCAAGACTTTCGACAGTCACCCCCTCGCCTGCACCCAGGACCACCAGAGCATGGAGGGACGTCCCCTGGTGCGCCAGGCCACTCTGGACGAGTTCCTGAAAAAACCGGACTTCGCCCACCAGATGGGCCATGAACCACCCGAGGATCTCACCCTCTACGACAAGCACGAATACGACGGCCACGCCTGGGGCATGGTCATCGACCTGAACTCCTGCCTGGGATGCAATGGCTGTGCAGTCGCCTGTCAGTCGGAAAACAATATTCCCATCGTCGGCAAGGAGCAGGTACTCAACGGTCGCGAGATGCCCTGGATCAGAATCGACCGGTACTACAAAGGTGATCTGGACGATCCGGAAATCGTCCACCAACCCGTTCCCTGCATGCACTGTGAAAACGCCCCCTGTGAGTTGGTCTGTCCGGTGGCCGCCACCGTGCACAGCAAGGAGGGGCTCAACGACATGGTCTACAATCGCTGTGTGGGCACCCGCTACTGCGCCAACAACTGCCCTTACAAGGTCCGGCGGTTCAATTTCCTGCAGTACACCGACCGGGATGCCGAGAGCCTCAAGATGCAGCGGAACCCCGATGTCACTGTCCGCTCTCGCGGGGTGATGGAGAAGTGCACCTACTGCGTCCAGCGAATCAATTCCGCCCGCATCGAAGCCAAAAAATCCGGCCGCTCGGTCGGCGATGGAGAATTGGTCACTGCCTGCCAGCAGGCCTGCCCGACCGAGGCGATCGTCTTTGGGGATCTGAGTGATCCCAATAGCCAGGTTTCCAGGCTCAAAGGCTCTCCCCTCAACTACGGCATCCTCACCGAATTGAACACCCGCCCGCGCACCACCTATCTGGCGGGCCTGAAGAACCCCAATCCGGAAATCGTCGAAGGTTAGCATGTCGGAAGCAGCCAGAAAAACGCCCTATCAGCCCCCGGCGGAGGAACTGGGACCCGGTCAGTCGTCCTATGAGTCGATGACCGACAAGATCAGCTCCATCGTCCTTACCACGCGCACCCCTCTCTCCTGGTTTTTCGGCTTTGCCGTGGGTTTTCTCGTCCTCCACGGATTTCTCGTCGGTGTCGGCTACCTGCTCTACGAGGGGACCGGGATCTGGGGACTCAACAATCCGGTCGGCTGGGGCTTTGCCATCATCAACTTTGTCTGGTGGATCGGCATCGGCCACGCCGGGACCCTGATCTCGGCGATCCTCCTGCTCTTCCGCCAGAAGTGGCGCACTTCGATCAACCGTGCGGCAGAGGCGATGACCATCTTCGCCGTCCTCTGCGCCGCCCAGTTCCCCCTGATCCACACCGGGCGCCCCTGGCTGGCCGCCTACTGGCTGCTTCCCTATCCCAACAGTATGGGGATCTGGCCGCAGTTCCGCAGCCCGTTGATCTGGGACGTCTTCGCCGTCTCCACCTATCTGACCGTTTCCCTGCTCTTCTGGTATGTCGGTTTGATCCCGGACCTGGCCAGCTTCAGGGACCGGGCCAAAAACCGCATCGCTCAGCTGGCCTACGGCTTTGCCTCTCTCGGTTGGCGGGGATCGGCCATCCACTGGGAGCGGTACGAAATGGCCTCGCTGCTGCTGGCCGGCCTTTCGACTCCCCTGGTGCTGTCGGTGCACACCATCGTCAGTTTCGACTTTGCCATCGGCCTCATCCCCGGCTGGCACGCCACCATTTTTCCTCCTTATTTCGTGGCCGGAGCCATCTACGCCGGTTTCGCCATGGTTCTCACCCTGATAATCCCGCTGCGTCGCCTCTACGGCCTGGACGACTTCATCACCGAGCGCCATCTCAACAACATGGCTAAGATCATGCTCACCTCCGGATTGATCGTCGGTTACGGTTATCTGATGGAGAAGATCATGGCCTGGTACAGCGCCAATCCGTATGAAATGTTCATGATGGACAACCGGATGGGTGGCCCCTACGCCAGCTATTACTGGGCGCTCATCCTCTGCAACATCATCGTACCCCAGCTGCTTTGGGTAAAGAAGCTGAGAACCAATCCTCTGGTGCTCTTCGTCGTGGCGATGTTCATCAACGTCGGCATGTGGCTCGAGCGATTCATCATCGTCGTCACCAGCCTGCACCGCGACTTCATGCCCTCTTCCTGGGACATGTACCACGGGACATTCTGGGATTGGATCACCTACATCGGCACCATCGGCATGTTCATCGCCCTGTTCTTCATGTTTATTCGCGGCCTGCCGATGATTTCCATCCACGAAGTGCGCACTTTACTACCCATCGGTCGGAAGAAAGACTAACCTCGAGCCATTGCCCATGGAGACTGCATCCACCTCATACGGCCTGATGGCGGAATTCGAAAAACCGGACGAGCTCCTCGAAGCCACCCGCCGGACTTTTTCCACCGGCTACCGGAAGATCGACGCCTACTCCCCCATGCCGATTCACGGTCTTGCCCAGGCGCTGGGCTTTGAGCAGACGCGGCTGCCCTTCCTGGTCTTCGCCGGGGGCGTCATTGGAGCCATAGTCGGCTATGGCCTGTGTTACTGGGTATCGGTCCTCGCCTATCCGCTCAATGTCGGAGGTCGCCCCCTGCATTCGGGTCCGGCCTTCATTCCGGTCACCTTCGAAATCACCATCCTCTTTGCCGCCCTGGCCGCCGTCTTTGGCATGATCATCGCCAACGGCCTGCCCATGCCCTACCACCCGGTCTTCAACGTCCCCGGTTTTTCCAGGGCCAGCCAGGACCGGTTCTTTCTTTGCATCGAAGCCGATGATCCCCAATTCGACCAGGATGGGACCAAACGCTTCCTCGAAAGCCTGAATCCGCACGAGGTGTCCGAAATTGACCGCTGAAACCGTCCGTTTTGGGAAAATTCGCCTGTGGCTGGGAGCCGGTCTTTGCCTCCTGCTGGTCTCGGGCTGCGAGCTGCGCCAGGCGATGTACGACCAGCAGAAATTCGAACCGCTGGAAGCCTCTTCCTTTTACGCCGACGGCCTCTCCTCCCGCCTCCCGGTGACCGGTACCGTTGCCCGGGGACAGCTTCGCATCGACCGTCATCTCTTTGCAGGCAAGGTGGACGGCCAGCCGGCTACCGCACTGCCCGTTCCCCTCACCCGGGAGTTGCTCGAGCGCGGTCGGGAGCGTTACGACATCTTCTGCTCTCCCTGCCACGACCGCGCTGGACAGGGGAACGGCATGATCGTACAACGGGGTTTCAAGCGCCCCCCCTCCCTGCACAACCCGCGGCTGCGCGAGGCTCCGGTCGGTTATTTTTACGATGTCATCACCAACGGCTTTGGGGCCATGTATAGCTATGCTTCTCGCATTCCCGTCGAGGACCGCTGGGCGGTATCCGCCTATGTGCGGGCCCTGCAAGTGAGCCAGAATGTGGGCTTAGACCAACTGCCTGAAGAAGACCAAAGGCGACTTCAATGAACGAACAGATACAACAGCAGACGGAAGCGCTGCGCCCCTTCCTGGGCCAGTACCAGAGGCGCGCCTTCGCTATCGGCCTGCTGGGCTTGCTGGCCACGGTGGCCGGTTTCTTCATCGACCAGGAGCAGTTTTTCCGCTCCTATCTGCTGGGCTTCATTTACTGGATCGGCCTTCCCCTCGGCTGCATGGTGATCCTGATGATCCACCACATCGCCGGGGGCACCTGGGGTTTCGCCATCCGCCGCCTGCTCGAAGCGGGCACCCGCACCCTACCCCTGATGGCCATTCTCGCCCTGCCGATCCTGGCGGGAATCCACCAGCTGTACGAATGGAGCCATCCCGAAGCGATCGCCGCCGACGAGATCCTGCAGCACAAGAGCGCCTACCTCAACGAACCTTTTTTCATCGCCCGGACAGTCGCCTATTTCATCGTCTGGGGAATCTTTGCGTATCTGCTCAACCGCTGGTCCAGCACCCAGGACCAGACGGCTGACGACACCTCTCCCACCCGCCGCCTGCAGCTGCTGAGCGGGCCTGGTATCCTCGTCTATGCCCTGACCGTCACCTTTGCTTCCATCGACTGGATCATGTCGCTTGAGCCCCACTGGTATTCGACCATCTACGGAGTCATCTACATGGTCGGCCAGGCCCTACAAACCTGGGCGTTTATCGCGCTGGTGGCCGTCCTTCTCGCCCGCCGCCCACCGCTGGACCAGCTGCTCACCAATCAGCGCTTGCGCGATCTGGGCACCTTCATGCTCGCCTGCGTCATGCTCTGGGCCTATGTCTCCTTTTCCCAGTTCCTCATCATCTGGGCGGGCAACCTGCCCGAAGAGATCACCTGGTACATGACCCGCCTCGAAGGTGGCTGGCTGGCCGTCGGCATACTCCTTATCGCCTTCCACTTCGCCCTGCCCATGGTGCTGCTGGTCTCCAGCCGCATCAAGGCCCGGACCCCCATACTGGCGGCCGTCTCCATAGGGCTGCTCATCATGCGGCTCGTCGATTTGTTCTGGATCACTGCCCCGGCCTTTTACACCGAAGGAGGGTACCACAGCACCGGCTTCCAGCTCCACTGGCTCGACTTCACCGCGCCGATCAGCATCGGGGGACTCTGGGTGGCTCTCTTCTTCTCCCAACTCCAGAAACGGCCCCTGGTGGCCCTCAATGACCCTCGATTCCAGGACCTCCTCGCCGGAGAAGAGCACCATGGCTGATCATCCTCAAAACGACGCCCAGGGAGAGCGGCAGGCCGATCCCGGTTTTGAAACCAGCGACGCCCGCGTTCGCCCCCTGGCCCAAATGGGCGTCGCGCTTATCGCCATCATTGCCATTTCAATCGTCGGCATGATCGTCCTGTTCAAGGTTTTCAAATACTACCAGCCGATCTTCGACGATCCGGTTTCGCCCCTGGCCAGCGTCCGCCAGGCGCCGGATGCGACCCCTCGCCTGCAGATCGATCCCCCACAGCAGAAGCTGGCGCTTCACGAATCCGAAGAGCTGCTCCTCACCACTTACGCCTGGGTCGATGCCGAAAATAAACGGGTTCGCATTCCCATCGACCGCGCTATTACTCTGGTGGCTGAGGGGACGCTTCCCACCGGCCTGTCACCCGGGCCGGCAGAGTAGTTTCCGACAGAGGTTCCCATGGCACGCAAAACATTCCTTCTCTTGGGCAGCTTGATTCTGTGGCTGTCCTCCCTGTGGGCGCAGCCCCTCGATCCGCAGCTCAGAGAGCGGATCGGTATCGACCAGAATTTAGGGGGCCAACTCCCTCTGGACCTGACCTTCCTGGACGCCGAGGGACAGTCGGTTCAATTGGGCCAGCTCTACCGGGGAAAACCGGTTATCCTCACCCTGGTCTACTACGAATGCCCGATGCTCTGCACCCAGGTTCTCAACGGCATGGTGCGCAGTTTGAGGCCCCTCTCCTTCACCATCGGAGAGGAGTTCGACATCATCACCGTCAGTATCGATCCGGACGAAACCCCGGAACTGGCCAGGGCGAAAAAAGGGGAATACCTGAAAAACTACGGGCGGACTGACGCCGCTGCCGGCTGGCATTTCCTGACCGGCTCTCAGGAGCAGATCACCCGCCTGGCAGAGGCGGTCGGCTTCCGCTATGAATACGACGCCGCGACCGATCAGTTCATCCACGCCAGCGGTATCGTAGTGACCACCCCTGGCGGACAGCTGTCGCGCTATTTTTACGGCATCGACTATCCCCCAAAGGATTTGCGCCTGGGGCTGGTCGAATCGTCCGACGGCAAAATCGGCTCCCCCGTCGACCAGCTGCTCCTCCTCTGCTACAGCTACGACCCACAGTCCGGGAAATACGGTTTTGTCATCTTCACCTCGATGCGCATCCTGGGGATAGCCACCGTCCTGGCACTGGGCATTTTTATCTTTTCCATGCTGCGACGAGACCGCCAGCGCAGCACCGCTTCCGCCGCGCTCTTGTAAAAGGACGAAACACCCATGTCTGACTTCCCACTTTTTCCCGAGCAGGCTTCGACGGTCGCCGGGCAAGTGGACTTTCTCTACTTCCTGCTGGTGGGGTTGAGCCTCTTCTTCAGTCTGCTGGTCTTCTCCCTGGTTGTCTTCTTCACTATCCGCTACCGCCGGCGCTCGGCCGACGACAGGCCCAAGCCGATCCACGGCTCCATCCCGTTGGAACTGGCATGGACCATCATCCCCCTTTTCATGGCCATCGGCGTCTTCACCCTGGGGGCGGATGTCTTCTTTCGCATCAAACGAGCCCCAGCCGATCCGTTGGACGTCTATGTAGTCGGCAAACAGTGGATGTGGAAGATCCAGCACGCCGCCGGCAAACGCGAGATCAACGAACTCCACATCCCCCTGGGAAAACCGGTGCGTCTGACGATGACCTCCGAAGACGTTATTCACGATTTCTTCATCCCCGCCTTCCGGGTCAAACAGGACGTCATCCCCGGGCGCTACACCACCCTCTGGTTCGAAGCGACCAAGGTGGGCGAGTTCCAAATTTTCTGCGCCGAATACTGCGGCACCCAGCACTCCGGCATGGTCGGCAAGGTCGTCGTCATGGATCCGATCGCCTACCACGACTGGCTCACCGGCGGGGGTGGAGGAGGGGAATCTCTGGTCGAGGCAGGCGCCCGTCAGTTCCAACAACTGGGCTGCGAAACCTGCCACAAAACCGGGGATACGGGTCGCGGCCCCAGCCTTATCGAAGTCTTCGGCAAACCGGTGAAACTTACATCCGGGGAGGAAGTTCTGGTCGATGATGCCTATGTGCGGGAATCTATCCTGCAGCCCAAAGCACAGATAGTGGCCGGTTTTGAACCGATCATGCCCATCTATGAAGGTCAGATCAGCGAGGAGACGATCCTGCAGCTGATTACCTACGTCAAGTCGCTAACTGTGACGGAAGAATAAAAACCGTTTTGCCCATTCCCGGCCGGCCTTTTTTCCGGCCAAGAGGTGTAATCTGAAATGAGTGCCACTGCAACGCCGGTCACCGACGGCAACGGCAAGAACTATCTCAATGAGTCTTACGGTCTGAAATCCTGGCTGTTGACCGTCGACCACAAGCGCATCGCCATTCTCTATCTGATTTCGATTACCGTCTTCTTTCTGGTCGGTGGAATGTTCGCCGGGCTGATCCGCCTGGAACTGATGACCCCAGAAGGAGATCTGGTAGAGGCGGAGACGTACAACAAGCTGTTCACCATGCACGGGATCGCCATGATCTTCTTCTTCCTGATCCCGTCTATCCCCGCGGTGCTGGGCAATTTCCTGCTGCCGCTCATGCTCGGGGCCAAGGATGTCGCCTTCCCCCGTATCAACCTGCTGAGCTGGTACGTCTATATCACCGGCGGCCTCCTGGCCGTGGTCTCCATCGTCATGGGAGGAGTGGATACCGGCTGGACCTTCTACACTCCGTACAGCAGCACCTATGCCAATTCCTACGTCCTGCTCGCCGCCGCCGCCGCCTTTGTCAACGGCTTCTCATCGATCCTCACCGGGGTCAACTTCATCGTCACCATCCACAAGATGCGGGCTCCCGGTCTCACCTGGTTCAGACTGCCCCTGTTTGTCTGGGCCCACTACGCCACCAGCCTGATTCAGATCCTGGGCACCCCGGTTGTCGCCATCACCCTCCTTCTGGTCATGCTCGAGCGGCTCTTCCGCATCGGCATCTTCGACCCGACCCTGGGGGGCGATCCGGTGCTCTTCCAGCATCTGTTCTGGTTCTATTCCCATCCGGCCGTCTACATTATGATTCTGCCCGGCTTCGGCGTCATCAGCGAGGTGGTCGCCTGCTTTTCGCGCAAGCGGATCTTTGGCTATTCCTTTGTTGCCTTCTCCAGCTTGGCTATCGCCGTCCTCGGCTTTCTGGTTTGGGGCCACCACATGTTCGTCGCCGGTCAGTCGGTCTACACCGGGATGGTTTTCTCCTTTCTCACTTTTCTCGTTGCTGTGCCCTCGGCCATCAAGATTTTCAACTGGACCGCCACCCTCTTCAGGGGATCGATCTCCCTCGAAGCGCCCATGCTCTTCGTCATCGGCTTTATGGGGCTCTTCGTCATCGGTGGCCTTACCGGTCTCTTTCTGGCCACTCTCGGGTTGGACGTACACGTACACGACACCTATTTCGTCGTCGCCCATTTCCACTACGTCATGGTCGGCGGCATGGTGATGGCCTACCTCTCCGGTCTCCATTTCTGGTGGCCCAAAATGACCGGTCGTCTCTATTCGGAGGGGGCTGCCAAGGCGGCGGTTTTTCTCATTTTCGTGGGCTTCAACTTCACCTTCTTTCCCCAGTTCGTCCTGGGGTATCTGGGCATGCCGCGGCGCTATCACGCCTATCCCGAGGAATGGCAGGCCCTCAACATTCTGTCCACCGCCGGTGCTTCCGTCTTAGGCCTCGGTTTTACCCTCACCCTGCTCTATTTCATCTGGTCCCTGTTTTTCGGCAAGAAGGCTTCAGGCAATCCGTTCACGGCCAAAGGATTGGAGTGGACCGTTCCCTCACCTCCCATCGCCCACAACTTCGCGGAGATCCCGATTGTAACCGAAGAGGCGTATGCGTATGGAGATGAAGAGGAGCATTCTACCACGGCAGATTCCACCGCAAACACCAAGCAGGAGGACTAAGTTGTCTGACGTTCATACCCCCGGGCTTGCCCACCATTTTACCACCCGCGAGCAGCAGTACGAAGCGGCCAACCTGGGCATGTGGGCCTTTCTCGTCCAGGAAATCCTGTTCTTCGGGGGGCTCTTCGGGGGCTACACGGTCTATCGGACCCAATATTTTGAGGCTTTTGTCGAAGGCAGCCACCATCTCGACGTCGGTCTGGGCGCCCTGAATACGGCCGTGCTCATCGGCAGCAGCCTCACCATGGCCCTGGCCGTCCACGCCGCTCAAACCGGCCGCAAATACGGCATCATCGGCTGGTTGATCGCCACCATCGGTCTGGGGTGCACCTTTCTGGGCATCAAGACGATCGAATACACCCACAAATATCACCAGGGACTGGTTCCCGGAAGCGGTTTTTCGGTCGACAGCCCTCTGGCCGGGCCGCTCAAGATCTTCTTCTCCTTCTACTTTGTCATGACCGGCATGCACGCTTTCCACATGATTATCGGCGTGGGCATCATGCTGTGGCTTATTCTCAAAGCATCGAGAGATTCTTTTTCTTCAAAGTATTTCACCCCGGTCGAAGTCTGCGGCCTCTACTGGCACTTCGTCGATATCGTCTGGATCTTCCTGTTTCCCCTGCTTTACCTCATCGGACGTCACTACTAAAAACCAGGGTCACCCGCCATGTCGGACCATCACATCGTACCGCTCAGGATCTACCTGCTGATTTTCGCCGCTCTGATGCTGGGCACCGCCCTCACCGTGGC
>Ga0233431_1001935_pt1 | contig 32093 bp, 29 predicted proteins | sample SI_118_April2016_FD_179867 | JGI IMG/M metagenome (GOLD analysis project Ga0233431, IMG submission 179867) | Seawater microbial communities from Saanich Inlet, British Columbia, Canada - SI_118_April2016_200_MG | ecosystem: Environmental > Aquatic > Marine > Inlet | place: Canada: British...
ATGAAGGGAAAGAGAGCACGACGGTTCCCTGGAAAAAATTTCAATATCTCCCTGGGGTCCAGCATAAGACCGATGGAAAGAACATCGTTTTAAATATTAAGGCGGCGGACCTGAGAGGGATCTATGAAGAGCGGATCATTAGCCAGCTCGATACAAAGGATGTGATAAAGGCTACTGCAGCGTTTATTGAGAAGTACAAGGCTGGGAAGAAAAAGAAGTGAAACAGGAAATTGAGAAGTATTTAACAAATATTCAATTCACTGTCTGACCTGATGCACCCAGTTGTTCTTCAATCCATGCGTAAATATCTTCAATCGGAATATGACCACCTGCGCGGTCTATCTTTTCAATAAAATCCCATTTGAATCGTTGGTGATACCCATAAGTAGACCAGCTACACTTTACTTTTCAAAGTTTAACCGGTTCCTGATCATCACATCCAATGGGTAGAAGAATGTGAAGAACATTCAAAGCTCGTTCAGATGGTTCCGATCCACCGTATTCCCATTCAAAACCAGGGGAATAGTAAACGATTTCATGATCGATGTTTGTTTTCCCCCTCTCTCGGAAAGAAAATCCGATAATTTCCATTTTCGGCCTGTACTTTGTCGTACGATCTTAATTCTGTCTTCGGGAGGCAGGAGCCGGAGGTTCAAATCCTCCCACTCCGACCAGTAAAATCAGGGTTTTAAGAGATTACTGATTTTCAACCATCATCGAGTCCCAACAATAGTCCCAACACCCCTTCTTTTTCCAAAGATCGACCCCTGCCGCTCAGATTAACGATTTTGACAAAATCAGTCTCAAAACCGTGTGTGGTGCTGTAGAACAGTGACAGGTAGGATTGGCTTCCATAGCGCAATTAATCCTGATTTAGATCCCTCACCTAGTCCAAGCATCAAATAAGAATAGCTTTGATCTGCAGGCCGTTTTAGAACTGAGCTCCTATTGCGAATACATAAATGTTTTCCTGGTATTCTCTACCTCTTGCCAATCTCTCACTGAGATGCTGGAACAAGAAGTACTTTTCGATGTACTTTTCAGATGACAGGGACCGGAGGTTCAACTCCTCACACTTGAACCAGTGAATTCGAGAACAAATTTCAGATCCACTATGATCTAAAATCCTCCCTCGACGAATTCCCTCCTTTCTGCTATTCATCCAGGCATCAAATCAACGACAATAACCTGTATTAAATTCAGATATGAAAAACAAAGAATCCGAACTCAAGCAAGCCACCATACTTTTTGCCGATATTTCTGGCTTCACAGCCATGTCCGAGAAAATGGACCCGGAAGAAGTGACAATGTTGATGAATGAGTGTCTTGAAAAAGGGAATTCCTATCATTAAAACCGGCACTCTGGTGCTGCTGTCATATGCCTTTGATTGACAGTCACGATGCGATAGTGTTAATTTGGCCAGCAAAAACAGAGAATTCTGGCTTGTGTCGTCAGTAGCCGGGGGACTGCAATCTACAATTCAAATGGTAAGAGGAAAATGCTCGTAAAAAACTGGATGAATCAAACCGTCATTTCTCTGGATGTGACGGATTCCATACAAACCGCTAATCAGCTGTTCATTAAAAATAGAATCCGCTCCTTACCAGTGCTTGAAAATGGTAAACTGGTAGGAATTGTCTCAGACCGGGATCTCAAAAAGGTCTTGGTTTCTGAGGATTTAGGCATGGATCACAATGAAATAGTTTATCTTAATTCGGCAATTAAAGTAAAAGAGATCATGACGGAAGATCCAGTCACGGTTTCACCCTATGTGACCGTGGATGAGGTAGCTCAAAAGATGTTCATTAATAAAATTTCAGGCCTGCCTGTGGTTGATAAAGAAGGGGAATTGGTTGGTATCATTACCCAGGGTGATATCTTTAAACTGCTGATTTCGTTGACAGGCATTGAAAAAAAGGGTGTGCAGATGGCGATGCAGTTGAAAGATGAATTGGACAGCATCAAGGAGATTGTGGATATTCTGAGAAGTTATCAGGGGCGGGTGGTCAGTATGTTAACATCCTCTAAGGATATCCCCTCCGAAAAACAGAATGTATATTTCAGGGTTTCCGATCTCGATCTATCAAAAATTGAAGAGTTAAAAGCGGAGCTTGCCAGCCATGCGATCCTGATATATGTGGTCAAGCACAGTTAACCATCGAATGTGATTTTGTTATTGTCTTTAAAGTAATAATCAATCTCATCATTTAGGGTGTCGCTACCGGGAATGCTTTGTTCGACTGGATTTCTATTTGAAACATCAGTAACCCTTAGTGCAGTAAAAAAGGTATTAGCTGTCGGTAATAAATCGGCTGTGTTTCGTATGGAATCCTATCGTCTTTGCGCCCTCTACTACTGGCTCATCAACAAACAGAAAAAAGCCTATAAGTGGTTCGACAAATCCATCAAGGAGGGCGAACGAATGGAAGCCAGACTTGACCTCTCCCGCACCTACTTCGAAGTTTGCAAGCGGCTCCTAGAACCCCAATCACAATACAAACAACTCAACGGAATCTCTGCAGAAGAGTATCTGGAGAAAGCCCGAATCTTGTTTGAGGAAATGGATCTGAAGTGGGATCTGGAGCAGTTGAGTAAATTGAAAGCCGGAATCGATACATCAATAAATTAACCACAAAAAGACAATAAGATGAAATGTCCAAGCTGCAGTTTTGATAACAAAGAGGGTGCAAAATTCTGCACTGAATGCGGGGCGAAACTGTCATTAAAATGCCCTCAATGTAGTACAGACATTGAATCAAACGAAAGGTTTTGTGCAGAATGCGGAACCAAACTCACAGGCTCTAAAGCACCTGACCTATCTCCCCTCGAAGAGAAGATAGACAAGATCCAGCGCTACTTACCAGAAGGTCTAACCCAAAAAATCCTTGCTAATAAAGACCGCATAGAAGGCGAACGGAAGCAGGTCACAGTCATGTTCTGTGATCTGGTAGGGTTCACTTCAATGTCTGAGAAATTAGATCCTGAAGAGACCTATTCCATCATGGATCAGGTACTGGAGATCCTGATCCACAAGGTCAATGACTTTGGGGGAACTGTTAATAAAATGACCGGTGATGGTTGTATGGCACTTTTTGGTGCTCCGATTGCCCTTGAAGACGGTCCTCAACGAGCAATAAGGTCTGCAATTGCCATTCATAAAGAGATTACCAAGTTCAGTGAAAAAATCAGAAAAGAGAATAAGAATATCCCACCATTGGAGATGAGAATTGGAATCAACTCTGGCATCGTGGTGGTTGGCACGATAGGCAATACTCTTCGGGTTGAATTTACTGCTATTGGTGATACGGTTAATCTAGCGTCGAGGATGGAAACACTTGCTGATCCGGGGACAACGTTTGTCACTGAAGATACCTTTAAACTAACGGAAGTGTTTTTTAGGTTTGAGGCACTGGGTGAAAAGCTGGTCAAGGGTAAGGAGAATCCAGTTAAAGCATATCAGATCATTGCAGCGAGTGATCGCAGCACAAGATTTGATGTGTCTGCTGAACGAGGATTAACTCCATTAGTTGGCAGAGAAAGAGAGTTAGAGCAACTGCTTGATGGGTTTGAGATGGTTAAACGGGGTCGAGGCCATGCATTTTCTATCGTTGCTGAAGCAGGTACCGGAAAGAGTAGGTTGTTGTACGAGTTCAGGAAAAAGATAACCAATGAGGATGTAACCATACTAGAGGGCAAATGTTTGTCGTTTGGAAAGAATACAGCATATCTACCGATCCTGGAAGTTGCCAAAACCTTGTTTGCAATAGAAAAAGGGGATCAAGAGAACGAGATCCGAAATAAAATCGAACATGTGCTCACCAATCTTCAACTTGATACTGCAGATATTCTACCCTTTCTTCTGGAACTCTTTTCCTTCAAAGAAACAGGTGTAGATCCATCGATCAAAACACCAGAATTGGTCAAAGAACGGATTATCGAATCGATCATCAAGATTTTATTGAAGTCATCTGAGAAACAACTTCTGGTATTAATCATAGAAGATTTACACTGGATCGACAGAAATTCCGAAGATCTGTTGAAGGATTTACTGGAAAGCATATCGGGTATCCAGTGCATCTCAGTCATTAGCCAGTGGAACTACTCAACAAGCTGCTAGTCTGGAAGAAATCAGCTCCTCCATGTCAGAGGTTGGTAGTCGTGCAAATGCTAGTAATGACAATGCCAGTCAAGCCGCACAACTTACGACACAAACCATGGAGGTTGCCAATCGAGGCAATGCACAGATGAAAGAGATGCTTTCGTCCATGGATAAAATCAATAATTCAAGTGCCGATATCTCAAAAATCATCAAAGTGATCGATGAAATTGCGTTTCAGACCAATCTCCTGGCTTTAAACGCGGCGGTGGAAGCTGCACGGGCTGGGAAGTATGGTAAAGGCTTTGCCGTAGTGGCTGAAGAAGTTCGCAATCTGGCTGCCAGAAGCGCTGAAGCGGCCAAAAATACGACAGATCTGATTGAAAATTCGGTCAAAGAAGTAGACTCGGGAGTCAGTAATGCAGGAAAGACGGCCGAAGTACTGACTGAAATAAACGAAAGCATCACGAAAGTTAACGATCTGGTGGGCGAAATTGCTGCAGCTTCTCAGGAACAAAGTACTGCTACGGATGAAATAAACAAATCCTTAACCCAAGTCAATGAGGTTGTTCAGGCGAACTCTTCCATATCGGAAGAGGCAGCCTCAGCTTCTGAAGAACTAAGTGGACAGGCAATGGAGCTGCAGGGACAGATGGCTCGTTTTAAACTGAATCAAGCAAGAACAGCTCAACAACCGACTCCCATTCAACAAAAAGATCCTGTTGAAATTCCTGCTGAAATACTGGCATCAAAAGCTGTCAATTCAACCAGAATGATCACGTTGGATGATGATAACTTTGGCAAATATTAAGGAGGAAAAAATATGTCACAAGTTAAGTTAGAAGATGTAAATGAGGAACTGGAGGAAGATGCCTTAAAAGATCGATTTCTCACTTTTCATTTGGAAAAAGAGTCTTATGGAATTGAGATCAGACACGTAACAGAAATAATCGTCTTGCAGGAGATAACCAAGGTGCCGGACCTGCCGGGTTTTATTATCGGTGTTGTCAACCTCAGAGGGAACGTTATCTCGGTGATGGATATGAGAATGCGCTTTCATCTGGAAACAAGAGAATATGACGATCGAACCTGTATTGTTGTAGTCAATATCAAGGATCTGGCTATCGGCTTACTGGTTGATGCAGTCAATGAAGTCTTAAATATTCCAGAAGAACAGGTCGATCCACCGCCCAAAACCCATTCTGGAATTAAGAGCAGCTATGTGATGGGGATGGGTAAGGTGGATGATCAAGTTAAAATTCTGCTCGATATCGAGAAGATTCTTCAGGAGGAAGAATTGGAACAAATTGAGCAGGTTCATTAAATCAGTCTTCTTAAACCATTCCAATTGAACAGGTTCTGATGGAAAAAGCCAGAATACTCATTGTCGAAGACGAAGTCATTATCGCCATGGAGATTGAACTCTGTCTTCAGAGCCTGGGATATGAAGTAATTTCAATTGTCGATACCGGAGAGAAAGCTATTGTAAAAGCTGAGGTCGACAAGCCAGATCTTATTTTAATGGATATCCGGATTAAAGGCGAGATGGACGGTATCGATACTGCTGAAGTCATCCGAAAAAGATTTGGCATTCCTGTCATCTTCTCAACTGCATATTGTGATAGAGAAAGAATTGAAAGAGCAAAAATTACGATGCCTTTTGGTTATGTGATGAAACCAATTCAGGAAAGAGACTTGAAAGTGACTCTTGAAATGGCATTGTATGTCGCGAAGGTTGATAAGGAGAGAAAAAAAGCAGAAGAAGAGTTAAAAGATACTGAAAACAAAATGAGCAGTATCTTTCGTGTCGCACCGACAGGAATTGGTATGGTTAAAAATAGGGTGTTGCATGAAGTGAACGATCAAGTTTGTGAGATTACCGGCTATTGCAGAAAAGAGTTGATAGGTAAAAGTGCACGGATCTTGTACCCTTCTCAAGAGGAATTTAAATTGGCCGGCGTGAAAAAGTATGAACAAATTGCTGAATTAGGGTCGGGTGCAGTTGATACACGCTTTCAGAAAAAAGATGGATCAATAATAGATGTTTTGCTCGCTTCCACACCACTTGATCTCGCTGACCAATCCAAAGGCGTGACTTTTACAGTCATCGATATTACACAACGTAAAAAAGTGGAAGATGCATTACGAGAGAGCGAGGAAAAGTATAAGAAGGCTTTTGAAACAAGCCCGGATGCAGTTAATATTAACCGATTAGATGGGTTTTATGTTAATATAAACGAAGGATTTACCAAACTGACTGGGTATACACAGGATGAAGTTATTGGGAAACTATCTTCTGATATTCAAATATGGGCTATTCCGGAAGACAGGGAAACACTGGTCAATGAATTACAGAAGAATGGTTATGTTGAAAATCTTGAATCCAAATTCAGATGTAAGGATGGTTCGCATAAAGCCGCGCTAATCTCAGCCAGGCTGACAAAAATAGACAATGAACCACATATATTATCGATCTCAAAAGATATTACAAAGCAAAAACAAATAGAGAAAGCACTTAAGGAACATGAAGAAAGATATAAAATCACTTTTGAGACAAACCCCGACTCAATATCTATTATCTGTATGGACGGGGTGTATGTAGATGTTAATCCTGAATTTACAAATTTGACCGGGTTTTCACGAGAAGAAGTAGTTGGTAGATATGTGACAGATATTAATACTTGGGCAATACCTGAAGACCGAACAAGACTGGTATCAGAATTAAAGCGGATTGGTCATGTCGAAAACATGGAAACAAAATTTCGATGTAAGGATGGCACACATGTAATTGCTTTGATGTCTGCCAGCATTATCCATCTGAATAATGAACCACATATACTGTTATTTTCAAAAAACATAACAGCCCGAATACAGACAGAGAAAGAATTGCGTCTCGCCAAATATTCCATTGACAACAGTTCAAGTCCGACAATCTGGATAAAGCAAAACGGCTTTTTGCACTATGCCAACAAAGCCGCCAGTTTGTTAACAGGATATTCCCACCAGGAAATATTGAATTTTTGCTTTTGGGATCTCGACCTCAGTTTTTCCTCAGATACCTTCAATAAAAGCTGGCAGAAACTTGAGAAAAAAGGAACATACACCTTTGAAAGTGTTTGTATCCATAAGAACGGACTCAAGATACCTGTCGAAATTACAACTAATTTACATGATTTCGAAGGTGAAAAATATATCTTTGCGTATGTACTGGATATTGCAGAGCGTAGAAAGTCTGAAATGGAACGGACCCGATTGGTATCAGCTATAGAACAGTCCAGCGATAATGTCATTATTACCGACCTTAAAGGAAATATTGAATACGTCAATCCCGCCTTTGAACGAAATACGGGTTATTCACGTACAGAAGTGCATGGCAGAAATCCACGGCTACTAAAATCCAATATTCAAAATGATGATTTTTACCGAGATTTGTGGAAAACAATCACAAATGGCGAAATCTGGACAGGAAGTATCATCAATAAGCGCAAAGATGAAAAACTAATTGAGGAATTTGCTACTATCTTTCCGGTGCTTGCTTCGAGTGGGGAAATAAAGAATTTTGTGGCAGTTAAACGTGATATGACTGAACAAAACAAATTGGAGAGTCAGCTAAGGCAAATGCAAAAACTGGATGCAATAGGCAACCTGGCGAGTGGTATCGCCCATGATTTTAATAATATTTTAGGCGCCATATTTGGGTACACTCAGCTTTCAAAAAGAAAACTGGCGGACTCTCATGATCATCAAAACGTAAAGGAATATCTTGATAAGATTTTTTCTGCCAGTAGCAGGGCTAAAGAACTTATTGATCAAATTTTAATGTTCAGCCGAAAAGGTGATATTGATTTAAAAAAAATAAATTTGCAGCCTTTGGTAAAAGAATCAGTAAAATTTTTAAGGGCTACAATACCCACTACAATATCAATTAAGCATAGAATTGATCCTGATTTAAAAATTATTTACGGTGATGCTACTCAAATTCACCAGGTGATTATGAATCTTTGCACAAATGCTTCCCACGCCATGGAAAAAACAGGAGGAGCACTTGAGATTGTTCTAACCAACTTCCGAATTAAGTTGAAAGCAATTGATACAGGAAATCTTGATCCTGGTGATTATCTACATTTAGCGGTAAGTGATACCGGAAAAGGGATGAGTTATGAGACAAAACAACGTATTTTCGAACCCTTTTTTACAACCAAAGAAAAAGGTAAAGGCACTGGTTTAGGTCTATCGGCTGTACATGGTATTGTAAGCAAACATGGCGGCGCTATTAATGTAGACAGTCAAGAGGGTTTAGGAACTAAATTCAATATCTATCTGCCGGCATGGCTGAACGATACTGAAGAAATTGAAAAAGAAATTGAACTGGAACTTCCTACTGGTACTGAATCCATTTTATTCATCGATGATGAACCTGAGCTGTGTGCCATTTATGAAGAAATGTTCAAATTGCAGGGTTTTCAGGTTCAAACAACATTGAATAGTCGAGATGCACTAAACAGATTTATAAAAAATCCTGGTACCTTCGATCTGGTTGTTACCGATTATACCATGCCTGAAATGAATGGGATTGAACTGAGCAGAGAAATCCAGAAGTATGATAACGTTCCTGTTATTCTTATTTCAGGATTGGGGGAGCTGATACCCGATGAAGAATTGAAATCCACAGGTATTGTAGCAAGATATTCAAAACCTATTGAGTTCGCAACACTGATTAGAGGAGTAAGGGATGTTTTGGATAAAATATTGTAGCAATCAGTACCTGATTTGATTGATGATGAAATTATCCGCGACTCGTTGAGCAGAGTTTTTAAACTATATTTTACCCTCTCAATCAAAAGTTTTGAAATTATTAATCACTACTTATGGATTTGACGACGAATTGGTTAATGCGCAAATGGATGGGATGATGGGTGCTATGAAGGAAATCGCCTCGACGACCGGTGACGTGACCAAAATAATTAAAGTTATCGACGAGATCGCATTTCAAACCAACCTCCTGGCATTAAATGCTGCAGTTGAAGCGGCAAGAGCCGGCAAATACGGCAAGGGCTTTGCGGTGGTTGCCGAAGAGGTCCGAAATTTAGCCGCACGAAGCGCAGAGGCTGCAAAAAATACGACCGAATTGATTGAAAGCTCGGCCAAAGAGGTCGCAAATGGCGTTAACAATGCCAAAAAAACCGCCGCTGTCCCGGACTGAAATTGACAATGGGATTAAGACAGTCAACGATATGGTGGGTGAGATTGCTGTGGCTTCGCAGTTGCAAACAACCGGCATTGAGGAGATCAATAAGGGATTGGCTCATATTAATCAAATCGTACAGCAGAACTCAGCGATATCAGAAGAATCTGCCTCCTCTTCCTTGGAACTTTCAACACAATCGGAAGGCATGCGGACAATGATGTCACAGTTCAAGTTTAGTAGTGACGGTCTGGACACTGTCGTTGGGCAACAACAGGCATATGAAATGTCCCAACCGATTGTACCCCGCAAAACACATCAGTTAGAGCCAAAAACGAGCACAGCAATCGGGTTGTCAGCGGTACAGGCCTCCCCTATAAACACTGCCAAAAACGGATCAGGCAAAATGATCGTTTTGGATGACAGTGATTTTGGAAAATACTGAGATTTCGCACGAATTCTTTAGAAACGAACATTGAGATGGCCCTACGACTAACGAAGCGTCGGATCCCGTGTTATGGGAAACGGGATAATTAAAGCCTTTTGTAACTATTCACCACTTATTGAGTAACAGGAATGGGATCGGATGGTACAAAAGGCATTGCCGCTTTAAAACGGAATGGTTCATTTGTCATAGCACAGGACGAAACGTCAAGCATAGTCCGGGGGATGCCGGGATCCGCAGTGGCATCCGGAAATGTCGATATCGTTTTGCCCCTGAATAAAATCCCGGAACACATTCATAAGCTTCTCAAACGTAATTGAATTTATTATTCATCGCCCATAACTAGCCTGATGGAACTGTCCCTAGACGAATTTCTGCTTTTTAAACAATATATCCATAAAATTTGTGGTCTTGAAATCACCATAGATAAAAAGTATTTAATCGCCCAGCGTTTGGAAAAGCTTGTTATCAAAGCGAACTGCAATAGTTACCATGAGTACTATCGGAAAATCCAATATGATACATTCTCTGAAGAAGCGATTATTAACGAGATTACAACCAACGAAACCTCATTTTTCAGGGATGACCACCCCTTTGACGGTTTTAATAACTTCATCCTCCCCGAGATACATAAACTGATTGATCAACGCAAAAATCAGGTGGGTTTTACAGAAAGTAAAAGCGCTGATATCTGGTGTGCTGCGTCGTCAACCGGAGAAGAACCTTACAGCCTCGCGATTCAAATCTACGAGTACATCAGCAAAGAAACCACAAGGCATACTTGTCGCAACGTAAAAAAAGGGCCGGAGGTGATTTGCCGACCGATCCACCTTAACTTTCGTTGTAGGGTTAATTAGGAAGAAAACTTGAATCGTTTGAAAATTTAATTCCTTTTTGAGATAGGTCTTTTTCTGCAATTAAAAATTGCAGGGAAACTCGACTGTCTTTTAAAGATTGAGTTCTTTTTTTATATTGAGTATGTAATTTTTCTATTTTTTCTTTGTCTATGCTTACGTCTGAAGTTCTTCTATATTGAAGATATGTTTGACAAATTTCTAATTGTTCTTTAAAGAGAACTTTGTCTTCTTCAGTCATATTGTTTTCACATTGTCTCAAAAGTTCATCTGATATTTTTCGCTGTTCTGCAACACTTCTGATAATTGTATTTAAATTTTGATACTTTTCTTTAAGATTTGCCATAATTATTTGTAATATTGAATCTCTTCTTAGATTTGTGACTAATTAAATGTGTCAAAGTAGATGATAGGAAATTGGTTTTTTGAAATCAAGCCTAGAACTTGTCCTGAATTGACGAATATCTTAAATCAGGTAAATCTAGTTTCTCGCTCTACCTTTTCATCCTGATCATGGTAATACCAGCAGCATGGTGAACAATCAAATAATGAGTTATCACATCTGTATTAATCAATTAAAAATTCCGTAATATATTATTATTTTTACTATTTTAATTGGAATTCACACAGAGGTGTTATATATATTGTATTAAATGCATAAAAAAATCTTCGAACAGAACAGGAAACTATGAGACCAGTCTTACCAGATGCACTTGCCTATTTAAAAGAACAAAGAGAACTGTATGCAGACTCAACTTTCAAGGATATCGGCGTCCAGTTAGCAGCCTATGACATTCATCAAAGATTTATGCAGATAGGCCGGATTTATTTTCATACAGATTTGAAGCCGTTCTAAAAAGAAAGTTTTTCAAAAAGGCTAAAATACTTGATCATCTATCGTCAGGCAGCGAATTATTAAAAGTGAATCCACAACAGATCGTCCGGCGTTTTCAAGATGAATTATGGAAAGCGATATAAGGGGTTATCCACAGGAAAGCCATATCGAACATGCTTAATCGTTCCACACTATGATTTCGATAAAACATTGTTAGTAATCATATTCATACAAAAAAAAAGATATCAAATAAACCTGATCAGAAGATAAATTGATACTTCACAAGAAAACTTGTATTTATATTTGGCATGGAGAATCAAATATTATTTTGTTGGTTAGGAGCAACGGATCTGAAAGCTGCTGAGAAAGCTGATGTTGGAATAGGGCCAGTGGCGCAAGCTGGCGAATCAAAGCTATACAAGGAGGTGGTGCTTCTTAACAATTGGGAAAAATCAGCCTCTGAAATTTTCCTTGCCTGGCTCCAGAAAAAGACTTCTTCGCAAATCACTCTTAAGCATATTCAACTTTCCGGACCGACCAATTTTGGCGAGACTCACCAAGCTGCAACAACGGTAATTTCTGAAAAGATTCAAAAGCATGGTCCGAATGCCGGTCTGGTATTTCATCTGAGTCCTCGTACCCCGGCGATGGCTGCGATTTGGATTCTCTTAGCCAAGACTTTTTTCCCAGCAGAATTGATTGAATCTTCAAGGGATCATGGTGTCCGAACTGCCTCAGTACCCTTTGACATCTCCGCTGATTTTATCCCGAATCTGCTAAGTAAGTCGGACCAGACCTTTGAGAGGCTGGCAGCCGGATTGCCTGCTGCAGCACTAGAATTTGATGACATTATTCACCGTAGTGAGATCATGCAGAAGGTGGTGATCAAAGCGCGCCGTATTGCCCCCCGCTCCATACCAGTATTAATTGAAGGCGAATCAGGCACCGGAAAAGAGTTGTTTGCCCGTGCTATTCATGACGCGAGTCCCAGAAATAATAGACCTTTTGTGGCCATAAACTTTGGAGCTATCCCGACGGAGTTGGTTGAATCCGAGCTGTTTGGCCATGAAAAAGGTGCTTTGACATAAATTCTTTTATCGTACCCGGTTGCTTCATTGTTTGTGAAATAGCAACATTACTACTTTCGACTTGGCTATTTGACTAGATTTTTTCCTTTCGACTTGGCTATTTGACTAGATTTTTTCCTTTCGACTTGGCCATTTGACTAGATTTTTTCCTTTCGACTTGGCTATTTGACCAGATTTTTCCTGGTTACAAAACTTTTTTTTAACAAATAGACAATATATGACCCTGTTTATTTAGTACCTTTTTAAAGAAAACTGAATTTTTTTAGTGTACAATATCAACATATTGAAAATGCCATTTCTGCAAAAACAGGGATAATTGAACAGGCACATATACATTTGATATTATGACTTATTTTGTTTTGTATATTTTTTGCATATTTATTATATATCAAACGAAGACATAAAAGACATTGAAGATGAAAACATTATCTGGGTCACTGCAAAAAATATTTTTATGCAAAAATCAGTAGGGAATTGATGAGAAAAGCAAAACATGGCCTATTAGTTATCATTTTGATCATTCTCACCCTGATCAGTACGGTGGGGTGCAAAGTAGAAGAAGAAAAAGAAGTTTCAACTTCTGGCAGTGCTAGTGCTAAAAGTGCCGGCAAAGATATCACAGAATTTGTCTTTCCCTCCTTAGATGGAGCTCTTTCTTCAACCGTAACCGCTACCATAGATGGAACGAAAATCACGGCTACGGTGCCATTTGGAACAGACCTCACAGCTCTAGTGCCGGCCTTTACGACAAACGGATTATCTGTTGAGGTGGACTTCATTGTGCAAATCAATGGTGAAACCGCCAACGATTTCAGTAACCCAGTAATATACAGGGTAGTTGGACCAGACGGTTCAATTCAGGATTATACGGTGACCGTCATCGTGGCACCGAATAGTGCTAGCAAAGATATCACCGCCTTCAGCTTTACTGATGCCAATGCTGCTCTTACATCAACTGTAATTGCTACCATCAGTGGAACGGAAATCACGGCCACGGTGCCATTTGGGACAGACGTTACAGCTTTAGTGCCGATCTTTACGACAAACGGATCATCTGTTGAGGTGGGCGGCACAGCGCAAATCAGTGGTACAACCGCCAATGATTTCAGTAGTGTCGTAACATACAGGGTGACGGCAGATAACAGCACCGCTCAGGATTATACGGTGACCGTCACCCCGGCACAAAATAATAATGAAAAAGATATCACCGCCTTCAGCTTTACTGATGCCAATGCTGCTCTTTCATCAACTGTAGCTGCAACCATCAGTGGAACGACCATCACAGCCACGGTACCCTTTGGAACAGACCTGACTGCTTTAGTGGGGACCTTCACTACTACCGGATCGTCTGTAAAAGTAGGCGCCACTGTGCAAACCAGTGGTACAACCCCCAATAATTTCAGCAGTGCCGTAACATACACGGTAACTGCCGGTGACAGCACGACTCAGGATTATACGGTAACCGTCACCGTGGCACCGGATAATACTACCAAAGATATCACCGCCTTCAGCTTTACTGATGCCAATGCTGCTCTTACATCAACTGTAGTTGCTACCATCAGTGGAACGACCATAACAGCCACGGTGCCCTACGGAACAGACCTGACTGCTTTAGTGGCGACCTTCACTACTACCGGATCATCTGTTGAGGTGAACAGCACTGTGCAAACCAGTGGTATAACCGCCAATGATTTCAGTAGTGCTGTAACATACAGGGTGACGGCTGATAACAGCAGCACTCAGGATTATACGGTAACCGTCACCGTGGCACCGGATAATACTACCAAAGATATCACCATCTTCAGCTTTACTGATGCCAATGCTGCTCTTACATCAACTGTAGTTGCCACCATCAGTGGAACCACCATAACAGCAATGATGCCCTATGGGACAGACGTTACTGCTCTAGTGGCGACCTTTGGGACTACTGGGTCATCGGTTGCAGTGGGCGGTACAGCGCAAAACAGCGGTACAACCACCAACGATTTCAGTAGTCCAGTCACCTACACGGTAACGGCTGGTGACAGCTCTACTCAGGATTATACGGTGACCGTCACCCCGGCACAAAATAATAATGAAAAAGATATCACCGCCTTCAGCTTTACTGATGCCAATGCTGCTCTTTCATCAACTGTAGTTGCAACCATCAGTGGAACGACCATCACGGCCACGGTGCCCTACGGAACAGACCTGACTGCTTTAGTAGCGACCTTCACTACTACCGGATCATCTGTTGAGGTGGACAGCACTGTGCAAACCAGTGGTACAACTGACAATGATTTCAGTAGTGCCGTAACATACAGGGTGACGGCTGGTGACACCACCACTCAGGATTATACGGCAACCGTCACCGTGGCAGAGAATAATACTACCAAAGATATCACCGCCTTCAGCTTTACTGATGCCAATGCTGCTCTTACATCAACCGTAGCCGCCACCATTAGTGGAACAGCAATCACGGCCACGGTACCCTTTGGAACAGACCTGACCGCTTTAGTGGCGACCTTTACGATTACCGGATCATCTGTTGCGGTGGGTGGCACAGCGCAAATCAGCGGTACAACCGCCAATGATTTCAGCAGTCCCGTCGTATTTACGGTAACTGCCGGTGACAGCTCAACGCAGAATTACACGGTGACCGTAACTGAGGCATTAAATGAAGCCAAAGATATCATCGCCTTCAGTTTTACCGATGCCAATGCTGCTCTTTCAACAACTGTAGTTGCCGCCATCAGTGGAACCACCATCACGGCAATGGTGCCCTATGGGACAGACGTTACTGCTTTAGCGGCGACCTTTACGACTACCGGGGCATACGTTGAAGTGAGCAGTACAGTACAAAACAGCGGTACAACCACCAACAATTTCACTGGTCCAGTCACCTACACAGTAACGGCTGGTGACTCCACCACTCAGGATTATTCGGTGACCGTCTCTGTGATACAAAATAATAATTCCAAAGATATCACGGCATTCAGTTTTACCGATGCCAATGCGGCCCTTTCATCGACCGTAGCCGGCACCATCAGTGGAACAACAATCTCGGCCACGGTGCCATTTGGGACAGACGTCACCGCTTTAGCGGCGACTTTTACCACTACTGGAGCATCTGTTAAGGTGGGCAGCACAATGCAAGTCAGTGGTACCACCGCCAATAATTTCGGTGGTCCCGTCGTATACACGGTAACTGCCGGTGACAATACAACTCAGTATTATTTAGTGGCCGTCACTGTTTCAGAAAATAATAGTGATAATGACATCACAGCCTTCAGCTTTACCGATGCGAATGCTGCTCTTTCATCCACGGTAGCCGCAACCATCGTTGGAACGACAATAACAGCCGCGATGCCTTTTGGAACAGACCTGACAGCCTTAGCGGCGACCTTTACGACAACCGGATTATCTGTTGCGGTGGGCGCTACAGCCCAAATTAGTGGTACGACTGCTAATGATTTCAGCAGTCCCGTCACGTACACGGTAACTGCCGTAGACAGTTCAACTCAGGATTATACGGTGACCCTTGCAATCGCCAACTCTTTGCCGTCGCCCACCGGCCCGGGTGGTGTGTACGCAGCGGATGGAAGCAGCAACTTATCCTTATGGCTTGATGCCGGTAAAATTACAGGACTTGGTGACGGTGCTGACATGGTTACGTGGGATGACCAATCCGGAAATGGAAATGATGCTGTAGCAGGAGCTGCCACTGCCAGCTATTCTGCCACAGGTGGAGGAAACGGTCAATCTGCTGTAACCTTTGATCAAACCAATAGCGAGTACATGATAGTTCCTCTCAATAGTGAAGTTATGCCAACCAATGAAGTCTCGGTATTCGTTATCGGAAACTATGAAAACACCAGTCAAGACTGGTCTTCCATACTTTCCGCAAGTAGTAATGACATGTGGAATGACGGCTGGGGATTTGGACAGGACGCCGGTACAGGCGATATGTTATATTTTGTTGATGACTATCTGAGCAATGTTTGTACCAGACCCATCGATTTTGGTACAGATACGATTTGGAGCCTGATATTCAACACAACCGAGAATATGGCTTATGGTTACAGAAGTGAAGATGCCGGATGTAGCTTCGCATTTAACGGCCCGATGAAATATTTCTCGAGTGGTTTGTTTTTAGGTGCCGGGGCGGGCAATAATGGGCCAAGCTACTACATGACCGGTGATATTGAAGAGATTATTGAATATGATGTGGCGATAAACGATGCACAGCGAATCATTATCTCCAATTATCTGGCAGCGAAGTACGCTGTACCATTGACAAATAATAATATCTATGATGAGGATGACGCTGTCAACGGTGACTATGACTTTGAAGTGGCGGGAATCGGTCAGGCAGCTGATGCCAGCAATCATACGGATGCGCAGGGAACAGGATTGGTACGAATCAACACTGCTTCCGATTTAAATAGTAGTGAATTTTTAATGTGGGGTCACGATAACTCCGCATTGAGCTCGAATAGTTCTGACGTACCAGTTGGTACTGATAACAGGGTAGATCGAATTTGGCGAGTGAGTGAAAACGGTGGAGATGGAGTAGGCACTGTTAAATTGACCTTCGATTGTTCTGCTTTTACCATAACGGAGCCGTATGACCTGCAGTTATTGATAGATGCAGACGGAACTTTTGCAACGGGTGCAACCACCCATACCACTGGGATCTTCTATGATTATGCGACAAACATTGTAACCTTTACCGGAGTTGATTTTTCGGATAATGATTATTTCACCCTGGGATCATCCAGTGCCGATAATGTTTTGGCAGGTCCGTAAGAAGTCGGAATTTCAGTTGAGATGACAGAAATTGCTTTTTCAAAGTCAAGGGTTTTCTCAAAATCCGATTTCGTGGTGGGGTAGCGAAGAACATAGACATACCTCTACCAAAACCGATGTCTGAAATAAGAAAACCGGACCCATCATTAGTCGCTGAAATTGATCGTCTGCCAAGTATTCATTTTTCAACAACAATTCCTGATCTACACGACCACTTACCAAAGCTATTGCCTCAACCATTTCCATTTTACATCCAAGTTTGTTTCAAATATGAAATCGACAGAATGTAAATGGAAACTTATCAAAACCAAACACTTGAGGCAACATTGACGAGGGTCGATGGGATATTTACTGCTCTTCAAGCTTAAACTATTAGTTGGTAAGGGATTAGGGCAGAAATAATATTTTGACCTCACAACACGATCCTCTTTCCAGATATTCCTCACCCTGTCCCAAAGAGAGGGCCACAAAACAAGGATTGACATCTCTATTAAAAGTATATATATTAGTGTATATACAGGAGGAAAAACAATGAAAGCAGCTAGATTATTCAAAAATGGCGGTAGTCAAGCAGTTAGGTTACCAGCCGAATTCAAGTTCGAAGGCGACGAAGTGTATATAAAGAAAACACGCTATGGAGTCCTATTGCTTCCTAAATCCCAATCACCTTGGAAGCTTTGGAGGGAGGCAATAGAACGTTATGATTTCCCCTTCATGGACGAAAGACAGCAGGGTGAACAGGTAAGGGAAGGACTTGATGAATTATTTGATTGATACCAATATTTGTATCTACATCCTCAACAGGAAGCCAAAATCTGTTCTGGACAGATTCGAATCCTTCAGCACAGAAAAAATCTGTATTTCCTCGATCACTATTGCTGAATTGGAAATTGGCGCTAAAAAGAGCAAAAGGAGAAAGGAGAATCTTGAGCGGCTTGAGCTTTTCTTGTTTCCTTTTGAAATCTTGCCATTTAACGGGAATTCGGCAAAATTCTATGGTGACATAAGAAGCAAGTTAGAGCTTAAGGGGCATGTTATTGGACAATTAGACATGCTCATCGCCGCTCAAGCCCTTGAGAACAATCTAGTATTAGTTACAAACAATCAGAAAGAGTTTTCCAGAATTTCAAACCTCAAACTGGAGAACTGGATTTAAGCCGTTCCTCCTCAAAACTCAATCACTCCCATAATTACAATCAGTTATTCGTCGTAAAACCCAGTTGATTATCCCAGAAAAAGCCGATACATTTCCTGCTTCAAATGAAAACTTTCCATACAGCAGGCCAAAAATGTATCAAATTCTAATCAGACTTCTTGCAATCTTCTTCTCGATTTTCCAAACTCTATTCAAATCCAAGAGAGATCTATTGCTGGAGAACCTAGTTCTCAGGCAACAACTCTCGATTTTCCAAATAAAGAAGACAGTACCCGAACTGACGGATCTTGATCGCTCATAGAGCTACTTTTATGTAGGTAGGATAATTTGTACCTGAATAGAAATCGGTAGGAATGCTCCCTTCCTGTTCAAAAGTATGGATCGTCACATTCGGCATTTTTTTAAAACGATCTTTATTAAAATCAGGCGAGTTAGCTGCTAAATCCATCAGTTATCCTCGTGTTGGCCTTTTGATTAGGGGCTGGATAATATTTTTTTCTCTCGATCCAGCGTATTACGTCAATAAAAGTGTGATGGTATCATGGAGTAGTTTCGGCACGGTTGCAAAAGAATAGGGCATATGTAATCTTTCGGTTGCTTTATGTGCGTCTTTCCCATGAGAACCGATATTGACTGTTGGAATATTTAAACTGGAAATGGATTCCAGATCTACCCCGCAGGTTCGGCTAAATCCCGGAGTATTGGCTTTGATGCATTTAATATCTTCAGGTTTGTCAGTCATTCCATACCAACTCATATCGGAAATATAAGGGAAGAATGGTTTTATCTGAATATTGCAGTTGGAATTCTTCACAGCTTGCTGAAGGGCATGGTGAAATTTCTTTTCAGACTCTGTCTCATTTTTAACATGAACCCTGGGGACAAAGGGCGGAGATAGATATACGATGATGACAGGGATATTCTCAAAGAATTCATCTGATCCTTCTACTAAAACTTTTGTCAGTTCCAGACTCAATTTCGTTTCATCAGCTTCATCAAGGAGATACTCCTTCTCCAATTTTTCCAATGCCTGTTTCAGATCCGGCTTATCAATGACGGTTTTACGATAAAATTCATCATAAGTATAAACCCTCGCATTCAGTTTCTTTTCAGTAAAAGGGATGTTGCTGCGATCTGAAAAAAATTGTCTTTGTCTATGAATGTGCTCACTGATCTCTTTCATTACTTTTTCTGCTTCTATTTTTGCAATGGCCAGGATTTCCGCCGGAGACTTTACAAAGGTGAAAAAGTTAAAGTATGTAACCGCTTCATAAGGAATGAGAACGTTATAAACATCCTTCAAATCTTTTTGTTTGAGCGTTACCGGAGGAGGTGATATTTGACCTTCCGCTTCGTCACAGAAGTCACAATTCATGGAAATTCTTGTCACCAGGTGACTGGTGACAAGATTAGCGTCAAGTCCTTCCAGGCACTCCCCGGCGTGTGAATCAAGACCACAAACAAAAAAAGACAATAAATATTTACCGATAGATCCGGCATAAATATAATGGTCAGGGTCGCCTGGGTACAATGGTGCTGTGTAATCCGTGTTAATCAATCCGACAAAATCAAGATCTTTTTCTGCTTTGAATTGGATCAATCTCATGGCTGCGGCAAGCGATCCTTGGCCCATGGCCTCTTCGTCCGGAGTAGAAATAAACAAAATATTTCCGTTTAACGCATCCGGATCAGTAGAAAACTGCTTTAATGCCCAAATATTCTGGGCTATGCCACTTTTCATATCCACGACACCGCGACCAAAAAGCCAGTCTTCAGAATTCAAGTCATTCTCGACATCCCGGTTGAATTTTATGTGTTTCATTTTTTTCTTAAGCACAAGAGGATCAAAGGCAAAATCTGCCAGTTCACCATATCCATCAATATCAACGGTGTCATAGTGACTTAATAAAATGACTGTGTTGGATTTGGTGCTGCTACCTTGCACATAGGCAAAAACACAATTTCGCATCAAGGAGTCCTGTTCCAACGGCACAAGCATGAGATTTTCGGGATGCTCAACAAAATAGGGCAGCTGAGATATGATTTCATGAATCTTTTTCGCACCATCGTTTTCGGTTTCCGTTCTTACCAGGCTAGGCGTCTTCACCAGTTCCAGCGTAAGCTGTTTGATGTATTCATAAGTCTCATCTTTTTCGTTGCGCGGTATCATTGGTATCTCCTTTAGGGATCGTACAAAAATAACTTGGCATAATCTGTCCGCAAAAGTCCCATAAAGACTGGACATTTTGCAGACAAAATGCCAAGTAATTTTTGAGCCAACCCTTAGTCAGAAAGCAAGTACGGTGGTTAACCTTTTTCTAGCTGATGTGTCCCTGTCATGCGACCCTGGGACCATCCAAGAATTTAAAAATACTCGTTGTTTCAAATCGTTATTGTATTGCATTTGAAACTTAATCTCATGGAATATTGTACTCAATATGACCATAATGACAACGAAAAAAAATCATTATTTAGGCCGTAACCTTTGCATTAAAAAAATATAGAAGCGTCATAGACTATTTGAAGGCCGGTCTCCTGTAAAGATATTCCTATGAAGATTTCAATTTTGGTTTTTCATAATAGTCTCGGACTATCCTTGCTAAATAAACATTAATAACATAACCTGAAATCCATAAATTACTTCCTGCGTTTTCAATTCAGACAAACAAATTAAAAGAGCGAGCCTAATAGTGATTGAAATCAAAACAGATCAATTGATTAATCACCTCCCAGATCCTCTTATTACGATAGACTCTCATACTGAAGGTGAAATAACCCGCCTGCTTGTCAGTGGAATCGGTCATTTTCCGGGAGATACGATGGTCGAGAAACTTCAATATTTTCAATTGCAATACGACCATATTCGGTGCCTGTTGACTAAAGAACCAAGAGGGTCCCGTGGGACTCTGACCGCGGTTTGTACAGAAAGCGTATCACCTGAAGCTTCCTTCGGATTGATTTTCATGGATGCCAGGCGTTATCCCCATCTTTGTGGACATGCCACTATCGGTGCGGTCGCAAGCCTTACTGAAATTGGATCACTGAAACTAGATGAGGGCCAAAACCTCGTATCGGTTGATACGCCTTCGGGGATTATGACAGTTCGTGTCACCATAGCGAATAAGACAATAGTATCACTGGCATTAAAAATGGTTCCTTCCTTTGTTTATCAAGTCGATCAAAAAGTGCAGGTAGAAGGATTCGGAGAAGTCGTGCTCGACCTTGTCTGTACAGGAGGATATTTCGCCATGGTCAACACTGACATACTGGGGATTGAACCAGTGATGAAAAACCAGAAAACATTGACGGACCTGGGCATGAAAATCATTGATGCCGCAAATGAGCAGTTGATTGTGAGGCACCCGGAAAATCCTACTGTCAACAGTGTCGATGTGACGAAGTTTTATAACACTGAAACTGTTGCAGGCGAGATCAGGGGAAGAGGAATGGTGATATACGGTGAATCCCATATGGATCGGTCTCCCTGTGGGACAGGTACGGCAGCTAAATTGGCCTTGCTCAGGTACCGAAACAAAATACGGATGGGTCAGACCTATACCAGTATCAGTCCTATTGGCACAACATTCACCGCATCAATAGTTGAAGAAACGCGAATTGGTGAAATAGAGGCCGTGGTTGCAGAAATCAAAGGCAGGGCCTGGATCACGGGAGTTCATCACTTTTATCTTGATAAAACAGATCCTTTTAGCGAGGGTTATTTGGCTTGAGTGTTATGGTACCAGATTTTATTCTTTATAGCGGAACAGTTCGGACATTGGAGCAAGCAGAACAAGTCGTCAGTTCAATAGCCATTTGCGGAAAAAAGATCGTTGCACTCGGCAATGATGAAACTGTTTGCGGGTTTGCCGGTCCCAAGACACACGTTATCGACCTCCGCCGACGGGCTAATGCTATGTGACTCGGAAGGGACTATTCTTCTGCTGAACAAAGCGGCCAAGATATTAAATGCAACGAAATCTTCCGAACTACTGGGAAAAAAAGTCAGTATCGACGCTTCCAATATGCTGATACAAGGAGAATCAGGGACCGGAAAAGGGTTGCGGGCAAAATGCATATATCAAAACAGTTCCCGCGGGAAAAAACATTTGTGTTCCAGTATACAATTTGCTAAAGTTGGTCAGCAAAGTCAGGAGGGCACTGACAAAAAATGAAATCATCCTGCAAAAACAATCAATTCCGCTTCCAAACCAAATAAGGATTTATCCATGAAGGAAAAATGGTGGAAACCATGGCTTTTATTGTCACCTTCACTGAGTGCTGTTTTTTTATTGCTTGTGGTGCCGGTTTCTTTCGTTATCGTTTATAGTTTCTGGCTCAGATCACCGGTAGGTCAGGACATTCCAGCCTTTCAATTTGGCAATTATGCCAAATTTTTCGAGGATTTCTTCTATCCTTCAATCCTTCTAGCTACGTTAAGGGTTGCCCTGGAGACAGTATTTCTCTGTCTGATCATGGGGTATGTGCCTGCCTATTTTTTCTATAAAACCGAATCCCGATTTAAGCCTGCTCTGATGATTTTGGTATTGTTACCTTTCTGGATCAGCTTTATCATTCGGACACTCAGCTGGGTTAATATTCTGGGAGATTCCGGGTTGATCAACCACCTGTTGATTAAGTTTGGACTCATAACCGAGCCGTTTGCAATGCTCTACAATGAAGGTGCGGTGATAATGGGTCTGCTCCAATATCTGCTTCCTTTCATGATTCTGAATATCTATGTCAGCCTTGATGGAATTGACAAGAGTCTGGTTGAAGCAGCCAAAAGTCTTGGATCTACTGAATGGCAAGCATTCCGGGAAGTAACACTTCCCTTGAGCCTGCCTGGAGTGAGCGCCGGGTGTTTGCTGGTTTTTGTATTGACATGTGGGACATATCTGCCACCGATGATTCTGGGAGGTCCCGGCAACATTATGATCGCCAATCTGATTTTTAAACGGATCATAGGCACACTGGATTGGCCCTTTGGATCAGCTATCAGTACGTTATTATTGTTGTTACTGGTCTTAATTGTCTATACTTACAACCGCTATATGGGTATCAGCCAGATATTTAAAGCATTGAGCAAGGAATAAGAGAATGAAAAAGAGCCTTTTTTCAGGTTGGACATTGATCAAGGTGTATACATTCCTGGTTTACCTATGGATGTTTGCCCCCATTATCGCTGTCGTCATCCTGGCGTTTAATCCCCATCAATTCGGGTCTTTTCCAATGGAGGGATTCAGCTTTAAATGGTTTGTCAAGCTGGCAGGCAATTCTTCCATTATTGATGCATTTCAAAACTCAATCATTCTTGGCTCGCTAACCGCAATCTTGACAACAATAATTGGTGTACCGGCAGCAATGGCGTTTATCCGCTATGAGTTTCGCGGTAAAGAGTTTCTGAATACCCTGCTGATTGCGCCAATTATGATACCTGAAGTGGTTCTGGGGGTTGCACTGCTGCTGTTTATTCGTTGGTTGCAACAACCAAAAAGCTTCTTGCTCTTATTAATTGGTCATGTCGTCATCACCTTACCTTATGTACTACTGATTGTGCAGGCCAGGCTGGTGGGGATCAGAAAAGAATATGAAGAAGCAGCTCTGTCTCTTGGGGCAAGTCATTTTCAGACATTCAGGGAAATCACCTTGCCCTTGCTTGCACCGGCTGTTCTTGCCGGAATGCTGTTTTCATTTACGATTTCATTTGATGACGTCACCGCGACGCTTTTCTGGGCAACAGCTGAGAATCAGACGGTGCCGGTTAAAATTTTTGGTATGTTGAGAAATTCCATCAGCCCTGAGATTAATGCTCTAGGGGCTGTGATGATCGTCTTAACTGTTTCCACACCCCTTTTAGCAGGTTTTCTATCCCGGCGATTTGCCGCGGGTGCTGCCAAAAAAAAGGGAAACTAAAATACCTGAAAGAACGAAAAATTCGGGTATCTTTTTTTAATTCATTTGGAGGAGAAGGATGACGCAAGAGCTAGAAAAGACATTGGAAGATGTACATGCGGAATACAAAGCGGGTCGGTTGCCTCGGCGCGAATTTGTAAGATACCTGTGTTTGTCTGGGGCTGCTATTGGGCTCATGGGCGGTCCTTTCGGGATGGCGCGCAAAGCCTTAGCAGCACAGTCAATCCGATTTGATGGCTGGGGCGGAACTGTCTCTGACGCATTTAACAAATATGCGTTCAAACCGTTCAGCAAAGCAACTGGCATTAAGGTGATCGACGGTGAATTTGGTAACGCAGATTCCTACTTGACCAGAGTAAAAGCATCATATCCTCCTGGGGGAGAATATAATCTGGCGCACCTGAGCGGCGTGTTCGATTATAAGCGCTATGTTGATCTGGGATTTGATACGGTTTTGGATGAGTCGAAAATACCAAACTTGAAGAATGTAATGCCCGCTATCATGGAGCCTTACCGCGCGATTACGAATGGAAAGCTGTCTGCGGTTCCTTATGATTATGGGCTGACCACGATCGCTTATAACTCAAAATATATCTCAGATTATAAAGCCAAAAAGCTGGGCGCAGGCCTGCTGTGGGACAGAAGTTTGAAAGGAAAACTGGGTTCCTGGACGGACTGGCGGACTAATATCTGGTATGCGGCACTGAAAACAGAACAGGATCCAAACAATATCAAGGATCTCGAAGCTGTCTGGGGCGCTCTGAGAGAGCAGCGCAACCTGATTAAAAAATACTGGGCGTCCGGTGCGGAACAGATGAGCCTGCTTGCCAATGAAGAAGTATATGCCTCCATTGTCTGGTCTGGACGAGTCAAGACCCTTCAGAATCAGGGACATAAGCATCTGAAGCTTTTGATACCGGACGGCGCATTTTCCTGGCAGGAATGTATCTTTGTGATGAAAGGAACCGATCTGAAGATAGCTCACAAGTTGTTGAACTACATGCTTGAGCCGGATTGTGCGTTTGAAGTGGCTCGTGGTCAGAGCTATCCCTCCAGTCTGGATCCCACAAAAGTGGATACGCCAGCTGATGTTGCAAGTTTGCCCGGGTTTGATGAGACGGGAACACTTAATGGCTATCTGTTCGCTGATCCGGGATACTGGAACTCCAAGCAGGTGGAATGGGCTGAAAAGTGGGACAGAATCATGGCCGGTAGATAAGAAGGCTATGGCAGCATAAGATCCTGATCCCCAGGGTCTTATGGATTTGCATTAAAATACTGGGAGAATTAGACTATGGCAACGGAGAAGGATCCTGCTTTCGTCAGGTTTGAAGGGGTAGAAAAACGATTCGGTAAGATCACGGCAGTAGAGAAAATGGATCTTGATATTCCTGAAGGATCTCTGGTAACACTGCTTGGGCCATCCGGATGCGGAAAAACCACCCTGCTTAGAATGCTTGCAGGACTGGAAACACCAAGCTCTGGAAACGTTTATATCAAGGGACAGAGAATCAATGACATTCCGATATATAAACGGAATCTAGGTATGATTTTCCAGAATTACGCCCTTTTCCCCCACAAAAGTATCTTTGACAACGTCGCTTTTGGACTTAAGTATCGGAAGATGTCTAAAAGCATGATGACTGAGAAAGTGGGCAAAGCGCTCGAAATGGTGCGTCTTCCCGGATTCGGTGGGCGGATGCCATCACAATTGTCCGGTGGACAGCAGCAGCGTATTGCTTTGGCGAGGGCGATCGTTATTGAGCCGGATGTGTTGCTGATGGATGAACCGCTTTCAGCACTTGATGAAAATCTGCGAGAAGACATGCGGCGTGAAATTGATAATCTTCAGCAGGAATTGGGTGTCACGACTATTTTCGTCACCCACGACCAGCGGGAAGCCCTGTCCATGTCCGACAAAGTAGTCGTGATGAAAGATGGCGTCGTACAGCAGGAAGGCGACCCGGAAGAGGTTTATAACAGGTCCGCAAACCATTTCGTCGCGGATTTTCTGGGTCACTCCAATTTCTTAGTCGGTGAGGTTCAAGAAGGCAAAAGCGGGTTCTCCCAGTTTAAACTTGAAGACGGCAACGTCTGCATGGCAGCAGCTTCCGATTCATTCCAGGTAAAAGAACAGGCGGAAATGGTCATCCGCGCCCAGAAAATAGTCCTGGGAAACAGGGCTGATTTTGAAAAAGAAGAGGGATTTAACTATTTTTTTGGAAAGATTGTTGATCGCAGTTATATGGGCGGTGAAGTCAGCTATTTTGTAAAATTGGACAGTGGTCAGACACTTCACATTATTAACTTTGTAAAACGCTCTCCATTCAGACGTGGAGACGACGTTTTTATGAAAGTTAATCATGAAAACTGCAGTTTGTTGCGTATTGAGAAATAATACGATCCCTAAAGATACTGCCTACTACCTGTATAAGGATCGGCTCAAAAATTACTTGGCATTTTGTCTGCAAAATGTCCAGTCTTTTGGGGACTTTTGCGGACAGCTTATACCAAGTTATTTTTGTACGATCCCTAAAGATACTGCCTACTAACTGTATAAGGCAGAAGAACTCTGAAAAACACTGGTCTTGAATTGACAGTAATTCAGACAATAAGGTTAATATGATTTGTTGAGGATTAAGCACCATGAAGTTTGAAGAAAAAAACCTGGATGTTCATTTTAAATATTCAGGAGAGAGTGTCAGTGTAAAATTAGGCGCCTTGATAGGAGGTACGGTTGAATTTCTTGAGAATTACTCAAGTGCCCGTTTTACCGATAAATCGTTTGCTGGACTGGTGGGCGATGGGAATGGCAAAGAAAAATTTTCAAGACTGTTGGCTGCAACAGGCTTGGAAAATCAGCCAGAAACCCTTTTCAGTTTAATCTTGGAGAAAATTGCGGATTCCGTAGGGCAGGCACTAACCATCAATGAAGTGCCATTGCCGTCAATGATGCTGGTGGCCATTCTTGAACAGGTCATTCCCGGAAAAGGATATATATCCATCGAGAACACGGAGCAGCTTAAGAAGTCAGCAAATCTTTGCATTCCCGAAGAAGACGAATCCGATCTACAGGAGGTGATTGATAAGTACCCTGTCCGTCTTTCCAAACATACCATTCGGCAGATGATGGTTTCCAATGATGTGGCTTATCAATATATGCCATTTGTTGAGGAGCTGGGGTCGGTAGGATTCGTCAATACCTGGATTGGTCAGTTTCACGAGGGACTCCTGGAGCAAATGTACCAGAACAGGGTCATCTTTCTCCTTCACATGGAATGCCCGGTATACTGTCGCTTTTGTTTTAGAAAACACAAGGATTCAAGAAATGAGGCCAATCCCACACCGGAGGACGTGAAAAAGGCGGTTCAGCATGTCAGAGATTCGCCATTGATTAAAGAAGTTGTTGTGACTGGTGGAGATCCCTTCATGAGCCGCAAAAACATGACAGCAACGCTGGATGGTCTGGCAGAAGTGGATCATGTTGAAGCCGTGCGACTGGCCACTCGGGCGGTTGCATACTATCCGGATCTGTTTCTGAACAATGACTCCTGGTATCTAAAATTCCTCAAGGAAAAGAACTACAAACTACAGCAAAGTGGCAAACGAATGGAGTTGGCAACCCATTTCATCCATCCCGATGAGGTTTCGCCTGAAAGTCTGGATATCATATCTGACCTGGTCAGCAGTGGCATCGCTGTTTACATTCAGACCCCTTTTTTAATGGACTGTAACGATAAAGGGCCGGAACTGGTTAAGCTATTTGGCCTCCTGAAAAGTGCCGGCGCCGAGTTGCATTACATCTACATCCCCTGCAGTCCGATTCATGGGAATAGTATATACTGGAAAGCCCTTTCAAGTGGGATCGAAATCGCCGGCTATTTAAGAGCGCACCTGTCGGACAGGGCAATCCCACGGATATGTACGGCAACTCCCATTGGGAAACTGGACTGGTTCAACAGCGGATGGGCGGTTGAAAAAGTAAAAGGCAATGATAATTTCCTGTGGGTTCGAACCCCATATACGCCTGAATACTTCAAGTCATTTGCTCCCCTGGAAAGTGTCGAAACCATGCGACTGAACAACCATGGGACATTGGATATTCAGTATATGGCTGACATTGGCGATGAAAAATATTTGCTGGGAGAACGACCGGAGAAAACGGCACCGGTGAATGAAGTCGTTTCCGGGGAAGCGGTCGGTATGCTGGTTCAGGAGTTGTCCTCGGAGAGGCAAACGGCTCGTTCGATAGTCAATACCGAAGAGGCAGGTGTTTTTCGGTTGCATAAAACCCGAGTGGAGATTGATGCGGATGCAACGGATTCTGCACTTCGATACATTCAAGCGGACGATCAAATATCTGACGTGGTCATCTCTGCGGATGAAGATGTGATAGACAGGTTGTATGACATTAAAAAAATTATTAATGCTTTGCAGGCGGTGGATCATGTGACATCTGTCAGACTTCGGAGTATGAAATTCAGTTCAAATCCTGAGCTGTTTACAAAAACAGTGATCAATGCGCTGTCTGATTTAAACAGGCTGAGTGTGACAAATCCTCTCAGAATAGAATTGGAATCCTGGTTTATCACAGCAGATCAAATATTGCCTGCGCACGGTAAATTAACCAAAAAACTGGGCAACAAGGGAATTACGGTCTATGCAAATGTTCCTCTGCTGGGTGGTGTCAATGATAGTGACGTGGCGATTCATCAGTTAGCCAAAGCGATCAGAACTGCTGGAATCGAGTTTCACCATTTGTATGTTGCCGGTCTGCCGATACAGGTCCGGTGGAATCAAACAAGACCGGTCGACTCCTATAATGTTGTAGATATCGCTACAATGGTCAGGAGAGAGGGCTCCGGTCGCGAGATTCCGCGTTATATTTTCTTCACACCGCTAGGGGAAACAGATTATGGGTTGTCTTCAAACCTTGTCAGGGATGGAGAAGTCTTCCGCTTGAAACTGGATTGCTACAACCTCGATTATTTCAAAGCATTGAATGAACAATTTGAATTTGCGGACGATATTTTAGTGGAAAACAGCGTTCCTCTTGTAACTATTCCGGGCATGATCAAAACAAACGATTTTGCCATTTCATAATCTGTAAGAGCCACTCCGTAAAAATGAGATACCCATATATAGATTATTGCACAAATGTAGAAATCAAGCCCATTTTCAAAGGCCTTAGCGGCAATCCTCTTGTGCTGGATATGTCGGATGATAGCGATCTGTATGACAAAGTCGATGTCAACGATCAGCGGGCATTTCAGACAGTTTTGGATTCTACGATGAAGGACACGTTTTCGTGGGGTGTCTCATCCTATCTTGAAAACCGTAGCCATGCCCTGGCTCAATATCCTCAAATGGTGGAAGAAAAGCGCTTTTATCATTTGGGGTTGGACATTATCGTACCTGTTGACAGTCTCCTGCACGCCCCTCTGAATTCAGTTGTCGAAGCCTGCGGATATGAGGAGGGGGCCGGAAATTACGGTGGTTACGTACTGCTGAGACATGACAGCGATGAATTTGATACTTTTTACAGTTTTTACGGCCATTTAAACAAAACCAGGCTTCCTCTCCAAAAAACAGATTTAGGTGCAGGAGAGGCGTTCGCACAAATTGGCGATTTTCATGAAAACGGCAACTGGTTTTTCCATACCCACCTGCAAACGATCACCCAAGAAGGATTGAATCAGGGATACATATCAAAAGGATATTGTAGTGCACAGGATCTGGCGGATATTGACTCTTTATGTCCTTCCCCAATCCCGTTATTCAAAATCTGAAAACACGGTGAAATAATTTCTGTTCCCCCTTGTCAAAACATTCTCCAGCTTTTTGAAAATGCAAAACTTAATAAAGCACAACGGGCCGATCTTGGTATCTACTGCAATTCCTATATATAATTCGACCTTTTTACTTTGACTGTTGATTCCAGAATCCTAACAATCAAGTCCGATCTTGAATTATCGGAGCAACAACTACCTATATCCCTCGAACAACTTCGTGATTTTTTGAAAGGATCAGGAAGTTATTTGTAGTATTTGATCAGGATGCTAGGAGATGATAAATGGGTCCTTAATTGCTGATACCCTAATTTTGAAAAACGTCTCTCTGATTGTTTCTGGCTTCGATTTCTGCTCGGATGCGGCGGTGTTCCTGCAGATCGATGGAATAATAACGCAGTACCAAGAAACCGGTGCCAATGCAGATCGACGGAAGTATACAGTACAGGGTTTTAAGACCCCAGATCACAGCCAGGCTCTGCTCCTGATTCGGAACGTAACCTAACATATCCAGTGCTTGCAGCCCAATAAAGGTCGTAACACCCATAGCCGCCTTGTCTATGAAATGCCAGACGCCGAAATAGGCACCGTCTCTTCGATTGCCAGTGTTCAATTCGTCCAGGTCGATCACATCAGCCATCATCGAAGGCGTGATGGCCAACAAAGATCCGTAGCCGGTACCAGTGGCAGCAGCCAGAATCAACCACGCCAGCCAGGTTCCTTCGTGATAGTAGGTCGTCAGGGCGAAAGCCACGGAAGAAAGTAGCAAGCCTCTGGCCAGGGTTCTCTTTTTTCCAATGCGTTTCGAAAGACGTGTCCAGAAAGCGATCGAAACGATCGTGAACAGCAGGTAAGTTATATAACCAGCGGAGCCACTTTAGGGCTTCTTATGACGTAGTCTCCCATATACAGGGTCAAAATGGGGACAAAGGTGTAGCCTATGTAACACATCATCACCAACAACACCAGGATCAGGAAAGGGCGGTTTTCGACCATGAGTGACAGACTTTTCTTCAGAGGCAAGGGGCGTTTCTTTTGAAATTTCGGGTTCTCTTTGACGTTAAGGAAACAGATCAAGATAAAGATGGCAGTCAGGCAGCCGACCACGGCTGCTACCGTTGAATAGACCTGTTGTTTATCTAAGATGAAGATTGCCACAATGGCTGGTGCGGCTGTTCCGAGCAGAACACCCAATGCGCCGAGGGCTTCCCTGACGCCTGTTAACACAGTGCGCTCGTGGTAGTTCATGGTTAACTCAGCACCCAGCGAAGTGTGGGGAATTGAAAAGATCGTCCAGAAGGTAAAGGTGAGCAGATAAATGGCAGTTACATAAATGAATAGTTCCTGTTTTCCAAGTCCCTGAGGGGGAGCCCAGAGAAAATAGTAAGCGAGACCGATGGGTAACGCACTTAACAATAGATAGGGACGCCTCCGACCCAATTTGGATTGTGTGTGATCGGAAAGATACCCCATTAAGGGGTCGGTTATTCCATCCCAGAACCGACCAATCATAAATGTCCACCCTATCAATGCTGGGGCGAGAAGAAGCGTGTCTGTGTAGAACTTCGGGAGATAAATAGACGCCGAAATCAACATCATGGCCACACACGATCTAGGCAGGCCGTATGCGAAAATTTCGCGCCTCGTAAGTTTTCGAGCAGTCGATAGATCGCGATCAAGCATAGAAAAATCTCCTTGTAGAGGGTATTTTACTTCTGGACATCCTTCTCCGGCAGTAGATTGATTTAATCTCTTCGACCAGGAAGGTAATCGCTTGATGAATCTAGATACTATTCGTTAAACCGTCAAATCTATTATTAGCGATGTTCCAACCACACCAAAAAACTTTATTGCGTAGCTTGGGTATAATACCCCGCCGCTTGCGGCGTTGTGCATTCAAGTAAATTCTGTTGTTCTAACGAAAAGCTATTAGCTATTAGGCG
>Ga0233431_1001936_pt1 | contig 32089 bp, 30 predicted proteins | sample SI_118_April2016_FD_179867 | JGI IMG/M metagenome (GOLD analysis project Ga0233431, IMG submission 179867) | Seawater microbial communities from Saanich Inlet, British Columbia, Canada - SI_118_April2016_200_MG | ecosystem: Environmental > Aquatic > Marine > Inlet | place: Canada: British...
GCTTCTTGATCTCGCCAACCACCGAGCACCCACACTTGGCGCAGGCGATCAGGCCGGAGAAAGCAAAGTTATGCTTTGAGCGCTTCGGCTTTTTCGTGTTGCGTCCGTCCATAACGCCCTGGACCCGTTCCCATAGATCAATGGTAACCAGTGGCTCGTGCTTGCCTTCGTAGCGTTTACCGTTCCAGTCAAACTGCCCCGTATAAATCCGATTTCGTAGAATTGTATGAACCGTGCTGACCGGGACCTTGTTTCCGCTTTTCTTGTAAACCAGACCCTCGGCGCGGGCCAGTCGGGTCACATCCTTGAGCGAATGCTCGCCGGTGGCGTACCAGCTGAACAGTTTGGATACGATGGAGGCGACCTCAGGGTCGGCTTCGATGGTCTTCCTACCGTCTGTGCCGGTGATGTTTCTGTAGCCGAGTGGGGCCTTGGTCGGCCAGACGCCCTGTTCCGCCTTTTCAAGCTGCCCCTTGCGGGCTTCCTCGGAAAGATTGTCGATGTAGTTCTTCGCCATTAGCACTTTGATGCCGTGCATGAATTTTTCTGACGAGCGCGATTCTCGGGATAGAATCACCCCTTCTTTCGGGAAGTGAATTTCCGCGTCCAGTTCATCAATGGTCACCCAGTCCTTGAGATTTCGGTAGAGCCGGTCGGTCTTCTCGACCAGCAATATCCGAACCATGGGATGGGCGCGGAGGTAGGCCACCATTTCGCCAAAGGCGGCACGGCCCGTGGTCTTGGCGGTTTCAACGTCAATGTATTCCTGCGTGACGGATATACCTTCCTGTGCGGCGTAGTCTTTGAGCAGCTTGATCTGCGCCGGGATGGAATAGCCCTCTTTCTCCTGTTCCTTGGAGGAAACGCGGGCGTAGATCACCGCCCGGCGAACTTCACCGGAGGCTTGATTGGTGGGGTTGTCAGTTTTCTTTTTCATATTGTTTAGTGTAACCTAAACATGCTGTTTTTGCAAGTTTCATCATGCCACCCAATAACGTCCTGAGGAATAGATCGGTCCATTCGGGTGCTGAGCGCGATGAAATGGTGACGACGGTGGACGAAGAAAAGACTGCAAACTTTCATCTTCGGCAAAGTGCTTAAAACCATTGCGCCTCAATGCGGCGATTGCATTATCCTCCGACGGAAACGTGATTTCATCAAAAACTCCGCTCGTATCGCCGATAAAATAAATGCACACGCCACTGTCGGACATCGGCTCGACCAGAGCCCAATTCTGTTGAAGCATCTCAACTACCTTGACCCAGAAGTCATCCGATTTTATCGAAACGGCTTCAGTCATGCTGCGGCCTCCCTTTTCTCACCTTGGGCCAGAGAGGCCCGCAAACCATTGAGGTTGGCGGTCGGCGTCTGCGCGCCGGAATAGTCGATGCCGATGTATCTATCGAACGACCTGTTCATTCCCTTTCTGCCTTTGACATGACGTGCTGACAATAGCTGCAAAGGCCGCCGTCACCGTATCGGTAGTCATCAATGCTTAATGATGCGCTGCACACCGCGCATTCATAACCATTGAGGCTGAAATCGCAATTTACGCAATTGCCTTCATCGACCACGTACATGTCCAGACCGCACTCGGGGCAGTTTTCGAGTGGTGGTTCTCCTCCGTCTTTCATGGCGAGGTAGGCAGCGCCTTGCATTGATAGCCTAAGGGCTTTTTCGAATGTAGATACCGCTTCCGAAGTCTCGCTGCACTTGGAGCACACCAAGTGCAGGTCACTCAGTGATGATGCCGCATCCGACTCATTCTTGAGCAGAGAAGATGAGCAATTTGGGCAGCGCAATTCGCCGACTGAAACTTCCAGCGCATCGCTATTCCATTGAATGTTTTCGAAGGTGGTCCTGCACGCTTCCTCCTCAGCTTTGAAAACTTTGGCCTCGTCGAGAAGTGCGTTCCAGGCGTCCTGCCCGAGAAGTTCGCCCGGATCATCTTCAAGTTCGGTCACAATGATGGATCGGATGATCGGCATCGCATCCGCGATTGCTTCCTGGATCAGCGCGGGCGCGTGTGTTGGATGCAGATGTTCGATGTCATTGCGGATTTCCGCTAAGCGTTTCAAATTCGACAGATCGACGGCGAGTTCAAGCTGTTTGAACATCTCTTCTATCTCAAACCGATCAACTGTCTTTTTTCCGGCTCCAACAAACCGAACGCCACCATTCGGGTCTTTGATAGCCTTCTTGTTCTTCATGATCAGTATGTCATTCGAGTTTGGTGGCGAAAGGAGGCGCAGAACTTCCTTGCATAGCAGCAACACGCCTGAATAGAGGTTACGTACCGCAGAAATCACTCGGCGCTCATCCTTGGATGCAAAATCCTCCAGGCCAAGTTGGATCGACACAACGGCATTTTGAAGCAGCGGGCTCATTCCGTTCCCTCTAGTTCAGCATCTGTCTCCGGGACGGCATGCTTGATGGCGAAGGTCACAGTTTTGCCAGAGGCAAGGATTTCTCTAATGAGCGGACCAAGAATGGCCGATTGTTCGATTGAAGTACCTACCCAGGAGCCCGAGACGAGATTGACGAACTCCGTGTTGTTGATGCGACGCCCCACATTCTGAAAGGATAGCACATTGCCGCCCTTCGGGCCTTTCAGCCTGCCCGCTGCGTTAGCCCGTTTCCAAAGTTCGAGAGGAAGATAGATGCCTTTGAATAAGCCTTTGTCATCCGGGTTAAAGACAACACGAGGGCAGAACTTCAAAAAGAACGGATTCTCAGAAAACCGATACCCATCGGGATCGTTGCCTGAGCGAATTTTACTCAGTTCCGCAAGCAACTCCTCCATTCGTGCGATTTCTTGAACGAATTGATCACCCGCTTGCCATCGAAACTCGGCCTGGTCGTTGCCTTTCTCCATGGCCTTGTATTGGACCATGACGAAGGATTTATAGGCTTCATTGAAATAAATCAGGTCGGCACCGGTCTGCTGCTCAAGTGGCAGTCGGTTCGCCATGATGACGGTTAAACGCACCGAGGGGTCCTGCTCCTTTTTGAACACCTTGGAGCCATAATGCGTTGTCTCTCCGATGGCCTCGAAGCCTGGCATCGTCGAAAAATCGGCTAGAAGCATTGCATCTTCACGAACCTGAGCACCAGGAAGGCCGTCCAGAAACGACTGCTGGGAACCAGCCGCAGGTTGCCATTCCAGAAGGTCATCCTTCGCGATGCCGCTAATCTCCAGTGCGATCCCAAGAGTCTCTTTCTGAAACGCGAGGTTTTCTTTTGCCCGTGGCTCCAGAAGAGCCAGTGCTTTTCGACGCCGTTCCGAATAGCGGGCCAACCGTCCAGCAATAGATGAGTCCAGATCAACAATCCGGTCAACAAAGGCACCGAGGGTTTTAGGTGGGAGGATTCCTCCAATCGCTAGCACCCGTTTCAGATGGGCTTGAACTCTTTTGGGAACGCCATCTACGAGTTCACTAAAGCCGATTGGCCGGGCGAGTGCCGTCAAGTCCTGCATGTTGAGGCGGGAAAGACCGGTTCCTGCTGATGCGCCTCTCTTGCCGTCTGCAATGTGCGTGATCTTCTCGTATTCAAACGATGCAAAAACCACAAGCGGGGCTCGACGACTATGCGCGAAGGCCGGCACGGGTTCAGCAATATAAGGGGTTGAGCTATAGAAGGACCCGCCGTGCTCAGTTTCATCCAGTAGTAAGTCACGCCGATCCGACGCGACATTCAGCACATAACCAGCCGCTTTAATGCTCATCCTGCCGCGCCTCCGCCCGAGTCATGTGCAGGTGCGGATTTCCCTTCTCCGCATGCTTTGGCAGCGACAACGCCAACAAGAGCCGAGTTCAAGGCCATCATGGCACTTTGAAGATGAAATAGATCGACATAGTATTCGCCATCAACCGGTAGGTCGATCTTGCTGGCTTTGTCGTAATTCTGGCTATATCGGAAAGCTGTCGATCCGGGATCGAGAGCGGCCAATTCATTTAGTCGATTGCTGATCCAGTCGGGTAGATCGGCACCAAACTCAGCCTTTATGAAGGCCTGAAAGTCGTCTGCAAGGCTGGACAAATTGTGTGTCTTGCCTGCACCGCCCAGGACTGATTTCAGAAATAGCTCGATTGAGTGTCGGTAAAGATAAAGAACCGGATTGGCGAGACGATAGTCCTCCCACTCACCCATGCGGATCGTCTCAACCAACAGGTTGGCGGCATCAAAATACTGCTGCCCCATATGTTGGAATGTTGAATTTGCCATGCCGCCGATCAAAAAACCCGGCGGACCATCGGAAGGGTCGATCCGTTCTTGCTCGACGGTCGGCTCCTCAAAAAGAGGGCGCGTCATTTGTTCTTCCGAGAAACCGCTCATGCCGCCTCCTGATCCTCGCCCGGTGTCAGTGCCTCGTGCAGCAGGGCTTCGAGGAGGCGTTGGCGGGTGGTGTCAGCGGTGGCGAGGCTGGCCTCCAGCCGGTCGCACAGCGCCATCAGTTCATCGACCTTGGCGACGATGCGGTGCTGTTCGGCGAGGGGTGGGAGGGGGATCGCCGTTTCGTTGATCTGCTTCGCGCTAAGGTTTGGAATCGCAGTGCCGAGCGAGATGCTCAGATTGCGTGCGACGATTGTCTCGAAAAAGAACCGAATAAAGTGGATGTTCATTTGGAAGGGCTCAATCCGTCCTACGCGCTGATTGAGCAAAAGACGTTGCCCGGTTGTGTTGAAGGCAGTCTTGCCTGTCGTTGCACCAGACATTGCAAGCAGGAGCGCGCCGTCCGGTATCCAGATTTCTTCCGATGCTTGCAAGGCAATTTTCTGAGGAACTCGGGCGGCATTTGAAAGACTAACAGCACCATCCTGCAGGTCTCCAATGCGGACCACGGGGATACCTTCATTGCCAAAATCGGCGCTCTTGAAGGCCAAGCCGTTCCAAAGCTTGACGACTTCACCCAAGCGGACGCACACCCAGTTGCCTGGTAAGCCAAATTCACGCTCATTGGATTCCACCGGCTCCAACGGCTTCTGAACGCGTATTAGGCCAGCAGCGACACGTTCTGCTTTCTCTCCAGCAATTCGCTTCAACAACGCCGACGCCGGTTCGTCCGCCGGATCCTGCTCCACCAACTTGCCATGCACAGCGAGGTTGAGGATGGTTTGACGAAGGGCCTTGATCTGGTCGGGGCGGGTGGTGAGTGGGGCGAGGTTGTCGAGGGCGAAGGCGGCGTGGTTCTGAAATGTCTCCGGGTCAGGATCGGGCGCATTGAGACGGGCAAGGCTTGCCGCCGCCAGCCGGTCCCGCGTCGCTTCTCGCTGCACCCGTGCCGCCTCCAGTCGGTCGCACAGCGCCATCAGTTCATCGACCTTGGCGGTGATGCGGTGTTGTTCGGCGAGGGGTGGGAGGGGGAAAGGCGACACAACGGCGTCTTCAGTGCGTAACCGTGGCATTTTGGTTCCCTGACCAAGGCGTGTCACATATTCCACGAAGTCGGGACGTCTTAAGGCAAGCGCGCAATACTCCGAGCAGAGAGGTACAATCGGACGAATGGCAACGATTTCAGTTGTCGAATAGCCGGGCTCATCCGCAACGAGAACCTTCGTCAGGTAAGGTCGGAGTTTGCCGTAAAGAATGTCGCCAATCTGAAACTGGGATTTCGTGCTCTTGGATTCTCGATCCGCAACGCTCATACGATTAAGGAGGCGTCCTGTTTCCTTCTCGATATCCTCCAGTTCCAGTAGCCACTGCGAAGGATCGAGCGACTTCGGTTCGCGCTTCGCTCCGGCATCGTAAAGAAAGACGGTCCCAAGCGAGACCCAGCCCCAGTTTTCGGGAAGTTCGTGCGGCGCGTCGGCCATCATGGGGTCCAGCGCCGCCTTCTTCTTGATCTTCCCCGCCTTCACCAGCCGAGCCTTCTCCGCCGCGATCCGCTTTAACAACTCCGATGCAGGTTCGTCCGCCGGGGCTTGCTCTACCAGTTTCCCCCGCACAGCCAAATCAAGGATGAACCGTCGCAGACGAGCGATAGCATCAGGCGCGTCGGCGATCTGTTCGTAATGGGCGAGCAATTGGTCAGCGTTCATCGCGTCAAGGCCTCCGCCAGGATTGCCTTTAACTGGTCGCGCAGGGATGCCGCCTCTGCCTCAGCGGCGGTCAGTTCCCCCAGAAGCTCCTCAGGATCGCCGTGGTTGGCGTCCACCGTATGGGGGTTCTTGATGTCGAGGTTATAGCCGCGTGCCTTGATGTCGTCGGCTGACACCTTCCAGGCGCGTTCGGTTTCCTCGCGGCCCACGCGCTTGGCTCCGCCCCACCAGTCGATGCAGCCTTGCAGATGTTCCAGCCGGATCGGCTTGGTCATGGAATAGGCTTTCTGGCCATCGGGCACCTGGTGTTCATAGAACCAGATGTCCTTGGTCGGTTCACCCTTTTCGAAGAACAACAAATTGGTGCCGATTGAGGCATAGGGGCGGAACACGGAATTGGGCAGGCGGACAATGGTGTGGAGATTGCATTCCTCCATCAGGTGTTCCTTGAGCCGGGTTTTGACGCCTTCACCGAACAGAGAGCCATCGGGCAGGACGACAGCGGCGCGTCCGCCCGGTTTGAGCAGGCGCACGATCAGGGCGAGGAACAGGTCCGCCGTTTCCTTGGTGCGAAAGTGCTGTGGGAAGTTGGACTCAATGCCGTCTTCCTCCTTACCGCCGAAGGGCGGGTTGGTCAGCACGATGTCCACCCGGTCTTTCTGCTCCCAGCCGATATAGGGGCGCGCCAGGGTATTGTCGTGGCGCACGAAGCTGGCGTCCTCAATACCGTGCAGCAGCATGTTGGTGACGCAGAGCATGTGGGGAAGTTGTTTCTTCTCCACCGCCCGGAGCGCCGCTTGCATGGTCTGCTCATCTTCGGGCTTTTTCACATAGCGGTCACGCATGTGGCGCAGCGAACAGGTGAGAAAACCGCCAGTGCCGCAGGCTGGGTCAAACAAGGTCTCACCCGGTTTCGGGTCGATGCGGTCGACCATGAAGGCGGTGACGGCGCGTGGCGTGTAGTATTCGCCCGCATTGCCCGCCGATTGCAGGTCGTTCAAAATCTGTTCGTAGATGTCGCCGAAATGCTGGCGTTCGCTCAAATTGTTGAAATCGACCTCGTTGATCTTGTTGACCACCTGGCGCATCAACTGGCCGGATTTCATGTAGTTGTATGCGTCCTCGAACACGTCGCGCACCACGCGGCGGCGGTCGCCGGGCTTGCCGGTCATTTGGAGGTTTTTCAGCGCCTGAAACAGGTCGTCGTTGACGAAGGCGAGCAGCGCGTCGCCGGTGATGCCTTCCGGGTCCGCCGCCCAGGTGCGCCACTGGTAGGCTGCCGGGATGGGCGAGGCGTAATCGTCCCGCATCAGCTCCAGTTCCTGGTCCTGGTCGTCGATGATTTTCAGGAAGAACATCCAGCACAACTGGCTGATGCGCTGGGCATCGCCATCGACGCCGGTATCCTGGCGCATGATGTTCTGAATGGATTTAACGAGGGTGCGGACGGACATGTGATTGATAGTTCCTTAACTGAAATTATTGGTGCTGGTCAGAGTTGTTTCGGCACTACGCAGCTTTTCTAGGATTTCGCCGCAGCTTTTCTTGTGCGCCCAGAATGGAGCGCCTGCTCCTTCGGATATTTTTAGATCGCAATGTTCGATCATGACCATGAGAGATGCCTCAAGAGCCAGAAACTGGCTGTCATTAACAGTTAATGAATACGAATAAGTGGTCATGAACTTGCGTCTCCTGAGATTATGAAGCTTCGGAATACAATGCTGACTGCATTTCGTGGACCGCCTCGACAAAACCATTACGTCCACCAAAAGCCTTAATAAGCTGAGCTGGCATGCCGAGCCCACTTAGGGGCGGAATGCGCAAAATTTCCGTATCCTCGAGATTGAGCACGCCTTCATCCGCATATTTAGCCAGCAGCGCATCAAGCACGGCGCGGGCCTGGTCGCCGTACTTGGCGAACACATCGCGCTTCTTGACGTTGTCGGCACGCTCGCGCCGGGTCAGCGGCTTGGCGTCGAAGGCGACGTGGCAAATCAGGTCGAAGGGGTCGAGGTCCTTGGCCAGTTCCTCGGCAATGGGGTCGAGCGGCAGACCCTCGGCCTCCAGCTCTTCGATGATGGCCTGTTTGCGCTCCGCGTCCTTCCAGCGTTTCAGGAAATCGTCGAGGCTGGAAAAGCGTTTTTTTAGGGCTTTCTTGGTGAAGTCGCGTAAGGACTCGGTAACCAGTTTGCCGTTCTCGTCTAGGTATTCCACGCGCTCGGCGATGATGGTCGCGCCGACGCCGTCCACATAGACCTTGCGCATGCCGCCGCCCTCAAGCGGCAGGGTGATGTCTGGCGGACCATCAACAATGGTTTCATCCTCGCCCGGTTCTGGGGGGATACCGTCTTCGCCGTCATCCGAGGGTGGTGCGTCGTCGGGCGGCGTGATCGGGTCATCGCCCTCGGGCTGATAAATCTGCACCGGCTCTCCGTCGAAATCCGCGTCGGCAAAATGGCTGGTCGCGCCCCGGAAGTCCATCAGAGTGAAATAGAACTTGCGGCTGTCTTCATGCACGCGGGTGCCGCGCCCGACGATCTGTTTGAACTCGGTCATCGAGCCAACATCACGGTCGAGCACGATCAGGCGGCAGGTCTGGGCATCGACGCCGGTCGAGAGCAGCCGCGACGTGGTGACGAGAACAGGGTATTTCGAATAGGGGTCAATGAAGTTGCCGAGTTGATCCTGCCCGTCCTTGTCGTTGCCCGTGATGCGCATGACATAGCGGAGGTTTTCGTCCACGAGATCAGCATTTACGTTGATCAGCGCCTGGCGCATGCGGGCCGCATGTTCGGTATCGACGCAAAAGATGATCGCCTTCTGGAAGCGGTCGCCGCTTTCCTTCAGATACTCCGTGACCTTGGCCGCGACGAGCCGTGTCCGGTCATCCAGCACCAGGATGTGGTCGAAGTCCTTGGCGTTGTAAATCCTGTCATCGACCTCGTTGCCATCACGGTCGAGCTGACCCTTTTCAGGACGGTAGCCTTCCACGTCGCGGTCAACATGAACCTTGATAACCTTGTAGGGGGCCAGGAAACCGTCGCGGATGCCCTGCTTGAGGGAGTACGAGTAAACCGGCTCGCCGAAGTAATGGATGTTGGAGACGTATTCCGTTTCCTTCGGTGTGGCGGTGAGGCCGATCTGGGTTGCCGTCGAGAAGTAGTCGAGGATTTCCCGCCAGGCGGAATCTTCGGCGGCACTGCCGCGATGGCACTCGTCAATAACGATCAGATCAAAGAAATCGGGCGAGAACTCGCGGAAGATTTTCTGGCGTTCCTCCGGCCCGGTGATCGCCTGATAGAGGCCGAGATAGATTTCATATGCGGTATCGATGCGGCGCTTTCCGTCAATGGCCGTGGTCAGGTCTTCGGTGGTGCCGTCTGCGCGTTCAATGGTCTTGGATTTGGTGGAGAGCTTGGCCATGGCTGGGCCGAACGGACGGAAGTCGTTGACCATGGTCTGGTCGATCAGCACGTTGCGGTCGGCCAGAAACAGGATGCGCTTCTTGCGGCCCGCCTTCCAAAGCCGCCAGATGATCTGGAACGCGGTGTAGGTCTTGCCGGTGCCCGTCGCCATGACCAGGAGGATGCGGTCACGGCCCTTGGCGATGGCCTCGATGGTGGCGTTGATGGCGTTGACCTGGTAATAGCGCGGGGTCTTGCCGCTGCCGTCGTCGAAATAATCCTGAAGAACAATTTCCTCGGCTTCCGGCGTCAACCCCTTCCAGGCGCAAAACCGCGCCCACAGCTCAGCGGGCGATGGGAAACTGTCGAGGCTGATGGTTGTCTCCTTCTCGGCGCTGGTTCCCGTCTTGTCATGGAACACAAAGCCATCCCCGTTCGACGAAAACACGAAGGGAATATCCAACGTCTTGGCATAGCCCAGACCTTGCTGCATACCGTCGCCGATGGCGTGGGTGTTGTCCTTGGCCTCGATCAGGGCGATGGGGATGTTCGGTTTGAAATAGAGGATGTAATCGGCGCGCTTGCCCTTGCCACGGCTGACCAGTTTGCCACGCACGATGATGCGCCCGGCGGTGAAGCTGACCTCCTCGCGGATTTGATGCATTTCGTCCCATCCGGCCTTCTTGACCGCCGGGGTGATGAACTTGGTGCAGATGTCGCGTTCGGAGAGGCTTTTCTTGTCCATGCTCATTAAATTCTAGCCCTCCCCGGCATTAGCAAGCGCTGGCCTTCCTCGTCGGCCACGCCGGGGTCGAGGAAGGCGTTGCAGTCATCAAGCTCGCGCCTTGTTTCTTCAACCGAGCGCCAGTCAACGGCGGCGGTCCATTTCTGCGCGAAGTCGAGCATACGGATCAGCGGCTCCGGTCGTCCACTTTGAGACAACGCCTTGAGGGCGGAGAGATAATTGACCCGGTAGACCGTCGGGATGACGATGCGTTCTTCACCGGCGGCAACAAGCTCGGCATTCATCATGATCCGCGCCGTGCGCCCGTTACCGTCCGCAAATGGGTGAACCTCGGCGATGAGGAACATGATAAACACGGCGCGCTGAAACGGCGTTTCCAGACTGCGGCACAGATCGAAACCCTGTTCCAGCGTTCCAGCCACCAGATCAGGCGCGACGAAGACCGTTGAACCGGCGCGATTCTCGGTCAGCTTGAACTCGCCGGGGCGTTTATCAGAACGACTTTCCATGATTGCCGCGTGACGGGCCTTGATAAGCCGAGTTAGTGTTTTGCCGTCCTGTGGTATGCGGTGCATCTCCGCCATATCGGAAACAATGCGCCAGGTGCCAAGCACGTCATGGGCGTCCTCGGGCCGTTCGTTGGGGATAACACCGCGAAAGACGATGTCGGCGGCTTCCTCAACCGCAAACTCCGTGCCTTCTATGAAGTTGGAGAAGTAGGCTTCAAAGAACGCCAGCGTCGCGTTGCCTTCCGCCCCGCGATCCATGGCGATGCGGCTGAGTGGTGGGTGGTCGCGCAAGGCAGCGTGAAGCGCCTGAAAGAGCGTAAACCGATCCGGGTCATAGGGTCGGCCCTGACGGCGAGCAACCGCCGTGGGCGCGCTCAATTCGGCCTCTCGCGTACCAAGCAGCGAACCGATCAGGGCGTCGAGTTCCGCCGCTTCCTTCTCTGCTTCCAGTTCAGGCGCGACAGCACGAATTTCATCCCGCAACTGATTAGCGGCTTCCTCGCCGGATCGGCGAATCAGGGTATCGAGCCGCTCCTCGATCTCCCGACGGGAAAGTGTTCGCGCCACAAGGCCGCTACGCGCCCGCGAATGGCGCATGTTCTCCAGATAGGCCCTTGCCGTCGAACCAAGGAATAAACCGGCGATGAAGGGTCGGTCGGAAGACAGGGGGCCAATCCCTCGCCGTGGGCGGAGCGTGTGACCCGGCAGCTTGATGTCCTGACCTGATTCAGAAACAAGGCAGACGGAGCCATCATCGGCGGGCGCATTCTCAAGCGCGGTCCGGTCGGCGATGAGCGCGCCGATGAAATAACCGCCGACGATGCTCCAAAGATTGCGACCAACGATTGCCTCGGGAGGATCGGTCAAATTTCTGGTATAAAGCCGGGATGCGAGCTTGCGCAGCTTGCCTGCCTTGACGGCGCGCGAAACCTCACGGCTGATCGCCGTATCTGATACAAAGGCCTCGGGCATCTCATCAATAAGTTTAGCTGCGGAAATTTCCGGCATTAACACATCTCCCGACGACAGATTAGTGAATTTTTTGGCAATAAGGAAGCAGGAAAGAGAATTTTGCCAAATTAACAAGACACCGATGCTCAATTGGTTCCTTCCTGGGCATCCTCGTATGCTGGCGGGCTTTCCCCGCCATTTGGCCAGTGGCACCTGCAAAAAACCCATTTCGTTTCGTTTCAAGCATGCCAAAAATATCTCGTATCCCGCTTTGGATAAGGCTTACAGAGATTTCAACTAAGGTCACGAAAACGAAATGGGATGCCGGAGCGTTTAGTTTAGACAAAAACAGCACGTCAGGCTGGTAACGTCCCGCGCATGTGGTCCCCGCTTGTGAAATGGCCGGACAGGACCCAAGCAGAAAACGCATTTTGCGAAACGGATTATTGATCAATGGTCTCCCGCCGCAAATCCTTGAGGCGGAGAAGCATGGTCAAGGTGCGTTCCAGCTTGCGGTCGAGATGGACCTCATAGCGTGCAAGCCCCGCTAGTTTGTTGGGGTCAAGAGATTGACCGAATGCCTGGGCACGAATGAGAGGGCGGTTTTCAAGTTCTTTTCTCCGCTGGGCATACCAGGGCAGAAGTTCCTTATCGATGAACCGGCGGAGGCTTCCCGCATCCGGTGTTGCTGCGGTTTCATCTTCGTCAAAGTCTTCCGGATCGCGGCTCAGAACCTCCTCCCACCATTCACGGGTATCTGCTCGAAGAACCGCAACGGCCTTCTCATAGGATTGCGCCTTCCCGTTACTCAGGAGTTTCAGAGCCTTCGCCGTCATGGCTTCATCTTCGCCGAGGTCACTGGATTCCTCTGCAGTTTGCTCGGGCGTAGCACGTATTGAATCAATAACCCGATCAATTTGCTCTCCAACCCCCAGATGGGCCAGCGCAGCCTTAACAGTGCCGCGAAATGGCTCGGTCGCATCATCCAGACCGTGTTGATGGGCTGCGGCCTCGGCAAGCCGTAACCGACGTTTTCGCCACAGAATACCAGCCAATTCCTCGACCAGGTGCTCTTCAGTCGGTCCATGTGGATTATGCTCCGCCGCCAGGGCCGCCACGAGCACACCGTATTCGGTTGCGTCTTCCCAGGGCAGCACCGTATAGCGAGATAAGATGCCATGCCTGAGGGCGTTAAAACGAGTGATCTCGGTGCCGGTATTTTCCGCTGGTAACAATTGGTTGGTCATGGCCAAAAACTCCTCTTTCGTTTGGGTTTATCAAGGCGGGTCAGCAGCAATTCTGCATGGATGAAAAAACCTTCATTCGCCTTCATTTCAGCATCATTGGATTTATCAAGGAGGCGCTCGTAGGTACGGCTCCACATACCCTTGGGGCGCTCGGGGAATGCAGCCGCCATACCAGGATCACCGCCGAGACGCATCCTGATCTTGTTTGCGCGTCTTAGCGCCCGGTCCCAGCCTTCTTCGCTCTGGCTTGTATAGGAGAGCCGATAGCAATGCCGACACAGGAAATACCGTCCCGGCCCGTGTAACTTCGCCACGCGCCGATCACAGGTAACGCCATTGACCACGCCAGGGCAGATAAAATATGGCCGCGAACCGCCAAACCGGCAGGACACGCGGACGATGCGGACGGCCTCCTCCACATCCTCCCACTCGCCGCCACCGATGCGCACTCGATAGGAAAGGCGCAGGCAGCTATCTTCCGAGTGCAAGTTGATCGACGCCACCTTCTCGCCGTCCTGTGACCACTGCCAACCACCTCTCCAACCGGATTTAAGACAACCATCCTGGTGAAGTCGGTTCACATCAATAGACCGAGACGATTCCACCTTGTCTCGACCAAGCCCCGCAGGCCGTCCTGATCCTAATCCACCCATCATATGCTTCCGTTTTTCCCGAAATCGTTTGGAAACTTGGCTGGTATTTCAATCCCCATTACCGTGAGAGCCGCGATTGCCGCTTCCTTTCGAACCTCATACCAACCTTTCCAGCAGCGTGAATGCAGCCAGGCATGGCCTTGGGAATCTGCCCCGAACGGCAATAGTGGATCATGGGCGCTGTCACTGCCGCCACAGGCAAGGCAACCGTCCGGCGAAGATATGGCCGGGTGGTGATTCATCCATTCACTTACACAACAGGCAAAAGCCTGTACCTCCGCTTTCGAACGTGAAACGCCACCGTCAAACTCGACAATCCCGGCGCGCTCGTCGAAAAACATCTGCCAGTCTTCAGCCGACCACCCGTCGGCACGGGGACGCAGGAGAGCGATGATCTCTGCCTTGTTACGGGACAGGCCAGTAAGAACGTGTTCTGGTGGCGGCGAGGAAGCTTTGAGAGACAAGGATTCGCCATTAACGGCGATCCCGATACCAGCGGCTATTGCCGCATGAAGGGCTTCGACGGCACTCATACCTGGGCACTCCATCCCGTGACAGTTTTCCCAACCGAGGGGGCAGAAGGCGGTGAAGGCGTTAAAGGCGGTGTTTTGATTTCAGCCACCCTCCAAGCCGTGCGGCCATCGGCTTCTGCTTTCTGGAACTCAAAGCCCCGGACAATTCGATTGGCATTCTTTTTAAGTAGCCAACCCAGCTTCGAGCGATTTATCTCGCCACGTTCCTCAACGGGAAATTCGCGCATCGCGTCGAGCAGATTGGGGTAGTTGTAAAGCGCCGCGTCAACCGCCTTGCGGACCGTGGTTGGAGACGGGCCAAATGCGGCATGCCACTCGGCCATTAACCCACTAAGCGCATCCCCATCAGGGTCATGGCGCACCTGTTCTAGCAGTGCTGTCGCTGGATCAGGGTGACCGAGCCACATCAGCGGATACCGGCAATAGTCGGACCAAGCGCCACCAAACGTGACAATATTATCGGCATCAACGCGCGGCATGCCTGCATTGCGCCACGCTTGGATAATCGTTAGGACCGCCGCCACATACGTGCCACGACTCTGGCACACCTTATCCACGGGAAATCCTTTGTAGGACATTGTTGCCGGGGTCGCGCAGCGCGGGTCGATATGTATCGTTAGCACACGACGAAGCAGATCGCGTATTGGCCCGACGTTGTTCCCCGACCCCAGAAACAGGGTGCGGGTGCTGACTGTGGCGGTCTTGCTGACGCCGAGAATCCGATCTGTGATATGTTCAGCCGTCAGCATTCGCTTAACAGTGCCGTGCGGTATCCAGTCGGTGTCCATGTCGTCGAATTCGATAACCGCCGGGCTGGTCAGCAGCAAGGACAGAATGACCTTGGTAGCCTCCTCCGAGGTTGTCGGATAGCTGACCTTGGCATTTCCGCCTGGCCCGGCGAATGCCCCAATCAATTCGCACAGGTATGTCTTGCCGCTACCGAATACTGGCGCTCTAACGTGAAACCCTGGCGCATAGGGCAGCGTTGGGCGCACCACAGCAGTGAAGATCGCGGCAAGTGCAGCCGCCTTATCGGTGGCAGCCACGAAATGGAACTCGGCGAGCAATTCTTCGAGCAGAATTAGCGCCTTTTGTGCCGATTCATGGGTCGGCTCAGGGATTACAAACTGCCGCGCATCGAACACACCGAACCGCTGGGCTTCCTTGTCATAGCCCGGATGAGTAATGAGTTCTCCGTCCGTCTCCCGGAAGTATGGTTGCCGTGCCAAGCCCGCCAAAGGCGGCAAGTAACGAAAATTCTGCGCATCAAACAGAATGCCCGCGTGCCGTGCTGGCGGATCGCAGCGAACCCAGTCTTCTGCGCGCCCATCATATTTTTCCCATGTGGCAGCTACCGAAAGTTCACGGGTCAAAGCAGGCGCGCTGGTGGGTACGATTGAAGGGTCACCGGAGGTAGGGTCGGTCGAGACGGAAACAATCAAGCCACCAGCCTGATAATGCCGCCCACGGTTTGCCAATTCCTTCTCCGCAGCATCAACGACGCGATGCAGGTCTCCTGCCACCACTCTTATTAGAGGTTTGTGGCGCGCTTCTGCGCTGCGCACGCCGAGGAATTCAAGGAGTGCCCGAACGTGATATTTGTCTCGATGGGCGTGTTGGCAGCAAAAGCCGCCTACAGGATATAGCTCGTCGGGTTCGAAATAGGCCGCGCCTGTGTCTAACTCGTCGGTGTGCTCATGCACCCACGGGCAGGTCATGTCGTGTTTGCCAGACCCCAGTGGCGTCTTGTAAAGCCCCCGCGCTTTAAGTGCCGCGACGACTGGGTTCTCAGCCGCTTTAGGGGTCAGGATATCGTCATTGGCATTGCCAATACGGTGATATTCACTGGAAGACCGCGCAGAGCGCTTTGCGGTTTTCTTCGGCCTTCCCGCCGGGGCGAGTTCTAATTGCAGCCGATCGACAATCTCGTCCGGTGTGTAGCGTTTATCGGGCTGCCATTCAATCAGGCGGCATTGAAAAGGAGCACCAGCAGCGTCAGCATATTTTGGCTTGCCGTTTATTGCCACTGGCAGCCGCGCCCAACGGCTTAATGGCCCTGACGCGCCAGCATCACATAAGCCAGCTTCAATCGCTGCATTGAGCAATCGCACTGCCACAGCACCGTCAGTGAGCGGTTCCGCAAGGATGATCCCACCTTGATGATTGCCGGGGCTTGTCTCGATCAACCATGACAACTCGAACCCATCAAGACGATCCAGCGGGACCTTCGTGCCAAGATCATCGAGCATCAGGAAATGGCAGGCCGCAAATTGGCTTTTGCGAGCTTTAAACGATCCGTCATCACCAGGGTAGAAGCTGGAACATCCAACAAAATTGTTTGTTTCTGCGGATGGCATTTCCGTGGCCGGATCGACGCGACGGGCAGGCCAACCACCGATGCTGGGATCGCCGCTCTTTGAAGAGATGGCGGCAAAGGCACCTTCTGGCAGGCACGGGAACACCGCAGCGACGAAATCAGCGTTTATGATCTGAAAAACACCTCCTTCGCCGCCTTTACCGGCTTCTACTGGGTCGGGTGAGAAAACTGTCAGCGGGCCCACGGGAAAAGTTGTTTCGATGTTCTCAGCGGTCATGGCGCACCTCGCCTATCTCACTGCCGACAGCATGGTCATTTGCGGCATCTGCTTTGGCCCATTCGGCCAGGATGGAAAAGAAACCGCTGACGTTCCCGATGATCTGGCAGGCATCATCACGGGTCAGGGGGAAATCGACACGCGGCTGCCAAGTTTCGAGGGTGCGGTCGATAAGGTCGTCGTTAATACAGGATTTGGTTTTCACCGAAGATCTCACGGATGGCTTCTAACCGCTCCGTGCCTCTGATCTCCGGCTTCGGACTCACACCGATAACACTGGATCGTTATGTCATTTGCATATTCGGCGTCCCAATCCCAGGGATCGCCCGTTAGCAGGGCACTAGCGCGACAGGTCGTCCTCCGGGATCGTGAATTTGTGGGACTTGCCCGCTTCGATCACCAAGTCCCGTTTGTTGTTTTTGCCAATAGCGCTAGAAATGGCGCAACGGAAATGGCCATGCCGTAAGCCGTCCACGACCACGTTAACGATACGATTTATGGCCTCTCTGGCTTGCGGGCCATAATCAAGGTCATCTGGCTTGGAGTTCTGATCATCAGGCATTGTGCAAAAGTCCTTTCATATCTTTGATAGTGGAGGAGAACGCCAACGGCGGCACGAAGGTGCTGTCGCCGTAGAAGGACAGAACGTCGGCCTGACGGTCGGGGCGATCCTCAAATACAAAAACCTTACGGCGGCCTTCGGTGCGCAAATTAAGGAGGGCATATCCTGTGCACCGCAAAAAGCAGGCGAGGTAAAAATCCCTCGTTTCAAAGGGCCTTTGATGCAGCGCTCTTGCTCTGATTGTTTTGTGTCCAGTTGTCACTTCACACTCTCCTGAAAAAAAGGGAATTACTCGCTCGCGAGAATACGTTGATGGGGGACTTCTCGCATCAGCAGCCCAAGTTTCTCCAACCGGATGCGCATGGCGATGGGCGAGACGAGGAACTTTTCCGCGAAGGGCCGAGCGATACCGTCAAGTGCTTCCTCAACGCTCTCCGTCCAATTATGTCCCGCGATGCTGCACGAAATCCGGGGCACTTCGACGAATGGGTGTTCGACCGGGATTTTAGGGGCCAGTACCCGCCGCTTGCGATCCGGAAAGGCCTCGTCCCAGGCGGCAAAAACTAGCTTTCGTGGCATCAGTAGACAGGACGCGTAGAAATCCGCTTGCCATTCGACACGCTCCTTCGCCTGACTCGAACGGCACACAACTGACGGAACCGACTTGCTGCCGAATAGGGATGCTTGGGCCGCATCCTTGGCAAACAGTTGCCGATGGAGCCGCCAGTGGCCGCCGCCCTCATGTGCCAGGGTGAAGCGATACCGGCCTTCTTTATTGGGGTTCTCTTCTGGGTCGAGGCTTTCGTCAACCACGACCCGCTTTTCATCAAAAAATATTGCCCCCAAGATGTCTGGGCCTTGGGCGGGATCAGTGCCGGTGCGGGGAATGCCGAACAGACGATGGGTATCGTCGAACTCAATGCCAAGTTTCAGGTGTTTTTCCATGATGTCTTCGATGGGAATCGGCGGTTCGATAACGACGTCGCGCGCATGAGCGAACTCTGCAAGCAACGCCTCGGCCTCGCGTTCGATGGCTTCCTCGGCTAAATATGGGACAAATTTTCTCATCAATCTTCCATTCTCATCTGCATCTGTCGTTAGGTTGGCTACTATTTGTCTTTTGATTTCTCCGCCTCACGTGCCAGTTTGGCTACATCATCAGCCGTCATACCCTTTGTCGTCCGCAACAGTGCGGCCAGTTCGCGAGGGTGTTCCTTGATGATGTCTGACAGATCGGACGAAACCTTCCCGGCGAGGGCCATTAGCTCATCCACATCAATTGCAAAAATTTCAGCGATTTTGCACACCTTGTCTTCGGCTGGCGGCGGAAACTCGTCCCGCTCGACCTTGGAAAGATAGGTCGGGCTGACGCCGATTTTCTTGGCCATTTCACGCAATCCAAACTCCCGTTCCTCTCGGATGCTGCGAATGAACGCCCCGAATTTGATATTCCTCCCACTGGTCATGACTTACATCTCCGTTTTATGTTTAGGTGTCACTATACACATGAAGCTTATAGAGTGTCAAGTGTCAACTAAACGGTTGTCAAAGGGGGTTAGGCCGCGAGCTTCAATTCCCGGACATCTGTCAGAACCTGCCGAAAATCAGATGACGGGGCGATGCACATGGTTCTATAAGTGTCCAAGAAGCGCAGGGTTATCGTAGTTTTGAAAAATGAAGCACCGCGACAGATGAACGTACCCGGGCCACCTATTTCACACGGTTTCCGTGTTGGTCACACGTCCCATCCGCAAGCCGTATAATAACGGCTAACAGCACGCTGGATATGGCCTGCACAAAGGCTGGCATTACTTTCCGGCAGTTCGCCAAATTCAAGATTTCCGAAGAACTGCGTTATGAGTCCCTGGGGAATGGTTACGTTGGACAGGTTCGTAAAAAGGCGATCCAAGGCGGAACGTACTTCTGTTTCCTGCCAATAGTATCGAACCCGGTCACTTAGGCTGAAATGCCGGAGGACGGCAACTTCCGCATGGGGCCCCTCGTAATACGATTGCCAGTCACCGGGATTCCGATCCATGGCGTCATCAAGCGCGGCGACGATTCCCGACCGGACGCTTGGGTAGAGCCTTTCCTCGATGGCGGCGAGTGCGAAGATCGCCTCGCGAAAGCGGAACGTCAACTCCGGACCGACTTTTAGGAAAAAAACGTGGCGACTGACTAATTCAGCGAGGGAGGAAGTCGGCTGGTAGTCCGTCGAATGTCCTTCAAAAGTCAGGCCGTTGTGACGTCCGATAGCTGTCACGAGTTCCCGCGCGCCATCGGGATCGAATTGGTGGACGGAACTGTGGCTGAAGTCCACGCCGGGCTGGGTAACCACCGACACGACACGGCCCCAGGCGTCTTCAATGCCCTCGGAACGGAACGCATCGCGGTGGGTGAAGATGGTTTCGTCCAGCCGTTCGGGTGTGGTGACCTGAAGGCCGGTCATTTCTTCGGTTTCTCCGCCAGGGACGGGAACTTCCGTGCCAATAACATAAACAAGTGCATTCGGATCGGGGGCAGACTCCTCGGCAATTCGGCAAAGACGGGCTGCGCGGCGGGCGACTTCGTCAAAGCTTGGGCGTGGTTCGCCCCCGCAGGCCATGCTGGCATCGAGGTGGGTCTTTGTGAATCCCGCTTCGACGTAACTGCGAACCAACACTTCGGCTTTGGCCAGGGCCGTTTCAGCAGATTCTTGTCTCCATGGGTTCGGGCCGAGGTGATCGCCGCCGAGCAAAATTCGGTCCTCGGCCAGCCCCGATCTCTCGACGAGTTGCGACAGCCACGCCGCAAAGTCCGCCGGCGTCATGCCGGTATAACCGCCTTCCTGGTTCACTTGATTGCATGTGGCTTCAATCAAGACCGGAAGCTGTCGTTTGGCTGCAAAGTCGAGAATTGCCTCCAGCACGTAGCCATTTGCGGTACAGAAACTTGGCAGACCGACACGGGTACCATTCCGATTTTTGGAGATTAAATCATTCAAATCCATGATGTTTCAGCCATTAAACAATTTCATGAGCGGGATTCGTTTCGACGAATCGTTTAAGCGATTCCAGGTCCGACGTTCCTTCCATGGGACCGCGCCGCGTGACGGCGAGTGCACCAGCGGCGGCGGCTAGGGTCAGCGTCTCGTCAATATCTCCGCCGCGAAGCCAAAGCGCAGTGAAGGCGCCGCCGAAACAATCTCCCGCCCCGGTCGGATCGATTTCCTCAACCTGGAACGCCCGGACAAACCGACTTCCGTATTCATCAAAAAACCGAACGCCTTCCGACCCGAGTTTATGGACCACTACGCGAACCCCAAGTCCAAGGAGTTCTTGAACCGCGCCATCGGTCTTTTTTGCTTGCGTCAGTAAAAAGATCTCTTCGCCACTGGGTAGGAACAGATCCGTCAGGGCGAGTATTTCACCCATGGCTTCGCGCATACCCGGAGAATCGAGTATCTCTTTTCGCAGGTTCGGATCGAAAGATACCGTTCCGCCGCGATCCTTAACGGCCTTTGCCGCGCGCAGGTTCAATGCCACAAACTCGGCGCTTAAAAGCGAAGAGCCCATGACGTGAACATGATCCACCGTTTCCAATGCGCGCATTGACGCGTCCGACACAGACATTTGGCCGCATGCGCTATGTTTGATATTGAAGACGAAATTCCGGGAACCGTCAGGACAATACCGCACGAAAGCGCTGCCTGTGGGTCTATCCGGATCGATGCTGACCGCCGAGATGTCGACCCCGTCCTGCTCAAGCCTTTCTAGGTTTACGCGCCCGAAATCATCATTTCCGACCGCTGAAATAATGGCGCCGGGATGGCCGAGTTTCGCGACCTGATCGATGTAAATGGCCGGCGCGCCGGAAGGATACGGGCCAGTCAGTGCGATTGGTTCAAGAAACCCATCACCTCGATGGTCCGCCATAATTTCGACGAGAATTTCTCCAATGACCGCGATCTTTTTCACAGTTTCCGTCCATTATGTTTCAGGTTCGTGGCAACACAGAGTTCTGTTCCAATGTACATTGAAATCAAAGAGCTGGTTAACAGGACGGCGGCGACTTCGCAGGATGGTTTCTTGCTTGACTCATGCCACCAGCGGCTACTAGTGTCAACTTAGAAATTAACACGCGTAAAATATTTGTGGTTATTTTAAGGGTTGTTTGGGAGGGTGGCCTTGTAATCGCATAGTGCAATCTTGGCTTCGAATTGTATGCCGGATGGCGGGTGAGGATCGACGGTATGAACCGAAAAATCAAAACGATGGAAGAATTCGCATCGTTGTGCGGTGTCTCCCGGCCGACAGTTTCGAAGTACTTCAACGACCACTCGAGCGTTCGCAAATCGACGCGGAAACGTATTGAGCAGGCGATAGAACAGTATGACTATCGCCCTAACATTTTTGCTGTAAATCAGAACCGCCGAGCGACCAAGAATATTGGAATTCTCGTCCCCTACCTTGCGGACCCATTTTTCGCGGAAATAGTGCGAAACATCGAGCGGCGATGCATCGACGCGGGATACTGGCCAATATTGATGAGTTCCCATGGCGCAACGGAACTCGAAAACAACGCTTTGGATTCGCTCCAATCGCTCAAACCCGCAGGGGCTCTAGTGGCGCCGCTCGGCCGGGCGTCGGACTACGAACATGTTCGAAGATTCACGGAAGAGGTCCCGACGGTCATCTTTGACAGTCAGGTTGACGTTGGCGAAGCCTTTGTCGGATCTGATAATTTCCAAAGCATTGGGATGATCGTGGAGTATTTGTACCGCACTGGGGAACCGCCTTGTTTTTTCGAAATGCCACCCGTCAACCCGAATGCAAACAAGCGTCGCCAGGCCTATCGGCAGACCATGGAGCGGCTCGGCCACGCGCCACAGATTATCCATGTCGATGGACAGGGTTGGGAGTTCGAACGCGTCGGCTACCAGGAAGGCAAGCGTCTTATATCGGAACATGCGCTCCCTTCGAACACGGTGCTGTGCAGCAACGACCGAATCGCTATCGGATTATTGGCGGCGGCGCATGAGATGGGGCTCCGCGTCGGCCAGGGTCCGGGTTGCGCCTTACGGATCGCGGGCCACGACGATCACCCCTGGTCTCAGTTTACCTGTCCCGCTTTGACCACGGTTGCGCAAAACTATTCGGCAATTTCGGATCACAGCGTGGAAACGCTGTTCCGAATAATCAATTCCGGCGGCAAGGCCGAAACGTACGAATCGATTCTTTTCGAGGGAAAACTCGTCTTACGCGCTTCTGCGTGACGGTGGCGGGCTAAAAACTACGGCTGCTTAAAAATTTACGCGCGTAAACTTTTTTGTTGACTTACTTGCCATCTATTCGTATAATTAACTGATATCAACAATTCGGTTTAGGTTCCTTACAAACCCAACAGGGAGATTTCATATGAAACTGTTGAAGGCATTTGCTGCCGCGACGGGCATTGCGTCGCTAATCAGCTTTAGTGCTGGGGCGGCGGAAATCACGGTCGCCACTGTGAACAACGCTGACATGATCGTCATGCAGAAGCTTGCTCCGCAGTGGGAAAAAGCGACCGGCAACACGATCAACTGGGTTGTCCTGGAGGAAAACGTCCTGCGCCAGCGGACTACTCAGGATATTGCAACGAAAGGCGGTTCTTTCGATATCATCTTCATCGGTGCCTACGAAGCTCCGATTTGGGGGGCCAACGGTTGGCTTACATCGTTGAACGATTTTGGCGATGACGCTGCATACGACGTCAACGACATCTTCCAGCTGGTACGGAACGGTTTGTCTGCAAAGGACAACCTCTATGCTGTTCCGCTCTATTCCGAGACCTCTTTCACATTCTATCGGACGGACGTCTTCAAGGCCGCGGGCGTCGAAGCGCCGACCGAGCAAATCTCCTACACCGAGTTCAGGGACATTGTTTCCAAGGTCCACGACCCGGATAACGGTGTTTTCGGAACCTGTCAGCGCGGTAAGGCTGGCTGGGGCGAGAACATGGCCTTTATCGGCCCGCTTGCCAACGCTTTTGGCGCCCGCTGGTTCGACATGAACTGGAACCCGCAACTCGACTCGGCCGAGTGGAACGCCGCGGTAACCTATTACGTTGACCTGATGACCAAATACGGTCCTCCGGGTGCGAGCGCCAACGGCCACAATGAAAACCGTGCTCTGTTCAAGGACGGTAAGTGTGCGACCTGGGTCGACGCAACCTCGGCGGCCAATGACGTTCGTAATCCGAAGACCTCGACCGTTGCGGACAAGACCGATTTCTTCAAGGCGCCCAAACAGGCGACTGCAAAGGGCACTGGTTGGTTCTGGTCCTGGGCACTTGCCATTCCGGCGACCTCTAAGAAGATTGACGCCGCCAAGGACTTCCTCAAATGGGGCACTTCGAAAGAGTACTTCGAAATGGTTGGCGAAACCGAAGGCTGGGTTGCCGTGCCGAGCGGAACGCGTCAATCGGTTCACGAGGATCCGCGTTTGCTGAAGGCCGCGCCTTTCGCGGCGACTATCAAGGACGCGATCCTCTCGGTGGACCCGGCCGATCCGTCGCTGCTTCCCGTTCCTTACACCGGCGTTCAGTTCGTCGCGATCCCCGAGTTCCAGGGCATCGGCAACTACGTCGGGCAGCAGATCTCGGCGGCTCTTGTCGGGCAGCAGACGGTTGATACTGCTCTGGCCAACAGCCAGAAGTTCGCGGTCCGCGAAATGACCAAGGCCGGTTACATCAAGTAACCTCCTGCGTGAACGGGCCGGTCCCTGCGGATCGGCCCGCTTTACGATATTTTCCGAGTCCTTCTCGGCGTAGCTTTGTAGAAAGGGCCTGGGTGGGCCTTTCCTTCAACGCTTCAAAGAAAGTCTAACGGGAGGAAACTATGGCAACTAAGGCTTCCCGCACCGCCGCAAGGGCAATGATCTCGCCGGCCGTGCTTCTCCTGCTCGGCTGGATGATCGTTCCGCTTGGGATGACGCTCTATTTCTCGTTTCTGAGATACAACCTGATCACGCCCGGCGACAATCCATTTGTGGGGTGGGAGAACTACAACTGGTTCATTACCGACCCGAGCTTTACGGACGCAATGTTCAACACGCTTGTGATGGTCGGAGGTGTCCTGCTGATCACGGTCGTCGGGGGCATCTTGTTCGCCCTGCTGCTGGACCGGCCGATGTTCGGCCAGGGCTTAATCCGCATTATGGTGATCGCACCGTTTTTCGTGATGCCGACCGTTTCCGCACTGGTCTGGAAAAACATGTTCATGAATCCGGTGAACGGCGTCTTCGGGCGCCTCGCCACGAGCTTGGGTTTCCAGCCCATCGATTTTTTCGGCCAGATCCCACTGGCCTCGATCATCTTCATCGTCAGTTGGCAGTGGCTTCCATTCGCGACGCTGATCCTGCTGACCGCGCTGCAGTCGCTCGATCAGGAACAGCTCGAGGCCTCCGAAATGGACGGCGCAAGATGGCTGAGCCGGTTCTGGTACATCATGCTGCCGCACTTGGCCCGCGCGATCACCGTCGTGATCTTGATACAAACCATTTTCCTGCTGTCAATCTTCGCCGAAATCCTCGTGACCACCAACGGCGGGCCGGGCACGGCGACGACTAACCTGACGTATTTGATCTATGTCTCGTCACTGCTGCAGTTCGACGTGGGGATGGGTAGTGCCGGCGGTGTCATCGCCATCATCCTTGCCAACATCGTTGCGATCTTCCTGATGCGGATGATCGGCAAGAACCTCGACGCATAGGGAGGAACGATCAATGGCACGCGCAGTCTCAAACAAAACCAAGCTCATCAACACAGCCGTTGCCGGAACGCTTGGCTTTCTGATCTTCTTTCCTATTCTCTGGATCGTGGTCCTGTCGCTCAAGACCGAACAAGACGCGATCAGGGCGCCTCTGGAGATCCTGTTCAACTCCGGTTGGACGACCGAAAGCTTCAGCACGGTCCAGGCCCGGTCCGACTATTTCAAGCACTTCTCCAACTCGGTCATCATCTCGGTCGGGTCGACGTTACTGGGCCTTCTGATCGCGATACCCGCGGCCTGGTCGATGGCCTTTGTGCCCGCCAAACAGACAAAAAACGTCCTGATGTGGATGCTGTCGACCAAGATGCTGCCGCCGGTAGGCGTGCTGGTGCCGATCTACCTGATCTTTCGCGACATCGGCTTGCTGGACAGCCGGATTGGTCTGACCTTCGTTCTGATGATGATCAACCTGCCGATCATCATCTGGATGCTTTACACCTACTTCAAGGAGATCCCCGGCGAGATCCTCGAAGCGGCACGAATGGACGGAGCGAGCCTGCGCGAAGAGGTCCTCTACGTGCTAACGCCAATGGCGGTTCCGGGCATGGCCTCGACGGTCTTGCTCAATGTCATTCTCGCGTGGAACGAGGCTTTTTGGACGCTCAATCTGACAGCGGCCAAGGCGGCTCCGCTCACGGCCTTCATCGCCAGCTACTCGAGCCCCGAGGGCCTCTTCTACGCCAAGCTTTCGGCGGCATCCGTGATGGCCATCGCACCGATTCTGATCATGGGCTGGTTCAGCCAAAAACAACTCGTTCGCGGCCTCACCTTCGGCGCGGTGAAATAAGGAACAGATCATGGGAAATATCAAACTCGAAACCGTCTCCAAAAGCTTCGGCAGCGTGGAAGTCATTCCGCCGCTTGATCTGGAAATTGAGGAAGGGGAATTCGTCGTCTTTGTCGGCCCCTCGGGCTGTGGCAAATCGACCCTGCTGCGTCTTATTGCCGGTCTGGAGGATGTCACGTCGGGGACCGTTTTGATCGACGGTCAAAACGCAACCGCTGTACCGCCGGCCAAGCGCGGACTTGCCATGGTGTTCCAGTCCTATGCGCTCTATCCGCATATGTCGGTCGGGAAAAACATCGCATTTCCGCTCAAAATGGCCAAGGTTGATCAAAGCGAGATCGAAACGAAGGTTGCCACGGCAGCCGAGGTCCTTAACCTTACCGACTACCTTGACCGTAAGCCCGGGCAACTGTCCGGCGGGCAGCGCCAGCGCGTCGCCATCGGCCGGGCCATCGTCCGCGAGCCCAAGGCGTTCCTGTTTGACGAACCACTTTCCAACCTCGACGCGGCCTTGCGGGTCGGCATGCGGCTTGAAATTTCCGAATTGCACAAGCGGCTGGCGACAACGATGATCTATGTCACTCACGATCAGGTCGAGGCAATGACCATGGCCGATAAGATCGTGGTGCTTCAGGCAGGCGTCATCGAGCAGGTCGGCAGTCCGTTGGAGCTTTACCAGACGCCGCGCAATATTTTTGTGGCCGGTTTTATCGGTAGCCCAAAGATGAATTTCATCGACGGCACCGAAGCCAAGAAACACGACGCCCATACCATCGGAATACGGCCAGAACACATCAACGTTTCAAGCAGCGAAGGCTCTTGGAAAGGTGTCGTCGGCGTGGCCGAGCACCTGGGTTCCGATACGTTCCTCCACATCCACGATTCCGGGTTGGCGGATCCGATGACCGTCCGCGTTAGCGGCGAAGTCGATTTCCGCTACGGCGACACGATCTACATGACGCCGCATGAAGACAAGATCCAAAAATTCGATGCAGAAGGACTTAGAATTACATGAACCGCCTTGAGGGTAAATCTGCACTGGTTACGGGCGGGGCGAGGGGTATTGGCCGGGCCATCTCCGAGGCATTTGTCCGTGAAGGGGCCGATGTTGCGATTGCCGACCTTCTTGAGGACGAAGCGCAAGCGCTGGCAGAACAACTGGGACCGAAAGCCAAAGGCGTCCGTTTGGATGTTTCCTCCAGGGATTCAATCACAAGCGCCGTAAATACGGTGGAAGAAGCCTTTGGTGGCGTTGATATTCTCGTCAACAACGCCGGTATTTTCGATATGTGCCGGCTCGACGAGATCACAGAAGAAATGTATCGCCGTCAGTTCGACGTTAACGTCGCCGGGACGATTTTTGCCTGCCAGGCTGTGGTGCCCGGCATGATCAAGCGGGGTGGTGGCAGCATCATCAATTTTTCCTCTCAGGCAGGTCGGCGGGGTGAGGCTTATATCGTGCTTTACTGCGCCACCAAGGCCGCCATCGTAAGCGTGACCCAGTCGCTCGCTCTGGAACTGGCGGAAAACAATATCCGGGTTAATGGGATTGCCCCCGGCGTGATCGATACACCTATGTGGGAGCACGTGGATTCGCTTTTCGCGAAGTATGAAAACCGGCCGCTTGGCGAGAAAAAGCGCCTGGTGGGCGAAGCCGTGCCGCTTGGGCGTATGGGTAACCCCGAAGATATTGCCGACCCGGCGGTATTCCTCGCGTCAAACGAAGCCCGGTACATCACCGCTCAGACCTTCAACGTCGATGGCGGTAACTGGATGAGTTAGAGGCCCCTGCTTGTGTTGTCCATCAAGCACGCGGATTTAGGGTCAAAAGTCATGGGTGTTACCCTCAACAATGGCACAATCTCACAATTGCCCGATGGAATCCCTGGGCCTTCCTATGATCGCGCGGCGCTGACGCCGGGTATCGTTCACATAGGCTGCGGAAACTTCCATCGCGCGCATCAGTCTTGGTATTTGGGCCAACTGTTGGAAATGGGCCTGTGCACGGACTGGGCAATCATCGGCGCGGGGGTTCGTCCGGCCGATGCCGCCATGCGAGAAACGCTTGAAGCACAGGATTGGTTAACGACCCTGATCGAACTCGGCCCCGACGACAAACGCGCCGAGGTCATCGGCCCGATGATCGACTTCGTCCCGGTGGCGGCGGATAATGCTCCGCTGATCAAAGCGTTGGCCGATCCGCGCATCCGGATCGTCTCGCTGACCGTCACCGAAGGCGGGTACTACGTCGATCCGGCAACCAATGGGTTCGATACCGACCATCCCGACATCCAATATGACGCCGCCCACCCCGACACCCCGCGTACCGCGTTTGGGGCCATGATCGCGGCTTTGAAACGTCGCCGGGATGCAGGTGTCGGTCCGTTCTCGGGGCTGAGTTGCGACAACCTACAAGGCAACGGCAACATCCTAAAATCGACGGTTCTTTCGTTGGCGCGGCTCTCCGATCCCGATTTGGCGGACTGGATTGAGGCAAATTGCACTTTCCCGAACTCGATGGTCGACTGTATCGTTCCGGCGACTGGCCCGAAAGAGATCGCTTTGGCCCGCGAATTTGGTATCGACGATGCGGCGCCGGTTACCCATGAACCATTCCGCCAATGGGTCATCGAAGACAATTTCTGTGCTGGCCGCCCGGATTGGGACAAGGCCGGAGGTACCTTTACCGATCAGGTGCCTGACTACGAAACAATGAAGATCCGGATCTTGAACGGCGGTCACCAAGTGTTGTGTTTGGTGGGCGAACTGGTGGGCATCGAACTCATGTCGGAGACGATGGCCGATCCGCTGATCCACCGCTTCTTCCGCAAGGTCGAAGAAGAAGAAATCGTACCCTTTGTGAAGCCGGTTCCCGGTTTCACGGCGCCGGAATACCTTGAACTGATTGACGGCCGGTTTGCGAACCCATCCATCGTCGACACCACCCGACGGGTGGCTTTTGACGGGTCTTCCCGGCAGCCCGGCTTTATTCTGCCGTCGGTTCGCGACGGCTTGGCGTCGGGGGCGCCTGTGGAGGGACTCGCCCTGGTTTCCGCGGCCTGGTGTCGCTACTGCCTCGGTACACGCGAGGACGGGAGCGTGATCGAACCCAATGACCCGATGTGGGATGCGTTGCAAACCCGTGCGAAAGAAGCCGCCTCAAATCCGAAAACCTGGCTCGGCATGGGCCATATCTACGGTGCTTTGGCTCAAGAGACGCGCTTTGCCGATGCGTTCGTGCGCGCATACGCCATGATCCGAAACGACGGAGTGAAAGCGACGCTCAGAGAATTTTGCGGCTGATCGACAATCGGAAACGCTTGCCCGCTCCGCAAACAGACACAAAGGAGAACATGTTATGCAAGCAGTCGTCTATGATGCTCTTGGCGAAGCTTCCGTCCGGCAAATCGATGCCCGCGAACCCGGCCCGGGTGAAGCCCTGGTGCGCACAAAAGCCAGTGGGATCTGCCACACTGATATCGACATACTGCACGGCCGGTACGGCAATTCGGACTTCCCCATCGTTCCGGGGCACGAGTATGCGGGCGTCGTGGAATCTGTCGGGGTCGGGGTCACGAATATGAAATCGGGCGACCGGGTAGTGATCGACCCGAATATCGGGTGCGGCACTTGTCGGCCCTGCCGAAAGGGTCAGATCAATCTATGCGAGTCCTTGGGCGCATACGGGGTTACGGTCAATGGCGGATTTGCTGAATTCAGTACCGTTGCGACGTCAAGCCTCGTGTCCATCGGGGACATGCCATATGATGTTGCCGCTTTTGCTGAACCCATGGGCTGTGTCCTGAACGGTGTTGAGACCGTCGGCACCGAAGGTGTGGACGAAGCGATTATCTTCGGCGCTGGGCCTATTGGGATCCTGATGGCCATGGCGTTGCGCGCCCACAATGTGCAAGAAATATCCCTCGTCGATATTGAAGAGAGTCGGCTCGAACTCGTTGAAAGTCTAGGGTTCTCGGCCCTTGCCGCAGGATCGGATAGCTTGGCTGCGCGTAAAGGTGGCGTCGATCTCGCCGTGGACGCGACGGGTGTTCCAGACGTCGCAGCGGGATTGGTCCATTACCTAGACATCGGGGGCACGGTTCTGTTTTTCGGGGTTTGTCCTCCCGACTTCCGAATGGAAATTTCACCATTCGAGGTCTTCCGCCGGCAGCTCAAGATCGCCGGTTCGCACTCTCTCAATAACAATATATCGGAAGCTCTGGACGTTATTAAACTCGTCGGCGCTGATATTGAACGGCTCGTTTCCCATTCTGTGCCTCTTGCGGAAATACCCCGATTTCTTTTGGGAGAGACCGGGGCGAAAAAGCTAAAGGTGCAGGCCGTGTTGTGAGATTTCGTCCCATACGGGCGTTGTCAGGGCTTTGTCGGCATTGTCACGTTAATCGGAGGCGGCCACAAAGCACGGTATCCCAGCCCTTTCTGCTTGCCGCGCTCGCACTTTCCCATGCGTTGAATGCATCGGTTCGAAGTTGCTTGAACGTGGATCTGCTGAGTAAATGACGCTGGATGTAAAAGGTGTTGTAGACCGAAGAGTGGAAATTCAGGAAGCGTTGCGCAGAGCCCGGTGATTTGAAGCGCTGCTGTTTCCGCTCTCTTCGTCGCACTGGCTGATGTGAGTTTTCAGCACGATTGTTCGCACGCTTATGATCGATGTGCTCAGCCGTCAGACCGAGAGTTTGAAAAGCGACAGGATAGGACCAGAATTTATCAGTCACGATCCGGGTCGGTGCCCAGCCTGTTTCCTTAAGGGTTTACGCATCAACTTCAATGCCGTTTTGGCATTACGTTTCGGTTGAACGAGAAAGTCGAGAACCTCGCCCTCATTGTCTACGGCGCGCCACAGCCAATACCGTTTGCCACGGATCACGATCGCCATTTCGTCAAGATGCCAATGGTCGCTGGGCATCGGTCGCGTTTGTCGCATATTGCGGGCAATTGGCACCCCAAATGTCCGGAACCAACGCCTGACAGGTTCATAGGAAATATCGAGACCGTGTTCTGCGAGTAAATCCTCAACGTCTCGATAGCTCAAAGTGATCCTAGCGTACAGCCACACAGCATGGCGGATAACTTCGGGCGAAAAACGGTGGCGTTTGCAGGAAATGTGCTGCATCCCGAGATGCTTCTTTGGTACAGCCTCCCGACACCAGCCTGTTAACGTGACAATGCCCCACCGGTATTGTCGATGCGCTGATCGCTTGCCATTTGTTTCGCTTGATTCCCAGAAACGGCCAGTTTTGGACTACTTAGATCGAAACCCGCAGAGTCAATTCTCATTGGGTGCGTGCCCCAGAAACCAAATAGCCTAGGCTTGGGATGAATGCCGAAACGGGAGTACGAAATGGTAGAGATCGTGCCCCCGCAACCAAAACAACAAGTAAAACAACGCACTACAAAAAAGGCCCGGTCACAGACCGGGCCTTCTTGCGTTTGTATCCGCACTGTGTCCGGAATAGGCCGCTCCGTCACGAATGAAATTTAACCCGTGACCGGTTGTCCATAGTGAAATTGGAACCATAGCGGCGGATCACACTCAGTTATCGGCGCAGACCCGATCCATAAGACCGTTCATAAAGTCTTCGCATTTCGCGATCTGCTCAATATCAATAGATTCGTTGGGTTTGTGGGCCTGATCGATATTTCCCGGACCGCAGATAATGGTCGGCACGCCGGCGCCATGGAACAGACAGGCCTCGCAATTGTAAGAGACCTTCCGCACGTGGTTTTCGCCGGTAATGGCTTTTGCCAATTGAGTGACCGGCGCATCCTCGGGAGTGTCAAGCGACGGGATCACGGCCATGGGCTCGAATGTAATGGTCGCGCCGGGATAGACCGCCCGCATTTCCGGAAGCAGTTCCGTGTCCACAAACCCTTGAACGTCCCGAAAGATTTTATCCGGATCATCATTGGGAAGGTGGCGGAACTCAAACTCGAATACGCATTCCGCAGGTACGATATTCAATGCGGTGCCACCCCGAACCAGGCCCACGTGAATGGTCGTATGCGAGCAGTCATACTCGTCATCAAACGGGCCTTCGGTACGGAACTTACGAGACAGTTCCTGAAGACGCGCAATGATGGCGCCCGCGTATTCAACGGCGTTTACGCCGCCGGGCGCCAACGACGAATGAGCTTCCAGTCCACTGACATGGCAACGATAGCTTCGCTTTCCCTTGTGCGAGGCTATGACCCGCATATTTGTCGGCTCACCGACGACACAGCCCTCGGGCGTGAACCCATTTTCACACATGTC
>Ga0233431_1001939_pt1 | contig 32032 bp, 23 predicted proteins | sample SI_118_April2016_FD_179867 | JGI IMG/M metagenome (GOLD analysis project Ga0233431, IMG submission 179867) | Seawater microbial communities from Saanich Inlet, British Columbia, Canada - SI_118_April2016_200_MG | ecosystem: Environmental > Aquatic > Marine > Inlet | place: Canada: British...
TTTCATCACTTTATGCTTCTTTATTTTGTTAATAATAGTTTTAAAAAAGGATTATGCAAATCTTTCACAATATCATTTTACTCTAAACGAAAAAGAATAATAGTCTGCAAAATCAAAAGGAGGTGAATTAATAATTTCCCCTTCAAGATTTTCAAATTGAATGTTCCCGTTTCTTCCTATTTTGTCCGGATTACTATTTCTATTCCACCAATGTTTAATCATGCCATCTTGTTGTTCGTCTTTTATTATCCATGTATATAGCCCCGATTTTAATTTTAAGGTGTCAATAAACTCTGTGTTTTCAGGGAATTGGCTTCTCTCTTTTACAAGCAAGCCATTTTTGTCTATCAGTACATAACTGTTTTCTTGTGCACGTCCTATGTCGTTTGTTAAAACTCTAAGAATTATTTCTTTTGGGAAAAAGACTGGCAAGTCCCAGACCGATTCCGCATAATTGTTTAAAATTTGTTCATCGGCACTATTATTAACAGTCTGAATTTCAATATAAAAGCGTTCTCTGTTTTTTAAACCATTCATTTTTAATGGAGCTAGAATTATTTCTTCCTCTTCTAAACTATTTAGTGCTCCATGCCAGGTAAAGTGCTGTGTTTCACCTCCTTTAATTCCATATTGAAATTTTATACTTTTAATAGGGAAGGTGCCTTCATTGCGAACATTTATTATTGGTGTTCCATCATTTCCTCTGACATTTCGTCTATATCGTAAAGCATTATTCGGGGACTTAATTTCTATAATAGCTGCATCACTTTTAAAATTGAATTCTCCATAGCTCACTAATTGGTGCGACATAGTAAAATTCCCTTTTTTTTCTCCATTGCCATCAAACATTTCTATCTGATAATCAATAGATAAGCTGTCGTTATCCACAAAATTGCTTACTTCAAAATCATAGGTGTCAGTTGCTGTTCCCGGACACCAACCGGCTCGGTTAAACTGCCAGGTACCTCCTTGAGGATGAATGGGATTATGACCACAGTCTTTCCAAACTGTCCAATTGATTTTTTCTCCACCCGAGAATCTGTAGGTATGCATTTTTTCATCCCATTCGCAACAATTGTATGGCCCAAAATGCCCATGGCCACTTATTCGGGCTTTTAGTCTAAAGCTTTTGGCATTTTCTATAAGGGCAATTTTTTTCTTTTTTAAAATAGAATCTAAAGCTAAATATTCGTATTTGTATTTCCCTTGAGGCCAAATGTTTTCAACTTTTAAAACATTTCGGCTAGGTTTTCCTTTAATAAATATGAATTTCAGATCGTGAAGTTCTTGATTGTTTCCGTGTTCTATACGTTTATCTCCTTTGAGTATTGAAGCATAATCGCTTACATCCCAAATATATTCCCAACCATTGTCAGTTAGATTTAACCTTTTTCCGTAAGGAGTAATAAAACTATTTATTCGAAATTTTTCGGAGCTATTTCCTTCCGATGTATAAACAATAGTCGATGTTTCATAATCCCATTCACCGCAAGGGTATTTATCTCTTTTCGTCGAACTATCACATTTTAAGGTTTGTACCATTAGAATCTTTCTCCATTCGCCTTCCGTAGGAAAATGTGCAATGGTATCGTAAACTTGTTTTCCCTTTTTTGATGGAGATGGTGTTGCAAAACTTATGACATGAATACATACAGTATCTTGAGAAAAGGATGTGGGTACATTTGAGCTCTTTTTGTTGTAGGAACTACTTATAATAATAAGCAGAATTGAAATGCTTAAAATTTTCAAATTTGAAACTATACTATTATTTGTAAAATTATTTTTCTGTTGCATTTTTAATAGAATTTGTTGAACAAAATCCCTTATGGGACAGCTTATTATTAAAATTTCTTTTCACAATTAAATTCATAATTTGTATCTCTACAATCAATAAACTTTAAAAATTAACAAATATGAGAAAAAATTGTTGCTTGGCAATTTTGGATTATTATTTCCCTATCTTCTGTTTAGTATAATAGTATTTCTGAGTTGATTTTTTGCATAATAAATTTTTACATTAATTCAGGAAATTCGTTATAGCATTCCTTTATTTTATTTTCATAAATTGAATTATCACCCTCTGTATGTGAAGCTAAACAAAGAAAGTAATTTACCTCTTGAACTCTTGTATATATAAGCCATTCTCCTGTCAATTTTCTTTCATTACCATAAATAGCTTGTGAGTGGAGATTACTCATTATTATATGTTTTGACAATTTATGTTTATCTATAATATTTTTATAATCAGCTTTTCTTTTTTTATGTATTTGTCCTTGTTTATTAAACCAATAATTTCTTATATTCATTAATAGTGAATACCCTATTCCGCTATATGCATTATGATGAAATTTATATAATCCTTGTAATGGTTTATGTTTAAACTGATTTGAAAGATTAGTATTCTCTTTTTCAATTAACTCTATAATATCAAGTATTTCTGATGAATTATAAAACTCTATGTAAGCTTCATCTTCGGCATCACTTACATTAAATTTTTCTCCAAAATTACATTTATGAATAGTAAGTTGATTTAACAATAACTTACTATATTTCCCTTTATTTCTTAATTTGATTTTTAAACGCTCAATAATATCTTTTTTGCAAATATTAAACTGGGAATTTTTTATATCAAATGTTGATACATTGTCAAAAGTTATTTTACGTTTTTCTAACTCATTTTGATAATACAAAAATATACTATTCATTAATTCGAAATCCATCAAACACCCTCCTCCACAATTTTAATTTCCTCCTCAGTTAGCTCATAGAGCTGATAAACCATTTGGTCTATTTCTTCATCTGTTTGATTAATTTGGCTTTGCAGATTGTTAATTTCTGTTTTATAGGACATAAAATATTCTTCCCATTCGTCTTGTTGCAATAACGATAAAGCCACTTTTTTCTTTTTAAGTTCAGATACTAATGTTTTGAAGTCGTGATCGTAAAAAGAATCTATCTTTTTAGACATTTTATATATCTCAATATTATCTGATAGCCTGTTTAGAAATTTGGTTTTCTTTCGTTGAAGTTCTTTATTTTTGTTCACAATGACTTCAACTTTATTGTCGAATGGAAATAGCTTTTCCTGTTCAATTTCCTTTATTGGTAATTGTTTACAGTTTGCAATTAATATTTTTTGAAATAAATCTTTTTCAATATCAAGGTAAGAATATTTATGAAAATAGGTTAATAATTTTGAATTTAATAAAGCTAATACAAATTTTAGAGTTGATTTATCTTTTGGGATTATTGCAAATCCAATTTGGGTAAAATATAAACTTTCTGTTGTAAGACCAGCATAGATGCGTGGTGGCTTACCAGAAACAATCTGACGAACAATAATTCGAGGTTCTGTAAAAAACTTTTCTGAACGCATTGAGCCTAACCAATTGCCATATTTAATATATTCACTTGGTTTATTGATTACATCATATCTGATAATATTTTCACCTGTAATCAAAGGTTTATACATTTCATCTATTTTAGTGAAGGAATGAAATTCTCTATTCTTTATAGTTTCCTCAGAATGTCCTTGATATTTATCATATGGTGTAATTCCAAGTGAAAAGTCTGAAACATCTCCTAATTCATTTGTAGATTGTCTTTTTATCTTTTCAAGTAATCCAATATGTTCCAATGATAAAAAGATATTGTAATTATTATTTTTATCCTCTTTCCAAATTTTCTTATCAATTTGATTTATTCGAAGATTATCAACAAAATTTATCACTTCTGATTTAGGATAAACAATAACATCAACAATTTCAGTTGAATAATTCTTGCGATACTCAAAAATAATTGTTTCTACTTTTGCATCTATAAAAACATTGTCAGGAAGTTTAATAATTTTAGTCATTTCTGACATCAATAATGTTCTTATCTTTTTATAAGATGAATTAACAAGTATTGAATTAGGGTTAATAAAAGAAACAAAACCTTTGTCTTTAACAATACTTCTTGCTTTCTCAATAAAAATAGAATATAAATTTATTCTATTCTCAGTTGTAACATAATATTTAAATAATCCTTTAACTAATTCAGGAGGTAAGGCTTTTATATCAACATAAGGCGGATTTCCAATCACCACATCAAAGCCACCATTATATTCGGTTCTAAATGCGTGTTCTCTTGTGCATAGGAATTCTGTTTTTATTTTTTCTATTTCTTCATTTTTAGGCAGTTCGTGTTTTATGCGGTTATTATGGATGTATTCTATCGTATTATTCAGGTATTCATCGTTTTCTATCTTCGATTTTCCGAATTTTTGCGTCCAGACCGATACGGATTTTTCGCCATCCTGGCGGACAAGGGGATTAATCCCCTTGTTTCTGTTTCGCTCTCTTGCAGTTCTACCTTTTATTTTTTTTACGATATTCGTCAGTTTTTCTTCTTCACAAACGAGTAGTAGGTGCATATGGTCGCTACAGATATTATATTCTATTACATTTAGTTTATCTTCTTTTACTATTTCTGCTACGGTTTTCGTAATTATTATTTCGTCATTATCATCGAGCCATATTGCTTTACCGGTTTTAACATAATTATCGAACATTCGTTGCGAATATCTCGAATTATGTGTTGCTGTGGTTATGTGCCAGGCATTTTTCTTTTTCTCGCTAAATATTTGAGGAAACTCTTTATTCCAATCAAAAGCTTTGCTGCCTGCAATTTTGGGGTCGTCAATAAGTGAGTTTCCGTATTTAATATTTTTGTTTAGATTCGATAGTTTTCTGCCTTTTTGTGCTGTGGGTAGCCAAAGCGATAGTCGAGCAATTTCAACACTTTCTTCGTTAATATCCACTCCATATAGATTGTTCTCGAGAATGGCTTTGTCGGTATCGAACAGCCGGATTGTTTCGCCCGTAAGTTCGGCTATAATATCATCGATATGCTTGTGTTCATCAATCAAAAAACTAAGGGCTTGGTTCAAAAATGCACCGGAACCACAAGCCGGATCAATTATCTTTAAGGAAAGTAGCCAATGTTTGTAGTTTTCGAGAGTGTCAAACAGCTTCCTGCCTTTGGCGGATAGTTTCTTGCCTTTGGTTTTGTAAGAGCCGTCAAACTCAATTTCACTTATGTCTAATTCCTCACGTTTTTCGGTACAAAGCTTACCTACGGTATTTTCTACTATATATTGAGTTATGTATTTTGGTGTGTAAAAAACTCCGTCCTTTTTGCGTTTCGATATGTTTTTCTCGCTATGTACTGACAACAAGGGAATGAATTCCTTTGTTGTTGTGGTAGTGGTTGCAGCAATTTCGGCGGTTTTTTCTTCAATCTCGTTAAGCGAATGTTCAAAAATATGCCCCAAAATATTTACGTCAACATCGGTGCTAAAATCGTAGGATGATAATAGCAGTGCACCGTCTTTCAGGATTTTGTTGTCAATTTGTACATTGTTGAGAATTTCGTCAGCAGCAAACAAACCACCATTGTATGCCGGCAAATCGTAGGTTTTATATTTATGCCCTTTATCGAGATGTTCAAAAAACTTAACAAAACGGCTGTACAATGTTTTATATTCGTCCAAATAAATGAGTGTTTGCCATTGCTCAATAATTTTGGAAATGGCATTTGGTGGAACCAATCCTGTATCTTCGGCAAAAAATACAAACAGCAGTCGGTCTAAAAATTTCTGCGATTTTTTAAATAATGTCAACTTATCGTACTCAGGATTGTTTTCTACAAGATTATTGTAAACATTGTATTTAAAATTCGAGTAATCTTTATAGAGTTTGTCCGAAATGTTTTTTTCGTGAAACTTAGTTTCGGTTTTTAATTTTAGTGGTAAATCTGAAAAAATGCTGTCTTTGTGTAGGATTAAATACAACAATTCAAATTCCTGTTTTTGCAGATTGAATAAATCAAATTCCTCGAATTCGTTGGCATAATCGATATAAAAACGCAGTTTCTGAAAATTAGATGTGATTACATATTTGCAATCGGGCTGATTGTTTTTGTAATTAAATGCTTGTTCAGTTATACTTTTCAGGTCTTTTGTTTTGGTCGATTTTAATTCGATTACAACAATTGCTTTTCCATCTTTTAGAATTGCACCATCTGCCTTTTTTCCGTCTGTTTGATTTTTATATTCTCTCACCAGATTGAAATTTTCTGCTGGTTTTAATGTGTAACCAAATACATCAACAAATATTTCTCTTAAAAATCCGTCCTGGTATTCTTCTTCTTTTAGTTGTTTTATTTCAGAGATTTTTGTTGATGAATAGCTTTTGTTAAACTTCCGGAATGCTTCATCAACTTGCTCTTTGTCGAGGCTCGTAAAGTGATTTTTTATTACCGATTTTTGAAATATTCCCATGGCATTTATGCAAATATTAATTAATTCATAAAAATATAAATCTTCAACGATAGTTCATCTAAAAACCTCCAAATTTATATTTAATTTTTAAATAGTGTTTCATTTAAATTTAATTTTTGGTAAATAATCAGTGAACACAAAAGCAATAGTTAAACGGTTGAATATAAATTCTGTAACTAATTAGTGTGTTTAAAGTGTCGAATCTATGATTGTTATGAAATTTATTTTACCGCAAAAAGCGCTAAGTTATTGAATATGCTTTCTTTGCGAAACATTGCGATTTCCATGGCGACCTTTGCGGTTATTATTATTCAACAATATTTGATGCCTATAGGCTGGGGTAGGTTCATTTGAAACTGTAGCCTATAGGCTACGGCAATTAAAATAAATTGAACTAATCGGCTTATTGAATAGATTCAATTTTTCAATTGACTACTAAAGTTCCGGCACCATCTACAATTCGAACCTTATGAAACTCCGGTTTATGATTAAACATTTTGAAAAAGGAATTGTTTAATTTTTGCTCAAATTTTTCAATAATGTCGCTTTTTACAATATTAATGGTACAACCTCCAAAACCGCCACCCATCATCCTTGAGCCAATAACGCCATTCATTTTTTTAGCTTCTTCGGACAAAAGGTCGAGTCCCGGACAACTTACTTCGTATAACTGACTCAGGCCAATGTGACTTTTAAACAGTTCCTGACCAAAGGATTCAAGCATATTATTTTGTAAAAACGCAGCGGCATTTTGTACCCTTTGGTTTTCTTCCACAACAAATTTGCATCTTTTGTAAATAGTTTCATGAAAATGCTTTTGCAGTTCATGCAATTGCTGAATATTAACATCTCTAAGATTTTTAACGTTGGGGTAAATCTTTTGCACTGTCTCAACACCTTTTTCACATTCTTGCCGCCGCAAATTATACTCGCCGGAAGCCAGGGCGTGTTTTACTAGAGTGTCTGCCAAAATAATGCTATAATCTCCCAAATCGATGTCGAAATATTCATACTCCAATGTTCGGCAATCAAGCTTTAGAGCCTTGTCTTTTTTTCCGTTGAAACTAATAAACTGGTCCATGATGCCGCAATTCACTCCAACAAATTTAACCTCTGCCATTTGAGCCATTTTTATCAGCTTAGAAGAGGGAATTTGAAACTGGTGCAAATGATTGAGAGCATATGTAAAAACAGTCTCGATAGCTGCAGAAGACGAAAGTCCTGCACCATAGGGGATATTTCCACCAAAAACACAATCGAACCCCTCTATCAAGTACGCCTCTTTTTCAAATTCATTTAGAACACCAAGAATATAATTAGCCCAGGCTTTTTCAGATTTTTGAAAATCACTAATATAAAACTCATAAGTTTCATTCAGGTTATAAGCATGTAAACGAACATTTTTAGAATTGTTTGGCTTAATAGCCAAAACTATCGACTTATCAATAGCAGCCGGAAAAACAAATCCTTCGTTATAATCGGTATGCTCGCCAATAAGGTTTATTCGCCCGGGAGCATTAAATAACAAAGGTTCTTCATTAAAAAGTTCTCTAAATGTTTGCAGAATTTTATACTTCATAATTTACCAAAAAATTGAATAGAGAAAAGCCAGAACAATCATTATTATAAAAGCAGAAATATTAAAAGATGTAGTGGTTTTAAACATCGATTTTGTCAAATTGATACCTTTGGCATCGTCTTTTCCACGATGTTCAATTAAACTAATAATGACGATTATTAAAATAGAAGCAAGGAAAGTCAAAGCCATCTGATCCATCCATGGCAGAGAGCCTAATTTAAAAAGGAAAGCCACTGCTATCGACAAAATTGCACCCCAAATTGCTGCAATGTTAGTAGCTTTTTTCCAAAACAAACCAAGAATGAAAATAGCCAAAATTCCCGGACTTACTAAACCTGTATATTCCTGAATAACATTGAATATTCCGCGTTCGCTACTTAGAAGCGGAGTAATTAAAACACCACATAATAAAGCAATAAAGGCGACTATTCTTCCGGTTCTGACGGTTTGTCTGTCATTTGCATTTTTATTGATGTATTGCCTGTAAATGTCCATCGTAAAAATGGTTGATATGGAATTAATCATAGATGCCAGAGATGAAACAATGGCTGCTGCCAAAGCTGCTATTACCAAACCTTTCAGTCCTACTGGAACAAAAGATTTTATCAACCAGGGATAAGCATTGTCGTTGGCCTGATAAGTTTCCGAAATTGCCAGATTTTCCTGTACTCCCGGAACTATCGAAGTACCATCAGGTTGTGTATATAGCACAAATGCAATAATTCCCGGAATAACAACAATAAAAGGAACTATCAGCTTAAGAAAACCGGCAAAAGCAATTCCCTTTTGTGCTTCCCGAAGATTTTTAGCTGCCAGGGCTCTTTGAATAATATACTGGTTAAAACCCCAATAATATAAATTGGCTACCCACATGCCTCCAACCAAAACTGCAATTCCAGGCAGCTCATTGTAAAGTGGATGAGATTTGCTTAGGATAAGATGGAATTTTTCGGGTGCAGTCTGTAGAATATGTTGCGTACCTTGCCAAATACCTCCATCTGGTGTAAGCTTATCTAGAGCAATAAGGGTGGTGATTACTCCACCAATTACTAATAAAATTACCTGGATAACATCTGTCCATGCAACTGCAGAAAGCCCTCCCCATAGCGAATAGGCTGCTGCAAAAAGTGCTAAACCAATAATTCCATACCACAATAAATCTCCGTTTCCGTTGCCAATAATCATATCTAAAGCTTTGGAACCCAATAAAAGTACAGTTGTCAGATTTACAAAAGTGAATAATGAAATCCAAAATATTGCCAGAATTGTTTTTAATTCTACACTATAACGCTGTTTTATAAAATCCGGAATGGTGTATAGTTTTTTTTCAATAAAAATTGGTAGAAAATATTTCCCGACAATAATCAGTGTGATAGCAGACATCCATTCGTAAGAAGCAATAGCCAGGCCAATTCCAAAACCTTGCCCCGACATACCAATTATTTGTTCTGCCGAAATATTGGCAGCAATTAATGACGCACCGATAGCCCACCATGGGAGTGATTTACTCGCTAAAAAGTAATCTTCTGCAGTTTTGGTTTTCCCTTTTTGGGTGCGTGATACCCACAATCCAATTCCTAATATAAGGCAAACATAAAGGGCAAAAATGATGTAATCAATAAGTCCAAAATTCATAATTAATATTTGTTTGAAAAGTGAAATTTCGTAAAGTGGTAATATTTTTCATTAGGATTTAGTTCAATCAATGGAAAATCAGGATTGTTAGGACTGTCAGGAAAATGCTGCGGTTCAAGACAAAATGCAGCATGTTTTTTATAGCTGTTTCCAGTTTTTCCAGTATCGGTGCCATTTAAACCGTTTCCTGTGTAAAACTGAATGCCGGGCTGATTTGTATATAAATCCATACTGATGCCTGACTTTGAAGCATAGACGGAAGCAGCGGTGGTTTTAGCATCATTTTCATTTAAAATGAAATTATGATCGTATCCTTTTGCCAGTATCAATTGTGGGTGATTTGTATGAATATCCTTTCCAATTTTTTTGAAATTGTTGAAATCGAAAACAGAATCGCTTTGTAGATTTATCTTCTTTTCGGGAACAAAATCCGGACTCATGGACAAATAACTATCTGCATTGATTTTAAGCTGATGATTTAACACATTCGGGAAATCTTCCCCTTCAAGATTAAAAAAAGGATGACTTGTTAAATTGACAATTGTTTTTCTGTCAGTTTTTGCATTCATTTCTATAATTAGCTCATTTTTTTCTGTAATCTGAAAGCTAACAACACAAGTCAGTTCTCCCGGATAACCTTCCTCCAAATGAGGACTTGTGTATTTCAATTTTAACTTTGTGTTAGAATATTCGACAAGTTCCCACACCTGATGCGAAAAACTTTTTGTGCCTCCATGTAAGTGATTTGGAAATATATTTTGGCTTAGCTGGCATTCTTTTCCGTCAAGCTTAAATCTTCCTTTTGATATTCTGTTGGCGCACCTTCCAATTATTGCACCATAGTATGGCAGTCCGTTTATGTGCTCATCAATGCTCGAATACCCTAAAACGATGTCCCGCAGTTTCCTGTTTTTGTCCGGAAATTTTAGTGATAAAATCCTTGCACCGTAATTACTTATAAAAACCTGCATCCGATTTGAATTCTCCAGAACAAACAATTCGACTTTTTTACCATTAATATTTTTCTTGAATTTTTCCGGATTCATTCAGACAATTTTTTAATTGTAAGTTTCATTTCATTTATTTGGTCCATCATGCTCAAAAACAATTTTGCCTGAGATTCTGCTCTTTCAAGATTATGTTTTGGGTGATGAATTTTGTAATATTTATCGCCGTCGAGATAATCGCTTAAAAAGCGAACGAATTGTTCGTAAGTTATTAAAGGTCCGGCATATACCAGATTTTCCAATTCTGTTTTGCATAAAAATGTTTTTGCTATAGATAAATATCCTTCGGCATAAGCCTGAAAAAGTTCAATATCCATAGCAACATTCTCAGGATTGTCTTCGTTCCCAGTGTTGGTGCCTGAGCGCAAAGCATCGCCAAAATCGTGCAAAACAGAGCCTTTCATACAAGTGTCTAAATCTATCATACAAATAGCTTTTTCATTGGCATCGAAAAGCACATTGCTAATTTTAGTGTCGTTATGCGTTATTCTTTTTGGGATACTATTGTTTTTAATCTGTTTGTCGATGGCAACAATAAATTTTTGATACCGATTTGCAAGTTCAATCAAGTCTTCAACTTCCAGTTTTCTGTTATTAGTATTTCTTCGACAAATTTCATTTAACTCACGTATTCGTTTAGAAGTATTGTGAAAATCGGGGATAGGATCAACAATATTGTTTTGATCAAAATCAGTCAAATATGATTGAAATTCAGCGATAGCTCTGCCTCCTTCGAAGGCAATTTTTGGATTGGAAACTTTCAAAATGGTAACAGAATTTTCTATATATTTCGATAGATTCCAGTATCCCTCAGAATTTTGATAATAATACAAAGCTTTATGTGTGGGAAGGAATTGTATAGTCTGACTATTTTTTTTAGATGCAATATGTTGTGTAATCAGTACTTTGTTTCGAGTTAAGGCTGGGATATTCTTAAAAATATGATGATTTATTTTTTGAAGAACATATTTACCTGCTGTTGTTTCCAACAAATATGTATCGTTAATTAAACCTTCTCCCAAGCTTGTGAAACTGCTGAATTCTCCTACGGTTTTAAACTGATTTGCAATATTCTTTATGTTAAGTTCTATAGCCATAGGTTTTCAGGATATTTGCCATTTCTAACAAGAGAATATATTTTATCTTTACTTGCTTGTTTGTCTTCTTTATAAGTAACTCCAAACCACCTGGCACTATTAGGCAAAACTTTAAGTGAGATTTTTTCCTTTTCTAACAAATTGTTTATAGCAAGAGGGAGAAAAAATTCAGAGCCTAAATTATCCTGATTTTCATGCAGAAATTTTCTAAATTCTTCTTCTAAGAATTGGAAAATAGAAGGACTAAAACCGAACATATTCATAGAACAATATTCTAAACCACTTAGAAATTGTTTTTGATTATTTTCATTAATGAAAAATATTTTTCCTTTATCTTGAACTATATTTTTTCGTTCTACAATTGCTTGTAGATATTCATTTTTTAATTCGCAGATGCCGCGCGATACACCTCCATTTTCCGATAAGGTGTTTTTTACAAAATATCCCGGCATACAATAGTCCATGTCATTCTCAATATTTTGTAAGAATTCCGAACATACACGGTAAGCATCGCGTCCATAAAAATCGTCTCCATTGATTACTAAAAATGGTTCGTTTATCTTTTTCTTTGCCACTAAAACTGCATGAGCTGTGCCCCAGGGTTTTTTTCTGTTTTCAGGAACTCTAAAGTTTTCGGGTAAATTCTCAATTTCTTGAAAAACATAGTTGATTTCAATTTTTCCTTCATATTTTCTAAGAAAGACTTCGCGAAATTCCTTTTCAATATTTTTTCTGATAACGAAAACAAGTTTTCCAAATCCGTAGCTAATAGCGTCATAAATGGAATAATCGATGATGGTTTCGCCGGAAGGACCAATTTGATCTATTTGTTTCAGGCTACCGTAGCGGCTACCCATTCCGGCTGCAAGAATCAATAGGCTTGGTTTCATAAAATTATTTAATGTTTGTGAATTTTCATTGGTTCGGAATCTGTCTCAATTGGGATAATTCTGTAGGAATATTCATATTCAATTGGCTGAATCATGTATTTTGTATGAGGTTTCGACCACCATGAATCGTCTCCGCCCACACCCATTTGTTTTAAATCTACATGAAGCTCAATGAAATCTCTTGCCTGGACTTGATTTAAGTGCAAGCTGCCACGTTTTTCACGAGTTAAATCTTCAATTGTGTAGTTTAATGCCGAAAAGCAAAAAAGTGGAGCCCCATCTATCATAAATCCAATACCGTCCTGATTGGTTAAAGTCATCCATCGTACATCGGTTTTATATCCCATTTCCTGAAGGCTTGCATATGAAAATGCTTGTTCTTCTACATTGCTTTGGTAAACTCCTACAAATGCACTTGTTTTCCTGTCGGAATAATTTTCGTGTGGACCTCTGCCGTACCATTCTATTTTATCAAATGCTTTTGGAATTTGCATTCTGCTGCCCAATCTTGGTAAAAGCGGCAATTGCTTTTCAGATGGGATAAAGTGATTTTTAACTTCAATAATTCCATCGCCACTAACAATATATTGAGTTTCCCAAACCGAATTGCTTTCTTCTAAATTGTATTCGACCGAAAGTATAATTTGATTTTGACTTTGCTCTACAATTTTAAATGCTTTTGCAGAACGCTCAGGGCTGCTTTCAGCAATCCATATTTGCATTTCTTTCTGTATTCGAGCACCAAAATCGTTATCGGTAGTAGCTCGCTTAAAACTTGGGACAGGTCCTTTTTCGATTATATTGAAACCTTTGTATTCATATTTTGAAATACTTCCGCTTTTTTTATCAAAGCTTATCTTAAAATCTTTGCCGCTTATCAAAAATTGCTTTTTCGATTCTTTATATTTTATGTTCTGTTCTGAAACTGATTTTGTATTTATTTCTATACTAATAGGAAGTTTAAATTGTTCAGAAGCTACTTCATGACCTTTTTTTACAAGTCCGATATTTTGATTTGTATATACTTTAAAGTTTAAAAAATATTCAGCATTAGGTTTGACTTTTATATTATTGATATCGAAACTATATTTTTTACTTTGTTGGGCTTCAATTTTGGGAGCCAGTATTTTTCCATTTAAAATATAAGCGTTGTCTTCCACAATTTCCCAATGGATATCGTAAACCGAAAGGTCGATGAAATCGTGCATGTTTTTTATTTCAATCTGATTATTGGAAAAATCTACTTTCCGAAACTGAATGTACTGATAGACTTTTTTTACTTCCCAAAGAGCCGGATGTGGAGTTCTGTCGGCATTCACAACTCCGTTCATACAAAAATTGGCATCGCTGGGAATAGTGTCTCCGCCATAATCGCCACCATATTTCCAGTATTTTTTGCCATCTTCGGTATAGGCTGCAATTCCCTGATCTACCCAATCCCAGATAAATCCTCCTTGCAAATGGTAATTGTTTTCTATGATGTCCCAATAGTCCTGAAAATTTCCGTTGCTGTTGCCCATTGCATGTGAATACTCGCAAAGAATAAGTGGTCTTTTCTGAGGACGTGAAGAATAGCCCAGCAAATGACCGATTCCGGCATACATTGGGCAAACAATGTCGGTATGGGCTTTGTGTCCGGCTCTTTCGTAATGCACGGGTCTGCTATTGTCTCGTTGATGCAAAAATGCAGAAGTAGCTTCGAAATTTATGCCATCTCCGCCTTCATTTCCAAGCGACCAAATAATTACGGATGGATGATTTTTGTCTCTCTCAAACATTCGGATTGTTCTTTGCAAATGAGCTTCTTTCCAGACAGAATCTTTTGCCAGGCTTTCTTCGCCATAGCCCATGCCGTGCGATTCAATATTTGCTTCATCAATTAAATAAATGCCAAATTCGTCGCATAGGTCATACCAATATGGATCGTCTGGATAATGGCAGGTTCTTACGGCATTAAAGTTAAATTCTTTCAGCAGGCGAATGTCTTCTAACATAGACTCTTTCGATATTACATGTCCAGTTTTTTCGTCGTGTTCATGACGATTTACACCTTTTAGTAATATGGCTTTTCCGTTTACGAGAAGTTGCCCGTTTTTTATTTCAGATGTTCTGAAACCAATTCGGTCGCTAACCATTTCGATGAGCTTGTCCGAATTATCTATTAAACTAACAATTAGAGTATAAAGATTGGGATTTTCGGCAGACCATGGTTTTATGTCTTTAATTTGTAGATCGAAAGAAATAATGGAAATCTCATCTTTTGTAGCAAGAATTTTTTGCGATTGACTCATAATCAATTTTTCTCCATCGTACAATTCTATCAAAACTGAGTAATTTTTTAGAGCAATTTTGTTTGAATTTTTGATAGTTATATTTGCATTTAAATTCCCGTCTTTGTATTTGTTTGTTAAACCGGCTTTCGCAAAAATATCGAAAATATTGACTTTAGGTTTAGAATATAAAAACACATCTCGTTCAATGCCGCTGATTCTCCAAAAATCCTGACATTCAAGATAAATTCCATCAGACCAGCGGTAAACTTCAGCAGCAATAACATTCTCCCCTTTTTTTAAGAAATTTGAAATGTTGAATTCTGCAGGCAATTTGCTGCCCTGGCTATATCCAACTTTCTTGCCGTTTATCCATAAGTACATTGCCGATTTTACAGCTCCGAAATGAAGAAATATTTGCTTGTCTTGCCACTTTTCAGGCAGAGCAAATATTTTTCTGTAGGAACCTACCGGATTCCAAAATTCAGGAATGTAAGGTGGAACAGGTCTTTCGCCAACAGGCATAAATTCATACGGCTGATTTACGTAAATTGGAATACCATAGCCTTGCAATTCCCAGTTTGATGGCACAGGAATTTGTTTCCATTGGCTATCGTCAAAATCTATTTTGTAGAAATCGAGAACTCTATCCTGCGGTTTTTGAACCCAGTTGAATTTCCACAAACCGTTCAGCATTAGTACTTTGTCTGAGGTTTCGAAATCTATTCGCAAAGCTTCGTTTAAATTACTTTTACTAATCAATAAAGTATGTGCAGCTTCTTTATTAATTTCTACTATTTCAGGGTTTTTCCACTCAGGAATTTGAGAAAATAGGTTTAATGTCGATATCAAAAATATTAAACCAACAATTGGTTTTTTTATCATCATTTCAATTTGTTAATTTTCAATCAAAAAATAACAAATATGAGAAAAAAAAGTAGTTTGACAATTTTGGTAATTTTTCTGATAAGTGAAGTAACAGGCTTCGCTTAGCTAAAATAGAATGTACCCGCAAGCTAGGATTTGTAATCCGTGCATCTATCAACAATAAATAAACCTAAATTTAATAATAATTTTTATCTTTGTTAAATGTCTGACAAATATAAAATACATGAAACTGATAAAGCATATTTCATCACAATGAAAACTATTAGCTGGATTCTGTCTAATATGATCACACGGATTACAAATCCGTGTGAGTTTGAGTGTCCGTATCAGTGCAACCAATGCTGGAATAACTATCTCTTTTAATAAAAACTTGAAATATGAAAAGAATTATAACTGCTATTTTTATATTAGTTTCAATTTTAGTGAATGCCCAAACTTTTTGGAATGAGGTTGTTGATGACTCGGATTACAACATTTCTCATGTAACTGATAAAGAATTATTTCAGGATTCAATAATTCTTTTTAGCGGATTCTTAAGTGATGCTTCTTGCCATTATCCTAATATATTTGCTTATAACACAGACGGACAGAAACTTTGGAATATTGAAGGACGGCATGACATAATCTATACTGATTCGAATTACATTTATTCGGCCGGATACATACCAGTTGGCTGTATCGCCGGATTAGATCAAATAATTGTTTCGAAATATGATAAAAATGGAAACGAGATTTTTAGTATTGGTTATCCGGAAGTACCACATGAGTATTCTTCTTTAAATTATGAACCTAAAAACATTGACATAGCTTCTGATGGAACTATTTTGGTCAGTTCCACTAATTCGATTTTCAAATCAAATATCTACGGTACAAAAATTCATGAATACGAGCCTAATTTAGATTCTGAAATAAATGCCATATATGCTATTAGCCCTACCTCTTATTTAATTCATACTCAAAATAAAATTTACAAATCAGATAGTTCGTTAGTATTAATTGACTCAATCCAGTTCTCAAATTCAATTAATCAGTTGCTAATAAATAATGATACTGTGTTTAGTTTGGTTGACCAATATCTGATAAGGATAGACACGGGTTTAATTATTATTGATACGGTTATCACAAGTTTAAGCACTGTTAAAAAAATGAATTTCTATGAGAATAGCTTATGGATTCAACTTGTTCTTTATGATAGTATTAAACTATTAAACTTTCAAGATTTTGCAAACCCCGACACATTGGAATTTCCGGTTTTAATGAATGATTTAGATTTTATTGTAATTGGGAATAGCTATACTTTCGTAGGAAATTCCTATACAAATCAGATTGGGATATACAATTTTCAAACACCTGATGGAGAAATTGATAATGTCGTTCTCCCGGATATTGAAATAATAGATTTCGACATTGATAGTATTGTACTAGAATATGGTTATTTTCTTGATGATTCATTGGTAATAGGTTATAGCTTCAATACTGAGCTTTCGATTAAAAACAATGGAAATGATACTATAGCTTCTTTTGCTGTTTTTTCTGATTTGCACGGAGGTTTTAATTGCGCACAAAACTTTTTTTATCAAAAATTCTCCGACCTCGAAATTCTTCCCGGACAAACTCACACTGTAAACCTAAATCGAGCATATGAAGACGGAATAAATAATAATCAATTGTGTTTTCAATGTCTAGCACCGAATTCTGAATTGGAAATACTAATAGATGACAATTTTCTTTGTAAAACCTTTGATATTGGAATTAATGATAGGTTGCAAACAAGTTTTAATATTTATCCAAATCCATTTAATGATTATTTAATAATTGAGCAAGCTGATTTGGGTACGGTAAATATTGAGATAATTGATATTAATGGAAAAGCTTTGATTAGCAAAGCTGTTTCAGGACTAAGAATAAAAATTGAAACCAACAACTTACCATCAGGATTGTATTTAGTAAAGGTTTACTTTGATGATAAAATAAGAACAAGTTTAGTGGTGAAGGAATAAAACCCTGCCAAGCAAAGATTGCATCTTCGTTTTTTTCATTTGTAAATTTCAACTACCCCTGCTCAAACGGCTATGCAGACTGCTATTGCGGATTTACAATCCGTACTACTATCAAAACTAAACTAAGCAAAAATCTAAAAAATAATTTTTATCTTTGCATAATGTCTGATAAATGCAAAATACTTGAAACTGATAAAATATATTTCAGCTGGTTGCAAATCCGCACAAGCGTGAAAGATTTAACCCAGCTAAAGTGGATGTGCAATCCGTGAATAAAAACACACATAGCCTAAAAAAAGAAATGAAAAAGAAAGAAGAAACCTCAAAACTTGAAGAAAAAAATCCTATATGTTTTACCATAATGCCTTTTGGTGGATGGTTTGATAAATATTATTTTAAAGTATATGTTCCTGCCATTGAAAAGGCTGGTTTTGAAGCAAAAAGAGCTGATGATATATATAGACCTGGAAACATTGTTAATGACATTTGGAGATTCACAAATGAAGCCAAAATAATATTGGCGGACTTGACAAATAAAAACCCAAATGTTTTATATGAATTAGGATTAGCTCATGCTATTACAAAACCAGCTATACTTGTTACTGCTTCAATCGATGATGTACCTTTTGATTTAAGAAGTTTAAGGGTGATTGAATATGACAAAAATTTTCCAGATTGGGGAGAAATACTTCAAAGTAAAATAGCTAAGGCTTTGAAAGAAACTATAGAGAGTCCAGAAGATGCTATTCCTCCAACATTTTTAGAAGTTAACAAATCTAAAAGTATGGAAGTTAGCGATGAAAGGAAAGACTTTATGCAATTGAAACATGATATTGACTTAATAAAGAAGAAAATAAGACCATCGAATATGATATCTTCATTTCCTACCCATATGGAAATAAATCTTGATCAAGCATTATCTCTGGTAAGAGAATGGTTTAGAAACGGTTTACCAATAAAAGAAATTAGTAGAAGACTTAAGGATAAAGGGCTATTTTTGGGAGAAATTGATTATGTTCTTTCACAGTATGCAAAAGGATTATAATCCCCCGTCAAGCAAAAATTGCATCTCCTCTTTTTTTCATTCGAAGTTTTCAAAAACTAAAGCTTGCGTGATTCTAATTTTAGCAATTCTATTTCTTCAAAATAGTAAACTCTACTCTTCTGTTTTTCTGCTTCCCGCTTTCAGTTTCGTTTGTGATAATTGGTTTTTTTTCACCAAAACCTTTTGAAATAACCCGGCTCTGCATAGTTTTAAAACTACACTTTTGCAACATAGTAATGTCTCAGCGTAGTTTCCAACTGGTGTGATTACAATATAGCAAAAACATATTTATATATTACAACTTGTCGCACGTAAATTTGAATGCTTCCCCGCTTTGCAAAGATTGCATCCTTCGGCGGGCTTTTTTATAGGCAGAGCCACAAGTTACAAATTTGCGGCATTCAAAACAATAAATGTATCAGATAATAACAATACTTTATATCAATATTCGTTTCAAGGACAAATAATATAAAGCTTATGATAAAAATTTACTCGTTTTAATTTAGTTGTTTAACTTAAAATTTTTGAAATGAGAAAATTATTGTTTTTAGTATTAGTGATTACTTTTTTTGCTTCGTGCAAAAAAAATGACTCAGTTAACAAATCAGAATATTTGCCATTGGACATTGGTAATTATTGGGTTTATGTTCATTATGACATTGATTCGTTAGGAAATGAAATTGAAAAAGACAGAATTGATAGTGTAATAATAAGCAGAGACACAATTATCAATAATCTTCAGTATTTTGTTTTGGAAGGGACAAATTATCCGAATAATGGAATTTCCTGGGGTGTTTTAGACATCTTAAGAGATTCAAGTGGATATATAGTAAATGACAAAGGTGAAATTAGATTTTCGGAAGATAATTTTTCTAACATTCTAGCTTCGAAAACAGAAGTATTGAATGAGGATACATTATATACACTTACCTACCAGATGGAAATATTGTCTGATCCAATCAACGTTCCAGCCGGAGATTTTGAAGTATTAAACTTTAAAGGAACAGTTACCACACCACAACAAATAATCGGGGTAGAAAATCCAAGATTTCTAAATAACTTATATTCTAACAATGTTGGGAAAGTGCTTCAATCATATTTTTATATACATAGTCCGATTATTAGTGAGAAAAGATTAGTAAGGTATAATGTTGAGAAGTAAAGGCTATTGTTGAAAAGGTTAGTGGGTGAGCGTAGTTTTGAAACTACGCTTAGTTGTAGTCTATTTTGAAATAAGAAAAGCTGGCAAAAAGCCGGCTTTTTTGTTTATATTCCTTTTGGTTTTGGGACTTGATTGAAGTAAAAGAACACTCAGAAAGTGGTAATTCAATGTTTTGAATAATTGTGAAAATTTAATTTTCTATTTACAACAAAATACTTGAACCTGATAAGCATATATTATCAATATGATCACCTTTGGATGACAAACAGGTAAAATTGCTAAATTATAGCAATAATTGCTGCACGGATTGCAAATCCGTGCTAGCATGGTATGTTATAGCAAAATAGTTGAAAACTACTGTATTATTAAAACTAAGTTATAAATCTTCAGTCAAAAAAATTGTATTATTCGTAATAAGTAACTTTATTTATTTTTTTCCATGCTCCACGAGTAAAATCCGGGACTTTTATTGGCATTCCATTATTTTCTGATGATTTGCGAGAAAGTTCGATTATTGATGACCATTCTGCTGCATCATAAACGTCCTGATCTAATGGTAAGCCCTGTGTAAGGCAATAAATCAGGCGGTAATCCATAATAAAATCCATGCCGCCATGTCCGCCTACTTCTTTGGCTTTTTCTGTTATTTTTTTTACAATAGGATGTGCATAAAGTTCTAACAATGAGTCTAATTGGTTTTTTGGTAAAAAATGATGAGCATTCGGTTCAAGTGCTATCCCTTTTTGAGGATATTTTTGGGCAAAACCTTTTGTACCGGAAATTAAATGTAAACGGCTATATGGTCGTGGACTTGTTACATCGTGTTGCAACATTATAGTTTTCCCATTTTCTGTTTTTATTATCGATGTATTTATGTCTCCCTTTTTGTAGTCTTTTTTTGCATATTCGGAATTATCCCCAAATTTCTTTTTTGCATATTCTGTCATTCCAAACTGATTGCTTGAAATGGAAACCAGATGATTCATTTTGTCGCTTCTGTGAAGATTTAAAATATGTGCGATAGGACCAAAGCCATGCGTAGGATAAGTATTCCCATCTTCTTTTTCCAAATGTTTCAAACGCCACATATTCCAGTATCCTTCCTCATCAAAATTTAGAAATCTTAAATCATGTATATATGCACCCTCGCAATGAACTATTTCGCCAAAAAGACCTTTTTGTGCCATATTTAGTGTTGCTATTTCGAAGAAGTCGTAGTTGCAATTTTCTAGTTGCATGCAGTGTTTTCGGGTTTTTTCGGAAGTATTTACCAACTGCCAACATTCATCGATAGTTAGAGCTGCCGGAACTTCCATTGCAACATGTTTCCCGTTTTCCATAGCATGAACAGCTATGGGGGTATGCAAATCCCAATGTGTGCATACATAAATTAAATCAATATCGTCTCGTAAGCAGATTTTTTTCCAATCATCTTCGCCAATATATACATCAGCTTCTGGTAAATTATTATCTTTCAGAATTTGCTGGCATTTGTCAATATTCTTTTGCACCGGGTCGCAAAGTATTGCAATTTCTACATTTTCTAAAAATGTGTATCGATAAATAGCTCCTGCCCCTCTCATACCAAGGCCTATAAATGCTATTCGAATCGTTTGGATAGGCTCGCATCGAAGTTCGATTACATCTTTTTGCCCATCAGGCCGTTCAGGTTCTGAAAAAAGTTCTAAAGCTCCTGCAATATTTTTAATTGAAGGTTCTGGTTTTGAGTTATTTCCACATGAATTCAGTAGAACTAAAATGCTAATAAATACTACAATAGTGTGTTTTCTCATTTTTTTATTCTTTATTTTCAATTTTCTCATTTATTCATTCACATCAGTCTATCAAAAAGCTTCCAAATTTATGGTTTTTTTATTGAATAAATATTCCTTTTCATTAAAACATATATAAATTCTTTTAGCATTTTTCAAACCAGGAAGCAAACTATAAAAAGTGTTAGGTATTGTGAACTAGCAAAGGCTTTATCATCTGTTGATGCTTGATTATCCAACGCTTATTGGTTTGGAATAGTTTAATTACTAACAGATTGCAAAATAGCTCAAAGCTCAATTTTAATAATTTCATTATGATCAATAAGTCTTTCTAAAAATATTTCATTATTAGATAATACTTTGATAGACAATTTGTCCTTTTTTCTATGCACCTCAATATCAAAGCTATGATTAAAAGCTTTAATATTTCTTAATGCCATTGAATCCCAATTTTCAGGTAGTTTTGGTGAGAATGAAAATGTATTGAAACCGATAGGGCGAATGCCGAAAATTCCTTCCGTAAATATTCTACAATATAAAGCACTTTCAGCTGATAAATGTCTCTGATTTCCTTCCGGGTATGCTTCTACTGGATAGGGGACATGCTCACCTAATAATCTCCTTTTGGAATAATGTAGAAGGAAAGACATAGCCTGCTTAGTTTCGCCGGCTGCAAATACACCTCGTAATGCGTATAGTGTTGCTATGTCCCAAAAGGTTATGCTTCCTGAAGCTGATGCTAATCCATCCTCTGTCCAAAGTTTATGAGAAAACAAAGCGTCAATTGTGCCTTTGCTTCTATTAAAGATATTTACTGTAAGAGGTGTACATATCCATGCACGCAAAACATCATTCCCTTTATAATATCTATAGGTTTCATATCCGGAAATATTTCTCCCAAAATAATCTTCTATAGATTTTTCTATTTCCATAGATTGACTTTGGTAGTTGTCCAGAATATTCTGTTCAATATTCAGTTCTTTTCCTAAGTAAACTGCCGAAATCAGTGCGTCATAATATAATGAGGAAGTATTTAAGTTTGCTTTTCCGGCAGGAAATCTACCTTCTAATTCGTCGCTATCTGAACTTACAACACCTTCCTTATTTACTTTTCTTCTGCAATATTCAAGACACCATTCTATTAGTGGCCATAGTTCACGAGCGTATTTTTCATTGCCACAAGCCAATGCAAAGCGAGAGCCTCCATAGGCAATCATTGCCATATCGCCTCTGTCTCCGGCACCATTCCAAATGTCTGTTCCTTCCGCAATAATTGAGCTGGGAATTGGATTGTATTCAGTGTTCATAAATCTAGCAAAATGCCTAAATGAGTTCATGGCAGATTCGTTTGCTGTAATATTTCCGAGGAATGGAAAAAATGGATTTGCATATTCGGCTTGATCATTTGTCCAAATTGCAGCATAATAGCGACCACCGCCTGGAGCGTGCATTAATCCTCCCTTAGTGTCAAAAATGCTTTCAACTGCTCTTAGTTTTGCGAATGCAAAAGCTCTGTTTAGTATTTCATCGGGAGATTCAAATACTAAATCGGAAAAAGTTTCTTTTATTAGTTTTTTACGTTTCTTCAATTCGTAATTTGGTGAAACATAAGCCACTTCTGTATTTTCATTTTGTCCCGAATAAATTAATGAATAATCGAAAGATTCAAGAGCATTTAATTTATAATAGCCATGCTTGCTAGAAACTACTTTTATGCAATATGCTCCATCTACCCCTTTATCTGCATCAGTTGTATAGAAATAATTAATTTTTGGGAGTTCAACATTGATGGTTTGCTTTGTTGGATTAATAATTTCAATCTTGTCTATAAATAGGGCTTTATCAGTTGAAGGGAATAATTTATGTTTAATTACAAGACCTTCAGTTGCTTTAGATTGATAGCATAATATTCCTTTGATATAAAATTCTTCCGGTTCTTCAGTTATAATCTGTCCATTAACTCTTATTTGACCTAAACCTTCGTAGTCTATTTCGTGTGCAAGACTGGCGTGTGTGTCATTAGGAATAGTTCTTAGTTTAGGAAAAACTAAATGAATTTTTTGCTTTAATTTTCCGTTTTGCACGCCATAATGAACAATTGCTGACAAAGATAATCCACTCATTTCTATATGATCCATATGAGAATCATCCTTTTTTACTTGCCATTCTATAGCTCCATCGTCTGTTAATGCCCACCTTGTAGTCTCTTGTGATTGAGCATTTTGAATATTAAAACACTGATATATTGTTATGATAAAAATTACTCTTAATATTGTTTTCATTTTATGTCAAATTTAAAATACTAAAGAAACTTCTAAAAATGCAAATTTCTTCGTTGCTTCAAAATTTTGAAATCCTCATTTACAATAGTAAACTGCGGTTTCAAAAATTTTTGCGCCTTGAAATTTCCTATTTTTAGAAGTCCCCTAAATATGAGAAAAAATAAATACTTGAAGAAATTTCGTTGATAAAAAGATTTTTAACCCATAAGTTCTATTTGAAAAGAGCAACAAAACCTTTGCAAAGTATATAGCAAATTTTTAACTGCCGGTTACATTAAATACGGGATGTCGTTCAATCCCGATTTTTCATCGGGACTTGGTTTTGCCAACCGCTCATAGTTCTATTTATTGGGTATAGTTTATTTTTTGCAATCATGTTTCTTAATAAATAAAATATTAATCTTAAACCTTATAGCTTTTTTAAGATATAGCTGAAATAAATATATTTATGTGATGCAAATTGGTTATATGTTTCAGAACCTATTGTTCCGCCAAAATTCAAGGCTATTTTATGAAGAATTTTTGGAATCAATTTTTTTACAAGTTTGCGTTTACGTTCATCATCTTTCTCAAGAGCAGCAATAACTTCCTTATTAATAAATCTTTCTTTTACCACTTTCATCCCACTAAACTCAAGCTCCTTCTTCATATCTTCAAATTCATTATCATATCGAAAATCTGTAAATAAAAAATATCCATTGGGACGTAAAATACGAGATACTTCTCCCAGAAATGCTTTCATATCAGGATATCGGTGCGATGATTCAACGTTAATCACCACATCACAGGAATTATCCTCCAGACTTAAATTCTGGGCATCGCCTTGTAAAAACGATAAACCATCCAAAGTATAATGGCGGTTACAAAACGAGACAGCCTGTTTATCTAAATCTACCCCTTTAGCAGAAGCAGGTAAAAAATTCTTAGTGATATAGGACAATCCTCCTCCTCTACCACAACCTATTTCTACAATATCTTTATTTTTTATCTCTGTTGCACATACCAAATGGAGATATAACTGGATAGAGTATCGATTAATTTCATTTTGTTCATCTATTGGAATCTCTTGATCTTTATCACTATATCCGTAATTCATAAATAATATCTCAGCATTTTTATCAACATTATTCAAATACCTATACCAAAATCTGAACATGCTTTCGCGAAAATTGAACTTCATAATTATTTTATTAGAAATTATTTTTTGATTTATTGTTCCCCAACTCATATACATGAGAACGCACCTTTTGTGCCCAGCCCAAGTGGGATGTTGATTTATCGAACATATGATATGACATGGGTTTTCCAATCTTAACTTTTATGGTTTTATTTCTCTTTTTAAACATCTCATAAGGCAAGAGCAATAACTCAAGATTAATCTTAATGCCAAACAATTGCCTTATCAAATATACCATATAAAACAAACAGGAATTTCTGCCATAAAAATAGAACGGTACTATATCTCTTTTGCTTGAATTAGCTTTTGTAATAAAACTTTTTTTCCACATTAAATCCTGTACTTTTCCTTTATATAGCCTTGATACTATCCCTGCAGGAAAATGTGTTATGGGAATTTCCATTTTATACGTTTCATCCAGTGCTTTTATATACTCTCTTGATGATCGACCAAAAACATTTACCGCTGCAATCAATGGACGTAATTGGGGGACAAACATAAAAGCCTCATTAGCTATTGCCTTCAGCTTGCCATATTTTTCAGATACTGTGTGTGTTAATACTAATCCATCTATCACACCAAAAGGATGGTTAGCGACAAAAAAGCATTTTCCGTTTTCCGGAAGGTTCTCTTTCCCTTCAATTTCTAACTTTAAATTATACTCTTCGATTATTTTAGGAAGAAAATCGACTCCGGTATAATCTGAATATTTACTAAAAATTCGGTTTAATTCATCTTGCCTGATAATTTTAGCAATCCATTTAACAACAAATCCAGGCAGTTTATTTAATACTTCCGAGTTGCTTTCATCAATAATCTTTGCAATGTCGATATACTTAATGTCTTCACCAAATTTTGTCATATATTTCAGGGTTGATAAGATTATCTTAATTCTTGACTATCGTAAATTTATAGTATTCATAATCATTTTTTTATTAAATCCGACATCTCCGGATTTTAGTGCAAATTTAGTAATTTGTTTTTTATTATTATAGCATGCCCGAGTTTTTTTTTGTCGAGAAACAGGTATTGGTTTGGAGGTTTGTATGAGGCTCATTTTGTTATCATATTCCAGATTATTACACTAAGTTTTTTGGCAGTAGCATTTACTTGTATGCTGTGGCTGAGCCATAAGTTACGATTAAGGGAACTGAGACAAAGAATTTCTGAACATCAACTCAAATTTTCTTTTGCTTAATGAACCGCTAAGTACGAGACCCGTACGCTTAGTGGTACTTCGGCAGGCTCAGCAGAGCTGTGAGAGGTACACTGGTGGCTATTTTGCCATCAGCCGCCTACTCGATTACAAACTGTAGTTTCTAAATTTTCATTGCTTTGATAGAATACATATGAGGGATTTTATCTCCATATTTTTCAGAAACCCACTTCCCCTTTTCATTTTCAACCAGATTAGGAAAGCAGTTATAAACCTGATATGGGAATTCGTTGAGAAATTCTATTTTCAATCCATTTGTGATTAAGCTATTTAGAACTTCACTCAAACTATGATGCCATTCAATATGTTTTAGGTTTTTATTAGAAACTTCAGATTTGTCAGTATAAGAATTCTCAACAACTGTTTCGAGTGGTTTTGACTTGAAATAACTATCAGCAATTTCAAAATTATCATTTAGTGTATAAATAAATGGATGAAATTCCACCATGTAAAATATCCCATTTGGTTTCAAGTAGCGTTTTATAAGTTCCGCCCACTTGTCAAGATCATTCAACCAATTAATTGCACCATAAGATGTGTATATAATGTCAAAAGTCTCATCTAAAACATTCTCAATGTCGTAAACATTTGAACGAACAAATCTTGCTGGAACTTCCAATTCATTCGACAATTCAATGGCTTTCTGTATCGAAATGTCTGAAATATCAACTCCAAATACTTCTGCTCCCTGTCTAGCAAGTGATAAAGTGTCCATTCCAAAATGACACTGAAGATGAAGAAGTTTCTTTCCACTAATGTCTCCTAATTCTTCAATTTCTATATGATTTAATGAAGTTTTTCCTTTCTTGAAACTGTCAACATCATAAAAGCTAGATTCTGTGTGTAAAGTTGTCAATTCGTTCCAACTTTCTCTATTGTGTTCAAAGTTATCCATCTGTCTTTCTCTATTGTTTGTAACATCTGTGTAAGAGGAGACTTCCTCTTATTTTTTTATTAGTTGGATAACTATTATTTCCATTTTCAGGGGAATATGGTGAAGTTTTATTAAATAATGTCATCTATTGGATTTATTAAGTTTATAAAATTATTCTCGCAAACATGTGCATATTTCTGTTGTTTTACTCTGTTCATGTTCTAATATTGATTGACTTTGATATAAAATTAATTTAAATTAAAAATACTTTTGCAAAAATATAAGAATACTGAAAGCTTGCAAACTATTTTTGTCTTTTTTTCTTTATTTCCATTACTGAGAAATGTGTCATCAGAGTATCAACTCAAATTTTCTTTTGCTTAATGAACCGCTAAGTACGAGACCCGTACGCTTAGTGGTACTTCGACAGGCTCAGCAACAAGTTCGACAGGCTCAGCAGAGCTGTGAGAGCTGTGCTGGTGGCTATAATACCGTCAGCCGCCTACTAAATCGGTGGTTGTAGCTTTTCTTTTTAGTGGTTGTTCAGTTTGTAATAATACCATATATCGAATGTTCTTCACCTTTCTCAATAGCCCATCCTGCATTACCGTAATCAAAGTGCCAGTATTCTTTAAGATCAACTACAAAATCCTCTTCTGTAAATAAGTTGATAAGTAAGGCTCTATTTTGTTTTGCCTGAGATGGAATAAAAGGATGGTAAGGGTAACATTTATCATTTAGTTCAATATTAAGTCCTTCATTTGTGCCAAAATCCATTACACAGTCATTTTTTAAATCATAAATTAATGCATCTACTGCTCCTCCTGTAGCATGCGATGATTTAGTTGGTGGTGCAATGAAATAAGAAACATTTTCTTTGATTTCTTCCAGTTCAAGTTTAGGATATTCTTTCTGCATGAAAACAACTTTTTCTTCCCATAAAAGACGTTGATGCTCAAAAGATCTCCAGGATGAGCGAATAATCAATTTTTTATCCTGCTCATCTAATTTTTTACTAATTCGTCCAATTTTTTCATGCACTGCTTCTCTAACCAGATATTGATAATTTTTTTGAACTGATGGTTCATAGATTAAATCAAATCCTGAATCTTTAAGACTAATTAAACGAGTATTGTTTTCTCCAATTATAATTGTTTGAAGAAGTTTTAGGTGCTGGCGGTATTTTCTCTCAACCGATTCGCAATATTCCTGAGCATTTATATAATCACTGGTTTTTTTAATTACATAAGGTGATGTCATAGCCGAAAGTAAAGCACCATAATTCATATCAAATCCTAATTCGTCGCCTACTTTAAGTTCTAATTTCGTTGAATTAACAATAATATGGTCACTACTAGCTCCAATTATGTCAACATCTAATTTGGGAATTAATCCGGAGACCATCACATCTTGCAAACCAATGCCCAATATAGTTCTCTTTATCTGGCCATTATCTTCAAATTCAGGAATATTTCCAAAAGCATCCTGAGAAACTTCTCCATAGGGTATTGAAGGTTTTGTTTTTGATTCAATTACTTCTGCAACTAAAGAAAATGCATCGGTAAATAAACCGGGAATTGGTTTTCGATGACTTGTCTCTCGTCCTAAAAAGATGGATTCCCCAATTCTTAAATTATTGATTCTTCCAACATTCTTGCTTGACATAAACCACTCGTAATTAGCTGAGTTTCCCCCGGAAACAAAATCTAAGTTTATCCTGAATTTTTCTTCAACATGGGTAGCAAGAGAAGATAAAACATTCATTTTTTCCTCATCAGGATTAATACCTCCATAACAAGCTAAATTAGTTCCCAACCCAACAAATTCAATACCTTTTAACTCTAGAATCTGTTCAATGGTACGATCTAAATCATAAGGCATGATCCCCTCTCTTAGATCTCCTAACTCAACCATTAATATGATCTTGTGGTTAGTATTTTGTTCTACTGCAAATTTTGATAGCCGTTTAACAACGGATAATTCTGAATTCAAGCTAATATCTGTATATTTTACAACATCTTCGGCTTGACTTAGTAAAGGTGTTCTTAGCAAAAGGAATTGAGCTTTTACACCTTCTGTGAGCATCCTTTTTATATTGCTAATTCTGGAATCAGCAAGTATACTTATTCCATTCTTTAGAAATGTATTTGCAATAGAAGAGTTTCCACATACCGCCTTGGTAACACCAATGACATCAACTCCTTTTGAACGATACAATTTCTTCAGGGTTTTTATGTTATGGCTTATTTTACCAATGTTTATCTCTAGTCTTGGGGTTGCCATATCAGATTCTCAACCTTCAGTAGTTCAGGAAATGTTTCGAATAATTTGTCAATGATTTTTTCACATCCAAACTTTAAAACATCCGTTGCTGGCAACTCATATTTATATTCATACTCAAAAATCTTATTTTTCACCTCATCATCTGTCATATCTTCGTGGTTAATTGTAATACCAATCACCTTTGCTCTGGAGAAAACCTCAATTAATTCAATTTCACTTTTTAATGAAGGCATTGGTATATTTGGATAATCACAATGATTTATTCTTTTGGGTGGATGTTGTATGATAACAGCATTTGGCATTGCTCCTCTATGAATAGCACTGGATGATGTAAATGCTGGATGACTAAGTGCTCCTTGTCCTTCGACTACAATGATATCTGGATGCTCTGTTTTATAAGCATTAACAACAGCATTCTCAACTTCTCCTGTTGCAAAGCCTGAGCTTAAAACATCTACTGCAACTCCATATCTTGCTCCCTGAAGTATTCCGGTTTGTCCAGTTGCAATAAAAATGGCATTTAGCCCAAGCTTTTTCAAGCCATCAACTAATTTAACCGAAGTCGTTCTTTTCCCTACCGCACAATCTGTCCCAGCTACTGTTACCACAGGGCATCTGACATTGTATATATTTCCTGTAAAATTGTGTAAATATTTCCTCAAGGGTGCTTTTCTGATGTCGAGGATACGTACTCCAAATTGTTTTGCTTTTTGTACAAATTCGTCATCTTCTGTAAAGAATTCTGGCAAACCATTTACAATGTTCATTCCCATTTTCATAGCACTGAAAATAATTTGTCTTTGCTTCTCGTCTAAAAATGAGGCAAGAGGAGCAATCCCGTAAATGAAATAGTCTGGAATGAGATTCAGTTTCTGAACTGCCTCTTCCATACTTTTATATACTGGGATTCCACTTTTTATTCCATCCAGATATTCTCCAGCATCAAGTCCAGCTTTTGTACTATCAATAATACCAACTATTTCATATTTCTCAGAGTGTCTTGCTAGTCCATTTGCTACTTTTCCATCTAGTTTCCCGAATTCGTTTTCACTAAATACTAACGCCTTTACTTTCATGTATTACAATTTAAATTAATATACCCAATATTGAATATATTCATTGTGTGAGATTGACATATCAAACACTGTAAAATAATATAAATAAGGCTTTGGTATTCGACTGGTTTCTAATTGAATAAACTTGCGTTTACTTTTTTTTCAAAACCATTTTTAATAATGGTTGCCGACCTTTACGTGCAGAATATTGCGGACTTATCAAATTAACGAAATTACAAAGATGGGAATATGTAAATTTGAAAGCATTACATGTATTTGTATAAATCTTACATATATCACAGGTTTTCCAGATTGTTTTTGCGTTTTTTCTTCAACTTTTTGTAAAATGAAGGTGAAAGACCGGTTATTTTTTTAAACTGATTGGATAAATGGGCTACACTACTATAGTGTAATTTATATGAAATTTCTGTAAGATTTAATTCATCATATAACAGCAATTCCTTTACTCTTTCAATTTTGTTGACGATTATGAAATGCTGTATAGTAATACCATTGACTTCTGAAAATATATTAGCAAGATAGGTATAATCATAGCCTAATTTTTTGCTGATATAATCAGAATCGTTTTCTTTAGGTAATTCATCTGTATAATGTATCATTTCAGTTATTACATTTTTTATTTTTTCTATCAAGATGCTTTTTTTGTCATCCAACAATTCCAGTCCGGATTTGAGAAGGTTTTTTTTGAGCAATTTCTTTTGCTCCATTGTTATGTCATCATTAATTTCAGCCATTCCAAGATCTACAACCATATATTTTAACCCCAGCTTTTTCAACTCTTCTTTTACCATCATTTTGCAACGAAGACTAACCATGTATTTGATATATAATTTCATAGAAATTCTTTACCTTTCATATTGATTTTCACTATTACCACCAAGGTTTTTCGGCTATGGTCCCTGCAGCATTTTTACTACTATATTTCTTAATTTGCACCATCTTAATTACTATACATTTATTTCTAAATTAGCACTACCTTCGGCATGCACTTTACCGTGTTTGCCCAGCAAAAGCCTACGCAGACACCAACCTTAATGTTCAAGAAAAATTTGAAAAATACAAATTATTTTAGGAAAATAAAAATTGATATTCAATTTGGGTAGGCATTAAATATTTCCAGAGAGTGAAAGTCTCTCACAGGCAAGTTGGTGAAGCCTGTTAGTAAGTCGCAAGGGTGGTAGCTGCGAAGCTACATCTGAAGGAAGCGAGACTACAAAATCCGGTACTGACGAACAGAACCGACCAAAGGGAGCTCATGAACACAATTAAAATAAACACTGTTGTGAATAAATAGTATATGAGGCTGTTTGAAATGGGTAAGCAAGCACACTTGGATATTCCGGTCATGTTGACCCCTCAATCCGGCCATATTGACCCCTCTAGATTTTGGTTTTAAAGAACGCTTTAATATGACAAAATTTCAGTTTACAAAATCATTTTTTCATACTTCAAATTTA
>Ga0233431_1001945_pt1 | contig 31980 bp, 30 predicted proteins | sample SI_118_April2016_FD_179867 | JGI IMG/M metagenome (GOLD analysis project Ga0233431, IMG submission 179867) | Seawater microbial communities from Saanich Inlet, British Columbia, Canada - SI_118_April2016_200_MG | ecosystem: Environmental > Aquatic > Marine > Inlet | place: Canada: British...
TAAGCTGGTTTAGACTGATAACACCCGCGGAATGTGAATTCTGAAAACAGTCATTTTCGAACTATATGAGGTTTAGAAGATGACTGATGAAAATACTAGGTTGCCGGAAGGTTTAGAATTATTGTTAAGGAAGGGTGTGGAATTACAGCTATCTAACACAGATGCTATTCGTGTTAAAGGTGATCGTGTTGTGAGGATTTGTCCTGATTCTGGTGTGTTGGGTTGTACGAGCGCGCCTCTTGGTTTAGCTGGTTCTTATCATTCTTCTAGTGTGACGGGACATTATGAATCTTCTGTTTTTATATTTTTAGATGGAACTAATTTCACTATTCATAGGACGCCTATTGGTTTTGAGAACTTTGATTTAGTTAGTTCTAATGATTACATGGCTCGAGTTCGTGAAGTTCGTGAGGCGGAGGCCAATGGTTATGATATTAGGACTCTTTCCGCTTTTGTTGCATCTTCAGATGCGGATCCTGTTTTTTCTTCAGTTAATCTGCTTGCTGGTCCTGATTCTTTAAGATGGTGCAGAGAAAATATTGATTCTGAGACGGGATTTCTTCATCCTGATTATGGTATTTCTCTTGCTAAACTCATTGTTGATCACCCTTCACTTAGAGGGGCATATCATGCTTATGCTATGAAAACGGGATTACCCGTTAGAGGTGATGAAGAATGAGTGAGATTATTTTACCTGATGGATTAGAGTCAATGTTGGAATGCGGAATTAGATTTAGATTATTTCCCGCTGGCGATGATGATGATCTCTTAGTCTGGAATGGCGAATCTGCTTTGGGGCAAACAACTTTTGTAGCTCCAAGTCCTGGTATGTTGGGTTTTGATTACTTTCCTGGAGATGTTTCTCTTAGGTCGGTAACTTCTTATGAAAGTAGTGTGGTTTTGTTTGATTTTTATGATCAACGTTTTGGAATTCATAGTGGTCCTTCTAGGATTCGTTTTGAGGGTGAGCCTCTGAGAGTTCCTTTTGAGGATTATTTGGCTAGACTTGCAGAAGTGCAAGATGTGAATGCAGTAGGTTATGATGTGCAACGTCTTACTATGTTTGCTATGTCTCATATGGTTGACGGTGCTTGGCCTGGACCAGAACCTGCAGATCCTGTGGTCCAAGAATTTGTAACTAGAGTTAGAGAGGGTTTTGATATGGGAAGTATGACTTTAGATGCTAATACTCTAGATTATGTTGCGAATGTTTATGATGGTTTTGTTAGGGCGTGTAGAAATGCGTCAAAAGGAGGAAAATAAAATGAGTGCAGATAAAACAGTTAGAGGTTTAGATGGAAGTCTTTTTGTTCCTGTTGAAGGTGGTGTTGAACCTTCGCTTGAAGCGGTAGTTAATTTGGATTGGGGTGACCAATTGCGTATAAGGGCGGAGACCCTAGTTGATCCTGATAGATTTATCTCAGATAGAGAAGTGAGAGGCGTTGTTACTTTAGATTACATTACAGCGGATGATGGAAGAGTTGCTTGGTCAGTTAGTACTGCTAATGGTGCGCAAGATGTTCCAGTAATTTTTGATTCAATCGATGGACCTAAGTATATGTTTGATTTAGTTGAGGCATTAAGTGATGAGAATAGACTTGTGTCTGCTGATTTGGTTAGAGAGATTAGAGCAAGTTTTGGAGATGCTCTTTATGGTTTTTTGAATACTCGAGCGTATGATGGTTTGCCTGAGGCAGAGCTAGCTACGTTTCAAACTTGTGTTGCGTATGATGATTCGCCTAAGGCGGGAATTGTAGAACCACAAACTCGTGTTGCAATTCCTTTGCCTTCTGAAGAGGTTGAGTTGGGAGTTACTCCCGGAATGACTGATCCTCTTTATGTTAGACTATCAACTTTTCAATATGAACAGAAAGGTCTGCTTGGAACAACTACTGTAGATTGTGAGGTTGTTGTAAGAGATACTTATATTGATGATAATGGTCAACTAGTTGGTGATTTAGTTGTGCGTGAAACTGAAGCGGTAAAGGATGGTCGTTTTGGTGGTTTTTCTGTTGATAGAACTGTAAGAGAATGGGACTTGGGAGACGAGGTTAAAGGGGTTGCTTTAGCTAATGCTTCTGGATTTACAAATAATTATCAAGGTGCATTGTTTGCAGCTATGGATAAAAAAGGTCTTGTATCTTCTGATAATTGTGACGGTATTGATCATGTTTCTGCTCAAGTAAAATATGGTTTGGAAACTATTTTTAGAGTTCAGAGACAAGGGTTGATGGATTCTGTTTATGATGTTGATGCTCCTGTTGCATCTGCTGATGATGTTTCTGTTGCTTCTGTGGCTGATGATTCGGTTGAGTATGAAGTAGTATCTTTTTCTATGGTTCCAGGTGGTAAGTTGTATGAACAGTTTCCTTCCGGAACTGTGATTCGTGGTAATGACCGCGTTGTTACTGTTGCGAAATTTCCCGATGGGCGTGAACAAACTACTTTTCCAAATTCTGGAGACTATTTGTTGATAGCTCAAGATGGCTCAATTTGTGCTAGAGCTAGTTCTGATGAACTTGTTCGTGGCCGTACTCGTTTGCCTAGAGTTGGATCTTGTGGCGTTGATATAACTACTGAACAATATAGTGCTGGAGTTGCTGAACGTTTAATTGAGTGTGAAGCAGCCGTGATTGATATGTTTGGAGAAAAATAAAATGAAGGATGATGATAGAGCCATAAAAGGATTAGTTGTTGTGCCTGAAGGTTTTGCTGACTCGTATGTTAGAGAAATGGATGTAGATCCGTTGACTGCTGTTATTGAATCAGATGGTTTGGTTTACATTGCTAGAGCAGATGCTTTTGTTTTGAATGGTGATGTAGTTACAACTGGTTCTGTAAGTTTGACTTGTGTTAAACCGGGACCTAGAAGTGTTCATGATGAGGTCTGGTCTATTAGTACTTTGGATGCCGATAGGAATGAGGGTAGAGATTCTACTACTATCTTTGATGATAGAGGTGTTCGAGTTTATAGATTAGATTTGGCGGACGCGGTAGATGAAAAACGCATTGACGTTCCTGGAACTGGGGTTTTAACTGATTTGTTTTCAAGTTTAGAGGGTAAATTGGCAGACTTTGCTTCTGGAAGTGGAACTGAAGATTTACTTGAAGGTCGGATTATGTCTAATAAATTTTATCTATTAGGAAAATTTGCTTATCAATCTGGTAGAAAATTAACTGATTGTGATGTTGGTGCTACTGATGTCCATTATGATGATGAAACTGGAAGAATTGTTGGAGATTTAGTTGTAAGAGAAACTTCACAATTTAATGCAGGTCTGTTATCTTCTGGAAGAAAAGACTTAGATTCTGAATGGGAGTTAGGAGATTATGCTGAGGGTGTTTGTTTAGCTACTTATGCTGGTGCTAGTTCTGATTATTCTAGGGCGTTTCTTCAAGCATTGTTAGATAATAGAATGGCTGATGAAGGAAATACTGATGCTGTTGAACAAATTTTAGTTGAACTTGATAGAAGTCTTGGAAGTGAAGCTTTGTATGAACATGTTCTTGGAGGAGAACTTTCGGATATGCTTGAACAAGGTCCAGCTAGTGACGTGTCTTTTGCTGTCGAGTATGAAGTTAGAGAAGCTACTCCTGATGAATGTATGTTACCTGATGGTACGGTGATTGCAAGAGCGCCAACTGGTTTTAGAATAGACTATTTTCCTCCAGCATGTGGTGTGGCTATTGCACATTTTCCAACAGGAAGAATGGAAGTGGTTCCGTTATATGATACTGGAAAAGTTGCAACCCCTCTTTCTGATAGTGATGTGATTAAGTATGAGGGCGCAGAAAAGTTACGAGTTGGAGGATCTGAGTAAAATGTCAAAAGAATTAGATATTCAAAATCGAGGGATGCATCAATTGAATGGTGCGCGCAGAGAGAGACTCTCAAGAAATGCTGGTGCGTGTCTTGGAGGCCTGGTTGCGGGCACAGGATTAGTTTTAGGTTTTTCCGATGCATTATCTTCTTATTTTTCAGAGACTAGTACTTATCTCGATGGTTTGGTTAGTGTATTGAAAGCGGTGAGCGGTATTGGTTTGGGGGTAGGAACCGGACTTGTAACTCGTTGTCTGGCGAGAGGTCTTTTGCAAGAAACTTATGAGCATGATGAGGTTGAGTTTGCTGAAAGACATTCTTCGTTAGCTGATATTGTTGCCGATGGTGATTTTTATTTTGATGCTGATTTTAGTAAATTACCTAAATTAGACAGAGATGCATTACGTCTTGATTATATTCTGGCTGCAGTTGAGGATGGAACTCCTGATTCTGTTTTAAGAGCTGGTCAAGTTGCAACTGCTGTAGAAACTGTTGATGCAAAGAATATTGCTGATGAAACTCTTAGAGCTTATGTTGATGATGTGCCTCTAGATCAGTTGGGAGAGTATGAACCTATGCTTTCCGTTAAACAACGTCGCATTCTTTTTGATCAATATTTGTTATCTGGTAGAGTCGGTAATGCTAATAACTTAGTTTGGGGTCGTTCAAGTTCCTTTACCGATAGGAATGGTAGTAGCTCTCCTTGGTTAATGCGACTTGGAATTGGATATTTCCAGATGGGTGATTTGCGAGCTGCTGAACAATTTTATCGTGAGGCGAATGTTCCGTGTGGTTTAAAGCAAGTAGCTTTGGCTTATCGAGAACAAGGTGATGAACAAGAGGCTGTACGGGTTTTTGCATCGATTAATGGTGGAGAATTAGATTGAGGTAATTAGAAAAATGTTTGGATTTATAAAATTAGAAGATGTCAGAAGGTATGTTGCAGGAAGATTTCCTGAATTAGTTAAAAGTGATGATGACGGTCAAGAGACTCGATTAAGTCTTGCAGATTATGTTTCAGGTGCAGTTAAAGTGGTTAGTACTTCTGTTGGTGCATTAACAAAACGTGTAGGTGCAAATGAAACAGCACTTAATAAATCCGATGGTGAAGGTCGAGGTTGGGTTCAAGCTGATATTGTACAATTACGTGATCGAGCCGGTAAAGTTGAAGAAGAAGTTCGTGGAATTGAATCAAGACTTGATCGTTCTGGTGTTGTTAGTGGAATTGTTGAACCCAAAGGTGAAGTTACTTTTGATGACCTAATAGGATTTGCAACAGAAGTTGCTGATGAAGGTTATAGTAGATTACAAAATTATTTTCTTCATGAAATGGCCAGGCATGGTTATGAGGGTAGACATCCTGATTTTATTATTAACGATAGAGATTCAGGTATTTCGGTTTCTTTGTCGGTAATAAAACGCGAAGGTCGTTATGCTAGATCTAGTGGTGAAAGAAAACAGCAGACCTGGGTTGCGCCCGAGAGTTATCCTTCTAAGTTTGGACCTGTACGTGATAGTACTTCATCGCTGTTATCAAATGATCATGATAATGCACTCTATCATAACAGGAATGAGCGTCTTAGGGTTGATGTGGAGGGTTCTGCTAACTTTACTAGTAGGTGGAAGACTCGACTTTCTAGTGATCTTGAGACTTTTTATAAAGCATACATGTTTGGTTATGTGATGAATAGGTTGGATGCTAGGAAACATCAGACTGCGGTAGAAGTTATGAAACAACACGGGCTAGAAGAACATACTGCGTTGGCAACAAGAATGAAAGAAATCATTGCTGGTGGAGATGCGAATTTAGCAAATGCGGTTGCGACTCATTACAGTCGTGACTAACTTCGTTGACTACGACTATATCCGCAATTAGAACAGAAGTTTGCAGTTGATACAACTTTGTGTCTACATCTAGGGCACGTAAGAACTGAGGCTCTTTGCTGAGGAGGCTGCTGCTGTTGACGCATAGGCGCGTGATGTAGTTGTTGTTTTTGTGCATGTTGTTGAACATGATGTTGATGCACTACTTTCTTTTTTTGTTCTCTTCCATCTTTTTCTAAGAAAAAATATTTTATAGCGCCATAAATTATAAACAAAACACCAATAATTACAAACAAAGTTAGAGAATTAGTTTTCAAAAAGAAATTATACGAAAAGGAGAAGACTGTAATAACTCCTCCTATGATAAAAAATATCTTTGATGGCAGATCAGCCATATGTTCACCTCTTTTTACAGTTTAGTTAGTCCGTTCATGTAAGGTTGAAGGACTTTCGGAATGTTAACTGTGCCGTCAGGGTTTTGAAAGTTTTCTATTATTGCTGCTAAAGCTCTAGATGTTGCAACACAAGTAGAGTTTAATGTATGTGCAATAACATTTCCTTCAGATGTCCTAAAACGGATTTTTAATCTTCTTGCTTGGTAGTCTGTACAGTTTGAACAAGAGACAACTTCTCTGTATGCATTTTGTACTGGGTACCATGCTTCGATGTCGTATTTTTTTGCAGCAACAGTTCCTATGTCGCCTGTGCAAATGTTTACAATTCTGAAATGTAATCCCAGGCTTTCAAAGAATTCAGATGCGTTTTGCATAAGTTCTTCGTGATAGTGCCAAGATTCTTCAGGTTTACAAAATATGATTTGTTCGATCTTGTTAAATTGATGTCCTCTGAAGATTCCTTTTGTATCTTTACCATGAGCGCCAGCTTCTTTTCTAAAGCAAGAACTGATTCCACACATTTTTATTGGGAGTTTGTCTGCTTCTAAGATTTCTCCCATATACATTGCAGTTAATGGATGTTCGCTAGTTGCGATTAAGTAAAGATCTTCATCTTCGATTTTATACATTACATCTTCAAAATCTCCTAAGTCGGTAACACCTTCGTAGGATTCTCTGTTCATCATGAACGGAGGATGTACAATTGTATATTTCTTTTTGAACATAAAGTCTATTGCGTACTTTTGTAGTGCAAAATCTAGCATTGCTAGTGATCCTTTTAGAAACCAAAAGCGAGCTCCAGAAATTTTCCCTGCTCTGGAAGTATCTGCAAGATTTTGTTCTTCAATAATATCTACATGACTTTTTGGTGTGAAGTCAAAAGTTGGTTTCTTCCCAACTAACTTTACAGATTCATTTTCAGTATCATCTGCACCAACTGGAACAGATTCATGAAGAATATTTGGTAAACGCATTAGGTAATAGTCTATCTTTTCTTTAAGTGCGTCTTGTTTAGATTCTATTTCTTCAATTTTTTTAGGAATTTCTGATGCTTCTTTTAACTTAGAGGATGCGTCTTTCCCTTCTTTTTTAAGAGATGCAATCTCTTTACTAACTTCGTTTCTGCTAGCTCTGAGTTTTTCTTTGTCTACGTTTAAGGCTCTCCATTGTTTGTCAAGCTCAAGAACTTCGTCAACCCATGCAAGCTTTTCGCTGTCCTCTCTTTTTTCGAGGTCTTTCTTTACTATTTCCGGGTTCTCTCTAATTAGTTTTATATCGAGCATCTAAATCACCTGCCTCCTCTATTGGAGGCGTTCTCTATATAAATTCCTTTCTTAATTTGTATTTATTTCTATATTGAAAATAAAATAGGTTGCTCGTAACATTTATATACTTACTAATACATATATTACCTTAGTATACTTTTGTGTATATTGGTTCGGCGAGTTCTGTAGTTGACTAGAGGAGAGTGTGTGATATGGACATGAAAGAGCGGGTTGATCAAAATCGAGATTTAATTTTAGGGGTTTTGTTGAACTGTTTCAGCGTTAGTAGTATTAATGGCTCAGATATGAGTTTTACAAAGAGAGTTGAAAAGTCAGTTACACTCTGGCAGAATCCGCTTGAAATGAGTTAGGCATTAGTTGCTTAACCATTCAGTAATGTCTTCTTCTAGTGTGGTATCTTTAAACATGTCTGTTCCGTGAGAAGATCCTTCTAGTTCGATGAATATTCCATTGAGTGTTTGAGATGATTCGTAAGAATATATATCTTCTTTTGATGATACCACTAGTAGTGGTTTTTGATAATCAATATCTGCAATGTTTATTCCTCTATATTCAGTTCCTGGTGAAAGAAGCACAACCTTGTAAATACTATTCTGTGTTGCGAATGTTAGTGCAGTGTTGGCGCCGATACTTGCACCGACAATAGATATTTCGTTGTTTGCGTTTTCACTTGCGGTTAACATTTTGTGTGCGGTGTTAACATCTTTTACCATCGCTCTAAAATCTTCATTAGAAAAATCTGTTAGTTGGCCATCGCTTTCTCCATGACCTCTGAGATCTAATGAAATTACATTAAATCCCTTGTCAAATAATTTTTTAGATAATGATTTGTATGTAGATTTGTCTTTGCCCAATTGATGCAGCAGAATTACTGAAGGGGACATTTTTGATTGTGCGTAGTAATTAGCAATAATTTTAACACCATCTTCTGTTTCAAGCGAAATCTTTTGAAAATCTAGCTGTTTTGGCGTACTCACTGATATTTGGGATGTAGAGTCTTGTGTCTCTATTATATACTCCGATGACTCAGAACAGCCTACTGTTAGGAGTAATAATATTGTGATTAGCGATATAATGTATTTCATGCTGTTTAGGGGTTAGTTTCAAAGGCTTTTAAAGCTTTCACAATATTTTTAAATAAATCGCGATGGGTTAGAAGTATTATATTTACTAGGTGAGATGTATGGCAAGAAAGAAGATAAAAATTTCGAAGAAAAACAATTTATGGAAACAGATTGCTTTTGTTTTAGTGGCAATTGTAATTATTGGATTTATATTATCTAATACATTTGATTTCTCTGGTTTTAAGGATTGGTTTAAGGCAGATCCTGAACCGTTAACCAATGACACTCTAAATGTAACTCCTGAAGAACCTCAAACGATGTTTGAGATTGTGTATCCTGATGGAGAGGTGAAGAGAATCGATCTTGCGGAGATTGATAGAACGAAAAATGAAGATGTAGTTATTGGAGTTATGTTGCCAACATCTGGAGAATTTTCTAAAGTGGGTATTGCAATTGCTAGAGGTATTAACTTGGCTATAGATGAAGCTAATGCCGAAGGTGGTGTTAACAATAAAACTGTGGTTGCTGTGTATAAAGATACAAAATGTGATTACAATGTTGCAAAACACAACTTTGCTGAACTTGTTGGGTTGAGGAATGTTCCTGCGATAATTGGACCTGTGTGTGCGCAGTCTCTATTTATCTTGGATGATCTAACTAATCTTACTCAGACACTAGTTATTTCGCCTGCAGTAAGTAATCCTCGAACTAGATTCATGAACAAGTATTTGTTTACTACGTATCCTTTTGATAGTTATGGTGCTGGAATCATGGCTAGATATATGGATTTTTTAGGTTTACATAAGCCTGCGGTTTTCTATGTTGGAGATGCTAACTATGGTAACTATCTTTATGATAGATTTGAGAGTGTTTATGAGAAGCAGTTAGCGGGTAGAGGAAACGATATTGTGATTGCGGAAGCGTTTGATCCTGGAGAGCAATTTTTTAAGGATGCAATCTTTAGAGCATTAAAGAGAGATCCTGATTCGGTTTTTATTGCTCAACATGGTGAAGGTCCTGAGTTGGTTAAACAGTTGGCTCAATTAGGAGTGAGGAAAAACATCTTTGGAACAGATTCCTTTAACACCCCTGAAGTAATCCAAGAAATGGGCGTAGGTATTGAGTCTGTAACTTTCTCTAGAATGGCTTATGATCTTTCAGATGTTAAAGCCGCTATGTTTAGGAAGAAGGTTAGAGCATATTACAATGTAACCGACGTTCCTCACGAACTTTATACGGCTAATGCGTATGATACTACTCAGGTTTTGTTAGAGGCAATAGAAAAGGGCGGCTATGATGCTAATGCAATCCATGATTATCTTTTAGGCATGGGACAATGGTCTGGTGTAACTGGTGGTCTGTGGTTTGATAACGTAACTAGAGAACCTTATAGAGACTACCAAGTTATTCGTTATGATAACGGAAGACCTGAAGTTTTAGCTGAATATTAGGGGTAAATCTTTTATACCCTGTTTCTTTCTTTTTATTTATGAACTTAAAAAGAGGGATTTCTATGAAGAAGATTCTAGTATTACTTACAATTTTAGTTTTAGCAATGTTTTCTGGTTGTACTTTTGAGCAAAGAGAGCAAGCAGCTGAACCACAAGTGCAAGCACCTTCTCAGATTAATTTGGCAGCTGACTTGCCTGCATTTACTATAGGTTATGTTGGTCCATTAACTGGAGATGTTGCATCTATTGGTGTGCCAATGAAAGAGACTGTTGAGATGGTTGTTAATGATCTCAATGTTAATGGCGGCATAAATGGGAGAATGTTGCATGTTATCTATGAAGATGGTAGATGCAATTCTAAGGATGCAGTTAATGCTGCACAAAAGTTAATGAATGTAAATAAAGTTGAAGTGATTATTGGAGGAACCTGTTCTCCTGAAGTTTTAGGAATGGCTCCCATGGCTGAACAAGTTGGTGTAGTTATGATAAGCCCTTCGGCTACAAATCCCAGTATTAAAGAATCTGGTGATTATGTTTTCAGAGTAGTTCCATCAGATAATGGGCAAGCTAAAGAAACTGCTGATTTGTTGACTGAATCTGATTTTAAGAGGGTCGCGGTTCTTTACATTAATAATGATTGGGGTGTTGGATTGAAGAATGCTTTTGAAAGTTCTTTTGAAGGTGATATTGTTGCAACTGAAAACTTTGATGTTGATGGTGCTGATTTCAAGACCCAACTTTCTAAAATTAAAGCAATGAAACCTGATGTATTGTACATGATGTCGTTTCCTAAGCAGGCTGGAATAATTATTAAGCAAGCTATGGAACTAGGATTAGATGTTCCTATATATGCGGCTGATGGTGCGAAGGATGATTCTATAATTCCTTTTGTAGAAAGTTTAGATCAAGATTTCTTTGTAATTCTTCCAGGTGTTCCTGATTCTCCTGAGTTGGAAAAATTTGCTGCTTCTTACTTTGAAGAGTTTGGTAAGGCGTACAATGCGTATACTCCTGAGTCTTACGATGTTGCAAACATTGTGATTCAAGCTTTAGAGAACACTGATGGAAGTGCTGATGCTGTGAAAGATTATCTTTATTCAATGGGTGAATTTAAGGGTGTTTCTGGCACTTTTGAATTTGACTTGTTTGGAGAAGTTGATAAACCATACGATGTTTTTACTGTTGAAAATGGTAAATTTGTGAAGGTTAGAGCATCTGGAAACTTGATAACTGGTATGGTTGGTTTTGACGGTATATTTAGTTTCTTTAAGGGAATTTTCTCTTAATTTTTTTTCTTATTCTTTTATTTTGTATGCTACATAGATGTCAGCTTCTATCATTTCATCATCTTTATAATAATGATGTACAAAGTATAGGTTTCCTTCTTTATCTAGAGTTGGTTCTCCTGCAAAGCTAGATACAATTAACTCTGGTTCTTGCCATTCTTTATTTATCCTTTTAGATCTAAACACTGCGGGCGATCCTTTGTGCCATCGATTAATCCACATTTCTTTCCCGTCTGGTGTAATGTATGGCATGCCTTCATCAATGTCAGAATTTACTTTTTTGATGTTGGTTGGATCTAACCATTTATCATTTATTTTCTTGAGCATCCATATGTCGGATCCACCAATTCCGCCTTCTTTATGAGAGTGATAATAAAGTTCATCTTTCCATATGTGTAATTCTCCAACATCGTATTCTGTTGGAAAATCAGATTCTTTCCAGTTAGTCCATTTGTTATCTTTGTATTCTGCAGAAAACCAGTGTAGTCCTGTGTATCCTTCTCTTGCAGTACAAAATAACATCTTGTTGCCTTGTACAAATTCGCATCCGTTTAGTGCTAATTTATCTGAATCTTGTAATTGAACAAATTCAGGTTCTTGCCAAGCATTATTTATTTTTTTTGAAACCCAGATGCCGTTTACAAAATCTCTTATCTGTATGTGAATATCTTCTCTCACATCTTTGACAAACATAAAGTATAATTCATCTCTATCTTCTGGAATAAACGGAGAATCTTCTGCGCCCGCTGTACTAATAATAGCTAAAGGTACTGGTTGTTCATATTCGGTGGAATGCAATATTGGTGGGTGTTGATCATTTTTGGGAGTGCCTTTTAGAATATCCTGAGGAATCTTGCTTTCTCTTGTTGGTGCAATTAATGTTTTTTCTGCGCATCCACTCACTAAAACGATAATAATGATCAGTATTAAAATAATTCTCATATATGTTTCTTGGGTTGGTGTGTAGATAAATTTATTTATTCGAATTAGTGCTTTTAAGGCACTTTAGGGGAGGTGCTGGTGCCGGACGGGTTGTCCCTGTTAAGTGGTTAAAATAGAAAGATTTATAAACTAGAACTCTTCTTTTATTTGTAGTTAGAGCTTAATATGACTGATATTTCTACATCTGGAAGAGAAACAAGTAGGAGAGACTTTCTTAGTTTTAGTGGTAAATCTACTGGTGCCGCATATGTGATGGCCAAAACTGGTCTTTTGTCTTGGCTTTTTGGAGGTCCTAGGGAGGCTCATGCTAAGAGAAGAGCGCCGCAAGTTAAAAAAGCGGAAGTGGAAACTCTTGCCAAACTAGAACAGATTGTTAGAACATCTACTTGGGGTAGAAAAAGAAGCGCATCACTTTCTCAAGAAATGTTAGAAAAAGAATCGTATTCTTATGCGTGGTATATTTTGAATTCGTCTTCAGCAGAGAATTTGGATTTACCTAAAAGAATTGCATCTGCTATGAAGCAGACTGGATTTCATGTAGATTACGTTACTAAAGATTTAGTGATTAGACCAGGGTATATGGTTTTCGATGATGCTGAGATACAACCTGATTTATCTAGAACTTTATTTTATGATGGTCAGTTTAATCCAGATGCTTTTACTAGAGAAATGCAAGATGATGGGTTTACTGTTGTAATAGGTGATGCTTATCGGAACTTTGGTTTGGTTGGACCTATGAGAATTCCGTTTGTGGATTTGGTTAAAGAACGAGATAGGTTGGCTAGAACGTTAGATGATGCTGATCAACTTGATAGTGTTATGTTAGATTGTTTAGAGGATGATAAATTTTATGGCTTTCCGCATGTTTACATGGTGTTGGCAAAACGTTTGTTGGGTAAAGAACTGTCTGATGGAAGAATATTAGAGTTATCTGGTTCAATCGATGGTGAAGTTTCAAGAGCGTTTGTTCCTTTTGAGCGGGCGTTGGCGGCGGATGCGATTCCTAAGAGGTCTGTTTCTCGTAAACCAAGAACTAGATCTTTTCCTGTTGCTAGACCTCGTTATGATCGATTTCAATCAACTGGTGAATATGGTAACTTAACTGACTTTGATAATTTTATGGATTTTGTTCATGATAAAGCCGATGAGTATGATCTGGATTATAGATTAATATTGTCTTTTATGAGAGTTGAGACTAACTTTAGACCTTTGTCGACTTCAACTGCGGGTGCAATGGGAATAATGCAAGTTATGCCTGGAACATCTAGAGGAGTCGGTGTTGAACCTGAGGATTTGTATAAAATTGAATATGGTGTCACGGCCGGATGTAGAGTTTTGCAAAAGTTAGCTAGGCGTTTTGATAGAGATCCTGAGAAAATGGCTGCTGGTTATCATGCAGGTGGAAGTAGAGTACATAGATATCATGAGTTTCCAAGAACCGTTAGGTATGTAGACAAACTTCTTGGATATTATGATGAGTTTAAAGCGGATCCGCATTATTATGACGACAAGATCCGGAAACACTTAGATGATCCTGCCGACAAGAGAACACGTGCTCATGCAGCTTATCGTAGATTGATGGTTGATGACTAGTTTTTAAAGCTTCAGATAATCTTTTTAATCTTTCTTTTCTTGTGTTGTATTATGAATATAAAATGCATCCAATGCAAAGGTCGTAACTTGTGCCACCGACCAGTTTGTCCAATTATTTCTAAGATTTCATCTCAGAAAAAGGTTAATTTAACTTCTAAGCAAGACTTTTTTGGTGAGGCCCCGAATATTTTTGTGGGTAAGTATGGCTATCCTGATGTTAATGTTGGTATATTAGGTGTTGAAAATTATGTTGATAATGATGCTCCGTTGTTGTGGAGTAAAGAAAATTATCAAATTGATAATATTGTGGACTTGCGTAGTAGTCTGGTGAATTCTAGGTTTGGTGCAAATGTAAAAAGTTTTGACAATAAGTTTCTTGAAATGAGCCAAGAGATTTCGATGGCGTCGAAGCCGGTAGATGTTGAGATAAATCTACAAAAAAGACCGCAGTTTAACGTAAGTTTTAATCAAGATATTATGCCTCATGGTCCAAGCGTTGAACTTAAGAAGGCCATGCTTACTGAAAATCCTAAGATTCCTACCAAAGTAGATAGTATTGTATCTCAGACAGATCTGAAGTCTGTTGAAGCGTTAGAAACTCTTTATGATAAAAAGTTTGATGAGCATTACTTGACAAAATTATTAAGTGTTGGTAATCTTGGTGTCAAGGATCAGCGAAGATTGGTTCCGACAAGGTGGAGTATAACTGCCGTTGATGATACGTTGGGTAAGCATCTTATTTCTAATGTTAAGAAACATGCGGAGTGTGATTATGCTGCACATTTCGGAGGCTACTTAGGGAATTATTATTTGATATTGTTTTTTCCTGATATTTGGGAATATGAATTGTTTGAGACGCCAGTTGTCGGAGGCAATACCGGATTTACAACAGATCACGAAACTTATGCTGGAAGGACTAAGTATGCATTTAGCACTGCGGGTGGATATTATGCCGCGAGGATTGCTGTTTTGGAAAAATTAAATACTATTAAACGTCAAGGTGCTTGTCTTTGTTTGAGGTTTATAACTGATGAGTATTGGGCACCTTTAGGGGTATGGGTTGTTAGAGAAGCATCTAGAAATTCAATGAAAAGCAAACCTTTGATGTTTGGATCTGAAGAGTTGATGATGATTTATGCTAAAAATTTAGTCAAGAAGAAATTTGGCTATGATCTTGATAATATTCTTAAGGTTAGTAAATTAATAAAGGAAAGAAAAAGTCAAAAAAAATTAAGCAAGTTCTTATGAGAACTTGCCTGTGCAATGAATTTTGTTGAACATTGTGTCCGCAACAACAATGAGGTCATATTCGCTCAAAGAAACTTCGCTAGGTATGTCAAATTTCATACTGATTGCGTCATACCTTGAAATCTTAGGTTCTAGCTTATATGCGTTTTGACTCTTTGTTGTTTTGCTTTCAAGAATAAGATCTCCTGTGTCTCTTACGGTGCTCTTACTGCTTAGATATGCGTAAAGTTTTGGTGCGCTCTTGGTCTTGAAGTCTTTAAATTCTAGATAGTATGATCCATCAGAGTTTTGCATAATGTATGCGTCTCCTTCACAATCAACAGAGGATTCTTTCTTTAGCGTAGTTTTTTGAAGTTCTTTTGGTTTTTCGTAAGTTACTCCGCTACTATCTGATGCAGACCAATCGCTGGTTGAAGTGGAATCGTCATCTTCTTCTTCCTCTTCATCATCTTCTGTGCTGTCTGTTGCTTCAGGTTCTTCTTCCTCTTCTTCTTCATCATCTGTTGTTTCAGGTTCGGTTTCTTCTTCCCCCTCTTCTTCTACTTCAGGAGCTTCTTCTTCTAATGCTTCCTCATCTGGGATAGGCATTTCTTCTATTACTTGTTTAACGACTTCGTCTTTGTCACATACTCCGTTGGAGTCTTTGTCCAAACAGCAAGTCTCGCCGATTTGCATGTATGGGGGGTTGCAGACAAATTCTTTTCCGCAGCCTACTAAGAATAAACTTGTTATCATAATTATGGCGGCTAAGGCCAGATATTTTTTCATGTTTTCTCACCTAATATTTGTTTTTTGTAGAAATAAGTCTGTGCGGCGATCTTTAAAAATGTTTCTGAGATTTAAAAAGGGTCTTTGGTGATTCTTGTTATTGTGGCTTCTTGAAGTGCGGATAAAGCATGAATTAGTGGTATTTGGTGATCTTCTTGGTTGAGTTTATTCGAAAGATCTGTGCATCCGATTATTATTGCCTCTGCGCCATTCTGCTTTAATTCTCTTATTTTTTTATTTATGAAGTTTTTATCATTTTGACTATTTGTGTTGTTGAGGATTCTGAGTATTGTATTGCTTATTTCTTCTTGTTCTTTGGGGAGAACTAGTTCGACATTTTGTGTTTTAAGTTGGGTTGCGTATAGTTTTTCGTTTATTGTTTTAGTGGATGCTAAAATGCCTACTTTTCTTATTTGTTTTGATACTATTTGTTTGGTTGTTTCTTCAATTATGCTGAGTATTTGACAGATTGACGTCGATCTTAAGTCTTGTATGAATGTGTGTACGGTGTTGCATGGTATGACTATTAGGTCTACATTTACTTTATTTAATCTTTTTATTGCCTCTTTTATTAGTTGGAGATGTTCATTAGTGACTTGTCCATTAATTATTTTTTTTTCTGCTTCTGCCGATATGGGTAAATTCTCAAGAACTATACTGGGTTGGGTATTGGTAATCTTTCTTATTTCATTATTGAGATTTAAGCAGAACGTGCAACTAGTTTCGGACCCCATTCCTCCTATTATTCCTAATCTTGCTGCTTTCATACATTCTTATATGTGTGGCTCGCTATTATATTTAGTTGAGTATTATTCAATTATCTTTCAATAAGTTTAAATAAAGTTGTATATTATTCGATTTTATGAAGGATATAGCCTTGAAATTAATTGAGCTCTTTAAGCAAGGCTATTGTACGCCTCAGATTTCTAGGATTGCTAAAAAATTGAAAGAACCATCTACTACGATTCATTATAATATTAAGAAACTAGAGCGTGATGGACTAGTAAGATCATACAAGGCAGTTTTTGATCATAAGAAGATTGATGAAGGCTTTTGCGTTTATGTGTTGATTTCATTATCTCCTGATGAGTATGGTGACCCTGAGAAGGTTGCTAAAGAGCTTGCAAAACATGTTCAGATTGAAAGTGTAGATATCTGTACTGGCGATTGTGAAATTGTTTTAAAGGTTAGAGTGAAAGACCAGGATGAATATTATGAGTTGGTGAAAACAGTTATTTCTAGAAAGGGTATAGTTAAAATAAAATCATTAACTTCTTTAAAGCAAATTAAGTCAGAATGTGTGGGCCTGTAACCAGATGTTTGAGTTGCATTATTTCTATTGTGTCTTTAAAAAATGTTGCGTCGTCTTTATACTTTGATGCTTTTATTTCCATTGGACAAATGTTACTATGATCTTTGTTTAGAATATTGTTAACGACTTTATCATATATTAGTTCTATTTTATTCGATTTTAGATACTCTTTCGCCTTTTTTGACACTACTTTTGTAATTACTTTATAGATCATGTTCGAGTGCGTTATTGCTTTTGCCGCAGCAAGACCTATCACCTTATCGTGGAGTTCGCAGTTTTTAACTTTTTCTTTCCACTTCATTATGCAAATTATTAGCGGTTTTAGTCCGGGGTTACTTGACGATTCTATAATTTTATTCTCGGATACTAGAATTAGAGAGTACTTTCCTAACTTGATTGTCATTTAATGGTGCCTCTAATGGGTTTTATGATTCTTGATATGATAACTGCCCAAATAATATTTGAGACTGCTAGTGTAATTACTATGTTTCCTATGGCGTTAAGGGGCATGCCTGTGAGAAAATAATCGCTTACGATTAACCAAGGAAGTTGAATACAGAATGCAGCCAGTACTGCGGAGATCAAATGTATGTTTTCTCTTATTAGATAACCTACAAAGAATCCTAATAGGGCGTTGCCAAAAACTATATATGGGTTGCTCATTGCTATTGCTGCATAGAATGATCCAATAAATCCAGATAATGCGCCACCTGAAGGCCCGTATATTGCTGCTGCGAGAAATATTGCTATCTGGAAGAAGTGTACTTTAAATCCTGGATAAATTACTACATTAATCATACCTAGAAAATTAGGAATTAGTATTAGAAAAGTTAAAAGTCCGAGTGTTTTGTAGTTCCATTCTGTGTTTATATTGAAAACGTGTTTGTAGTTCATTATGATTTCTCTGTTTTTATCTTATATTTGTTACCGTCTGTAGTTACTACAATATGTCCATTTTCGTCTGTTCGTAGAATTGTAATGTCTTTGGCTTCTAATTTATCGATAGTTGATTGATGCGGTAAGTTCTCGTCGTTAGTTCCTACGCTTATTACAGCGACCTTTGGATTGACCGCTTCAAGGAATGAGTCTGTTGTCGCTGATTCATCTCCGTATGTTGAAATCTTTAAGATGTCGGCACTAAGATCATGACCTTCTTCTAATATGATCTCTTCACATTCGGCGTTGCAGTTGGATGCGAATAGGAACGAAGAGTTAAGGTATGTTAATTTTAAAACAACCGAGTAGAAATTTTCGTCTTTATCTTCTTCTGCGTCTTCAAATGCGACGTATGCGAAGATGTGTATGGAATTATCAATGCCGTCGATTTCTTTATCAAACGATAGTTTTCTAGTGAATAATTGATCTCTTTGTGATTTGTATGCTTTGTAGTATGAATATGGCAATTCTCTTCCGCTATCGAATACTTTTTCTATACCTTGAAAGTTGAATAAGACGTTGGTCATGCCTGCAACATGGTTTTCTTCCATTACACTGGTGATTAACACTTCTGGGCTGAACCATCTTGGATTGTAGTTTAAGTCTTGTATGATGTATTTTGTAACTTCTTTACCTTTAGTTTTTGATCCTGCATCTACGATGATTGAGTGATTCTTTGGAGTTTCTATTAGAACTGAGCTTCCGTGATCTACATCGATAAAATGTATTTGCATGTCTCCTGAGTATATCTCATCTGTGGCAGGTCCCGGGTCTACAGGTTCTGGCTCGGGTTCTACTTCTTCAGGGGCTGCTTCTACAATTACTTCTCTTACGGGATAGCTGGGGGTTTGATTACTAGCTTGTGCTATTTCATCATAACAGAAATAGTAGCATTCTCCGTCTAAGCAGTTCCAGTCTCCGTTACATCCTTTATGCCATGTTTTCTCACACTGGGCATAGTTATTACATCTTAATGGGAGAAAAAAGAATAATCCTGTTATTATCACGATTGTAAATAGAAGAATTAGGATTTTATTTACCCTTTTTTGTCTCATATTAGGTTTTATAGCTTGTCTTTTTTTAAATATTTCTTATGTGATGGCTTGTTTTGTTGTTCTTTCGGATTTTTCATACGAAAGTATATATAGTTCATTACATCATTCTTTATTCTAGCATGGTTGCTAGAAAACGTGCATTGTTCTCAAAACTTTCTGAATGGATTTATTTTGTGTGTAATTATACTTATTCATCTATCTTTTATCAGATATTGTTTTGTAGTTTGAAGAGCTAAGTTAGTGGCTCGGGTTCTTTTAGGTGATCCTATTGCTGTTAGCTTGAGCTCTGGGGTGAATCATGAAATCAATAAGGTTGTGGGAAGAAGAAAATGAAGAGACTGAACTCTGCGATGAAGATGAGAGTTTCCTAAAGAATCGTAGAAGATTAGTTTTGCCGGTCTTTTAGATTTGAAGTTGAGTTTGTTAGGTGGTGCTATTTCTCACTCTTTTCTTTTATTTCTCGTTGAAATCTTTGAATTGTCTTAGGGATGTTCTCTGCTTGAGTTCTTAGAGTCTCGGTTAGTTTTCCTAGAACATCTCCTTCAAATTCTTCTTTGGATTTAGGAAGTAGATCTTCTGGAGCTAGTGTTTTCTTTTTCTTTACTACTTTCTTCCAGATCGTGAATAACTCTTCTGCCCTGCTGGGTAGTTGAGTTTCTTTGCAGTTTAGGAGTTTTGCAGATTCTTCTAATATTCCTGATTCTGCACTCTCTGTTTTTTCTGCTGCTTTTCCTGCAGTGAATTCCAGTCTTACAATGCCATCTTGGATCTTTGTGGCTTTTACGATTTTTATTTTCTCTATCTCTTTTGTAGAGTTTAAGTGCGTTCCACCGCATGCTTCAACGTCGATCTCTGGAATCTCAACAATTCTTATTTCTTGACCAGGAACAGCACCGCCTTGGTAAATTTCTAAACCGTATTTTCGTTCTGCTTCATCTCTTGGCAAGAACATTTTGTGAACAGGAACATCTTCTTGAACGATCCTGTTGGATTCTGTTTCTATTTCTTCTAGTTCTTTCTCTGTTAATGTAGAATAATGAGTTATGTCTAAATGCGCTTTCTCTGTAGTTTTTTTTGCTCCTGCTTGATTTATATGAGGGCCAAGAATCTTTCTTGCGGCTGCATTGATAACATGTGTAGCCGTGTGATGTTGGGTTAGTTGCTTTCTTCTTTCTTTGTCAACTTTACCTTCAATAATATCTCCTTCGTTAAAGTCTGCTTTAGATTCAAGTTTGTGTATGATGAATTCTCCTTGTTTGAATACATCTACAACTTTTGAGCTGTTTATTGTTCCAAGGTCTGTGATTTGCCCGCCGGATGTTGGATAGAATAGCGTTTCATCTAGAATTATCATGTTGTTGTCAATTATCTTTAGAACTTTTGCCATAAACTCTGTGTGTGTATAGTCATTGAAGTACTTGGCTTTGGTTCCTGGTATTTCTTTTATTTCTAATTCTGTATCTTTCTTTGTAGCATGAACTTGAGAAACTTTCTCGTGTCTTTCTGCAACTTTCATATAGAAGTCTTCAGGAACTTTAACTTCCTTGCCTAGCTTTTCTGCTTCTTCGGCAATAAGTTCGGGTGCAATACCTTGGCTGTCATATAGTTCTACTAGTTTTGCTTCATTAATATCTTCTTGAATAATCTTTGCAACGACATGTCTTGATTTTTGCTTGGTATTTTCATATTTTTCTTTTTCTACTTCTAGAATTTTATTAACATTATCTAAATTTTTACTTAGCTCAGGAAATATTGGTTTAAGATAATCTGCATGCCATTTAGCTACGGTTGGTAAGTCTACATTCCAACCATATTTATCAATAAATCCTAAAGCTCTTCTTAGTAAGATTCTAAGATTGTATCCGCCTCCGGTGTTTGAGGGTAGGGCACCATCGTTTAGTGCGAATAGTAGTGCTCTAGTATGTTCTGCAACAGAATATACTCCTGATAATGGTAGGATGAGTTTCTTCAGTTCTTTAGTTTCTACACCAACTTTCTGTGAGACGGTATTCCATGCTTTGTTTATATCGTCAACTTCATCAATGTTTAGTAGTCCTGCGTTTGGAGTATATTTCTTCATCAATTCTTCATCTACTTTATAGCCTGTTGCACTAAGCATTTTTTTCATTACATCTGGGAAGGTTGCATCGTAGATTGTTGCGCATCCTTGAGAAAACCAAGCGTTTCTTTCCATTCCCATTCCCATGTCGAGAACTTTTAGATTAAGATCTTTAACTCCTGAAGGTGTTTGTTCATATAACATGTAAACTTGATTTCCTAACTCGCAACCTCTTGAGAAGAATTCCATGCAACATCCTAGGTTACCTCCTCCGGCCCATGCATCTTCATGGTATGTTAGTTCTTCATTGGGTAATCCTAGACCTTTTGTGTTCCAGGTGTGGATGTGTTTGAATACTTCGTTCTGATTCCAATCTTCTGGGGGAACAAACATGTGTTGTCCAATCATTACAAAGCCAGTATTGTGAGATTGTGTGATTCCAACGTTGTCAACATCTCCGAATCGCATGCAGAATTGAGGGATAACGAGTGGGTTTGCTGGAGGTTTAACTTCTCCGCTGATAACGAATGGTTGAAATGCCGCAATGCTTGCATTAGTATATTCCATTGTTGGGTTCCATCTTGCAACAACTGGATAACGCTCTATTGGTGTGTAGCCCGAGCTTTTGAACATTTTTGCAAACTCTTGCCAGATTTCTATGTATGATAATTTCTTTTTTGCTGGTGTGTTACCTATAAATCCAAACCCCATATCTTGGTCGCAAGCAGGGTCACCGCAGATTTCTCTGTCAGGGTTCATGCTCCAGAACGGTTTCTTGCAACATTTGCAAATACTTCTTGCATAGCCTTCTTCTTTCAGAGTGCCGGTTGCGTAGTATTTATCAGGTTCTGCCCAGAATTTTGGCTTGTATTTTGCCTTTATTTCTTTGTCAGGTAACATTGAAAGATTGGTCTGGTTTGTATTTATAAAATTAACGTATCTTTGGAAGAAAGTGTTATATAGCTGTCTAACTCATATATTCTCATGGATGTGCTAAAGCAATGTCAGGTGTGTAAGGTTGAAGTGGCTAGTTGTACTTGCAAGAACTGTGGGGCTTTAGTTGGCAAAAATTGTTTTGATTCTGAAAGTGGCGTTTGTGTTGTGTGTCGCGGTGGGAAAAGAATTAAAGATTTGTTATGATTTTCTGTAGTTAAACAATTTATTATATTCTTTGTGGTTGCATATTTGGAGTATAAAGATAAATGTTTCTTTTTCATTTCCTTCGATTGTGTAAAGTAGTCTCCAGAAATTTGGTAGCGGTGCTCTGTATAAATTGTGGACTTTTTTTGTATATTTTTTTGGAAACTTTCTTTTTGCTATTGGATTTCCATGTTGTGGATTAACTTTGAGTATGTTCTTTATTCTATGTATTGCATCGATGATTGTTCTCTGTTTATTTTCTACCAACTTGATGTATTGTTGTTTGGCTTCTTCCGTTAGAAATGTTCGTATTGTCTTATTTGCAATCATCTATGTTTTGTTTTAGATTATTGTTATAGTGTTTGTTTAGAATTAGTTGAAACTAATTTAGATTTCTGCGGAGTTTTTCAACATTTTTTGGAGATGTTCTGGTTTTGAGAAGATCCACTGAATTCCTTTTGGTCCATAAATAATTTTTCCGCTGTTGAATAAGTACTCAAGAATTACTTTTAGTGTTTGATGCATTACTTGTTTAGGTAATTTAGATTTGAGTTGTGGTAATGTCATCGGTAGATCTCTATTTTTTTTCAGTGTATTCTCTATCATCAATATTGTTGTAAGATTTGGAGATCTGGTTTTTTGTTTTATTATTTGCATTTTGATGTGGTTTATATATCAATTGATGTCTAATTAGTATATAAATGTTTCTATGTTCTAGTCTAATAATCATAAAGAAAAAGAAAAAAATAAATTATTCTTCTAAAAGTGCTGGTTCGCCATTTTTGATTACAAATCCAACATAATCAATTCCAACTGGTTCTCCGTAGCTATCGAAATGATATTCTCCTAGAGTTCCTTTGAATTCTATGTTGTAAAGGTAGTCTTTTATTTTCTCAGCATCGTATCCAACAGCTTCTATTGCTTCTTTCAGAATGTATACTGAATCGTATCTTGCGCCAGCTTCAAAAACATTTGAAGGTTTGTGACCTGCTCTTGCGAGATATTTTTTCATTAAATTCTGCGTTTTAGCACTATTTTTATCAAGCGGTTCTGAGTCGATGAATTTTATACCTTCTGCTAAGTCTCCAACTTTTGTTAGAAAGCTGTTTCCGCTTGCATAGTATGTGGCAATATACTCTCCAGGAACTTGAAGTTCGTGTGCTTGTAGAATTCCTGTTCCGCCTGATGTGCCTCCTTGTGCGTTGAAGATTACTGCGTCTGGATTCTTTGCTTTAATCTTTGTTAGCTGTGCTCTGTAATCTTTGGAGGTAATCTCGTGCACTTCTTCAATAATTACTTCTCCGCCCAGTTTTGCAAATTCTTTCTTGAATTCCCTTGCCATGGCTACAGGATAGGCTGTGTTTTCTGTTAGTAGTGCAACCTTTTTGTGATGTTTGGCTACAACTTTTGCTAATACAACTGCACCTTGGTCGTCTACAACAGAGTTTCTAAATACATAGTCTCCTGCATTTTTTATGTCTGGGTTACTTGAGAATGCTGAAAACAGTATCACTTTGTTTTGTTCTGCAATTGGTGCTGCAGCCAAAGTTTCTCCTGAACAAATTCCCCCCAGAATAATTTCTACCTTGTCCATTTCTGTAAGTTTCTTTGCTGCATTAGTGGCATCTTTTGCACTGCATCTTGAATCTTCGTAAATGACTTTTACAAGTCTTCCATTAATTCCTCCCGCATTGTTTATTTCTTCTAGTGCTATTTCTACGACGTGTTGTTCGTTCTCTCCCAATTCTGCGTTGTCTCCAGTCATTGGTCCTAAGAATCCCATGATGATTGGTTCTCCGGTTGGAGCTTGTGCTTTTATTTCCGTTAATTTTCCATTTTTGGAAATTTTGGCAACGTAGTTCGTAGTTCCGTCTCCGTTTTCATCAAATGTTAATACATTTGCTGCGCCTTTTCTGTTCTTAATTCTATAGAGGTGTTGTTTTACTCTGTCTGCATCGTATCCAACTTGTTCTACTGCTTCAGCCAGGATATGTATTGCGTCATATGATGCCGCACTAAAGAATGGGTATGGAACCGTGTCTACGTTGTATTTTTCTTTGAATGCTTCCATGAAATTTGCAGCGTTTGATTCCCCTTCATCATATTTTGCGTCAAAAAGGATTAATTCTTCAGTGTATTCTTTGTACTTTGTTAGTACGTCGTCACTAGCCATTACTGTGTTACCTAAAACCTGTCCTTTGAAATCTAATTCTTGAAGCTGTTTTAGTGCTAATGCTCCTTTTGCTGCGCTTTGTGTGTTGATAAACACTGCATCTGGATTTTTTTCTAGAATTTTAGTTAGTTCAGTTCTATAGTCTTTTGCTTCGGGGTTGTATTTTTGTGATGATACAATTTCTCCGCTAAGTTCTACTATTTTTTTTTCAAATCCTTTGTTTAAGTCAATTGCATAATCGGAATTTTCTGATAATGTGCCAATCTTTTTCCAATTGTTTTCAATTGTAAATTCTGCTAATCTGTTTGCTTGCAGTGATTGTGGTCCGATGTTCCTAAATATGTAATCACCTGCGTTGCTGATCTCGGAACTTTCGCCTGAAGATGTCATAAGAATTACTTTATTTGATTCGGCGACAGGTGCTGCGCCAAGCACTTCACTTGAACATGCTCCGCCCCACATAATTTTGACTTTATCGAAGTTGATTAATTTTTGAGCTGCAGTGGATGCATCTTTTGCGTTACATCTTCCATCTTCCCAAATTATTTTTAATGGTCTTCCGTTGATTCCGCCTGCTGTATTTATTTCTTCAACTGCGAGCATTGCGCCTTTTTGTTCTGGGATGCCGTACTCTGATCCTCCACCTGTTAGTGCTAGGATTCCTCCAAACACTATTGGTTCTTTTTGTGATTTTATTACTTCGCCTGTTGTGTTATTTCCGCAGCCGAATATGCCTAAGATAAACAACCCTAATATTGCTATGGTTATGAGTTTTCTCATTTGCCACCCTCCGTTTAGTAACTTTTTAGTGACAAGGTTGCAAAAATTAGATATATATTTAATCCTAATATAATAATAATATATTGTTATATTCGAATGTTTTAGAAAGCCTTAAATAATTGTGATTTTTATAGAATTCTATGAGAAGAAAGGTTGTACAGCAAGGTCCTGCGACTCTTATGGTTAGTTTGCCTTCTAAATGGGTTAAACAATTTGGTATAACGAAAGGTCAAGAGCTTGACTTGGATCAAGAAGATGGTAAGTTGATTATTAATTTAGATCAGGATAAAAAGTTAGCCCAAAAGTCTTTTTTGAATATAACTAATCTTAGAACTAAGACATTTAATTATTCTATTTTGGCTTTGTACGTTAAGGGAGTGGATGAACTTGAGATTAGATCTGAAGATCCTAAAAAACTATCAAAACTTGACTATATTGTGAGTCAATTAATTGGTTATGAGATTGTTTCACAAGGTAAGAATTCTGTTATGATTAAGGATGTCTCGATTATTGCTGGTGATGAATTTAATACCATGTTTAGGAGAGCGATGTTGATTATTAATCAGATGTCTCAAGAAGCGTATGATGAAATTAAAAAGAAGTCATATGATTTATCTAGGATTGAAAAGATGGATTTGAGCGTTAACAGATTTATGTTCTTTTGTTTGAGGATCTTGAATAAGATTGGAGTTGGAGATGAGATGAAAGCAAAGGTTTTGTTTCACAATATTCTTGTGTTAGAGCAGTTAGGTGATAATCTTGATGGGTTGTGTAGTTATATAACTAAGCACAAAGTGGTATTTGATAAGAAAATTATTGATTTGTTTGGTATGATTAATGAGTTGTTGCACCTTTATCAAAAGATATTCTATAAATTTGATTTGCAAATGTCTTCTGATATGGAGAACAAATATAGGGAGATAGATGAAGGATTTGAGAAGTTTATTGATAAAACAAGTGACGCAAAGCAGCTACGTTGTGTTATGGCGATGCATACAATTGTCAACCAAATTGCGGATCTTTTAAGAAATCAAAGAATAGTTGAACTTTAGTTTTCTCTCATATATTGTTGTAGGTATGCTTTTCCAATTATTTGTTCTGCAGCTAGATGTACCATACTTGTTTTGACTATCTTTTCTTGTGTAACTCCGAACGTATCTGCAATTTCTTCTAAATCCCTGTGAATTAATCCTGAAGTGAGATATTCTATAAGTGCGCCTTGTAATCTTAAGTTTTGTCTTGTTGCGTTTTCATCTGCACCAGGTCCTGGCTTGTAATCTATATCTGCCAAGGGGTTGTTAGGATCTATGTTGTATTCATCTAGTATTTCAATTAGTTTTTCTATTGGTCTTGCAATTCTATCTGGTTTAGGTAAGTGTCCGCTGTGTGGGTGGAAACTCATTGTGGTGTCGTGAGGATCAATTAGCACTAATCCCTCGTAGCCGTGAATTTCTCCGCCTCTGTATGATGTTGAATATGGGTTGTGTTGATTGTTAATTTCTGTGATTGCTTTGATTAGATCTCTGGATACTTTTCCTGTTGCATAGTCTAAGTGGTCGTTTAAGGTAACTCCAGGCATTTCTCCTGCACTCTCGGGACCGTATTCTTCTGTGCTTTTCAGCCAACCACTTCTCTCTGTTGCAAGTTGTTGATAATTTCTAATTAGTGCGTCACCGTAGTTTGAGTCTAATCTATATCTTATTCTTTGACTATCAGCTTGGAACAGTTCTTCGTTTAGCCAAATGGACTTTGCGATTGGATCAAGCATGGCTTCGGATCTTATGTCTCTAAACATTCCTTCGCCTATGGGTCTGTCTTTTACATCTCCGCCAAAACGTTTTGATAGTACTGCTCTAACTAGTGATGGTGGTAAGTAAATTGCATAATCTCTGAATTCGTGACTGCCTGCAAGATTTTTTGCAATTTGCATGATATCTCTTCCTTTAAATGGATCTTGACTTGCATAGTAGATGGTCCATCGATCAACTTCTGGATTGCAATCGTCAAAGTATACTTTTCTTTCTGCGCTTCTTGATGCTTGTGGATTACTGCATGCGAAGTCGGCAAGCTGAAGTGCCTTTATTGATATCTGTTCATCTTGTACTGGACCTATGCTCGCTCTCATAATCGTAGGTTCTGCTGCATAAAGTGCAACAAGTTTCGCAGCGTTAGATTTATCTTCATATTTGTCGTACCATGCATCGAATCCTATTACGCCTGCCGCTAATCCTGCAACCACTGCTAGTGCTCCTCCTGCTACTAATGCTCTTGATACTAGATTCGACCTTCTGAACTTTCTTGCAAGTTTTGTAGTTTCTTCGTGAGGATCATAAGGATCTTCAGGTTCGAATGAGCTTAGAACGTGATGAGTTCTACTATGAATCTCTCTCATTTTGGCTTGATCTGATTCTAGATCGTAAGGTGTGCCAAAGATTTTGTTAGTATATTCTAATGCGTTGTCTCTATCTTCGATTCCTAACTTTTTCATTTCTTCGACTGCGAGAGTATAGTAGTATCTGGCGGTTTCTTTTGATTCAGCTTCGTTGGCCACATCTATTACTTTAGGAATCTGCAGGTGCCTTGTTGCCCAAATTAGATAGTTTTCGACTTTTAGTCTTTGGTATGTGTCTCTAAATTCGTCGAATGTTGTATTTGTGCTTTGTCCTGTAGCTTCCATTAATGAAATAAAGGTGGCATAATTGCCTGCAAGGAGATTATCCTCAACAGGCATGCCACCTAGCTCAAATGATTGTCCGTTCCAGTCGAGTATTCCCGACTTTGCATAAAGTTGAACAAACTGATTTTGAATAAAATCTTTACATGCGTATTCTAAGTCTATAGGAGAATATTTTCTTTGTTCATCTTTTTGAGTTAATATGAAATTAGTAGGTAAAGCATCTCCGTGAGTAGGCATGTAGTTAGTTTCTTCAGGGCATACTTGTGTTGTCCAGAATTCATGGAATTTTGTTATATCTGTATATGATTTCGGGATTCTTTTTTTGTTAGGTCTGCTTTTTTCGTCTTGTAGTCTCTCATCTACTAGCGGGTAGAATTTATCATAGAATAATGATGTGTGAGATTTAGTTTCCATCCATCTGTTTCTTCCATTTTGTGCTTGACCTACAACACTCAATGCGGTTAAGATGTCGCTTGTTTCTCTAAGGTATTGTGCTCTTTCTTCTACTGAATCAGTGGTTGTTAATGTTTCATGTAAGTTTCTTGCGTTAACAAAGGAAGTTGCAAGTACGTTTCCTTTTGCTTGTCTTACCCTTACTGCGGAGACAGTATCTAAAATTGAATCTAATTCTGGTGATTGATATTTGTCTTTGGAATCTGCGACTCTTGCAACGAATTGGCTGCCTTTGTATGCTGCTTTGTATCTTTTTCTATCATCAAATGCAGAAACAAATGTTCTTAGAACTGTACTTTCTCCTAGAATGGTTGCTACTTCCGCAATCCATCCTTTTTTTCTTAGAGTTTTGCTTGTTAATCTGTCATGATAGTATCTTGAGAATGTAGGTAGGTTAATTGCATCTTCTCTGGCTGCTTTTAATGCGGATCCGCTTACTTCATCTGCCAGTACAAGTTCTTCAATTTCACCCATTATATGTTTCTGCCAGAATTTGTTGTATCTTCTTCCTAATCTTAATTTTAATGCTTGTCTGTGTGAGCATGCTTCTATTGCGTCTGTGTTTAATCTTCTAAAAGCGCTCATGTCACTAGCGTATTCTCTACTAGCTGTTTCGTGTCCCGCTTTTCCTGAAAGTGCTAATAGAACTAGTGCGTCTAATCCTCTAGATTGATCTAGTTTACTAGTTTCTAATGTCATTTGAGCTATGACTTGTAAGAAATAAGGATTTATAAGTCTTTCTGTTTTTAATTACTGCGCAGTGACAATATATTATTTCGAGAATTCTTGTATTTCGGCGGCTCTCCACATGAATTCGAAGTATGCTTTGTATCCTTTTGCTACATCTTTGCTGTGGATTATGATTATGAATGGTTTCTCTTTTAGAACATGAATTCCTATGAAATCATCTCCGATTGTGGTGGTGACATCACTTTCAACGTTGTCTAAAAATCTTATGTCTACAAAATCTTGTTCCATCATTTGATGACTTTTGTATTTTGAATTCATAATGCCTCTAACTATTATTCCGAGCTTGACTACTTTTTTTTCTATGAGTTTCATTTCCCACTTTAGAATATCGTAGCTTTTTCCTGTACCGCCAAAAAAGGTTGCAGTCTTTGATTTCTCAATACTATTTAGTAATACTTTTAGTCCTTCTTTACTTTCATATATTGTGACTTTGTGATCGCCAGGGACGATCTTCTCGACGGCTTTCAACTCGGGAATTAATGATGTGATGACTTCTTCTTTCTGTTTTATTGGTTTTAAAAGATTTTCTGGATCTGATGCGCTAAAAACTCTTTTCTTTTCTTTGATTACATAACTAACTAGTGCTTTTTCTATTAAATTGTTGAGAACTGTGTAGCATAAACTTCTATCTAGACCAGTTTTCTTTGCAACTTCATTTCCATTTAGTTCTGCATGCTTTAGAAGTTCAAGATAAACTTTTGATTCATTACCTGTTAAACCGGCGTACTCTAATTTCTCTTTCATGCTTTGCATGTTTATTCATTATTTGGAATTTATTTAAATGTTGTTATGTTAACTAACAACATATCGTTATATACTTATTCTGCTTTTGTGTGTTTAGGTTTGGTGGTTAAGAGAATGATATCGTATGTAGATTTAGCTCTAATCTTGCTATATTTCGCGTCTGTGGCGCTTGTTGGTTATGTTTCATCTAGAAAAGAATCTGGCGAGGATTTCTTAATTGCTAAGAAGAACTTAGGTGTGTTTTCGAATGTATCTACGATTTCTGCAACGAAGATTACTGCTAGTGTGATCATAACATATGTTGCTTTAGTTTACATTTATGGTGTTTCTGCAATCTGGGCTTATGTCGGTATGATATTTGGTTACTTGCTTTTTCTTTTTTTTGCATTAAAGATCAAAAAAGAAGGCGACAAATATAATTATTATACTTTGTCTGACTATTTTTATAGAAGATATGGTGAAAGAACTGGTAAGATTGTTTCCTTTGTCTTGCTTATTTCTATTTTTATGAACTTTATTATACAATTAATTGGTGGTTCTAAAATTATTCAATCTCTTACTGGGTTAAGTTTTAGCATAGGTGTTGTGGTTGTTGGATTGGTGATTTTATTTTATCTTTATCTTGGTGGCTTTAAAGCAGTCGTTAAAACAGATCTAATACAGTTTGTTGCAATTATTGTTTTGTTTTGTGCATTAGGTTTTATCTTGGTGAGTAATTTTTCATTTGAACCCTCACAATGGCAACTCTTTTCTGCTGGTCCGGGAATGATTATTCCTTTGCTTGTTGTTGGTATGTTGTTTCCCTTTTCTGCTGCGGATTTGTGGCAAAGATCTTATGCTGCTAAGAGTGTAAAAACTTTGAAGAAAAGTTTCATTTATTCTATGATTCTGTATTTGGCGTTTGGGGTGTTGCTTTCTTTTATTGCGATTATAATTAAATTAAAGTTGCCCGGTATAAATCCTGATCGGGCATTAGTGGAGGGGTTTATGGTTTTGTTACCTTCTGGCTTTATTGGGTTGGGTGTTGTTGCATTGTTTGCTGCGATCATGAGTTCTGCGGATTCTTTTGCGTTTATTACTGCATCAGTTCTAGTTCAAGATATTGTGTTTAGAAAAAAAGGGAATAAGTATTGGGCTGGTGTGTTGAAGTATGCTTTATTTGGTGTTGTTGGTGTTGGAATGTTAGTGGCGATGTTGTTTGAGAGTATTGTAGAAGCTGCTTTTTTGCTAACTGGGATATTTATGGTTCTTTCTGTTGTTGTGTTGGCCACTTGGATTAGAAGATATATTTCTAGAATTGTCTTGAATTGCTCTTTGATTATTGGATTGGTTTTTACTTTTGTTTTTACCTTAGTTAAAGGAATTACTCCTGTGATTATTGTGGTGGGTGTTTTTGGTGGATTGGTGGGTTTGTTTATTGGTTGGGTATTGTCGAAGTTTGTTAAAAGAAATAGGGTTTATGTTCGCTTTTGATCATTTCCAAGATTCAACTTCATCATAGAGTGCTTGAATTCTTTTCGCGAGTTTTTCGCTAACTTCTTTTTTGTATCTTTCTACTGCTACTTTGATTGTAGTTTTCTCTGTGTTTGCTGTTGTAACATCTGCGAGCGCTATGATTTTCTCTTCAGGTGTTTCAGGGAAATAATCTTTTGCAGGCATTGAGAATTTGTTTTTTATTATTTCTTCTTTGCTTATTCCTGCACCGCCTGCGTGTCTTGCGCAGACTCTAGCAATCTCTGGAAAGCCTTCCTTTTTCATTATGGCTTCGCCTTCTACTCCATGTTGAATTACTGTGTCTGACCAGGGTGGATGGTTGAATCTTCCAATGTCGTGTAGAATTGATGCGATTTTGATAAATTCTTTGTTGATTGTGATTTTTGTAATTTTATCTGCAATCTCTAATGCATTTTTTTGTACTGCTTTGGAATGTGCGAGTACTGCTTCAAAACTATCTACGTCTTTAGAGTACTTTTTTAATAATTTTATTGCGTCTTCCTCGTTCATAGTAACAAGTATTCTTGTTTTGTTAAAATACTTTTTTGTTTTAATGAGGGGTGTAAAGGCTCCCTTGTTTGGGGGGGGTTAGAAAAAGCAAAGGGAGCCTCTTCAGTGTGATTTGTGAATGAATTAAAGCCCGCTAAGAAGCCTTCTCAGCGGGATTGGTTAAGTAACTTTTTTCTTACAAACTTTTACTTACTTTTCTTACGTATTCTCTATTTACTTT